>Ga0137415_10003314_pt1 | contig 16001 bp, 13 predicted proteins | sample CZODoug3_1_1_16f_FD_183082 | JGI IMG/M metagenome (GOLD analysis project Ga0137415, IMG submission 183082) | Vadose zone soil fungal communities from Angelo Coast Range Reserve, California, USA - CZODoug3_1_1_16fungal (Hybrid Assembly) | ecosystem: Environmental > Terrestrial > Soil > Vadose...
ATGCGGCCATCCCCGAGCAATCCGAGCCGGGCGTGGCGGAGGCCGACCCGAAAGCCGCCGGCGCAACCTCGGCGGACCCGACCGCCGATCCCGACACGGCCGCGCTCGACGACGACGGTCCGGCGATCCAGTCCGCGCGGATCTATTTCGGCATCGAGCCGATGGGCGGCATGCTGGGCGCGATGCAGCCATGGGCGCCGGACGATCACGCGATCTTCGGGTCGAGCGCCGCCGACAGGGCGAACGAGCCGCCCGCGACGCCGGCCCCGAAAAGCGGCGAGACGATCGCCAGCAAGGGCGAGGTGACCGGCGAGGGACATCTGCCGAAGACTCCGGCCGAGCGCCTCGGCCTCGGCGGCGCGGCGCGCCTGAAGGCCGAGAAGTGCCTGGCGGATGCGATCTACTTCGAGGCGCGGGCCGAACCGGTGCGGGGCCAGATCGCGGTCGCCCAAGTGGTCATGAACCGCGTCTTCTCCGGCTACTATCCGGGCTCGGTCTGCGGCGTCGTCTACCAGAACAGCCGCCGCCATCTCGCCTGCCAGTTCACCTTTGCGTGCGACGGCATCCCGGAAAAGGTGACCGAGCCGGATGCCTGGCTGCGCGCCAAGGAGATCGCGCAACGCACGCTCGACGGCAAGCTCTGGCTGCCGGACGTCGGCAAGGCGACGCATTACCACGCCCGCTGGGTGCGCCCGGGATGGATCCATGAAATGCGCAAGCTCGACCGCATCGGCGTGCACACCTTCTACCGTCCGCGCAATTGGGGCGACGGCGCCGACCAGCCGGTGTGGGGCGACGCGGCCCCGACGGCGGAAGCGGTGAAGAATTTGTAGGATCGCCCCCTCACATCTCGATATCCAACCCCACGTCGAGATTGGGCGACGAATGCGTGATCGCGCCGGACGACAGATAGTCGACGCCGGATTCGGCGATCGCCTTGGCGCTGTCGAGGGTGATGCCGCCGGAGGCTTCGATCACCAGGCGCCCGGCCACCATGGCGACCGCCTTCTTCATGGTGGCGGGGTCCATGTTGTCGAGCAGCGCCACGTCGGCGAGGCCGACGTCGAGCACGGTCTGCAGCTGCTCGAGCGTATCGACCTCGATCTCGATCTTGACCAGGTGCCCGGCGACCGCCTTGGCGCGCTCCAGGACCGCCCGCACGCCGCCCGCGACCGCGATGTGGTTGTCCTTGATCAGGATCGCGTCATCGAGCCCGAAGCGGTGGTTGAAGCCGCCGCCGCAGCGCACCGCGTATTTCTGCAGGGCGCGCAGCCCGGGCGTAGTCTTGCGGGTGCAGCACACGCGGGCCTTGGTATGGGCGATGCGGCGGACGAATTCGGAAGCCGCGGTCGCGATGCCGGAGAGGTGGCCGACGAAATTGAGCGCGACCCGCTCGGCCCCCAGCAGGGCGCGCGCATCGCCCGTAATGGTCATGAGCGCGGTCTTCGCCGCCACCGTGGCGCCGTCGCGCACATGCCCCTTGATCTCGACCGCGGGATCGAGCTTGCGGAACGCGGCCGCCGCCATCGGCAGGCCCGCGATCACGCCCGCCTTGCGCGCCACCATGACGGCCGTGCCGCGCGTGCCGTCCGGAATCGTCGCGATCGACGTCACGTCGCCGGCGCGGCCGAGATCCTCCTCGAGCGCGCGCGCGACCGCCTCGTCGATCGCGAGCGGCGACAGGAAGGCGTCCGGGCAGAGCAGCGACATAGAATCCCCCGTGTGGCTCGAGATCCCGGATAGCGGTGCTGCACACCGCTTCCGGGATGACGACCTTCGGTCGTCAGCTCTTGAGATGGATCATCCGCTCGACCGCGCGCCGCGCCTTGCCGGCGATCAGCGGATCGACCACGACCTCCTCCTGCATGTGGACGAGGCTGTCGAGGATCTTCGGCAAGGTGATGCGCTTCATGTGCGGGCAGAGATTGCACGGCCGCACGAAGTGGACGTCGGGCAGCTCGGCCTGGACATTATCAGCCATCGAGCATTCGGTCACCATCACGACCCGGCGCGGACGCCGCTCGCGCACCCAGTCGATCATATGCGCGGTCGAGCCGGTGAAGTCCGCTTCCTCGATCACGTCGGGCGGGCATTCCGGATGCGCGATGATCTTGATCGACGGATCGCTCTCGCGGTAGCTGCGCAATTCGTCCGCGGTGAAGCGCTCATGCACCTCGCAGTGGCCCTTCCACGCGATGATCTTCACGCTGGTCTGCGACGCGACGTATTTGGCGAGATACTCGTCGGGCAGGAAGATCACCTTGTCGCTGCCCAGGCTCTCGACCACCTGCAATGCGTTCGACGACGTGCAGCAGATGTCGCTCTCGGCCTTCACCTCGGCCGAGGTGTTGACATAGGTCACGACCGGCACGCCCGGGAAGCTGTCGCGCAGCATGCGCACGTCCTCGGCCGTGATCGACTGCGCCAGCGAGCAGCCGGCGCGGCGATCCGGGATCAGCACCACTTTGTCCGGATTGAGGATCTTGGCGGTCTCGGCCATGAAATGGACGCCGCATTGCACGATCACGCCCGCCTTGGTCTTGGCCGCCTCGCGCGCGAGCTGCAGCGAGTCGCCGACGAAATCGGCGACGCAATTGTAGATCTCGGGCGTCTGATAGTTGTGCGCCAGGATGACGGCGCCGCGCTGCTTCTTGAGATCGTTGATCGCCTTCACGTAGGGGGCGAAAAACGGCCACTCGATCGCCGGCACGACCGTCTTGATGCGCTCGTAGAGATGCGCGGTCTCGCGCGCGACGTCCGCGTTCCAGTCGAGCGGCGGCATCGCGACATCGGGGTGTTTGCGCGCCGCGGTGGCGCCGCTGTGAGCGGCCGGCAAGCTTTCGCGGCTCGGTCCAAAGGCGGCAACAATGGGCATCGCCATCTCCTTCATTCGACCAATATGCTCATAATGAGCATATATGGGTACCAAAATATCCGGCTGGTGCCGGGCCCCCCGCTCGACTTATTCTCATTTCGAGCAAATCACATATAACACCTTTTTTTCGCCTCTGCCAGTCCCCCTGGCCACAGCCATGCACGGGACACATCGATTTGATGACGAAGATTCGTTTGGGCCGCGCCTGCCGACCCCGTATCTAGGATAGCGGCGGCCTGCGTATCGGTCCGCGTGTCTGCTGTTGCGCCCCATGCGCGCGAGCGCGCCTTGCCAATCTTGCGGGAGCCGTCATGACCACGTCCGAACCAGCTCTGCGGCTCACATGGCGAACGCCCGCGGTGGTCGTCGGCTGCGGCTGCCTGATCGCGATGCTGAGCTTCGGCCCACGCTCCGCGGTGGGCCAGTTCCTGACCCCGATGTCGCTCGATTACGGCTGGGGGCGCGACATCTTCTCCTTCGCGCTCGCGATCCAGAATCTGCTGTGGGGCGCGTTCCAGCCTTTCGCCGGCGGCGTCGCGGATCGATACGGTGCGGTGCGGGTCCTGTGGGCGGGTGCGATCGCCTATGCGGCCGGCCTTGCCCTGATGTCCCAGGCCACCACGCCCGGCCTGCTCGATCTGAGCGCCGGCGTGCTGATCGGCTTCGCGCTGTCGAGCTGCTCGTTCAACCTGGTCATCGGGGCGCTCGGCAAGCTGGTGCCCGAAAGCTGGCGCTCGCTCGCCTTCGGGGCGGGCACGGCGGCCGGGTCCTTCGGTCAGTTCCTGTTCTCGCCGCTGGCGCGGATGCTGATCGACTGGACCGGGTGGCAGAATACGCTCGTCATATTCGGCGGCATCATGCTGCTCATCCTGCCGTTGTCGCTCGCTTTGGCGACTCCGCGAGGGGGGGCGGCGGCCCCCGGCGTGCCGCGGGCGCAGCAGTCGGCCTGGCAGGCCTTGCTGGAGGCCTTCGGTCATCGCAGCTACGTGCTTCTCGTCATCGGATTCTTCACCTGCGGTTTCCAGCTCGCCTTCGTCACGGTGCACCTGCCGGCCTATCTGCTCGACCGCGGCCTGTCGGCGGATGTCGGCGCCTGGACCATCGGGTTCATCGGGCTGTTCAACATCTTCGGCTCGATCCTGGCCGGCTGGCTCGGCAATCGCATGCCCAAGCGCTTCATCCTCTCGGCGATCTATTTCGGGCGCGCGCTCGCGGTCGTGGCCTTCATCACGCTGCCGGCAAGTCCCGCCGCGGCAATCGTGTTCGGCGCCGTCACCGGCTTCCTCTGGCTGTCCACGGTCCCGCCCACCTCGAGCCTGGTCGCTCTGATGTTCGGCACGCGCTGGCTCTCCATGCTGTTCGGCTTCGCCTTCTTCAGCCATCAGGTCGGCGGCTTCCTCGGCGTGCTGCTCGGCGGCTTCGCGTTCGAGCGCACCGGATCCTACGACTCCGTCTGGTGGCTCTCGGTGCTGTTCGGCGTGCTCTCGGCGCTGATCAACCTGCCGATCGTCGAGAAGCCGGTGGTGCGCCCCGCCGCCGCGCCGGCGTGATAGGCTGACGCTCCAGCGCGCTTTCAGGCTGAGTGGATACCGGTCAGCCGCCCGGAAAGCGCGCCACACTATGATGCTAGAGCGCGTTCTTGACGCGCTCTGGGGAGCTTCAGTTGGACGGCCTGCCGGACATCTCGGTCATCCTGACGACCTATAATCGCGCCGCGTTGCTGCCGCGCGCGATCGCGAGCGTGCTTGCCCAGGAGGGCGCGCGCTTCGAGCTCATCGTGGTCGACGACGCCTCGACCGACGCAACCGGCGCCTATCTGGCGACATTGGCCGATCCGCGCATTCGCGTGATCGCGGCCGAGCGCAATCTCGGCCCAAGCGGCGCGCGCAATCTCGGGCTCGCGGCCGCGCGCGCCGAGATCGTCGCCTTCCTGGATTCCGACGACGCCTATCTGGCGGGGAGGCTGGCGGTGCCACTCGCAGCTTTCGCGCCCGATCCCGATCTGGTCTGCGTGTTGTCGTCGGCCGTGAAATTCGACCGCGCCGCGCCCCGCGAGGCGCGTATCCCGGCGGTCAGGCTGGCGGCGCCCGCTTTCGAATGGGCGCTGATCGCGGACCTGATCCCGGTCGAGGCGACCAGCATGACGGTGCGCCGCGCGCCTGCGCTCGCGGTCGGCGGATTTTGCCAAGAACTTCGCCTCACCGAGGATCGCGAATTCCTGATCCGGCTCGCCCGCAAGGGCGCGGGGCGGCTGGTGGCCGACCTGCTGTGGCAGAAGTTCTGGGTCGACGGCAGCCTGTCGAACGACTGGGCGGCCGCCGGGAGCGGGCTTCTCGCCTATGTGGAACAGCGCCCGGAATATCTCGGCCGGTTCCGCAAGCTCGGCTCCTATTTGGCCACCAAGGTGCTGGTCGGCCATCTGCGCAACCGGCAGCCGCGCTCCTTCTGGCGCGATCTCGCGCGGCTGCGCGCGGCGGGTTTGATCGACGGCAACATCCCGCGCCTGATCCGCCACCACCGCGAGGTCAGCCGCTATCGCAAGGCGATGTCGCACGCGGCGGCGCTGGCGGCGCTGACCGGACCGCCGGAGAGCTGGCGGTAGGGCGGTTGTCGCCTTGAGGGCGCCTGGATAAGCTCTTGTGTCTCCCGGTTCACCACCGAGGTTCCGTCATGAACACCGCGACCCTCTCCCGGCTCGACGTGGTTCCGCTGTCAAAACATATCGGCGCCGAGATTCGCGGCATCGATCTGCGCGATCCGCTCGACGCGGCAACCATGGACGCCATCCACCAGGCCTGGCTCGACCACAGCGTCCTCTTGTTTCGCGGCCAAAGCTTCTCGCAGGAGGATCTGCTGCGGGTGACGGGTTGCTTCGGCGAGCTCGCGCCGCTGTCGCGGCCGCCAAAATTCTTTCCCAAGGGATATTCGCGGCTGCTGCCCAACATCATGATGATCTCGAACATCCGCGAGAACGGCGAGACCATCGGGGCGCTGCCGGACGGCGAGATGAACTTCCATCACGACCAGATTCATTCCGAGGTGCCGCATAACGGCACGCTGCTCTATTCGCTCGAGATACCGAGCCACGGTGGCGACACGCTGTTCGCCAGCGGCTACGCCGCCTACGACACGCTCGATCCCGCGATCAAGCGCAAGCTGGAGGGCCGCCGGGCCTTCCACCACTACAATTACGGCACGACCACGCGTGGCGGCTCCGGCGGCGTCGAGGCCTTCAGCGAATCCGTCCATCCGGTGTTCCGCACCCATGACGAGACCGGCCGCAAGGCGATCTATGTCAATCGCCTGATGACGGTGCGCATCGACGATCTGCCGCAACACGAGAGCGACGCGCTGCTCAACGCGCTGTTCGATCATTCCGAGAATCCGGAATTCGTCTACCGCCACGTCTGGCGGGTCGGCGACCTGGTCGTGTGGGACAACCGCTGCTCGATGCATGCGCGCGACGATTTTCCCTCGGATCAGCGCCGGCTGATGCTGCGCACGACCGTCAAGGGGAGCAAGCGCCCGTATTGAGGCGCTGCGCGTCGCAACGACTTTACTCTCCGATATGCGCCGAGCGGATCAGCTCGCCCATGCGCGCGTGATCGCGCCGCATGGTCTCGGCGAGCTGCTCGGGCGTGCTTTCCGCGATCGAGAAGCCGACACCGATGAGCTTGTCGCGGACCGCCGGATCGCGCAGGGCGGCGAGCGCGGCGGCATTGAGCCTGGCGATGATGTCGGGCGGCGTGTTCGCCGGGGCCAGCAGTGCGCCCCAGGCGACGAAGCTGAATCCGGGAATGCCCGATTCGGCGACAGTGGGCGTGTCGGGGAATTGCGGCACGCGGGTCGATGCGCTGGTGGCGAGCAGGCGCACGCGCTTGTCGGCGAGCAACGGCCCGACGGCCGACAGGGCGGTGAAAGCGATCGGCACGTGCCCGCCCACCACTTCGTTGACGGCCGCCGTCACGCCGCGATAGGGCACATGCGTCATCTGCACGCCCGCGGCGCGCCCCAGGAGCTCCATGGCGACATGCTGGGGACTGCCGACGCCACCCGACGCATAGTCGATCGAGCCGGGCCTGGCGCGCGCGCGCGCGACCAGCTCGGCGACGTCCTTGGCGGGAAATTCCGGGTTCGCGATCAGGCCGAGCGGAATCCCGATCAGTTGCGCAATGGGAGCGAAATCCTTGAGCGGATCGTAGCCGGCATCCTGTTTCATGTTCGGCACCATGGTGATCACGCTGTCGTTCACCGCCACCAGGGTGTAGCCGTCGGGCGCGGCGCGCGCGGCCGCCCGCATCGCGATCATGCCGGCGGCGCCCGGCTGGTCCTCGATGTAGAAATTCTGGCCCAGGATCGCGCCCATCTTCTCGCCGACGAGGCGCGCCACGATGTCGATGGCGCTCGCCGGGGCGAGCGGCACCAGCACCTTGACGGGGCGGTCCGGATAGCCCTGCGCGTGGGCCTGCGGGGCGCAGGCCAGCATCGACGCTGCGAACGCGATCCAAAGCGCGCGCCTCATGGGCGTCTCTCCCCTTGTGTTCGGCCTGCAACTTTGGCGACAGGGTCGCCCAATTTCTTCCAGTTTCCCGTATGGCCGCATTCAATGACGAGGTGTTCGCCGCGTCAATCCGCATGCACACGTGCAGCGCAACGCACTTTCATCGCGGCACGCGGCTTCGTATCCTGGTCCGCGACGAGGAACCGTTCGGGAGGCCGGCATGTCGCGAAGGATGTCCGCCAGGGTGCGCGCGCGTTGCCTGCTCGCCGCCTGCGCGCTCGCCGGCTCGGTGCCGTGTGTTGCGGCGGACGACTATCCGTCGCGACCGATCCGCCTGGTGGTCGGCTTCACGGCCGGCGGTCCGACCGACATTCCGGCGCGCTTCCTCGCCGAGCGCCTCAGCGCGTCGCTCGGCCGGCAGGTGGTGGTGGAGAACAAGCCGGGCGCCGGCGCGTCGATCGCGGCGAACGACGTGATGTCGCGGCCGCGCGAAGGCTATGACCTGCTGCTCTGCACTTATTTCGATTCGGTCAACACGCTGATGTACAGGAGTCTCCACTACAAGCTGCCCGACCTCGTCGGCATCTCGCTGATCGCACGCTACGCCTACGCGGTCGCGGCCGCCAATTCGCTGCCGGCGAAGACGTTTCCCGAGCTGATCGCCTACACCAAGCAATATCCCGACCGCGTCAACTATGCGCAGCTCGGCATCGCGTCGACGCAGAATCTGCTGGCCAGGCGGCTGGAGAAGCTCACCGGCATGACGATGACCGCGATCCCCTACAAAGGCTCGTCCGAGGCGACCCAGGCGATCGTGGCGGGGCAGAACCATCTCTATATCGGGCCACCGCTCGGGATCGTGCCGCTCTATCGCGCCGGCCAGCTCAATGTGCTCGCCGTCACCGGCGACGAGCGCCTGCCGGCGATCCCGGACGTGCCGACCTTGAAGGAGAGCGGCATTCCGCTCGTCGCCTATGCGTGGCTCGGCGTGTGCGCCGGGGCCGGCACGCCGCAGCCGGTCGTCGATCTCCTCAACAGCCGTATCGTCGCGATCGTCAACTCGCCCGAGTATCGTGCGCTGATCGAGAAGTCGGGCTCGGTCGCGCTATCGTCGACGCCGCAGGAATTCCGCAAGGTCATCCAGGAGACCGCCGACGACGCGGCGCCGATCATCCGCGAGCTCGGCATCCAGTTGGACTAGCGCAACGCGCGCTGGCGTCACCCGTGCGACCCCGCTAAACCGCCGTCGCAACCCTACGGAGCCGGACCATGCCGACCTTCAAGGCGATCGTCATCACCAAGAACGACGCCGGACAGACGGCGGGGCTCGCGGATTTCGACGACAAGGACCTGATGGAAGGCGACGTCACCTTCCGGCCCGAATGGTCGACCGTGAACTACAAGGACGGGCTCGCCGTCACCGGCAAGGCGCCGGTGGTGCGGCGTTTTCCGATGATCGCCGGTATCGACGGGGCAGGGACTGTCGAGGCCTCGTCGCATCCGGACTGGAAGCCCGGCGACGCCGTGATCCTCAATGGCTGGGGCTGCGGCGAGACGCATCTCGGCTGCCATGCCGAAAGGGCGCGCCTGAAGGGCGACTGGCTGGTGGCGCTGCCGCCCGGACTGACGGCGCGCGACGCCATGGCGGTCGGCACCGCGGGCTTTACGGCGATGCTTGCCGTGATGGCGCTGGAACGGCAGGGCATCGCGCCCGACCGCGGGGCGGTGGTGGTGACGGGCGCCGCCGGCGGCGTCGGCTCGGTCGCGATCACGCTGCTCGCGGGCCTCGGCTATCGGGTCATCGCGTCGACCGGCCGGCCGCAGGAGGCGCCCTACCTCAAGGCGCTCGGCGCCACCGAGGTCATCGACCGCGCGGAGCTTGCCGGTCCGGCGCGGCCGCTCGCCAAGGAGCGCTGGGCGGGCGGCATCGATTCGGTCGGCTCGGCCACGCTCGCCAACGTGCTGTCCATGACGCGCTACGGCGGCGCGGTCGCGGCCTGCGGGCTTGCCGGCGGTATGGACCTGCCGACCAGCGTGGCGCCCTTCATTCTGCGCGGGGTCGCGCTGATCGGAATCGATTCGGTCATGTGTCCGCAGACATTGCGGCGCGAGGCGTGGCGGCGCCTGAGCGCTCAGCTCGACCGGCAAAAATTAGCCCAAATCACAACGGAGATTGGCCTTTCCGGGGTGATCGAGGCTGGCCGGAGGGTCATCGAGGGCCAGGTGCGCGGGCGGATCGTCGTCAAAATCGGGTAGATTTTTTCGGGCCTTGGGCGGGGGCTGTTTATGAACCATCAACAAGTTATGCTAAGGATTCGGTGAATCGATCGCTTGAATGCAACCAAGCACGGAGTTCGTTATGACTTGGCGTTTCGCATGTTGGCGGGTCGCGGCCCTCGTCGGTGGATTGGCGGCGGGTGCAGCACCTCTCTGGTCGGCGACGGCCGGCGAGTTGCGCCCCGATGAGGCGAAGGCTTTCATCGCCGGCAAGGTGTTCAGCTATACGTGTTTCGACGGCACCAGCGGCGCGGGACGCATTCAGGCCGATGGGTCGGTGATCGGAACCATGCAGGTCAATGGCGGACTCACGCGCCACATCGCGCTTCCGTCGGGCACGGTGCAGGTGACCTCGGATGCCGTTTGTGCGTCGCTGCCGCGCGCCTTGATCCAGCCCTGCTTCAATGTGGTCCAGACCAGCCCGAAGAGCTTCCGCGGCTCGCTCAGGGGCCTCGGTTTCGCTTACTGCGACTTCGTGCGCCGCAATCCGCGTCTCGAGGTCGCCAGCGGCGAGCCGCGTCCCAAGGCGATGCAGTCGGCCATCGCGTTGCGGCCGTCGCGCTATTGAGACAAGACGGCGCCGACGCGGCGCCGTGCGTCAACGCGGGGTGGTTTTCGGCTTGGCGGCGGGAGGTCGCGGCCCGGCGGCGGGGACCGGCGGCGGCATATACATGGCGACGACCGAAGGATCGAGCATCGCCATGGCGGTGTCGGGCAGGCGGGTCCAGGTTTCGTCACGGCCGAACAGCTCGATGCCGATATATCCATGCACCGTCAGGGTCTGGCCGTCGGGACTGACCGACATCACGGCGTTGTAGATCTTGCCGTCGCGCGGGTCGAGAACGCTGCCGTCCTCGTATTTCATGCCCAGGCGCTTCATGCCGCGGATGAACGAAAGTCCGAGCACCGGCGCGTTCTTGCGATCGTCCTCGCATTTGGTGCAGGCCATGCTGGGATTCTCGCCGGGCTTCGGGAAGGTCTTGGCAATGGCGCCTTCGAAAAGGCCGTTGCGCTCCACCATCAGAACCCAGATGACCGGCTTTCCGTCCTCGGTCTTCTGCCACAGGCCCGCGGCCGTCGGCTCCGCCGCCTGCACCGACGCCGTCATGGCAAGGGCCGCGATTGCGGTCACGATCAGGGTCGCCAGCCGTTTCATTCGATAGTTCCACATGACGGGCACCGGTGAGGACTTCACCAGCGCCTTCGGCCCAGAATATGGTCATTTAACGACCTGGCGGCGTTTGACAAGGCCGCAGCGCCGGTCGGCGAGCGCCTGTCCCGGACTTTGACGTCGGATGAACGATGCTTCGCGGTCGCCAAGCCGGCCAGATCTGAGCCCTGGCACGGCATCCGCGCCTTGCTCAGGGAGCGGCGGGAAGCCGCCGCGGAAAGAGCAGGCGCTGATAGAGGTAGCCGATCCCGACCAGGACCAGTCCCAGCCCGATGAACGACAGGGCCTGCCACGCGCCCGCAAGGTCGGCCATGTCGACGAGAAAGACCTTGCCGACGGTAAGCAGCGTGACCGCCGCCGAGGCGAGGCGGACGGGCTTCGAATTCAGCGCGATCCCGGCGAGCAAGAGCACGACGCCGAAACTCAGCCAGACCGCCGAATAAGTGTACTGCTCGGCATTGGTCAGGGGACCCACGGTGAGGACCGGGCCGTGATAGAGGCGGGTGATTTCGAGGGAGAGGTAAAGCAGCGCGAGGGCGACGCTGACCGCCGCCGCCGTGGCGCGATACGGCATCGGGCGCGTGGTGCGGGCGATGAGGGCAAGAATGATCGCCAGCACGGCCGGGAGCCCATAGCCGAGCAGGATCAGGTTGATGAAAGTGCCGCCGACCGGCTCGCCGGTGATCAGCGGATTTTCGGCGAGCACCAGGCCGAACACGATGCCTGCAAGGGCGAGGCCGGCGATGATCAGCGCGGCGGCATCGTGGATGACGCTGCGGGTGCGGCCACGCAGCCGCTCGAGGCCGATCGCCATGGCGAGCCCGACCGAGACCTGCAGGGCGAGCTCGGCGAGACCGCTGCGACGCACGAACACGTCGCCGTTGTTCATGAGATGGCGAATCTCGAGGAAGCCGAGCAGCACCGTGAACAGGATCGCGGCCGCGTCAACCGCGCGCGCGGGCGCGTCGTCGGCGCGCTTGCGCAGCAGATGGCCGCCGACCCAGAAGGCCAGCGCCGGCACGCCGTAGCCGTAGAGCAGCCAGTTGAAGATCGGCGTCGTGCCGACGTCGCGGCCGACGATGCGCGGCTCCCAGCCGATGCGCGCGAGCACCAGCGTCACGATGGCGGCCGCGAGCCAGCGCAGCATCGGCAGCGGACGCTGCGCCGCGACCCAGGCGATGCCGGGGACCATCAAGGCGAGGGCGACCGTGAGCCAGCCCTTTTCGAGCGCGAAGGTCATCGCGAGCGCGAGCGCCGCGACCGCGCCGGAGGCATAAATCGCCTGCGCGGCAGCGCTGCCGGGACGCGGCGCGCGCCGGGCAAGCGTCTCGGTCGCCACCGCGAACAGGGCGGCGAGCACCAGGGCGAGACCCGCGAAGGGAATCGATCGCTCCCAGCCGGCGACCCGATAATAGAGCGCGATCAGGATCGCGATCGGGGCGAGCGCGCTCGATGCCGCCCACAGGATCGGAACGAGCGGGCGTTCCGACCGCCCCTGCGCCAGGAAGCCGGCGGCGCCGAACAGGAGCGCGAAGAAGGCGCCCAGCGCGAGGTGGAAGCCGGTATAGGCCAAGTCCGGATCCGGAATGGCGCCCGCGCTCGGACCGCCCGGCAGAACGAGCCGCTCGACGACAGGCTGGACCGACCAGGAAATCACGACCAGCGCCGCGAGCCCGGCCGCGGCCGGAACCGCTGCCGCCGCCGCGTCGGTGCGCCAGGCGATCGCGACCGTGGCGGCCGCCAGGGCGCTGAACACGGCCAACGCGAACGTGTCGTGGCGCCAGGCGAGCACGAGAACCGCGGCGGCCAACACATAGGCGGCGAGCGCGCCGGAGGAGATCGCGTCGATCCTGTTCGGCTCGGCCGGCGGACCGTAGAGCAATCCGGCGACGATCAGCAGCGCGGCGAGCCCGAAACCCGCCACCGCATGGAATGCGTGCGGCGCGAGCGACGGCACGCGCAGGTCATGGATGCCGGGGAACATCCATGCCACGCCGAAGCCGATTCCCATGATGGCGAGCCAGCGCCACAGGCGGACGCGGGCGAGCCCGAACGCGGCGGCCGTGACAACCGCGAGATAGACATAGAGCGTCCAGTAGTTCGGCCGATCGGCGGAGACCAGCAACGGCGTGACCTCGGCGCCCACGAGGCCGAGCGCTGCGAGGGCCGGTCCGTGCAGCAGGGCAGCGAGGAGCGTCGTGAGCGCGACCACACCGAGCAGCACGAAGGCGAGCGCCGGATCGAGAAACCCGTAGAGCGCATAGGCCGCATAGACCGTCGCGTAGCCGACGGCGGTGCCGGCCGCCGTCAGGATGCTCGGAATATGCGCCGTCGGCAGTCCGGCCAAGCCGGAGATTTGCTCCATGCGGCGCGTCCATTCGCCGGCACCGACCAGCGCGGCCGCCAGCAAGGCTGCGAGGAATATCTTGACGCCCGGGCCGATCAGATCCTGCTCGATCGAATAGCGCACCAGGAAGAAGCCGCCGAGCGCGAGCGCGAGCCCGCCGACCCACACCACCCAGCGTGTCCCGAACCGCTCCTCGAAAGTGATCGCCGGCTCGGCCGGGCCGGGTGCGGACGGAGCAGTGACCTGAGGCGGACTTGGGGGCACCGCGGCGGCGGGTTCCGGCGCCACCGGCGGCGAGGTCGGAGCGGCTGGGGGCGTTGCCGCTTCCGCCCTCGTCTCCGCCTCAGGCGGTGCCCGATCGACGATCGGTTCGGGTTCCGGCGCGGGCGCGGCGGCGATCTGCGCCATCCGGCGCTCCAGCGCCGCGAAGCGCAGGTTGAGCTCGCGCGTGCGGTCGCTTGCCCCGATGGCGAGCACGAGTGCACTGATGGCAACGACCGGAAACGCCAGTATGACGAGACCGATCAGGATGGAGAACATGATTCGCCCCCGGCCGCAGCTTGCAGGCGATGCTAATCCGGTCGCCCGCAAAGGTGAATGGACCGCGCAAGCGAATCTCGCGCCGCCTGTGCATTGGTCGGGTGGCGCGTCAGGCGGGTTCGGGGCCAATCGCAGAAATTGGCGGGCTTTCGGAAAATGCCTTAACCGCGTCCGCCGACGCGCAGGCCGGGCGAGGGACGCTCCTGGATCACCTCGCGGCGGAAACGGAAGATGGCGGCCGGCCGTCCGCCGGTCGCGGTCCAGGTCTCGCCGGTGGGCTCGACCAGCGCGCCGGTCTCGACCAGGCGGCGGAAATTCTGCTTGTGCAGATGCCGGCCGGAGATCGCCTCCACGGTGGTCTGCAAGTCGGTCAAGGTGAACTCGCCCGCCATCAGCTCGAAAATCACCGGACGGTATTTGAGCTTGGCGCGCAGCCGCGCGATGGCGGTCGCCAGGATACGGCGATGGTCGTGCCGCATCGGCTCGCCCAAGGCGGGCAGGTCCGTGCGCTCGAGCGCGGCCTTGCGGCCGTCGTGGCGCGCCTCCTCGACCAGCCCGGCTTCGTAGAGCAGTTCGTAGCGGTCGAGCACCTTCTCCTCGTCCCATGGGCTTCCGCCGGCGGCGAAACATTGGCGCAGGCGTTCGCGCCGGCCGAGCGGGCGGGGTGGATCGTCGCGCGTCTCGTGGCGGGCCCAGGCGTCGAGCGCGGGCAGGATCGTGTCGTCGAGAATCTCGGGGCGGCCCGCGCGCCAGTCCTCCCACGGGAAGAAGCGGTACCATGGCTTGAACCCGGCGCCCGACGAGCGCAGCGCCGCCCTGTCCGGCATGCGGGTGAGCGCCAGATAGCCGACCGAGACCGCATGCGGCCCGCGGTCTCCGGGACGGGGATGCCGGCCGCGATCGCCGAAGGTGTAGAGCTGCTCGACATAGCCGACCGCAAGCCCGGTCTGCGCCTTCACCCAGGTGCGCAAGCCGATCTCGAAAGTGTGGTGCGCGAGCGGATCGAACCGGCCCGACGGCAGGCCGGTGAGGATCGCGCCGTCGCCCGCCATCAAGGTCATCGGCTCGTCGCCGTCGACCGCCACGATCGCGGCGACAAGCTCGATCTCGATCGCGGTTCGGTCGGCGGCACTCATGCGCTCACGCGAGGTCGAGCCGGAACGGGACGCCTTCGCCCGCCACATGGCCGCGCCCGATCGCCTCGATCGCCATCACCATGCGGCCCTCGCGCTCGAGCATCTCGTCGGCCAGCGCGACGATCCGCATGTTGGGCGTGGCGGTGGGCGAGGCGCGGCGGATCGCCCAGGCGATATCGCGCTCGTCGCGCTCCGGATTGAGGGTGCAGGCCACGACGAAGGCGGCGGCGGTGGAACGGCTGATGCCGGCCCAGCAGTGGACCACCAGCGGCGTCCCGCGATCCCAGCCGCGCACGAATTCGATAAGGCTTGCGACATGCTCGGCATGCGGCACGACATGGCCTTCGAGCGGCTCGCAGATGTCGTGCATCCGCAGGAACAGATGGTTTTGCGCCGACACGCCGTCGGGGCGTTCGAGATGGTCGTCGACGCCGAGCAAAGTGACGACGTGGCGCGCCCCGGTGTCCTTGACCGTGGAATGGAGCCGCGAGAGTGAGCAGACGTGAATCATCGAATCCTTCGCTGTTGGCGCTTCATGGTACCCAATGGCGGCGAGATTTTCACGCCGGCAGGATGCATTTCCTGGAGCGGACCGGCGTGCGCCCCGGGTCACGCCCGGGGCTGGCTTTCGCCGGAAAATACCCTGGCGAAACGCTCGAGGTAGCGTCGCTCGGCGACCGGCGCCGGCCATGGGGTCATGTAGTCGCGCTCGAGCGTCGCGGGCAGGACCGGACGGGCGCCGAAGAACCGCCGGGCTTCGGCGGTCGAGAAGCCGGCGAGCTGCGTCGCCTCCAGGAAGGCCGCGCCGCGATCGGCGGTCTTGATCAGCTTGACGACGTCGGCCGGCAGCTCCGCCGCAATGCCGAACCGCAGGTGGATCGCCGTCAACAGGCGTTTCTCCACCGCCTTGTAGGCGTCTCCGATCATTCCCTTGAAGGGCGAGATCATGTCGCCGATCACGTATTCGGGCGCATCATGCAAGAGCAGCGCGAGCGCGAGCCGGCGGTCGGGCTCGCCGACGCGGCGGCGGGCCACTTCCTCGACCAGCAGGGTATGCTGAGCGACGGAGAAAATATTGGCGCCGACGGTCTGGCCGTTCCAGCGCGCCACGCGTGCGAGGCCGTGCGCGATGTCCTCGATCTCGATGTCGAGCG
>Ga0137415_10003315_pt1 | contig 15999 bp, 14 predicted proteins | sample CZODoug3_1_1_16f_FD_183082 | JGI IMG/M metagenome (GOLD analysis project Ga0137415, IMG submission 183082) | Vadose zone soil fungal communities from Angelo Coast Range Reserve, California, USA - CZODoug3_1_1_16fungal (Hybrid Assembly) | ecosystem: Environmental > Terrestrial > Soil > Vadose...
CGCCTCGTAAAAACGAGCCGCCGTCGCGCCGCCTCCAATGACGCCTTTGATGAACCGGCGTCTCGAAACCGATTTCGGCGTGTCGTCGAAGATTCTCAAATCTGCCATCCGGGTGTACCGTCGCTATTTCGACACCGTGTCCCGCGGAAGCACATCGGCTGAAACGTTACCGGCCTCGAACGTGGCCCCTCGGATCTCCAGATCGTTAAGCGTCGATTTCAGGTCCAGCCCGAATTGAAGCGTGGCGCCTGGCGCCGTGCGGTACGCAATCCTGTTCGCCTCCGCTTCGGCTGCCTCAAGCGTGTGGAAACTCGCGATGAGGTCCCCATCGAGAACCAAGTCGTGCCGGACCCGGTCGGATTCGATCAAAAAGTAATGCGAAGTTGTCATATCAAACGTCCTTTTCGCGCTGAGCGCGATCATCGGACCGCCGCTCATGACGCACCTCTTTTCCCGTTTCAGCGCGCCGGAATCGAGCGTGTACGTTCCCGGCGCAGCGTTTTTCGCAGCGGCGGTTCTCGCCCTGTTCTCGCTGCTCGTGTTCTGGCTCTCAACGCGGGAGCCGGTGGCCGAAGAGGGCGCGGCCGCGAGCGAATCGGGACTCAGTGCTGCCTAGCAGCTCCGGAACTAAAAAAGCGGGTGCATTGCAACTTCTTACAATCTTCGAATCCAGATATTCCTGTAGCGAACCGGGTTCCCGTGATCCTGGAGGTGCAGTGGCTCTTCCAGGGGGTGCGCAATGTAGAGCGCCGGACGGTCGTGGTACGTGATTCCGTATATCTCCACGTTGTTCTGAATCAGAACACCGTTGTGCAGCACCGTGACGCGCGCGCGATCTATCACCTTTCCCTGCTCGTCGAACTTCGGCGCGTGAAAAACGATGTCGTAGGTCTGCCACTCGCCCGGCTTGCGCGACGCGTTTACGAGCGGAGCGTGCTGATTGTAAACCGCGCCGGCCTGGCCGTGGTAGTAGGTCTTGTTTTCGTATGAGTCGAGAACCTGGACCTCGTATCTGTCCATCAGAAAGACGCCGCTGTTGCCGCGCTCCTGCCCCTCTCCTTTCGGGATTGCCGGTGTTGCCCACTCGATGTGAAGCTGAACGTCGCCGAACTTATCAGCAGTGGTGATGTCTCCCGTGCCCGGCGCGACCTCGACATAGCCGTCTCTCACGGTCCACGCCGGCGGGCTTCCATCCTTGCCCCGCCAGTGCGAGAGATCTCGTCCATTGAAAAGAACGATCGCGTCGGACGGCGGATCCGCGCTGGTTCTCCCGGGCGTGACGATCGCTGGTTCTGTTTTCGGAGGAGGGAAGGGACCCGGCTCCTGAGCCGACATCGCCGCGGCGGTCAGCGCTATGAGTACCGGGGCGATGAAGGCGGCTCGCTTTACCATGGCAGTTGCGGTGACCGGTTGTAGTTGATGCCGAGGTAATGCCAGCGTGGTTCGTGCGTGACCACTCTCGCGCGGAAGCTCTCCCAGTCGCGCGAAGCCTGAGGCGTCCATGCTACTTCGGCGATTGCCGGCAGGCGGGGGATCGCCAGGTATTCCACGGCACCGATGTTCCGAACGGTCTCGCTCCATAACGGCGCCTCGACGCCGAAGATGTTCCGCTCCGTCACACCTGCCATGTAAGTCGCGGGATCCCAGTCGTAGGAATCGCGCACCTCGACGTAACCCGCCCAGTGAAGTCCGAGCTCCGTTGAAGGCGTGTATTTCATGTCGAGATAAGCCTTTGGCGCCGGCGACATTATCAATTTGGAGCCGTAGGTCAACGCGGCCGTAACGGAGTCACTCTTCCATTGGTGCGCGATGGTGCTGGCGCTGAGATGCGCCTTCGTGATCTCTTCCCAGCCGATCATCGTCTTCCCGTATTTGCTGACGATGCTCTGGACGCGCTCGACGAATTTTACGTATTGCGGGACAGTGAGCGTTTGGACCTCGTCTCCACCCATGTGGAAATAGGGACCCGGCGTTAACGCGCTGATCTCCCGGACCACATCGTCCACAAACGCGTAGGTCTCCTCCTTGTCGACACAGAGCGTGCTCCAGCCAACATCGGTTCCGCTATAAAGCGCCGACGGGCGTGTGCTGCATGCCAATTCCGGATATGCGGTGAGCCCGGCGTTCATGTGTCCGGGCATGTCTATCTCCGGGACGATCGTGATGTAGCGGGCCTGCGCGTAGCGGATGATTTCCTGGTAGTCCTGCTGCGTGTAGAAGCCGCCGGGGCCGCCACCGACCTGCGTCAGGGATCCGATCGCTGCCAGCTTCGGGCGTGAATTGATGACGATCCGCCAGCCCTGATCATCGGCGAGATGCATGTGGAACATGTTCAACTTGTACAGCGCGAGGATGTCGATGTACTGCTCGACCTCTTTCACGGTGAAGAAGTGACGTGCCACATCGAGCATCGCGCCGCGATAGGCGAATCGCGGGCGGTCCACGATCGTGAGAGCTGGAATAGGCCAGTCATAACGCTCGAGCCCAATGTCCGACTCGATGTCGGCCGGAAGCAGCTGCCGGATGGTCTGAGTGCCGCGGAACAGACCGGCCGGCCGGTTGGCGATGAGGCGGACTGAGTCGCTCGTCACGCTCAGCTCATATCCCTCCTCCCCAAGAGCAGGATGATCTGACACGAGTCGCAGGATGATCGAGCCAACAGAGGGCGTACCGATTGGTGAGACAGTGACGGGGAAGCTAGTGGGTCGACGAATCTGGGCGGCCAGCATCTCACCGATCGAGCGTACCTCGGGGTTGCTGGCGTCCACGAAGACGCCGGTCGTTCGGACGACGTTGAACGGTCCTCCCGCGCCTGTGACCATCGACGCGGGGGCGGGAACCAGCCGTGGTACGAGCGGCGTCGGTCGCGGTGCCGGTGCGGGCGCTGGAACCTGACACGCGGCCCCAAGCACTGTACCGGCAACGACGAGGACACGGGTCGAATACCGCAGCTTCTGTCGTCTTCGCATCACAGCCTCTCCATTGGTTTGCGAGGGTTACGTGACGATGCCCATTCAGGCAAAGTCCCCGGCGAGCGAGCTAGCAACTGCCCAGGTATCAGCCAACTCGCGGCAATGTATCGTGACTGGGGAAACCAGCTGCCGAGAGTCGCACAGATTCGAGAACCGATATTCGAAGAACCGCGAAAGCCTCGTGAGAGAGAACGCCCAGCAAAAGACTTCCGTCGCGGTAAAAGATCGGGTCCTCGAACCACCCGCGTCCAGTAGGGTCGTAGGCGAGAAGGCCACTCGGCAACGCCTCCTTCAAGGCTCCCATCGTAACTGCGTTCAGCTCCCAAAGGCGGGTGCTGCGCGTCAAGTCGTCCGCGGTGCGGCCGTGCATGCGCTCACGGGTCTTTTCACCGCGTAAAAAAGGCTGCGCGACTTCGTCGAACGGCCGCCATGCTTTCGCTTCTTCGCGAGCATCGGATCCTGTGCAGTCGATCGTGAATTCGTCCGCTCCCATCGCCAGGCACCACTCGGCCAGCCGCCACGTCTCCGCGCCCGAGAAATCGGCCGGAGCCAGATATCGCTTGACTAAGTTCAAATTCCTGGAGTTGGGATTTGGGATTCCCGGCTGTTACGCCGCGAGCACAGGGAGATGCGAGCGACTTCGCCTGGCAGCCTCGATGAATCCGCCGCCCAGGACGCGCTCACCATCGTAGAACACAGCCGACTGCCCTGGCGTGATAGCCGAGACGGGCTCGTCGAGTGCGAGCTCGATCTCGTCGCCGTCGAGGCGGACGATCTCCGCCATTGCCAGCGGCGAGCGGTGCCTGACGCGAACGCTGACGCGATCGCCGACGCTCGGCGCATCTAATAGCCAATTCACTTCACGTGCAATGATTCCGCCGCCGAGGAGCTCGTCACGTGTCCCGATCACGACGGCGCGCTGCTCGGGCCGAATTGCGATCACGTACATCGGCATCGCGAATCCGCCTGGCACACCACGTCTTTGCCCGATGGTGTAACGCGCAAATCCGTTGTGCTCGCCTACGATGCTTCCGCTCGAATTTACGATCGGCCCCCGGGAGAGCGCGGGCGCGTCGGCAGGAAGTCGCTGCTCCAGAATCCGCGTGTAGTCACCATCCGGCACGAAGCAGATCTCCTGGCTCTCCGGCTTTTCCGCGATGACCTCCAGTCCCATCGCGTGCGCGCGGGCGCGCGTCTGCGCCTTATCGAGCTCGCCGACGGGAAGGATCATGCGGGACAGCACGCCGCGATCGATTCCCCAGAGGAAATAAGTCTGATCCTTGTTCTCGTCGACTCCCCGGCGAAGCTCGCCATCGACGACGCGAGCGTAATGGCCGGTGGCGATCCACCGTGCGTCGATTGAATCCGCCTTTTTCAGGAAGTCGCGGAACTTCGTAAACGTGTTGCAGCGAACGCAGGGGATCGGAGTGCGTCCACGTGCGTACTCTTCGACGAAGTTGTCGACCACGTCGTGCCCGAAGCGGCTCTCCAGGTTGAGCACGTAATGCGGGATCCGGAGCTGCTCGCAGACTCGACGCGCGTCGTTCACGGAATCGAGCGAGCAGCAGGGGCGGTCAGGCACATCTTCACCGTGACAGAACAACTTCATGGTCGCGCCAACGACGTCGTAGCCCTGCTCGACGAGCAACGCCGCGGCGACCGATGAGTCGACACCTCCGGACATGGCCACCAGCACTCTCTCTCGCGATATCACTATTCTGCGGCCGTGAGCTGTCTCGCCTTGGCGACAAGGGCGGGGAAGACTTCGATGACGCGATCGATGGATTGATCCGTCGTGAGGACGCCGAGGCTCATACGGATGGCCGCGCTTGCAAGGTCGGGACGAACGCCGATGGCCGTCAGGACATGAGACGGGCTAATGCTTCCGCTCTGGCAGGCCGAGCCGCCCGATGCCGCGATGCCCCGGAGATCGAGCGCCATGAGAAGCGATTCGCTGTCGGTTCCCGGCACAGAGACGTTCAGGATGTGTGGGGCACGCTCCGCCCCGCGACCGTGGATGACCGCGTCGGGGATCATCGCGAGGATCCCCGCCTCGAGCTTGTCACGCAGCTTCCGGATGCGCGCGCAGTGCGCCTCGCACTCCGCGAGCGTGAGCTCGGCGGCGCGCGCAAGCCCTACGGCCGCGGCGACATTCTCGGTGCCTGGTCTCCGTCCCCGGTCCTGCGTGCCGCCGTGCATCAGCGGCTCGATGTGGGTGCCACGGCGGATGAAGAGCGCGCCAATCCCCTTGGGCGCGCCGAACTTGTGACCTGAGATGGTGAGAAAGTCGAACTGCTGCGTCTGCGCGTCGATGCGGATTTTTCCGAACGCCTGGACAGCGTCAGTATGGACGAGGGCGCCACGCTGCTTCGCCTTGGCCGCGAGCTCCGGCACCGGCTGAATCGAGCCGATCTCGTTGTTCACCCACATGATTGTGCAGACGGCGACTTTGTCGTCGACCAGCGCGTCGAACGATGCTGGATCGATGACGCCGTCGTGCGTCATCTCCAGAAACCTCTCCTCCGCACCTTCCTGAGCCGCCTGATGCACCGCGCCGAGTATGGCTTTGTGCTCGATCGGCGTGGTAACGACGGCGGTCCGCCCTTTCGGCTTGAGGGCCCGCCAGGCACCAAGAATGGCGAGGTTGTCGGCCTCAGTACCGCCCGAGGTGAAGCAGATCTCGTCCGCCCGAGCGCCTAGACATCGGCCCACTCGCTCCCGAGCCTCATCCAGCGCCGCGCGCGCTTCGCGCCCCCACCGGTGCGTGCTGGAAGGGTTCCCGAAGCGAGGGCCGTAGAAGGGCTTCATCGCCTCGAAAACCTCTTCCCTCACCGGCGTCGTGGCGGCGTGGTCGAGATAAATCGGGTCAATGGGCATGGGTGGAATTTAAGTGACGCACGAGGCGTGGGCGAGACTTTCTCGATGCCGTCGACGGCATGGCAATCGTCGCATTAAGTCTCTAACGCGTGAAGAATTTGCTCCTCACTTCCCAAAGCTTTGGGAAAAAGCGCTGGGAGATCGTCTGCTGAAGATACTTCGAGCCGAGGGTGCCGCCTGTGCCCGAGGTCAACGGGCCGATGATCCGCTCGACCAGCTGAACGTGCAGGAATCGCCACATTGCGAACCCCTGCTCGTATTCAAGGAGTCCCTCCGCCAGCATCTGCAGCGGCCTCTGGTTCTGCTCGGCGTAGATCTGCTCGAGCGTCACGCCCTCCGAATCGAGCAGGTCGTCGAACAGCTGTTGAAGCGTGGGCTTGGCGAGCGCCCGTTTGACCAGCGGCGCAATCTCGCCGTGCTGCTTCAGTACCTGAAGAAAATGCGCATCGCGCATCCCGGACATCGCCTCGATCGCGCGGAACTGTATGCTTTGCGAGCCGCTCGACGTGCCAAGGTATCCGCGGAATTGCGCGAACCGCTGCGGCGGTAGTGTCTCGAGGGCGGCCAGCTGCCCGGTAACGATGTGGACAAGCGCGTTGACTCTTCGCACTGCGGTGAGGGCGCCGAGCGTGTCACGTGCTTCGATGAGCGTGATGAGTCCGTCGATCTCGTGGAGAATCAGCTTGAACCAGAGCTCGCTCGCCTGATGGACGATGATGAAAAGCAGCTCGTCGGGGTGTTCCGGGCTGGAGCGGGGGCGTTGCAATTGGAGAAGTTCGTCGAGGGCGAGATACGATGAGTACGTGAGCTCGGGCCCGGGTTTCTTTGGAGGCGGGGCTGAAGCGACCTTGCGTGCTTTGCCCGTCAAAACGTCGAGACCTCGAGCGACGTCACATCCTCCACCCGCATCGTTTCAGTCGTGTAGAAAGGCTCGCCGTAGCGGCACCGAATGAGCGACCCGTAGTGCGCGGCGTGGTGACGAATCAATTCGTGGAGCGGCTCCCCGTTCGGATAGACCTCCCCCGCCTGAACCGTCTCCACGAACTGCGACTCGTAGCATGCGATTGCCTCGAGCTTTTTTTCGAACGCCTCGCTGATATCGACGACGAAGGTCGGCTTCAGGTTGTCTTCACGGAATGAGAGGGCGTGGAGGACCTTGAGCGGGCGATGCGGCGGGACCCTGGGCTCGACCTTCTTGAGGCCGGCGACGAAGCACGCATCCCGAACGAGCTGCGCGACAATCGGATGGTCCGGATGTCGTCCGTGCAGGGAATGGGTGATCACGATCTTCGGCTGCAGACGCCTGATCACGACCGCAACCTTCGCGCGCGTCTCGGGCGTGTTCTGGATTCCGCCATCAGGGAAACCCAGGTTTTCGCGCACTGCGACGCCCATCACTTTCGCCGCTTTCGCGGCCTCCTTCGCGCGCAGCTCCGGCGTGCCGCGGCTGGCCAACTCTCCGGCGGCGAGGTCGAGAATTCCAGTGGCCCTCCCGAGCGCATGTGCGCCGATGAGAGTGCCGCCACAAATAAGCTCGATGTCGTCCGGGTGGGCGGCGATGGCGAGAACGTCGACTTGCGTCATGGCGAGAATCTACTCGTACCGCAGAGCGTCGATCGGATCCAGCTTCGCCGCTCTCTGGGCCGGGAGCATGCCGAATATGATTCCAATGCTCACAGACACCATCACTGCCACGACCGTGAGTCCGATCGGAACGCTGGCGTCGATGTTCATCGCCAGCGTGGCCAATCGCCCGAACGTCAGGCCGATGAGAATGCCGAGAATACCGCCGAAACCGGTGAGCGTGGCGGCCTCGACCAGGAACTGAAACAGAATCTCACGCTTCGTCGCCCCGAGCGCCTTCCGGATGCCGATCTCGCGTGTTCTGCTCGTCACCGACACCATCATGATCGCCATGACACCGATGCCGCCGACCAGAAGGCCGACGCTCGACAGCACGATCATCACCAGGAAAAACACGCCGGTGATCTTGTTGAACGTGTCGAGAATCTGATCCTGGGTGATCAGGTCGAAATTGTTTTTGTCCGCCGGGTGCAGGCGACGCATCTCACGCAAGGCGATCGTCACGGCCTCCTGCGCGTCCGCCGTCTTCACACCCTTCTTCGGCTTGACCGGAATGTAGAGTGCGTTCGTCTTGTCGATCGTGAATTGGTGGTCGAGCATTGCGTACGGCACGATAGCGCCGATGTCCTGTCCTGGCGGCGAGAAGATATTCCCGGGTTGCGCGTATAACCCGATCACGCGCGCCGGCCTGCCACTGATGTGGATCTGCTTGTCGAGGACCGACTCACGACCGAACAGCTTCTTCGCGGCGTTCTCGTCCAGCACGGCGACGCTCGCCCCCGACGACATCTCGGCCGGAGTGAACCACCGGCCGTCGAGAAGCTCGCCACCCTGGATCTCCTGATAGCGATCGTCGGCTCCCATGATGAGGATGTTCTGGGTGCGCTGCGCCTCATAGGAGAGGCGCCCATTCGACTGCGCCCACATCGCAGCGTAGGAGATCTCGGGAAGCTGCTTGATTCGCTCCGCCTCGGCCTCGACGAGATCCGGGCGCACGCGAATCCATTTCGGAAGGCGGTCGGGATTCACGGGAGTCTGCGAGAAGACCTTCACGACATAGAAGGTCGTCGGCCCCGCGATCTCGATGGTGCGGACGATCTGGCCCTGAATTCCCTGGACGATGGCCGCCATGGTCATCACGGTCGATACGCCAATCACCACGCCAAGTATGGTGAGTGACGAGCGCAGCTTGTTCGCGCGCAGTGTGTCCAGCGCGATCTGAACGTTGCTCTGGATCCGATCGGTGATGATCATTCGGCGCGCAATGCGTCAATCGGATCGAGCTGAGCCGCGCGCGATGCCGGGTAAACTCCAAACAGCACGCCGACACCGGCACCCAGAGCGAGCGCGAGAGTGACGGACCATAGGCTCACTCGCGCGGGAAGCGGCGACGCGAGACTTACCAAACCCGCGAGTCCCCAGCCGGCGGCCACCCCGAAAAGGCCACCAATGCTCGCCAGCACGATCGCCTCGACCAGAAACTGACGGCGAATGTCGCCCGGCTTCGCTCCGAGCGCTTTTCTGACGCCGATCTCGCGCGTTCGCTCGGTAACCGACATCAGCATGATGTTCATGATGACGATGCCGCCGACGACGACCCCGATCGCCACGATCGCTGGTATAACGGAGAACAGGATTTTTGTCAGGTTCTTCCAGAACTCCACCAGCGCGTCGGCCGTCTCGACCGAGTAGTCCGGCTCGTCTGCCGGGCGCAGGCGGTGCGCGATGCGCATCGCTTCGTCGGCGCGCTGCATCCCGCTCGCGACGAGCAGCGCGGTCGGCATCTTGACCGACACCGTGTTTGTTTTGCGACGCCCGTAAATCATCTCGAAGTTCGGGAGCGGCAGCAGCACAAATCCGTCGAACGACTGTCCCAGCACCCTCCCCTTCTTCGCGATCGTTCCGATGACGGTATAACGCTGACCGACGATCCGAATGTCCTGCCCGACGGGATCTACGTTCTCGAATAGCTTCTCGGCCACATCGGCGCCAATCACCGCGACCGCTCTGCGATCGTGCACATCGATGTCGCTGATCGGGCGCCCGCTCGCGAACACATAGTCCTGGACGACCTGGTACGGAGCCGTCACACCGAGTATCACGACGTCACCCTGCGTCTTGTTGCGCCACACGATGTCGGCAATCGGTGTGGGCCAGCCGGATTGCAGGCTTACCGCGACCGCCTCCGGGACGGCCGCGATCACTGCGTCTGCGTCCGCTTCCGTAATGCGCGGCCTCCTCTGGAGCCTTTTCCACTCTTCATCGTCAAAGAGTCCGATGCGGATGGGAGTTCTTCTCACCTGGAACGTGTTCGCGCCGATGAGGGCGCTGGCGAGATTCTCCTTCACGTACGCGTTCATTCCGGAGATGATCGCGACGACGGCAACGAGGAAGGCCACGGACACGATGATGCCGAGCAGCGTGAAGAAGGAGCGCAGCTTGTTGACGCGGATCTGCTCGAGAGCGGTGGTGATTACATCGATGAAGCGCATTGAACTAATTTCGATGAATGGCGCCGTGGACGCTACGAAGAACTTTTCTCAGCGGCATGGAACCGCAACTGAACAGGCGGGAGGTCCCAGTAGGTAAGGTGCGAGGTGATTAGTTCACTACCGCCCAGACTTATCTCGGTTGGATCAGGGTACAAGCAACCGCCTGTGCCATGAATGCCACAGAGATAAGTCTGGGCGTCGTGAACTGAATCACTGGCTACTTACCTACTGGGACCTCCCGCCTGTTCAGTTGCAGTAAGTTCTTGACGCGGAGAGCGCCGGTCACTCGTACCGTAGCGCCTCGACCGGATCGAGCCTTGCCGCGCGCGCGGCGGGAAGGAGCCCAAAGAGAATCCCGGTGAACGCGCTCGTGGCCAGTGCCGCAATGACTGCCGAGACCGGCGTCGAAGCCGGAACTGCGGGGAAGGCCGTCTTGATCCCCAGCGCGACAAGAATCCCAAGCACGAGTCCAATCGCCGCACCAATGCTCGTCAGGGTCGCGGCCTCGACCAGGAATTGCCATAGGATCGCGCTCTTGGTCGCGCCCAGCGCCTTCCGCACGCCGATCTCGCGCGTGCGCTCCGTGACGCTGATCATCATGATCGCGACAACGCCCACTCCGCCGACGAGCAGTCCAACCGAGGATAGTGCCAGGCCGACCACGAAGAAGGTGCCGAACAGCTGATTGTATATCCCCATCAACCGGTCCTGCGTCACGATCTCGAACGTGTTCTTGGCGGTAGATCTGAGTCCGCGCCGCGCCCGCAACAGCGCCGTGACATCGTCTGTCGCTTCCTCAGTTGTCACACCGGGCTCCGGCTTGACGATGAAATCCACGCCGCGCATCCATGGATTGAGGCTCCGCCGCGCCGACTCGAATGGCACGATCGCCTTCGCCTGATCGCCACCGCCAGCCGAGGTGGGCGTTCCCATCGGACTCGCCGTGTAGTGGTAGACTCCGATCACCTGGAATCCCACGCCGTCGACATTGATCATTTTGTCGAGCGGGTCCGACGTTCCGAACAGGCGCTCGGCCAGCTTCTGGTTGACGATGATCACACGCGCCGCGGTGGTGTTCTCGGCGTAGGTGAAGCTGCGGCCTGGATAAATGTCGCCACCATCCACATCGACCCAATTGGGCGTGTAGATCTCCATTCCGGTGCTCACCTGCTTGTCCTTGTAGGTGAACTTGGCGCCGCTGCCAAGATGCGCTGTGACCGCTTTAATCGTCGGCAGGCGCTCGATCGCGGTCGCGTCATCGATCGTCAGCGCCGGATTGCGGCGCTCGGGGCACGTCTCGTCCGAGCCGTCGCACGCCTGGAACCCGCTGATCGGCCGCCGATAGATGTAGAACGATGTCGGGCCGGCCGCCTCCAGATCCTTCGCGAAGCTCTCGTTGATGCCGCGAACCACGGACGACATCGCGACCACGACGAACACGCCGATTGCGACACCCATGATCGTGAGCGCCGCTCGGACCTTGTTCGCGCGAATGGAGTCGATGGCCATGCCGACGCCTTCGAGCGCGTTGAAAATTCGCTGCCCGATCCGCATCGCCATCGCTATTCCTTCCTCAGAGCTTCGATCGGGTCGAGTGACGCCGCTTTGCGAGCGGGATAAACGCCCGAGACGATTCCTACGATCGTCCCGAGCAGTGTCGCCATCACGATTGACCAGGGTGCAACGGCCGCGGGAAGCGGCGTCTTCCACTGGACGATCTTGGCGGCGGCGATGCCGAGAACGATTCCGATCACCGCGCCGAGCGTGCTCAGCGTCGCTGCCTCGACGAGGAACTGTCGCATGATGTCACGCCGCCTCGCACCGAGCGACTTTCTGATCCCGATCTCATGCGTACGCTCGGCTACTGCGACGAGCATGATGTTCATGATCACGAGGCCGCCGACGATCAGTCCGATCGCCGGGAACGCAGTCCCGGCCATCGTCATCACCTTCTTCAGCTTGTCCATGAAGGCAAGCGCAGTGGCGGAAGTCTCCATGAAGAAGTTATCCGGCTCACTCGGCCTGAGCTTGCGCCGACCTCGCATGACCTCGCGCACCGCTTCCATCGCGTCCGTCATCGTTAGCGATGTCGCGGTCTGCACCATGATTCCGTCCACGTCGCCGCGGGGATTGGTGAAATGGTGCAGCGGTGAGTTGTAGGGCGCGATAGCGACGCGGTCGAGCGAAAGTCCGAACACCGAGCCCTGCTTCTCGAGCACGCCGATTACGGAATACGGCATTCCCCTGATGCGGAGCTGACGCCCCAGCGGATCGAGATCCTTGAAGAAATACTTCGCGACCTCGTCACCGATGACCACCACTGGCGCGCCGAGCGAAGACTCCTGCGGCGTGAACAGTCGTCCGACGTGGACGTCATACTTCTTGATCGTGAAGTAGTCGCCGTCGACGGCGTGCGCTTCAACTTGCTTGGGTCGCGCCCACTGGGACTGAGCCTGGAGATACTCCTGACTCTCGACGGCGTACCTCGATCCGGGCGGCAGCACGCTCGCGACGAGCGACAGGTCGGAGTGATAGATGCGCGGCCGACGCAGCCACGTGCGCCATTCTTCCTCGGAGCTGGCACCATCGCCGAACCAGGGGAAGCGACGCAGCGTGAACGTGTTGACGCCGAGCAGCTTCGCCGCGAAGTCGTTCTCCATGTAGCTGCTCATGCCCTGCACGATGGAGATGACGGCGATAAGAAACATCACGCCGATGCAAACGCCGAGGAGCGTGAAGAAGCTCTTCAGCTTCTGAACGCGGATCTGCGCCAGAGCGAGCCAGACTGCCTCGACGAACGGCATTGTTAATCCTTGCGGTTCAGATTCGGCGGAGCGATGCCGGCAGATTTGATGAAGGTCGCGCGCTTGTCGTCGCTCGAGACCAAACCGTCGCGCAGGACGATCACGCGCCGCGCGTGGGCCGCAATGTCAGGCTCGTGGGTCACCATGATTACGGTCTGACCCTGCTCGGCGAGCCCCTCGAAGACGCGCATGATCTCTTCCGAGGTGGTCGAGTCGAGGTTTCCGGTGGGTTCGTCGGCGAGAAGAATCGCCGGCTGGTTGACGAGAGCGCGGGCGATGGCGACGCGCTGGCGCTGGCCGCCGGAGAGCTCATTTGGCCGGTGGTGAATGCGGTCGCCGAGCTGAACGCGCTCCAGTGCTTCGGTCGCGCGCTTCTTTCGCTCGTCGGATCCTACGCCGGCATAGACGAGCGGAAGCTCGACGTTGTGCAGTGCCGTCGCACGCGGAAGGAGATTGAAGGTCTGAAAAACGAAACCGATCTCGCGATTTCTGACGCGCGCCAGCTCGTCTTCATCCTTGTCGGAAACGAGCTCGCCGGCCAGCCAGTATTCGCCGGCATTCGGAGTGTCGAGGCAGCCGATGAGATTCATCAGCGTCGATTTGCCGGAGCCCGAAGGACCCATGATCGCGACATACTCATTGCGACGGATCGCGATGTCGACGCCGCGCAGGGCGTGCACGACCTCGCCCCCCATGTCGTAGTCTCGCTTGAGCCCGCGCGTGACAATAACCCAGTCCTTTTCCGGAGCGGCGCCGGCATTGGCCGCGACCGCCTGCCGCTCAGCGGTGGTGCTGAGCGGAATTTCGTCAGTAACCATTATGATTTCGCCGGCTCGCCGGCCTTTTTCGGTTGCTCTTTCTGCGCGCGCACAGTTGCGCCGTCCTTGAGCTCGCGAATGGCCTGGTAGGTTCCGCCGACAATCTGCTCGCCTTCCTTAAGACCGGTCTGAACCTCGAAGTACTTCTCACCCGCGATACCAACTTTTACGGGGCGGAAGCTGACTTTGTTGTTCGCGCCAACGACGAACACACCTTCGACGTCGCGCTTGCCGACCTGCTTGGTTGGCGCCTTCTTGGCGAGCGTGAGCGCCGTATCGGGCTTCACGCTGTCTTCGCGCACGGTGAGCGCGATGATCGGAATCGAGAGGACGTTGTTCCTCGTCGAAGTGATGATCTTCGCGGTCGACGAGAAGTCGGGCCGCGTCTCGGGCGGAGCGTTGAGCAGCTGGATCGTCACCTCGTAGTCGATCGCCTGGTCGGTGGAGCCGCCGGTGCCGCCGGTGCTCGCGCCCTTCACCGAGCTGTTCGAGATCTCGGAGACGCGACCGATGAAGGTCGTATCCGGGAAGGCGTCGAGCTGCACGACGGTGGAATCGCCGATCTTGATGCGCGACACATCGGTCTCATCGACCTTCACTTTGGTCTCCAGCACGCTCATGTCACTGATCGTGAGCATCGTCGCGGCGTCCTTGTTGAACGTACCCTGGATCGCCGTCTCACCCTGCTCGACGCTGAGCCGGGTCACCCGCCCACTCATCGGAGCGGCGATCGTCGTCTTGCTGAGAAGTGACTGCGCATCCCGATATGATGCCGTCGCCTGATCGATGGCGTGGTTCGCCGCCTCCAGCATCGCCTGATTTACATCGACCTGCGTCCTCAGCTGCTCGATCTGCTCATCCGATACCAGAGTCGGGTTTGCCTTCTTGAGCGCCATCAGCCGGTCGAAGTTGCGCTGCGCCTGGATCAGAGCTGGCTTGGCCTGCGCAGCCTGCGAACGCGCCGACGCTACTGCCGCCGTCGCTCTCTCGACACTCGCCCGGTACTGCGACGGGTCGATCTCGAGCAGGAACTGGCCCTGCGTTACCATTTGGCCTTCCTTCACCGCCAGACGGACGATGCGTCCGCTAATGTCAGCGCTGATGTCGACTTTGGTGTGAGGCTGTACTTGTCCACTCGCCGTCACCGAGGCAACCAGATCACGCCTCTGGACCTTTTCGATGCGGACTTCGGTCGCTTTGTTGCGGCCCTTCATCGCGCTCGTGACCCCGATGATCACGATTGCGAGAGTGATGGCGCCGGCGACTGTCCACTTGGTGCGTTTCTTCATTGTCTCGATCCGATTAGCGAAGGGGGTGACCGACGGCGCTTTCAAGGGCGGCGAAGGCCTTATGATAGTCGTAAACTGCGGTGATGCGATCGCTCTCGGCGCGCTCATAGGTCGCGCGCGCCTCGGTCAGATCCACGAACGTGGTCGCGCCGATTCTATAGCGGTCCTGCACCAGCTTCAGCTCCTGCCTGGCTTTCGCCGAGTTCTGATTCTGGAGCGTCACGGTTTTCTCCGCGGTCACGAGCGTCAGATAGGCTGCGGTGACGTCGGCCGTCAGCGCCAGCTCCTTTGACCTTACGCTGTAGCGCGCATCGGAGCGGCTGGCCATCGCCTCCTGTAGCCGCTGCTCGCGCGAGAATCCGTCGAACAGCGGAAGTGAGAGCATCGCGGTAAATGAGCGCGGAGATTTGGTGAAGTTGAAAGGGAATCTGGAGTTGTTGTCGCGGATCGCCTGCGCCTGGGCGCCGGTGAACGCCATCGCGTTGCACTCGGCGAGCTGATTCGAGAGGTTGAGTGCCGCACGGACTTCCTCGGTCCTGATGCAGCTCGAGCGTGCGGCGTCCAGCTGGGCCGCCGCTTGCGTGACGGGAAAGCTGGAATTCGTGTAGCCGTAGGTGTATCCGCCCACGCCGGTCGATAGCGACAAGGTCGGCGAATACTCGCCCTTCTCGCGCCTCACGTTCAGATCGGCGACGTGCTCACGCGAGCGCAGCGCGACGACACCAGGATTCTGGGTCCGTGCTGACGCGATCAGATCCTGAAGACTGAAAGCAGTCGGCGTGACCGGGAACTGGCTAACGAGCTTCACGTTCGGAGGCTGTTGGGTGCCCATCAGCTGGAACAGGCGGAGCTTCTCGATCTCGACCTGGTTTCTCGCCCTGAGTACCTGCACCTGTTGGATTCCGAGCGCGACCTCCGCGCGTTGAACGTCGAGCTGCGTACCCGAGCCTACGATCTCTCTCGCCTGCGCCAGAATCAGCTCCTGCTGCGAGGCGACGACGAGCGAATCCTGAAGATCGGCGTTGGCCTCGGCCTGCAGCGCCGACAGGTATTGCTGGGACACATTGCCGCGCAAGTTCTCGGTCGCTCCGGTGATGTCCGCGTCCACTGCATCGCGATTGGCGCGCTGGAGGCTCGGCGTGATCAAGGTCGCGCTGTTGATC
>Ga0137415_10003317_pt1 | contig 15995 bp, 15 predicted proteins | sample CZODoug3_1_1_16f_FD_183082 | JGI IMG/M metagenome (GOLD analysis project Ga0137415, IMG submission 183082) | Vadose zone soil fungal communities from Angelo Coast Range Reserve, California, USA - CZODoug3_1_1_16fungal (Hybrid Assembly) | ecosystem: Environmental > Terrestrial > Soil > Vadose...
GCTCGTCTGGATCCTGTCGCGAGGCGCTTCCTAGCGGAGCCGGTCCATCGACGTCGGCCTCACTAGGGAGGGCAGAGCCTCGCCGCGCCTCCCCAACACCAGGCTTCGGCCGCACACCCGCAGATACCAGAGCTTCCCGACGGGTCGCAGACGCCGCGCAGCGCCGAAGGCTCCGTGTCCTTCCCCCGGAGGGTCGGGCGGGCGATCAGCCGCAGGGTGCTGCGATGGGCCTGGACCCGTTCTGCGACGAGCCGGCGGGCTGGGACGATTGCGTCCGACGGATCACCGCGCCGAGAGCGACCAGCTCGTCGGCAGGGTGGAAGGTCGCAGATCGCTGCGTGCCAAACTTGCCACGACGCTGATCAGCGTCTGAAGGTCGACCGGCTTTTCGAGGTGGGACTGAAAGCCTGCTCGTAAAGCGCTCGCGCGGTGCACCGGTCCGTTGAGCCCGGTGAAGGCCGCGGCCGGGGTCAGACCCCCGGACTCCGGGGCGAGGGCGCGCACCTGGCCGATCAGCCAATAGCCTCCCTTCTCGGGCATCTCGAGATCGCTGATGAGCACGTCCGGGCGCTCACGCATCACGACCTCGAGCGCCGCGTAGGCGCTCGCGACTGCCGTGACCTCGGCTCCGTATTCCTCGAGGATCACGGACAAGAGCTCTCGGATGAGGGGGGCGTCGTCGACGAGCAAGACCCGGATCCCGTCCAGGCGCGAAGGGTTGTCGGGTCGCTCGTCGATGATCATGACTGGCTGCTCAGCCTGCCACGGGCCTGCATGGCGTCGGTGACGCGGCGCCTGGTCGCCGCGGAAGATCTCCCTGCTCGGCTCGCTTCTGGCTCGGGCAGCGGGGCACGCGGCCCAGTGAGCAAGACGTTCTGGGAGTATCTCGCGGCGAGCCAGTCGAGGATGAGCAGCGTGATGATGACGACTGCGGCGTAGAGGATCAAGCGAGGCATGAGGGTGAGCTCGCTCACGGCCCTGAGTCTAGGGTCCCGGCCAGGCCAGCCCTACCAGGTATACACCTGAATCGACCGCTGGAAGATCACCGAAGCGCCCAGCCGCCGGGAGACCACCCGGGGCCCTCGTCGGGCATCCCCCGCCCGGTATAGGGATTCGACCGATTGCTTGGCGGCTTTGGCGGCTAGATACGTTAGATAGAGGGAGGACCACTGGCTTGGCGGATCAGACCACGGACCGTGTGCTCGTGATTGTGGAGCGCGAAGATCTGGCGCGGTACGCGTCCCTCAAGCGCGTGTTCGCCAGTGAGAGCGTAGATGTGATCCTCGACCGTCGGCGTGGGGAGCGCCGTGAGCACCTGACGCCCCCTCCGGTCGACCGACGCCGCGGGGACCGCCGGGTTCGAAGCATTGCCCAGGATTTGCAGACGCTCGGCTGGGCGCTGGTGCGTCGGGAGGTCAAGGCCGCGCTCGACTCGATCCTATGGGCGGCGGCCCCGGGCATGCAGCCCGCACGAATACGGAGTGAGGTGCTGCTCCAGATCAGCAGCGAGACCGACGTGGTCTCGGCCCGCGACCGAGCACGCGAGCTGGCGGGTGGGATCGGCCTATCCCCCGCGGATTCGGCCATCGTGGCAACGGCGGTGTCGGAGCTCGCGCGGAACGTCGTCGCCTACGCGACGCGCGGCGAAGTCATCTTCAGAGTGATCGAGGCCGAGCACGCGCGGGGCCTCGAGATTGTCGCGGTCGATGAGGGCCCGGGCATCGCGGACATCGAGCTCGCGTTGCAGGACGGGTACTCGACGGGTCGCGGGCTCGGCCTCGGGTTGCCCGGCGTCCGGCGGCTGATGGACCACTTCCACATCGCGTCCAAGCTCAACAAGGGCACGACCGTCACGATCAGGAAGTGGCGACGCTAGCCCGAGCGACCACCAGCGCTGCGCGAGGGTGGGGTGGTATGGCTCACGCTGCGCGCTTTTGCCCCACGCCGCTAACATCCTGAGCTCCTGAGCTTTCCTCCAGTCGCGTCAGACCGCGTGTGGCGGTTTGATCCTCGTCCCCCGAAGACCGTCTCGGCCACTCGCTCGCCCGCGTGCTGAGGCTCTTTGTTGGCGGACACTTGCCCGGTCCGAGGGAGCCACCTTCGGTTCGATGGGCTGGCAAGCCGGTTGCTGTCTTCTCCTCGTCACGTCAGCCGTCGGCGTCGCAGTCGCGGCGTTGTAGCTGAAGAATCACAACCCCGCAACGCAAGGTGCAGTAGAGAGGGAGGGGAGGGACCTCACCGGTGATTGTCATCGGACTCACGTCGAGCCTCGGAGGCGCGACATGGCAGATCTCCAATGTCTGGACGAGCTGCGAGAGCACGGCAAGATGCGCTGGTCGGAGAACGAGGACGCCTGGGCAGCGGAGCCGCACGACGTCGTCGCTGCGCTCGCGCGCGAGGGCTTCGAGGAGTACAAGCACGAGGTGACGCGCAGCCGGCGTGATCGCCGACCGATGGGCGGCGTCTGGCAGGGACTCAACAACCGGACCGGCATCGTCGCGTCTGCGATCTGGGTGCTGCGCTCCGCCGATGCGGCGCCGATCGTCTTCATCGACATCGATGGAGAGCCGTTGAGGGGCGACCCAAGACGCGTGATTGAAGGCCGCGGACCGATGGCCGATGAAACGTACTGCAAGGAGGAGATCTATGGAGCAGACGACGACTCACGAGCGAGCAAAGCGGTCCTTTGAACTGCCCACGAGCCTCGACAGTGATGCGGCGGCCCTCTGCGCCGGCGCCAACCAGCGGGTGATCGGCGACCTCGCCGAGCTCTCGATCGGCACCCTCAAAGAGAGCGCGCGGCTCTTCGCCGAGCTGCAGATGGCCGTCCTCGATACGCTGCGCGAGACGCAGGCGGCCGGGCTCCGCCTGCAGTCGACATGGCCCGACGCCCTCACGGACCCCCTGGGCTGGTATCAGAAGGCGGTCATGGAAACGATGGACTGCACGCAGCGCGCGCTCGCGTGCGCGGGGACGAACGCGCGCGCCCTCGCCCAGTCTGTCGACCGCCTACAGACGGCCGCCGCGGACACGGGTCGCCGCGTCCGCGAGACTCTGACCAGCACCGCCGCCGGGCTGCGAGAGACGGGACACCGCGTGGCCTGAGCGGCGCGCGTCTACGCCGCGGACTCGCTGGACAGCACCCGGCCGGGGATGATCCTATAGCGGGACTTGATCGACTGGCCGCAGTCGGCGGGCCGGGAATCGAGGGAGTCGCGCGGTGCGTTATCGCTGGCCGGATGGCAAGCAGTCGGCGGTCGTCCTCTCGTTCGACTTCGACGCCGAGTCGGGCTTCCTGTTCCGTGAGCCGGAGAAGGCGAAGCGCAGTCTCGCGGACCTCGAGGAGCGGCGCTTCGGTCCTCGCGTCGGCGTCGACCGGATCTTGAGGATGCTCGGGCGCCTGCGTCTCCGAGCGAGCTTCTTCATCCCCGGCTGGACAGCCGTCAACCACCTGCCACAGTGCAAGCTGATCCGCGACGCCGGGCACGAGATCGGCGCCCACGGCAACGTCCACGAGGCCGTCGGCTCGCTGGACGCCCCGCGAGAGAAGGCCATCCTCGAGGAGCAGCTCGCCATCCTCGAGGGCCAGCTCGGCGTCCGGCCCGCCGGTTATCGGTCGCCCTCGTGGGAGGTGAACGTCTGGACGCCGGGGCTCCTCAAGGCTCAGGGCTTCCTCTACGACAGCTCGCTGATGGGCAACGACGTCCCGTACGACCTCGAGACCACGGAAGGGCCCCTGGCCGAGATTCCGGTGCAATGGCTCCTGGACGACGCGCCGCTGTTCCGCCACGTCTACGGGGCGACCAACGCGATCGCCGACCCCGGCCGCGTGCTGCAGATGTGGAGCAAGGAGTTCGCGGCGATGCACCGCGAAAACGGTTGCTTCGTCCTCACGTGCCACCCGTTCGTCAGCGGCCGGGCCTCGCGCGTCGCGCTCCTCGAGGAGTTGGTCATGTACATGCGGCGCTTTCGCGGCGTCTGGTTCGCCACCTGCGAGGAGGTGGCACGGTGGCACGAGAAGCAGGGGCGCGCAGGGTCGCGGGCGGCCCCACCTCGGCGCGCGAGGCGCGCCGCGCGCTGACCGCCCACGCTCATCCCTGGCGACGGAACCGGGGCATGACCTCGCGGGCGAACAGCTCCATCGAGCGCCGCACGCGCTCCTGGGGAAGGCCGCCGAAGTTCATCCAGCAGAGGACCTCACCCACACCCAGACGGCGCAGCTGGTCGATCTTCTCGGCGACCGTGTCGGGGGCGCCGAAGGCGACCGTCTCGGCGACGAGCTGCTCCCACGTGATCTTCGCGAGCCGCTCCTCCATGGCGCGGAACCCCGCCTGCAGCAGGGGGTGCACGCGGTCGATGCGCTCGGGGATGAGGAACCGTCGCAGGGCCTCCTGGTACCACATCTCCGCGTCTCTCGCCTCGGCCAGCGCCTCGGCGTCGGTCGGCGCGACGTGGATGTGGCGTGAGACACCCCAGCGGCCCAGGAGGCTCGCGATCTCGGTGTCGGCGCGGCCGGCCTTCTGGCAGGCCTTGACGTACATGTCACGCTGCCCGACCAAGGGGTCGATCGGCCCCCGCAGCCACGAGTTCAGCATTGGCAGCCCGCGGAGCGCGGTCGCCTCGATCGTGTCGGGGCTCGTGCACACGACGTAGAGCGGGGGATGCGGCTGCTGGAGCGGCTTCGGAATCACCCGCACCTCGGGGATCGTGTGATGGCGGCCCTCGTACGAGAAGCGCTCCCGGGTCCACGCGCGGATGAGGATCTCGAGGGCTTCGTCGAAGCGCTCGCGGTTCTCGATCTGAGGCACGCGATAGCCCTCGAACTCGACCGGACGGTTGCCGCGTCCCACACCGACGTCCAGACGCCCGCCGCTCAGCACGTCGACCATGGCGAGCTCCTCCGCGAGGCGCACCGGGTCGTGGAAGGGCAGGATCGCGGCGGCCAGGCCGATCCGCACGCGCCCCGTCCGCATCGCGGCGGCGGCCGCGAGGACCGCCGGTGAGACCGAGAGGCCGTACTCGATGAAGTGATGCTCGGTCAGCCAGATGCTGTCGAAGCCGAGCTCCTCCGTCCACGCCATCTGCTCGATCTCGCGCCGGAACACCTCGGCGTGCGCGAGCGCCGGCGGAGCCTGGAGGAAGTAGTACGTCCCGAAGCGCATGTCAGGCGAGGCGAGGGATCACGCGGTCGGCGAAGAGACGCATCGACGCGAGCACGCGCTCGTGTGGGACCTGTCCCCCGGTGTTCATCCAGACCGAGAGGCTCGAGTAGCCGAGCGCCTCACGTAGCTCGAGGAGCCGGTCGGCGACGGCCTCCGGGGTGCCGTAGACCGCCAGGTCGTCCAGGACCTCGTCATAGGAGATCCGGACAAGACGCTGCGCGTCCTCCGACCGGGTCGACGATTCCAGGAGCGCCTGGCCGATGGTGCGGAAGAAGTGCATGGTGCTCGCCTCGGGCTCCTCGCGTGCGCGCCGGGCGGTGTCGGCCACGTACACGGGGACGATCAGCCCCACCGGACCGCGCCCCGGATGGCCCGCCGCCTTCCATGCCTCGTGGTAGCCGCCGATGAAGCGTGTCAGGTCGGCGATCGACGTCGTCCGCACGGCGATGAAGATCGGATAGCCCATGCGACCGACCATCGGGTAGGTGTCCTGGGTCGTCGCGGCGATGCGGATCGGCGGGTGCGGCGTCTGGTAGGGCCTGGGCGTCACGCACACGTCCCGGAACTGGAAGTACTTGCCCTCGTGCGAGAAGCGCTCCTCCGTCCACGCCTTCACGAGAATGTCGAGCGTCTCGAGGAACCGCTCGCGGCTCTCGGCGTACGGGATGTTGAAGCCGCGGTAGTGGGCGGGGAGCCCGCTGCGGCCGACGCCGAAGTCGAGGCGCCCGCGACTCAGCTGGTCTACCGTGGCGACGTCCTCGGCGAGGTGCAGCGGGTGGCCCAGCGGCAGCACCTGGACGGCGATCCCGATCTTCACGCGCCGGGTGTGCGCGGCGATGGCGGCCGCGACGACGAGCGGCGACGAGAGCACCGAGCGGTTCTTCTGGAAGTGGATCTCGGCGAGCCAGACCGCATCGAAGCCGCACGCCTCCGCCGCGGTCATCTGCTCCATCGATTGCTCGAACGCCTGGGCGTCGCTCAGGCCGGGGGGCTGCTGGAATTCGGTGAAGAGTCCGAACTCGGTTCGCGCGAGCGTCACCGTCAGCACGCGCCCAGGTGCGCGTCGAGAAAGTCCAGGCACTTCGTCCACGCGTCCCTCGCCGGCTCCTCGCGGAACGTCTTCGGGTTCATGAAGTTGAGGAAGGCGTGGCCGGCGCCCTCGTACATCTCGAAGGTTCGCGGCTTGCCGAGGCGATCGAGCTCGGCCCCGATCTTCTCGACGTCGTCGGGCGAGGGGTTGGCGTCCTCGCCCCCGAAGAATCCGATCAGGGGGCAGCCGATCTTCGCGGTCAGCGCGAACGGCGCGGGCCCGTCTCCCCAGGCCTTCATGATGTTGCCGCCGTAGAAGACGGCGGCGGCGCGGAAGACCGGGTTCGAGGCGGCCATCAGGTAGGTCACGCGCCCGCCCATGCAAAAGCCGAGGATCCCGACGTCGGTGACCGTCACGCCGGCGAGCGCGCGCACGTGCGCGACGGTCGCATCCACGTCGGCGACGATCTCGGCGTCGCGGAGCCGGCCGATGCGGGTCATCATGTCGGGCTCCGGCGGCTGCCGGTGGTAGAGATCCGGCGCGGCCGCGAGGTAACCGCGGGCCGCGAGGGCGCGCACGCGGTCCTGGATGAACTCGTCCACGCCGGGTCCGTGCTGGGCGACGACGACGGCGGGCAGCGTACCCGCCCCGCGCGGCAGGTCCAGGTACGTGCGCATCGGGTGTCCGTCGACGGTGAGCGTGTCCCAGCGGGGCATCGTCGCCTCCAGCCTATCTCCTGATACCGGCGCGCGATTATAGGCGCTGCGCACATCGATCACAAGCGGCGCCCATCCACCGCGGGGAGCCGCGTGTGGCACAATCCGGTCCGAAGCGTTCGACGGGTCGGTGCACCACGATCCACGCTGCCGACGGCGCTGATCGGGTGGCGTCGATCGGTCGCCACGAGGAGGCCGGACATGGAGGTTCTCGACCTCGACCGAGCGCGGGAGTTCTCGCCGGTGCATCACGTGCAGAAGCCCCTGACGGACACCCCCTTATGCTCCGTGAGCCTGGCGTGCTGGGAACCCGGACAGACGTCCCCCATCCATTGCCACCCTCACGCCGACGAGATCTACCATGTGCTCGAAGGGACGGGGCTCTTCAGGGATGGACGCGCCGAGCGCCACCTCGGTCCCGGAGGGACGGTGATCTTTCCCGCCGGAGAAGTGCATCAGGTCGAGAGCCTCACCCGCATGGTGCTGTACCGCGTCCAGGCGGGGATCGACCGGCATCCGGAGACCCTGGACTCGTGGCCGGCTTGACCGCCGGCTGACCGAGTCTTCTGCCACAATCCCGTTCGGTCCGATTCGCGCCTTCTCAGGGAATTCCCTCCTCAACCCAGCCAGATCCATGAATGTTCCCCGTAGGAATCAGGCAAAGTCCTGAGGGCCGACACGCGCCAAGGCGTACAGTGTACGGAGCGGATGCTTGGAAGTGAGGTCCGAGGCATGGCGCCGCTGCGGCCCCTGAAACTCTGGGGCTTCCTGGTTCTTGCCGTCGTCTACGTCGTCGGCGGCGAGCTCGGGCTGCTGCTCGCTTTCGCTCACACCAACGTGACGGCGGTGTGGCCACCCACGGGTGTCGCACTGGCCGCGATGCTGCTGTTCGGCTACCGTGTGTGGCCGGCGATCCTCCTGGGGGCCTTCCTCGTGGCTGGCACGACCGTGGGATTCACCTGGACGTCGGTCGGCATCGGGGTCGGCCACACGCTCGAAGCCCTCCTGGGGGCCTTCCTCGCGACGCAGTTCGCGAACGGCAGGAACGCCTTCGATCGGGTGCGAGGCACCTTGAAATTTGTAGTCCTCGCGGGGCTGCTCAGCACGACGGTCGGCGCCACGGTCGGTGTGGTGAGCCTCACGCTCGGTGGCTCTGCGAGCTGGTATCGCTTCGCGGCCACATGGCTGCCGTGGTGGCTTGGCGACATGGCGGGCGCCATCGTGGTTGCGCCCCTCCTGATCCTCTGGGGAGTGGAACGCCGTCCGCGTCTCACCCGGACGGCGACGCTCGAGCTGACGGGCGTGCTCGGAGCCGTGGTCTTCGTCGGCTGGACCGTGTTCAATGATCTGCTCTCGCCGTGGGTCAGGAACGGTCCGCTCACGTTCCTGTGCCTGCCGCCGCTCGTGCTGGCTGCGTTCCGTTTCGGCCAGCGGGAGGTTGGGACGTCCATCGCCCTGCTGTCCGCGCTCGCCGTCTGGGGGACGGCGCACGGCTCGGGGCCCTTCGTCAGGAGCTCGACGAGCGAGTCACTGCTGGTGCTCGAGGTGTTCATCGTCACGCTGGTCCTGATGACCGCGCCGCTCGCGGCCGTGGTCCGAGGGCACGCGAAGGCCGAAGCGACGCTGGCCCAGGGCGCCGCCATCGTGTCGTCGTCGGACGACGCGATCTTCGGCAAGACACTCGACGGCATCATCACGGCCTGGAACGAGGGTGCCGAGAGGCTCTATGGGTATTCGGCCCGCGAGGCCATCGGCCAGCCGGTCTCGATGCTCATTCCGTCGGAGCTCGCCGACGAGCTGCCGAAGATCCTGGCGCGACTCGCGCGGGGCGAGCACGTGGACCACTACGAGACCGTGCGGATGACGAAGGACGGGCGCCGGCTCGACGTGTCCGTCACGGTGTCGCCGACCCTGGACGCCGACGGCCGGATCTTCGGCGCCTCCTCGATCGCCCGTGACATCTCACACCGGAAACAGGTCGAGGCGGCGACCCGCGAGCGAGACGCGCTGCGGTCGGTCACGAGCCTGGCCGCCGCCGCCGCGCACGAGATCAATACTCCGTTGGCCGTCGTCGTGGGCCACGCTCAACTCATGACCGGCGCGGTCGATCCGGCGGCGCGTCCGCGGGTCGACGAGATTCTCGAGGCCGCGGCGAGGATCGAGGAGATCGTCGCGCGCATGAAGCGCATCACCCGGATCGAGCTGATGAAGGGGTCCCTGGATCTGCCCGAGACTCTCGACATCAGGAAGTCGAGCGAGCCCGGAACCGACGGCTCCTGAGGCTACTTCCTCACCACTGCCCAGCCGAACGTTTGGAGATCCTTCATGACGCCATTCCGTACACGCCGCTCCCGGCGCCGGTGGTCGAACGCCGTCGGCGCCTGGTGCGCGCGACGCTGTGCCGCCCGACGATCGACGAGCACGTCCACGATCTCACCGGCGAAAACGTGCCTGTTGGCGAACACGTGCTTGAAGTAGGCGTACCGTGCCGATTCTGCGCGCGACACGATCAGGAGCAGGCGAGTCATGCTATTCACCGGAACGCTCCGACCTGGTGCCCTGCCATCCTCTGCTCAGACTCGTTGAGCACCTCCGTCAAGCTGTAGCCCTCCTGTAGCTCTCTCTGGTGTTTCCGGAAATGGGGGAAACACCGTATTTCCCGCGGGTAGAATACCTGACGAGGCCAACTCTGGGGCATTCTATCCGCGCCCTGCGGCCAACGGCGGCGGGCCGAGGGGCCCCAAAGCGGCACCGCGCATGGCCAGGAGCGCTCGCACGAGCTCGGACACCGCGCCGCGCGCGCCATCGTCGGCGAGGCGGCCGTCGCGAAAGTGTGCGGACTCCAGATAGACGCTGGTGGGAGCGACGAGCGCGCCGAACCAGGCGAGCACCCCGCGCAGGTGCCAGTCGACGCCGAGATAGTGGTGGGGGCTGGCGCCCATCGCGACGATGCCCACCGGCTTACCGCGCAAGGCGTCGAGCGGCGTGAGGTCGAGCAGGTTCTTCAAGGCGCCGGTGAACGAGCCACGGTAGACGGGACTCGCCAGGAGCACCGCGTCGGCGTCATCAAGGCGCCGCACCACGGCGGCCGTGTCGTCGGCGAAGCGATCGAGCGGTCGGCCGTCAGCGAACGAGATCTTGTGGTCGGCCAGGTTGAGCAGCGAGGCGGACACGGCCGGCAGGGCCGCCGCCACCTCCACCGCCGCGGCGACCGCGGCGTGCAGCCGGCCCGCAGGCGTGACGCTACCGACCACCGCGAGGAACGTGACCATGCGCCGCGATGCTATATCGCGTCTCGGCGCGTTTCAATGAGCATCGCCGCCGGCGCGCTCTTCCTGACCGAGCGTCGCCCGTCTGCGGCCGATTCCCCTTGACTTATCCGTTCACGCTGCGGCATGTTCGCCGCACCTCGTGGGCGGTGCGCAGCACCTGCACGTCATGTCTAGACAGACAGGGAGAGCCAGGATGCCCGCAGACACGCCTCGCCGCATCGCCGTCCGTAGGCGCGTGAACCGCCGTGACTTTCTCAAGCGCGTGGGATGGGGTGGCGTCGGCGCGACGGCCCTCGTCGCCGGGGCGGGGCGGGCCAGGGTCGCCGCGGAGAGCGCCTCACCGTACCCCGACTGGATTCCGGCCAGCACCAAGCCCCCGAAGCGAGGGGGAATCCTCACATATGCGTCGCGGTGGGATCCGCCGGTGCTCGATCCGCGGCTGACGCAGTCGATCGGGCTCTACCAGTTCGCCGGGCTCACCAGCAACCGTCTCGTGCGTTATCAGTTCGCCGACGAGGCGACCAGTGCGAACGACCTCACGCTGAGGGGGGACCTCGCGGAGTCGTGGCTGGCGAGCGCCGACCATCGGACGTGGACGTTCAAGCTGCGCCAAGGCGTCAAGTGGCAGAACGTCCCGCCGCTGAACGGTCGCGAGCTGGTCGCGGCCGACGTCAAGGCCTGCTTCGAGGCTTACGCCAAGGAAGGGGTCCAGTCGTTCACGTTCCGCGAGGTCGAGGGGATGGAGACGCCGGACAAGCACACGCTACGTCTGCATCTCCACACACCCAACGTGTTCCTGCCGTATAACCTCGCCGAGCCCATCGCGATCGTCTTCGCCCGCGAGGTCCTGGAGGAGGACGGCGACCTCAAGAAGCGCCTGATCGGGACCGGGCCCTACCTCCTCAAGGAGCACACCCGGAAGGTGCGCGTGGTGCTCGTGCGGAACCCCGACTACTTCGACAAGGGTCGCCCGTACCTCGACGAGTACGTCATCCTCTCGACCCCGGATTCCGCCACCCGCATGGCGGCGTTTCGCACCGCTCAGAGCGACATCCTGCAGGTGTCGAGCCCCAGCGAGGTGGAAACGGTTCGCAAGACCAACCCCGCCTCGGTCGTGCAGGAGTACAAGAACACGCTGGCCCCGTTCGGGATCTCGCTCGCGCAGGACAGGCCTCCGTTCAACGACGTCCGCGTCAGGCGCGCGATCTCGATGGCCATCGACCGGCAGCAGCAAGTGGACACGGTGTACGAAGGGCACGGCATCGCGGGCTGGGGTGTCCCGTACATCTACTACCAGGACAAGATGCCGACCCTGTCGCAGCTTGGCCCCTGGTGGCAGTACAGGCCGGCCGAGGCGAAGAAGCTCCTCGTCGAGGCGGGGCACCCGAACGGCTTCTCGACGACGCTGTTCTACTACGAATACTTCCCGCAGATGACGTCCCAGGTCCAGCTCGTCCAGCAAGACCTCAAGAAGAACCTCAACGTCGACGTCAAGATCACCAAGCTCGACTACACGACCTACTACGGCCGCTATGCCGACAACAAATGGGACGGGATGTCCTGGGGGTTCCAGTCCGGTCACGCGGTCGGCCTGGACGAGCGGACGTACCACTACATGCACTCGAAGTCGACGAAGAACTTCTTCCGCGTGAACGATCCGGTGATCGATGAGCTGACCACGAAGCTGCGCCAGACGCCGGACCGCGCCGAGCAGCGCGTGATCACCAAGAAGATCGTCGATCGGGAATTCGATCAGGTGCTGCGGATGTGGATGCCGTACGACAACGGCTTCTTTCTCTTCCAGCCCCAGTTGCGGAACATGGCCTGCCCCCCTATCCGCCGTGTCGAGGGCTACGGCTCGTCGGCCATGGCCCGGGTCTGGCTCGACAAGTAGGGGAGGGGTCGGGGCGGGGCGCCTATGCAGAAGTACGTGATCCGCCGGCTCCTGTTGGCGATCCCCGTCCTCCTGCTGTCCTCGGTGATCGTGTTCGGGCTGATGCGCGTTATGCCGGGGGACGCGTTGACCGCGCTCATGGCCGAGTCCGGGAACGTCGGCGAGCGCGAGCTCCAGCAGGTGCGCAGGCAGCTGCGCCTGGACCTGCCGTATCACGAGCAGTACCTCCTCTGGCTCTGGCAGATGGTGAGCCTCAGCCCCGGCGACTCGATCTTCACGGGCGAGCCGATCGTCGTGAGTCTCCGAAAGGCGATCCCCGTCACGCTCGAGCTGGCGACGCTGGCCATGATCCTCGGGCTCGTCATCGCCATCCCGATAGGCGTGCTGTCGGCCACGCGCCAAGACACCCCGTCGGACTACGTCGGCCGCGTGGTCGCCGTGTCGGGCCTCTCACTGCCGGACTTCTGGCTGGCCACGCTCGTCATCACCTTCGCGGCGATCTTGTTCCACTGGATCCCGCCGATCGGCTACGTCAGCCTCTGGGAGTCACCGTGGCGCAATCTCCAGCAGTTCCTGCTGCCGGCGGCCGTGCTCGGGTTTCGCCTCTCGGCGGCCACGATGCGCATGACCCGCTCGACCGTGCTCGAGGTGCTGCGCGAGGACTACGTGCGCACGGCCTGGGCCAAGGGCCTCGGCGGGCGGATCGTCGTCTACAAGCACGCGCTGAAGAACGCCTTGATTCCGGTCGTCACCATCGTCGGTGGTCAGATGGCGACGCTCCTGGCGGGCACCGTGGTCGTGGAGACGATCTTCGCGCTGCCGGGAATGGGCCGGCTGACCGTGGAGGCGATCCTGTTCCGCGACTATCCCGTCGTGCAGACCAACGTCATGCTGGTCGCGGCGACGCTCGTCACCCTGAACCTGCTGGTGGACCTGACCTATGCGTGGCTGGACCCGCGGATCCGTTACCGGTAAGGGCGCGTAACGCCATGGCCATCGCGACGGCACGCGTCTCTAGATTCGAGGAGCAGCCGGTCCACACCGTGAGCCGCGGGGCGGCGCTGTGGGCCGTGATCAGGCGCAAGCCCCTCGGGATGACGTCGGCCGCCGTCCTCGTCCTGCTCGTGCTGACGGCGGTCTTCGCGGACGCACTGGCGCCATACGATCCGCTCGCGACCCAGCCGGAGATCCGGCTTTCTGCGCCGAGCCAGAGCCATCCGTTCGGCACGGACGACATCGGCCGCGATGTCCTGAGCCGTGTCATCCACGGCAGCCGGATCTCGCTGTGGGTCGGGCTCCTCGCCGTCGGTATCGGCACGGCCGCCGGCATGATCATCGGCCTCCTGTGCGGGTATTGCGAGGGACGACTCGATCTCCTGGTGCAGCGCCTGATGGACGCGATCCAGGCCATCCCGGGATTGATTCTTGCGCTGGCCATCGTGTCCGTGCTGAAGCCGAGCACGACGAACGCGATGCTGGCGATCGCCATCGTCATCATCCCGGGCAACTCACGCATCGTGCGCGGCGCGGTCATGTCGGCGAAGCAGAATCGTTACGTCGAGGCGGCACAGGCCATCGGCTGTCGCCATCCGCGCATCATCACGAGCCACATCCTCCCCAACGTGACGGCGCCGATCCTGATCATCGCCTCGATCTGGTTCGGGAACGCCATTCTGATCGAAGCGACGTTGAGCTTCTTGGGGGTGGGCACCCAGCCGCCGACGCCGTCCTGGGGCCTGATGCTGAGCAGCACAGGACGTGCGTTCATGGAGCAGGCGCCGTGGCTCGCGATCTTCCCGGGCCTCGCGATCAGCTTGGCGGTGCTGGGCTTCAATCTCTTCGGCGACACCCTGCGCGACGCGTGGGACCCGAAGCTCCGGCGCAGGGGCTGAGCGCGGGATTCGCGCCCGAACCTACGACTCTGCGAGAGAGGGAGCCGCGGGCAGAGCCGTGACTCCGCCGGGGCGGCGAGCACGCTGCGTGATCGCTCGCCGCCCCGGCAGATCCTCCGGGCTCAGGCCTTCAGCTGGTCGCGGATCGGCAGCCGCCGGATGCGCTTGCCGGTCGCGGCGAAGATCGCGTTGCACAATGCTGGCGCGATCGGCGGCACGCCCGGTTCGCCCACGCCACCGAGTGGCGCGTTGAAGTCCCCTGGCACCAGGTGTACCCGGATCTCACGGGGCGCGCCCTCCATGCGCAAGACCTCGTACGCGTTGTAGTTGTCTTGCTCCACGCGTCCGGCCTTGAAGCTGATCTCTTCCTTGGTGGCGAGGCTCACGCCCATGATGCACGCCCCCGCGAGCTGCGCGCGCACGCGGTCAGGGTTGACCTGGGCACCACAGTCCACGGCTACGTCCACTCGCGGAATCGCCAGCTCCCCCTTATCGTTGACCGCAACTTCCACCACCGCCGCCACGTAGGTCACGAAGCTGTACACGACGGCGACGCCCTGCCCGCGGCCCTTGGGCAGTGCCTTGCCCCAACCCGCTTCCCGCGCCGCGATCTCGACGACGCGCCGCATGCGGCCGGTGTCCAGGGGATACCGTGCCGGATCTTCGCCATGGTTCCAGGTATCGCCCAGGGTCTGGGGGTCGATGCGTCGGGCGGGGCCGATCAGGTCCAGCAAGAAGTCCTTGGGATCGCGCCCCGCCGCCGCCGCCAGCTCGGCGACGAAGGACTGGACAGCGAAGGCGTGGGGAATGTTCGACACCGAGCGGAACCAGCCGATGCGTGTGTGGGCCGTGGCCTCCGGGTTCTCGACACGGACATTGGGAATCGCGAAGGGTATGTTGACGGCGGACATGCCGAGCTCGAATGGCGCCTCGTTCTTCGCCTCCGGGTTGAACGTGGAGATGATCGTCGGCGCCACGGTCCGGTGCAGCCACGCCACCGGCTTCCCACCGGCGTCCAGTCCGGCCTCGAGGTGCTCGACCGAGACGGTGTGATAGTAGGAGTTGTGCAGGTCGTCCTCGCGTGTCCACGTGACCTTGACCGGCGCGCCACCCATGGCCTTGGAAAGCACGGCCGCCTCGATCATGAAATCGGGCTTGGACTTGCGTCCGAAGCCACCGCCGAGCAGCGTGACATTGACCTTCACGTTCTCCACCGGCATTCCGAGCCGCTTCGCGATGCGGTCACGGGCGGCCTGCGGCGACTGGATGCAGCCCCACGCCTCGCACTTGCCCTGCACGATGCGCGCGGTCGCGGCGGGCGCCTCCATGGTCACATGGGCGAGATGCGGGACGTAGTACTCGGCCTCGAGGCGACGCGCCGCGCTGGCCATGGCGGCATCGACGTCCCCATCGTTGCGGACCACCTTGCCCGGCTTGCGCGCCGATTGCTCGAGCGTCGCCTTGAAGGCGGTGGAATCGTACTCGCGGTTCGGGCCGTCGGCCCACTCGATCGTGAGCGCCTGTCGGCCCTTGATGGCCGCCCAGGTGTTGCGCGCGATGACCGCGACGCCGCCCAGTGGATTGAACTCGGCGGGCGGCGGGCTGCCCTCGATTTCCACCACGCGGACCACTCCCGGCACCTTGAGCGCCTGCGCGGCATCGTACTTGGCGACCTTGCCGCCGTAGACCGGCGGACGCGCCACCACCGCGTAGAGCATGCCGGGGAGCCGCGTGTCGATGCCGTACTGGGCCTTGCCGGTCACGATGTCGCGGCCGTCGACCAGCTTGAGCTGCCCCTTGCCGATGTAGCGGAACTGTTTCGGATCCTTCAGACGCAGCGTCTCCCGCGCCGGGACGGGCTGACTGGCGGCGGCCTTGGCGAGTGATCCGTACCCGAGACGCCGGCCCGTCGGACGATGCACGACCTCGTGGTTCTTGGCTTGCACCTCGCTCACGGACACCTTCCAGCGTTCGGCGGCGGCCGCCTCCAGCATGGTGCGCGCCGCGGCGCCGCAGCGGCGCATGGGCT
>Ga0137415_10003320_pt1 | contig 15991 bp, 18 predicted proteins | sample CZODoug3_1_1_16f_FD_183082 | JGI IMG/M metagenome (GOLD analysis project Ga0137415, IMG submission 183082) | Vadose zone soil fungal communities from Angelo Coast Range Reserve, California, USA - CZODoug3_1_1_16fungal (Hybrid Assembly) | ecosystem: Environmental > Terrestrial > Soil > Vadose...
GCAGGCGAACGACATGAGCTGCCAGATTCGCCACTTCTTCAGGAGCCACACCGCTTTTACTCGCTTCCCCGCTCACATTTACCTGTAAACAGATTTGCAACGGTGGCAGGGATTTGGGCCGGTCTTTCGCCAAGCGGTCGGCAATTTTTACTCTGTCCACACTGTGAACCCAGACAAAATTCTCCGCTATGCGTTTTGTCTTATTGCTTTGTATCGGACCGATGAAATGCCATTCAATCGGTAAATCGGCAAGGGCCGGCATTTTTGCCAACGCTTCCTGCAGATAATTCTCGCCAAAAATAGTTTGCCCGGCGAGCCAGGCTTCCCGCACTCGCTCGGCAGGGTGAGTTTTACTCGCTACCAACAGTGTGATCTCGTCCGGTTGTCGGTCGACGGATTGCGCAACTCTGGCAATGCGGGCTTTGACGGCTTGCAAGCTTGAGGCGATTGTTGTCATGATTTATGCGGATGTCCCGCGTTCCTGAATTGGCTCACATGTGACGCGGCATCACGATTTAGTGGTCTAGCGATACATGTGCTCGCGCGTGAGGGGGATGGCGTTGTTCAATCCGTTCGTAAACAGGACATGATAGAGCCGTATGTCCCCATAGCGAAAATTGGCGGCGCTCCCATTGAGGAACATTCGCCACATGCGAACGAAAGACGCATCGTACATTGCCTCGACCTTTTTGGCATGGACCTCGAATCGTGTGCTCCACTCCTCAAGCGTTCTTGCGTAGTGCAGGCGAAGATTTTCGATGTCCGTTGGAACGAGCTTGGCTTCGCCCATGGTCCGTACAATTTCGTCGAGCACGGGGATGTATCCACCAGGGAAGATGTATTTCAATGTCCAGGGATCGCCGGGTATTGGCCGTTCTTGTCCGATGGTGTGGAGCAGCCCTATGCCGTCGCGCTTCAAGAGCGATCGTGCCTTCTCCATAAACGTCGGGATGAATTGCTTCCCCACATGTTCAAACATTCCAATGGAAACGAATTTGTCGAACTCGCCCTGAATGGTCCGATAATCTTCGAAGACGATCGAAATCTTCTCCGACAGACCCTCACGCTTCAACAGCTCGGTTGCATACTCAACTTGCTGCTTCGAAAGTGAACAGCCGACGCCGCGCACGCCATAGTGTTTGGCTGCATAGATCAGCATCCCGCCCCAACCGCAGCCGATGTCGACAAGTGTTTCTCCGTCCTTCAACTGAAGTTTCCGGCAAATGTGTTCGTACTTCTGCTGCTGTGCTTGCTCGAGCGTGTCGTTCTCGTTACGGAAGTACGCACAGGAGTACGCCATGCTCTCGTCAAGCCACAGCTTGTAGAAGTCATTCCCGCGATCGTAATGGTGGGCGACATGTTTTGGAGAACGCGAGAGCGTGTTGAGCGATGTCTGGCGCAGGTGCCGAATTGCGAGTTTCGTTTTCAACCCGAGCGGCAAATTGAGGAACGCGGCGTCTGACCCGAAGCGAAGGAGTTGTTTAAAATCTCCCTCCACCTGAATATTGCCTGCCATGTACTCTTCGCCGAAGCCCAACGATCCGCTTTCGATCACATGCTCAGCCGCTCGCTTTGTCGCAAAGGTGAGAATGAACTGTGGCTTATCGGCGCCGAAGGATCTTTTCACTCCATCCCAAAACTGCACCTGAAAAGACACATCTCGCGCATGATCGCTCAATTGTTCAAAGAGTTGCTCGAATGTTTTTCGCATGACCGTCCTCTTCCGGGTGATAGGGCTTTGCTTTTGAGGGGCGGTTCGAACACCTTCAAGAAGCCCCAACAGGTGTCTGTGATTAGCTCTTTCCCCGGTTCTTGTCAAGATGCGCATGTGGAGGGGGAAGCCGGCGAAGAGGCCGGGATGCCGTGTGACACAGGGCTCTCGGTCCTCAGCGGAGGGAATGTCGCCAAGAATCACCGGCTTGGGACAGGAAGCGTATCTCGTGAACATACCGCAGCCGGTTCTGCAACGAGAGACGAACGACGGATGAAGAGGACGGCCTTTTTGAGCATCCTGCTAGGCCCAAGCGATTCCTGTCGTGGAGAGACACAGAACAGCAGCTAATGACAAGCATAACCGACCAGTTGGGAGAACGCAGGTACTGAAAAAAACGGGGTTAAAAGACACGGAGCCTGCACGCTCGACAGTCAGTCAAAACCGTTGCTGACCCCATAAGTTGATGTGAATGAGCGATATCGAATGTATTGTTCATATCAATCGTGTGGGGGTTGTTTTTTTTAAAAAAATAGCTGACAATGCAGCCCGTTCGTCAACCAGCAATAAACCGGTCAACTCACCCATAACAACACAAGAGGCGTAACGATGAAATTACAAAATATTTTGTGGGTAGCGGCTCTATTGATTATCCCCGGCAACGTCTGGGCTTATGGTGACAACAGTGGCAGTGGCAGTGGTACAGGGATGTGTAAAAAAGTGAATTTTTCTGAATTCTCGCCAATAAATAATGCAGAAGTGGCCCCACAATCGGATTTTTCATTTTATGCGTCCGAAGCAACCTATCCGAAAAGTATTAAGGTGACGATAAAAGGTCAGTCCATACCGGTCACCGTGATTGAAAAACAAGGTGGGTATAAGGTATCCGGCAAACTTCCTGACACACTCAAAGGAGCCTTCGCAAAAATTAATATTGATGCGAGAGGCATCAACCAATGCGAAGTCAGCGACGGATGGCTGGTAAAAGTGACTGAATAATTCCGGTAACCGGCTTACGTGACGATTCGGTCCTGCCACAATGGAATCGTCATAAGGGGTCGGGAGTCTTTTCTCGTAGTATGCGAGGGGGTCAGTTCAACCTGACCCCCTCTTAGTTTCCGGAAGACCTTCAGAAACGTTTCCTGAAAGTCTTTGGCTCATCTTCCTACCGCACAACCTAACCTGCATTACTCATGAGCGCTTCTGCTGCAATCGCCGATGCCTGACCCAAGCGAGACGGGCGAGATTGGCGGGAAAAGCGCGATAGGTAGGGACAGAACTCACACGTCACGCGAGTCGCGCTTGTCACGCGCCGCCGCCACTTCGCGACGAACCGTCATGAATAACGTGGGCTAAAGGCAACCCGATACATCTGGCCCAGGGTTTCTTGGTAGATGCGGTTGAACGTAGCCAGGGCCGTCCCGACCGTCGTGGTCGGGACCGGCCCTGGCCTTGCCTCGTGCCTTTTTCAGAGAGAGAGGGTATGCATCAACAGATGCTGGTGATCCGCCACGGGCAGCACCTGTGCCGTTCCTGTTCTATTTAGGAAAGGCTTTCGGTGCTGTGGCCTGCTGCCACCCTTCCCCATTCAGCGTGTGAAGAAACTGCACAAGATCGTGCTTCTCTTGCTCCGTCAGTTCGAGCGGAATGACCAGTGGATCCATATGCGGATTCTTGATCCCACCCTGGTTGTAAAAGTTCACGACCTCTTCCAGTGTCTTGAATCGTCCGTCATGCATGTAGGGCGCAGACCGAGCAATCTCCCGCAATGTCGGCGTCTTAAACGCCCCAATATCCTCGGGATTCTTGCTGATCATATAGCGCCCGAGGTCGACCGTATTGGTGTCCCACCCAATCCCAGCATTGTGGAATTTCTCATCAGTGAAGTTGAACCCTGAATGGCACTTCGTGCACCGTGCTTTCTCCCGGAACAGGATGAGGCCGTGTTGAGCCTCTGCTGAGATTGCTCCCGCTTCCCCTCCCTGATCAAACCGGTCTGCCGGGCTGTTGCCGGAAAGGTTGGTGCGCTGGAAGCTGGCGATGGCCTTGCCCACGTTGTCAATAGTGATGTTGTCATCGCCGAAGGCTTGCTTGAAGAGTTTCCGGTAGCCGGCGATCTTCATCATCTTCGCCATCATCACATCGTAGTTAGGAAAGCCGTGCTCGATCGGATTCGTAAATGGACCGATCGATTGGGCTTCCAGCGTTGCCGCCCGGCCGTCCCAAAATTGAGCACTGCTGAACACCCGGTTGAAGGACACCGGGGCGCTGCGACCGCCCTTCTGGCCTCGGATGCCTGTGGCGACCCGCTTGCCGTCCGTAAAAGCGAATTTCGCCAGGTGGCAACTCGCACAAGCGATGGTGTTGTCCTTCGACAGTCGCTTGTCGAAAAACAGCTGGCGCCCGAGTTCCACCTTTTCCCTGCTGAGCGGATTATCTTCGGGAATGACCACCTTGCTCTCCTCCAGCCCGAATGGGATCGTCAGCTTGTATTCAGCCGCCGACTGGGCATTCGCGGCCGGCTTCTCCTCCGGAGCGGCCTCGGCCAGCGTCGCGATCCAGGACGACAGCATCACCACCGCGCAGATGGTCAGGACTCCGAGAAAGCTCTTGCCCAACAGAAGAGGACCTCTGAAAACTGCTTTCGGGAGTTGATTTGATGGTAGCAGTTCAGCTTTCGGTGTGGCTGGTTTCATTGCGGCTCCTTCCGTTTGGGTTTTCATGAAGTTTGACCTTGGCGGTTGATGGGTTTTCAGTCGTTTCTGGCTGTAATCTGCGCTGTATCGAAGCATCCAAGACTCTGAACCGACGGGTAAGTTTTCATGGTGCGTATCGTAACCATCATGCTCTTCCTCTGCAAGTTCTTTTTTCAGCTATTCCGAACTTTTCCCCCAGTTTACGGTGGTGGGCTCTAGCCCAGACTATTTATGAAGACCTGCTACGCCATCCGATCTTCTCGCCTGGCGGGCTTCGGTCTTGAACGCCTCGCAACGGCATTCATGAATAATCCTGGCTGGTATTTTCTCGAGTGAAACTCGACCAGCGAAGTATAGATTTCGCTTCAATCCGCTTGGGAGAAGCACCTTGTACGACCAAGCTACATCGGCATCTGAGAGATGCAAAAAGTCGCGCAAAACCCTACGAAAAGGCTTTTCGCAGCCGATCCCGATCTGCCGGCAGACGCTCGTCATCCCTCCAGCCGTCTTAGCCTGCATCATTCACGAAGGTTCGTGACGAAACCGCCGAGACGGCAAGCGACACGGGCGCGCGAAGCCGTGAGGCGGGGCAACAGCCCGCCTGGGAGTTTCGAAGAGGATGCCGCCCCCTGTAGGCGTGGGCAAGGCAGGCTCCAGAGCCGAGACTGCGACGGGAGGGATGCATACTTGAGTGTTCCCCGCGAGCGCGGGATGTCGGAATTAAGGGGGCAATCTCTTACAGTCCGACTGTCTACCTTGCGGCTTCTGGTTGCCTAGCTGCTTGTGCGCAGTCTAAGCAGGCACGAACTTCAGCGCGACGCCGTTGATGCAGTAGCGTAGCCCCGTTGGCTTGGGGCCATCCTTAAAGATATGTCCTTGATGCCCCTCGCAGCGTGCGCAGTGGACTTCGGTCCTTGGGAAAATCAGTTTGTAATCGGTTCTGGATTCGACCACCTTTGGATCGATCGGTTGCCAAAAGCTTGGCCAGCCGGTGCCGCTGTCGAACTTGTGTTCCGAAGAAAAGAGAGGTAAGTCGCAACCCGCGCAGTTGTAGATACCGGCTCTCTTGCTATCGTGCATGTTATCGGTAAAGGGGCGCTCGGTATTCTCGTGTCGCAGGACCCCGTAGGCAATCGGTGCGAGGAGTTTCTTCCACTCCTCGTCGGTTTTCACAATCTTCACGATCGGCCCGATATTAATGTTCTGTGCCATGAGAAGCCTCCTCCGTACAGATAGCGTTACAGGACAGCTGTCGATTGACAACCACCATCCTTACAATACTCTATCAGGTTGCGCTCCCCACTGGTCAACAAACGCACCTCCGCGAGCGTAGACAAAGAGCTGCCCGTCACGCTTTGCTAGTGGGTGTGGGAGTCGACTTGCGCATCGAGCCAGACACGATTTGAAATTCGTACAAGCGACATTCCAGCGGACCATTGAAGAGGGGAGTGCGTTTCGATGGCGCGAGCCCGATGAGTTTTGGGACCCGCAAATCGCCGGTAAAGATATAGGCCCGCCATCCGCTGAACCGCTGTTTCAACCAATCGCCCAGCTGGGGATAGAACGCATCGAGTTCCTCGGGCCGGCTGAGCCGGACTCCGTAGGGGGGATTGATCAACAGCACGCCCTGTTCAGCTGGAGCCTCAAGAGCGAGCACGTCGCTCTGGCGCAGGCGAATATCGACGGCGACTCCCGCCCCCTGAAATGTCCGTTGCGCGATCTTGACCGCGGCAGGATCCTGGTCGGAGGCATAGATGGCAGCCGACACTTCTGCCAGTTGTTTCAGCCGAGAGGCTTCGCGCAGATGGCCCCAGCGTTTGGCATCGTGGACAAGCAAACGCTCAAACGCGAATGACCGAGACTGTCCGGGCGCGATCCGGCGCGCCATCAGCGCGGCTTCGAGCGGGATCGTTCCGCTGCCGCACATGGGGTCGAGCAGCACGTCGCTGGAGGTCCATCCAGCGAGCCGCAGCAAGCCCGCCGCCAGGTTTTCGCGCAACGGTGCTTCGACGGACACGACACGATGCCCCCGCTTGAAGAGCGGCTCGCCGGACGTGTCCAGATAGAAGGTCGCCGTTGACTCATCTAGAAAGGCGTCGAGCCGGATGTTCGGACGATGCCTGTCCACACTCGGTCGCTTATGGCGCACCGACATAAACTTATCGCAGACGGCGTCTTTGATCCGCAGGGTAACGAAGTCCAGGCTGGTGAGTGGACAACGGCGCGCACTCACTTTCACCTTGATGGTCTGTGACGGAGTGAACCAGTCTGGCCAGGGCAAACCATAGGCCGCGCGGTACACATCGTCTTCCGAGCGATAGGGGGCCTGTCCGACTTCCCAGAGCACGCGGCTGGCAATGTGACTCTTGAGATTGACCCAATACATCGTGGACCAGGGAGCCTGGAAGGCGATCCCGCCGTCGGTCTTCGCGGTCATAGGCACGCCAAGGTCGTGGATTTCCTGTTCGAGAACCCCCTCCAACCCACGCGGGCAGGGTGCAAAGAACCGTAGTTTTGTGCTATCCATGTGAGTCAACCACGCGACTGTGTTCAGCTATGAACTATTGCAGCGCCTGCGGTGCCTCAGTTACGAAGAAAATTCCCGCCGGCGACAACTTGCCCCGGTTCGTCTGCGATACCTGTCGGGCCATTCATTACCATAATCCAAAGATCGTCGCAGGCTGTATTCCGGAGTGGGACGGTCAAATCCTCCTCTGCCGGCGTGCGATCGAGCCCAAGTCCGGTCTCTGGACGTTTCCTGCGGGCTTCATGGAAATCGGCGAGAGCACTGAGCAGGCGGCCATTCGCGAGACACTGGAGGAGGCACAGGCTCAAGTGGAGCGTATCTGCCTCTTTGCGGTCCTGAGTCTTCCCTATATTGGCCAGGCCTACCTGGTGTTCCGAGGGCCGATGCGTTCGCCCGATTTCGGTGCAGGTGAAGAAAGCCTCGAGGTGCAGTTATTCTCACTTTCTGCAATTCCCTGGGAGAAGATCGCGTTCCCCGTAGTCAAGGATGCCCTGCGCCGCTATGTCGACGATGTGACGCGGGGCGAGTTCCATGTGCATGTCGCCAGCTTCCCAGACCGACTCGCTTAGCGGCTAGCTGGATACCGAAAAATGCCGCGCGAGGCATGCGGGACAAGCGAGACGGGCGAGACGAGGTGGGAATCCAATCTGTCCACGTCGCGCCTTTCTCGTATGTCTCGCGCTTCACGCGCCCCGGCCTGTGGCGCTGGCGGACTTTTTCAGCATCCTGCTGCCGCTCCATCAATTGAGTGTGGGAATCGTCAGGAGAGGCAGGCTGCGGCCCTCGCCATCGTGGAGAAAGCGAAACCCGTCTGACTCAGTGTAGTCTACAGTCACGCCTCCCATCCGTGGCGCACTCCGCCGATCAACCGCAATCGTGAGGCCATCGATCTGCTGAACGTCGTCGTCTGGCTGGGTGTTCGCTTCCAACGTGATACTGAAGCTTAAGCGTGAATCGTCCAGGTCGCGCACGGAAATCCGGACGACCGGATCCTCAGGATGATGAAGTTGAATCGCTTTCAGCTTTGCGATTGCGGCGATGGTAATGGCAATCATGCACGCAGCTCTCTGTGGCGAACGATGCCGTGAATATCGACCAAGTGATCGTCCCGGTCAATGGAGTAGAAGATTCGCCAGTCCTCGACCGCATATTTGCACAGGCCTGGCAGGTCTGGCGCGATGGGTTCGTGTCGCAAGTTATCGATGTTGGAGGCGATCCATTTGGTCTTGTCCAAGAGTCGCTGTGCCTTGGACGGCTCAAGGCTCGCAAGGTCTATGAGAATGGCTGGGTGATAGGCAAGCCGATACCAGGCCATGGCGTCCTTACCAGCGGAGACCGAGCTGGTCCGCGATGTCCTCGCCGGACAGTCTTTCTCTATTGGACAAGGACTCTTTCAGGCGGGTGCGCAGTCCATCGCCAAGTTGGAGTCCGAGGTCAGGATCGCCCAGTAACTCGCGCAGACGATCGTCGACGATGCCGCGCACGAGTTCTTTGAATTGCTCCGGGGAAAGCTGGGAGAGGTCCATGAAGACGGAGGATACGGAGGCGAGCGCCCAATATGCAACTAGAGAGAAGGTCGCCTACTAGGAGCCTGTCCGGCATTGCCTTCGTGACGAGGCGAAGGAGGTGCGGCCAGATGCGAGGCCGCAGGCCCGGAAAAACCGGAGGTGTATTCGCTGGAATACATTGAGGATTTTTTCGGGCCGAGCACGACGCAGATGGGCGCGGATCGTTCGCCGCAGTAGAACGGTCAATGTCGGACAGGCTCCTAAAGGCCGGTCTTGGGCTGGAGTTGCCGGATCATGTGGTCCAGGCGGTCTTGATGCAGGGGGGCTACCGTCAGGAACTCTAGGCCGATGCCGGCGGACCCGGACCAGCGGACTGCGGCATTGTCGATCAAAATGGGCCGGGGATCACCTGGGATATGCAACTGTACTGTAAGCTGCATGCCGGTAAAGGGGCTGATGATACTTTCTACGCGGCATCCCTTGGCCGAAAGGTTTCGGACGGACCCTGCATGGTGGAAGTGATCCTTATGCACCAAGGTGCTGGAGAGCGACACGGGAAATCTGGGATGCTTTCTGGTGACCATAGCTGTGCTCTGAGCGATTCCTATGCGGCGATGTTCACTTGGGCTGCCAGGAACTGCTCCAGGCGCGCTCGTTCCAGCTCCTGCATCTCAAGAAATTCTACCCCAAACTCGAGTTCCAGGGTCCACTGGACTGTGGCAGCTCGAATAGTGATGACAATAGGTTGTTCCGGAATCTGGAGGTGCACCGTGAGGAGGGCGCCGTTCTTTACCGCAAGATCGCTCACGACCTTGCAGCCACCCAGCCCGAGGTTGTATACGATCCCTATCCCGGCATGATCGCCTGCGAAAGTAGCAGGGAATTCCACCTTATAGCGAACGTGCTGCCTCTGTTCCGTCATATTGGTGCGCTCAGAAGGCATTCGTTTTAAAAGTGGCCTCTGCGATGAGGCTTCCCTGACTGTGCCTTTGTCTCAGGAAAGGCTAGTCGGTGAACGGGTGGTTGTCAAAGAAATAAAGATCTTTGGAAATTTCTGATACCCAAAAGTTGGAGAGGAAATAGGTGGGGCCAGACGGATGGCGCGCTGTGAGCAGACCGTGGCGAACATCAAGCAGAAGAGTGGGGGAAGCTTGGGCAATTCAGACAGACGTGACGGATAACTCTCAGGTCCTGAGGCAACTCTTGGTACATCGGCCGCAGCACGTGCTCCGCCTGGTTGCCATTTGATTTTCGGTGAACGCACTTCTAGAATGCCGCCATTGGATTGACGTTGCGATGCCCACCACCTCTGGTTCACGAACATCCTCTCAGCGCAAGAAGAAGAGCTCGAAGAAGTCCCCCGGCCTCGACGCCTCGCAGAAGCGCCGTTTTCAGGCTCGGTTGCTGAAGTGGTACGAGAAACATGGCCGTGATCTGCCTTGGCGAAACACCTCGGACCCCTATCACATTCTGGTCTCTGAAGTGATGTTGCAACAGACTCAGGTCGATCGGGTGATTCCGAAGTACCACGAGTTTCTAGATCGCTACCCAAGCTTTGAAGAGTTGGCTGATGCCCCGGTCTCGGATGTAAAGAAGACGTGGTACCCGCTAGGCTACAATATTCGGCCGGAGCGGTTACATAGTATCGCGTGCGAGACCGTGGAACGGTATGGGGGCCATCTTCCGAGCGATGTGGAGGAATTGCTGTCGTTCAAGGGGATTGGACGTTACACGGCCGGCGCGATTCGGTCGTTCGCATTCAACGAAGATGCGCCGATCCTGGATACGAATGTAATTCGGGTTCTCCATCGGGTGTTCATGGCGAAGGGCGATCCCAAGACTCAAAAGGCGAAGCTCTGGCAATTGTCGGAAGCATTAATTCCGAGTGGGAAGGGCTATGACTTCAACCAGGCAATCATGGACTTTGGGGCGATCTGCTGCACGGCAAGAAATCCCTCCTGTCGGCAATGTCCGATGAAATCATTTTGCAAGACGTACCCCTTCGATCAGAAGTCGCGAAGAGCGACGGTGCGGCATGAAGGTCATTGAAGTCGCTGCCGGTCTTGTTTATCGTGAGGGCCGCTACTTGATCGCCCGACGGAATCCGGGCGTGCACTTGGCGGGTTTCTGGGAGTTTCCAGGCGGGAAGTGCGAGCCGGGTGAAACATTGGAAGAATGTCTGCGGCGGGAGTTGTTTGAGGAGCTGGGTATTCGTATCGACGTGCCGATACCTTTTCAAGTCGTTCAGCATGAGTATGCGGAGAAAACTGTGGAGCTGCATTTCTTCCGTTGCAGGATCGAAACCGGGCACGCTACAGCAATCGACTGCGCGGAAATTCGATGGGTTTGGCCACACGAGTTGGGCGACTTCGAGTTTCCCCCAGCGGATCGTCCGATCATTGAGGCCTTACGGCAACAGAGCATAGAGCAGACTTTATGAAAGTCGTCCTGGATATTGAGACCATTCAAGCGCCTCGGGAAGAATGGGCGCGGCTGGTGGGGAAGCTTCCGTCACGCGGCGAATCTGAGCCGACAGGCGAGGGCTACGATTTGTTTGCGGCGGGGGCTGCCGAAGCTCAACGACGCGCCGAGGATGAACAATATGCGAAGTCCGCCTTTGACGGCACGTTCAGTCAGATAGTCTGTATCGGCCTGTTGGAATTTTCTGACCAACTCGAACCGCGTGGGTCGGTGGCCTGGTATGGCGGGGATGAGCGGGAGTTGCTGCGACAATTCTGGAGCCGTTTGACTCAGAATCGCCCCTCTCTCTTCATCACACATAACGGTCTGGGCTTCGACCTCCCGTTCATTAAGAAGCGATCGATCATCCACCAGATCAAGCCGAGTTTGGACGTCAACCTCGCCAAGTTTCGCACGGAACCGGTTTACGACACGATGGCAATCTGGAGCAATTGGGATACGCGTGGGTGGGTGAAACTCGACGTGCTGGCGCGAGCGCTGAACGTCGAAACTAAATCGGGCAGTGGGGCTCAGGTGGCTGAGATGTGGGGGAAAGGACAGGGAATTGAGTTGGCTCGGTACTGCCTACAAGATACGTATGTGACGTATGCGTGTTATTGTCGGATGAATTTCCGACAGCCCCTGTCCAGTGATGTGGTCTTGCTTCAGCCGGAGTTATTGAATGTCGACTGAGGCAGGCTAGTGAGTCCGTGTCGCCTGTGCCGATTTCTTCTTCGGTGTCTGTTTAGCGGATACCTTGGTCGACCTGAGCGCTTTTATTTCCTCGTCGCGGTCCCGCAGTTCGCGCTTCATCCATTCCGATTCCCTGCGAAGCATATTGATCTCGGAATCCTTCTTTGCGAGCGCCTCTTTTGCTATCCTCAAGTCACTTAGTCTTTGAGCCATAAATTCGCCCTCTGCCGCCTCCTGGCCCGCACTGTCAGAGACTGCCTGAGTTTTCGCCGGAGCGGCCGCCATCATGGGCGCAATCGGAGTGATCGGGGTGGCTTTTGCGATCGGCATGGCAGCGGGCATCGGCGCCATGGCCAGTGCATGATAGTCGATAATCATTACCATGGCGCCGAGAGCACCACCAGCGGCATAGGCCGGAGCCGGTTCGATGCGTGCAGCCGACTCAGGCATAAAACCAGTCGGCTTGGCACCCTTCCCAATGGTCAAGTAGATCGATTCCTTCTGCACGTAAATACTGCCCGTGGTGGGTTCAGAGCCTGACCCTGCCGATGAGGATACGCGGAACCCAACAAGTTGTTCGGGTTTCGCCTTTGATAAGCCTTGTGCGAGCAGGGGAGAGAGAAATTCTGCATCCTCATCGCTGAAAATTCTCATCGGCTTGCTGCCACCAGCGGACATTCTCGAAGATCCGCTCATGCCGTCATTGCTATACAACCCTTTCACGATCTTTGTGATGGTCAGTTGATCGATCACGGCGGGATGGCTGGCTTCAAACGACCAATCGGTCACTTCTTCCAAGTAGACGCTGCCCTTTGCATTGTGGGCGAGTTTTGTCCCACCCGCGCACCCGCTGATGACGAGGGCACACCCGACGATCCCCACAAGGCCTTGCATGATCAGACTCTGCACATTCGTTAACGTGAGGTAGTTCTTCATCGCGACTCTCTTTCTTTCAGCACGGATGTGTTTGACCATCCGGGGCGAGAACAGTGTCGGTACGCCTGCGGGATTACCAGATTCCCAGGCCCATCAGTGCCATGCTCAGTGCAATCCATCCGAAGAGTCCCATAGCAATGAGGGTTTCCAGGCTCATGGAGGTATCTGCTTTTTCTTTCACGTTGTGATCTCGACTCTCGATCATGCCTCTACTCCAAAGAGTGAGAGTATGCGGTTACGTATAGGTGACTCATTGCATAGCAAAGATTATGCCTCTAGTGGGATAAAGTAGACTCAGTGATGTACTAGAGCGATATCAGGAGATGATGAAAATTGTTACGGAATGGACTGAGTAATCGGGGACAGGGATAAGCACAGGAGGTAATGAGTCTAGGTGTATGATAATGCAGTATTAAATCGCAGCATTGTGCTGAGCTAATTCATGGATTCAGGAAACGAAAGCTCCGGTTCCTCTGCGGGTCATCATGCGGGTGGCAACCCCACATCACTTCTTGAAAGCCGTAAGGGGCGGGGAACTCACAAACAGATCTTGTTCGGAAGTGTTCGTTTTTGGAGCGTATTCTACAGAAATGATTCCTGGGAAGTTGGGCTGGCACAGCGATTCAATTCGCCAACGGACGTTCCGCATACAACGTTGTGGACGACGCATCGTAGATGGCAAGGGAAACCATGTCTCCTGGTTGAGAGGATATTACACGCTTGTCCCAGATGACGGTGATGTTGCCATCCGATTTTCCCATGCCCTGCGCGGCGGATCGTTTGGCATCCCCTTCGACCAGGACGGGAACTGTCGTCTTTAGATATTCCCGGTTGCGACTATAGGAAATACCCCGTTGGAGGTCGAAGAGTCGCGTCACCCGTTCGGTCTTTACCGGCTCGGAAACATCGTCCGAAAACTTGCGCGCGGCGATAGTGTTCTTTCGCTCAGAGTATTTGAAGATAAACGCTGAGTGAAACCGTGTCTCCTCGACAAGCCGGTACGTCTCGGCAAACTCCGCATCGCTTTCCCCACAGAAACCACAAATGATATCGGTGCTCAGGACGATGTCCGACCTCAGGGTGCGCATACGGTCTACCAAGACACGATACTCTTTATTCGTATAGGTGCGATTCATCAGGCCCAGTATGCGGTCGCTGCCTGATTGAAGCGGCAAATGAATTTGCTTGCAGATGTTGGGATGGGACACGACGGCTTCCAACAATGAAAGCGGAAAGTCTTTGGGGTGCGGGGACGTGAACCTCACTCGTTCGATGCCAGGCACGTCCGCGACGGCCGTAATCAATCGTGCAAAGTCCCAGTCATCGAATCGGTACGAATTGACGTTTTGCCCCAGGAGCGTGATCTGCTTGAATCCTTGCTCGGCGATCCGGCGAGCTTCCTGAACGATTCCCTCTGGATCGCGGGAGCGCTCACGCCCCCGAGTGTAAGGAACCACACAGAAGCTGCAAAAGTTGTCACAGCCTCGCATGACGGCGATCCAGGCGTTCACCCCGTCGTTTCGGTCAGGTACGATATCGTGATAGGTTTCATATTCCGAAAGGTCGACCGCGAGTTCCTTCTGATCCACGCCCTCTTCTTGCGAGCGCATCGCGTTGCGGATCAACATCGGCAGCTGCCGATAGGCATCAGGGCCAGCGAGCACATCAACCAGCGGCTGATAGTCCGTTAGCTCCTCTTTCAGGTTTTGCGCCATACAACCCAAGACGCCCACGACCAACGGGCGTTGCCGCTTGAGTTTCTTGAGATCAGATAGGTGTTTGTAGACCTTATTGTGGGCATTCTCTCGAATCGCGCAGGTGTTCATCAAAATCACGTCTGCGCGCTCTCGCTCATCGGTAAACACAAATCCATCCTGTTTCATAAGCGAGCGAACGAGTTCCGAGTCGTACTCGTTCATCTGACAGCCGAAGGTTTCAAGATGCACGTGAGTCGGTGTGGATTTGGCTTTCATAGAACCGGCACCCTTCGCATGGGCTGACGCTCCACTGTCAGCTGACCCAACGCCCAACGGTCCGACGTTCCGATAATCCGCACCTCTTTCAGGTGATTGGTGAGGTCGATGTTTGAGGGGACGCCTACCTTCAAGAAGTTTGCTGTCACCCCCAATCGGAAGCCGTCCATTACTCCTGACTCGAACAGGACGGACACGGTGGATCCGATATACCGTTCCGCAAAAACCAGACGTTTAAGGCGGGACAGTTCGGCGAGTGTCTTCGCGCGTTGCCGAGCGACTGCGACCGGCACCTGGTCGGGCAACTTCGAGGCAGCGGTGCCGGGCCGTTGCGAATAGGTAAAGACATGGAAGTAAGAAAACGGAAACTCGCGTGCGATGCCCAGAGTATGCTCGAACGCTTGATCAGTTTCTCCGGGAAACCCGACCATCAGATCGGTTCCCAGCCCGAGGTGAGGAATCGCCGCCACGGCCCGGCGGAGTAGACGAGTACACTCTTCGACATTATACGGACGATTCATGGACGACAAGATTGTGTCGTCTCCGCTTTGGATGGGGATATGGAGATAGGGACAGAGCTTCGATGAGGAGGCCATTCGATCTAAGAGGGCGTTCGTGATCGTCGTCGGCTCAATAGACGAAATCCTGATTCGCTCGAGTCCTTCAACCGCCTCCAATTGTGCGATCAACCCGACCAGATCGAGCTCGCCCTGACGATATTGCCCTACGTTGACGCCGGTCAGCACAATTTCCCGATACCCTCCCGCCACGAGCATCTCGGCTTCTCGGATCACGTCACCCCGAAGGCGGCTCCGCTCATGCCCGCGCGCGAAGGGGATGAGACAGAAGCTGCACATCACGTTACAGCCGTCCTGGATCTTGAGCAGCGCTCTGGTGGAGTCTGGTTCGCCATACTCCGGTAGGGTGAAATCCTCTCGGCCGATGGTGCGAGTATGGAGTACTTCCGGGTCTGGCTGCTTCTTCAGGGCCTGTGGAGCTGGAAGAAATGACGGTAAGTCCCATTTGAATTGATTGCCGACGATGAGATCGATTCCGGGAATGGTACGCAGCTCTTGAACGCCGGTCTGGGCGTAACAGCCGGTCACTGCCACAAATGCATCGGGGGAATGTCTCAACGTCTTGCGGATGACGTATCGGCAGGTCCGTTCTGCATCCTCTGTCACAGAGCAGGTGTTCACGACGAGCAGGTCCGTCGGCTCACCGAACTCGACGACGCGGTAGCCATCGTGCCGCAAGCGAGCTGCGAGCACCGCTGTTTCTGCTTGGTTCAGTCGGCAGCCGAGTGTATGGAGAGATGCGCGTTTCATGATAGTCGGGCCATTATAGGTAGATTCTTGCGATGGGAGCAAGGATCTCCAGCGAGTCCTTCACGTTGCACTCTGTCCTCGCTTGAAGGCCTTAGAAGGCCATGGTAGTATCTGCTGATCGTGCCCGCCCACTTATCGTGAGTCTGCTGTGAGACCTTC
>Ga0137415_10003322_pt1 | contig 15986 bp, 9 predicted proteins | sample CZODoug3_1_1_16f_FD_183082 | JGI IMG/M metagenome (GOLD analysis project Ga0137415, IMG submission 183082) | Vadose zone soil fungal communities from Angelo Coast Range Reserve, California, USA - CZODoug3_1_1_16fungal (Hybrid Assembly) | ecosystem: Environmental > Terrestrial > Soil > Vadose...
ATCGGCACAAAATCCAATCGCAGCGGCATCGGCGCACGCATCAAGTGCGTCACGCATCTCCCCGGCGAGAAGAGTCTGCATCCTCAAATTGACGAAGTCCGCAGCGGCGGGGGCTATTTTTCCCAGAACGATCTCCGCGTACATTTCGGCATCGGCAAAGCCGAATCCGTCGAGCTCCTCGAATTCCGCTGGCCCAGCGGCCTCGTCGAAACTCTCAAAGACATCAAGCCCAATCAAGTCATCTTCGTCAAAGAAGGCGAAGGCATCGTCCGCACCCAGCAATTCGATCCGCCCAAATTTCCTAAGCCGCAAAAGTGAGTCCTTATGATCATTAGTCGTAGCAACACCGCGTCTCGTCATTTCGAGCGAAGCGAGACCGCTTCCTCTCCGAGCGGTTTTTGCGAGGAGAAATCTCTCTTTGCCTTTCTCTCGCTGATCTTGTTCGCCTTCATAACGACCCTTGCCCTCGCCGCGCCGACTGTCGATCTGCCTTTCGGCCCCTGGAAGCGGGCCTCGAACGAGCCCATCCTTTCCCCACAGGGCACAACCTGGGAATCTGCGGGCACTTTTAATCCTGCGACCGTCATCCATAACGGCAAGATCGTCATGCTCTACCGCGCGCAAGATGCCTCCGGTACGTCACGGCTCGGCTACGCCGAAAGCACCGACGGCATCCACTTCACTCGCCGCCCTGAGCCCGTCCTCTCCCCCGAAACTGACTACGAAAAAGACGGCGGCGTCGAAGACCCACGCCTCCAGAAATTCGGTGACACCTACTACCTCACCTACACCAGCTACAACAAAAAAGACGCCCAGCTCTGCCTCGCCACTTCAAGCGACCTAATTCACTGGGAACGCAAAGGCGTGATCCTTCCTGCTTACAAAGGGAACTGGAACAAAGGCTGGACAAAATCCGGCGCCATTGTCCCCGAAAAAATCAATGGCAAATACTGGATGTACTGGCTCGGTACCGCCGCCGACAAAACGGACCAGCTGGGCCTCTCATACTCGGACGATCTCATTCACTGGACCGAAGCCACGAAAGCTCCTGTCCTTCCGCGCCGCCCCGGAAAATTTGACTCCCGCGTCGTCGAGCCCGGCCCTCCGCCGATCTTCACTGACCAGGGCATCGTTCTCATCTACAATGGCGCCGACGACAATGTGGTTTATCGCACCGGCGTCGCTGTCTTCGACCACAACGATCCGCGCAAACTCCTCTCCCGCTCCGACTCGCCCATCTTCGCCCCAGAAAAAGATTGGGAAAAGGTCGGCCAGGTTCCCAATGTGGTTTTCGTTGAGGGAATGGTCAAAACACGCAGCGCGGAAGACGTCGCTGGCAGTTGGGATTACTTTTTCTTTTACTATGGTGCCGCCGACAAATACATCGGCGTTGCCGAAGCCCAGGCGATTAACCGCTAGCCGGGGCTACAGTCCTTCTACAGGCGGTTCTATTTCCACCTGGTTTCAGAAGCCTTCAAGCAGCCACGCATTCGAACTGCCGCTGGCTTCCCAAATGGCAAGGTGCTTTCCGTCGGGAGACGGAATGGCCCAACCGAGGTCCTTTTCCGATTCCTCGAGAACCGCTCTGGCTTTGCCTTGCAAGTCCACGTTCAAGAGCGTTGGCACACCGGCTGGCGACGAAGCCACAACCCACAGACTGCGGCCGTCGGCAGCCCAGTCGAGGCAAGCAATTCCGGTCCACGACGGCAAGGTGAGAATGCGGTCTTTACCGCTAGCGACCGAATAAAGCCGAATGTCCGCGAGCCCCGGAATTAGGTGCTTCTTGGCCAAAGCGAGTGTCGACCCGTCGGGAGAGAGCGTCCAATTCTGCATATACCATTCCGGGCCATCAACCCGCGCCAACGGTTCTTTTTTGCCCGCAACCGGATCAAAGCTGAAGAAGGCAACGTGATCCGCGGTGTATTGGCTGAAAATGCAAAGTGTGGAAGGCGAACGCGCGCACTGAAAATTATTGATTCCAGTATCCGCCAATATCATTAGAGGTGTTCCGCCTGCCAGCGGAACGCGCATCAGCCGCATGCGTCGCTCTGTGTCGCTCGGCGAAGGACCGAGGGCATACAGGATCTCCGACCCGTCCGGGTTCAAGCGCGCCAGCAAGACCGGTTGATCGCCGTCGACAAGCAGGTCAGGAGCCGGCTGGTCAATGGCCTGCTTGAAGAGGTGGAAAACTCCATCGCGGTCCGAAGTGAAGATCACGGATTTTCCATCCGGCGTCCAGGTGTACGGGTAATTCCTTCGTTCATCGAGGCTAAGTGGCCGCAACGGACTCAACCGATGGCCGTTCTGTTGGACTTCGGAAATGTACACCGCCGGGGACGCCGCCCAGCGGAGGAATATCAGGCGTTTGCCGTCTGCGGAAACGCTGGCGCGCATCTTGCTGTCGGGACCGTTGGTAAGGCGAATGGGCTGGCTCCAGGAATGATTGCCATGCGCGTCCACTTTGATGGCCCAAAGATTGGAGTCGTTCTGGTTCGGCGGGAGTTCGCTAAGCGAGTAAATCAAACGTCCATCGCCAGCCCAGGCAAGGGCGCCTTGCAGACGGTCGGTTGAGAGCAGCGAGCTGCTCTTGCCGGTGCGGAGATCATAGATGCCTAGTGATTCATCGACTTCGTGCCAGCCGGAGACGTACACAATCCGCACGAAAGCGATGCAGTGCCCATCGGGAGACCATACCACCGACTCAAAGTTGTCTCCCGGCTGGCCAAAGACTTTGTGCGCTTGCCCGCCATCAGAATCCATCTGCCAGATTTCCTGGTGGCCGAAGTCGCCGCGAATAAAAACAACCTGCGTTCCGTCTGGAGAGACGGCGCCGCGTGCGGCATCGTCCATCAGTCTGCGGGGCGAACCGCCGAACACCGACACCCGCCACAAGCTCGGTTTTTCCTCGAGTGAAGCCACGCGCGTTGCCAGGACGTGGCTGCCATCGGGAAACCAGCTCACCGTGAAGAGGCCGGGATCTTTCTCAAAAGTGTGGGTACTCCTCTGGTCGGGAACCGGAACCGGATGCGTCTCTCCCGTGGCCACCACGCGAAGGAAGAATCCAGTGCGATCCGCAAACGCCAGATACTTGCCATCGGGCGAAATGGCCGCGCTCAGGACCGGATCATTTTCGGGATTGCCGGTCAAGCGCCGTTCCGTCACCCGAACGGCTGCCACAGACCGATGCCCCGCATGCCATCCAACCATCACACCGGCGATCAACAGCGCGGCCACCACCGGTCCGACGCGCCAGTAAAGACCAGAGTGCCGAATGGAGGGCGTTTTCTGGGCCGCTCCCCCTGCCGCGATTTGAATGGGCGCAAGGAACCGGTATCCCCTTCGCGCCACGGTTTCCACAAAACGGGGGTTCTCAGCCGAGTCTCCCAGCGCATCCCGCAGTCGCTTTACGGCGGCATTCAAGCCGTGGTCGAAATCCACAAAGGTGTCAGCGGGCCAAAGCCGGTTTTGCAGCTCTTCCCGCGTAACAATTTCACCCGCATGCTCCAGTAGCACCGCCAGGACCTGGAACGGCTGCTCCTGAAGCCGGACCTTCCGCCCATTCCGGCGAAGTTCTCCCGCTTGCAGGTCCGCCTCAAAAGTTCCAAAGCCGATGACGCCTTTAGTCGAGCTCTCGGTCACTTGATCCGCCCCCATGGCGTCCTACATCTACATAACGTTACGGCTCCCCAAGAAGTTTCGTAAACTTCCCGTCGCCGAGCCTCCTAATCATTTGACGCACCGGCACTTATCTCGTCACCTGCAAATGGGTCACCCGCTATGCGGCCGGCATTGAGGTACCTGCGGTCCTGACCGATTCTCGAAGCCACCATGGAGGTGCGCGCCGTGATAGGGAAGACGTTGAGGAGATGGCTCTCGTTAGTTTTCGTTCTTGCGCTGCTGGGGTCTGTATTGCGGGCGCAAGAAATCTCTGACCAGGGCTTGCGGGTGACAATTTCTATGCACAACGATGCCGGCGTCTCCGCTGCCACTCTAAGGGGGGCGGAGCTGGAAGCGTCCCGCGTCTTCCGCCAGTCCGGGATCGAAGTCCGCTGGTTGAATTGTCCCCTCCCGCCACAAGGCCCGGAGAACCCACAAAGCTCGGAAAGCCCAAGAAACCCAGACGAGTGCGCCGCGTCCGATTTCCCTCGGCACCTTCAACTGCGAATCGCCAAGCGCTCCCTCAATTTGAACAAATTCGCCATGGGGATATCCTACCTTTCAGCCGACGGGGTTGGTGGCTATGCAGACCTGTTCTACCAGCGGGTTGCGGAGATGCACGAAACCAGTCAAGTGAACATGTCGAGCATCCTCGGTCACGGAATTGCCCATGAGATCGGCCACCTCCTCCTGGGCACCAACTCCCACTCCGCCAGCGGCATCATGCGCGTGCGTTGGGAAAGAGCCGAACTAACGAGCGTAAGCAAGGGCACGCTCTTTTTCTCTGCCTTCCAGTCCCGCCAAATGCGAACCAAGTTAGCATCCTGGCCCACCCAAGCGCGCGGCGATTCTCACATCGCTGCACTGCAAGTAAGAGATTATTTCTCTGCTATGGACGATACCTCCGTGGCCTCCGGCAACAGATACATGTCCGGTTTCGCTACGACCCTTCCCGCAACCGGACAATCGGTGACCGCGTTTCAGCCTCGGTAAACCACTAAGTCCAGCTAACATAGGCAATTAGGGACGAGGAAGGTGGGCAGAGTAGGTGCCCTTACCTTGGCCAGAACTCAAGGGGATGTGGCTATGCAAACACTTTGGCAGGACTTGCGGTATGGGGTTCGCGTCCTAAAGAAGAATCCCGGATTCACTTTGGTCGCGGTGCTCACCTTGGCCATGGCTATCGGCGCAAACGCCGTGGTCTTTAGCGTCTTGAACGCGCTGATCCTGCATCCGCTCCACGTGCCGCAGGCGGAGAGCCTCTACGGAATCCAGCACGGTAACGAGGCTTCCTCATACCAGTCCTATCCGGACTATCTCGATCTACGCGATCGCAACGGCAGCTTCGATGATCTGGCGGCCTATGATGCCGCTCAGGTTGGGCTGGACACCGGCGTAAATACCACGCGCGTTTGGATCGTTCTAGTCAGCGGAAACTACTTCGATGTGTTGCGCCTTCAGCCGTACCTCGGCCGTTTCTTCCATGCCTCCGATGAGCATGGCCCCAACAGCGCTCCGTACATCGTTCTTAGCTACGACTATTGGCACACTCATTTTCAGGATGACCGCGGCGTCGTCGGCCGCGTTGCTCAGGTGAACAAGCATCCCTACACCATCATCGGTGTGGCGCCGCCTGGCTTCAGCGGAACTCTCGTGTTTTTCAATCCTGGTTTCTTTACTCCCATCGTCAACCAGGAGCAGGTCGAGGGGACGAACGAACTCGACGCGCGCGGCAAACGTTGGGTTTTTATGACCATGGGACATCTCAAGCCCGGAGTCACTCCGGCACAGGCTGTCGCCGATCTGAATTCCATCGGCTCCTATCTGGAAAAGACGTATCCCAAAGACGATGACCAAAGAACGTTCACCTTGGCTCGACCAAGTCTTTATGGCGACTATCTTGGCAAGCCGGTGAAGGCTTTCATGACCGCATTGATGTCCCTGGCAAGCCTGATTCTGCTAGCCGCCTGTGCCAACCTCGGCAGCCTGTTTGCCGCGCGTGCCGCGGACCGTTCTCGCGAAGTTGCTCTGCGACTCGCGCTAGGAGCCAGCCGCGCACGCATTTTGCGGCAACTATTTACAGAAGCCATCCTCCTTTCCGTAGCGGGAGGCGTGGTCGGCCTCTGGGGCAGCGTCGTGCTATTGAGTGGGCTGAGCGCGTGGCAGCCATTTTCCAGGTGGCCCATTCACGTGCCCGTGAACCCGGACGCCTACGTTTATGGCGTGGCTCTTTTGCTTACTTTGGCCAGCGGATTCCTCTTTGGCGCTGTCCCGGTCAGGCAAGTCCTTCACACCGATCCATACGAAGTCGTCAAATCGGGATCGGTCGCCAAGGTTGGGGCTCGCATTACCCTTCGGGAACTGGCGCTCGTCGCGCAAATCGCCATCTGTGCCGTGCTGGTCACTTCTTCCATGGTTGCTGTCCGCGGACTGGTGCGCTCGCTACACAGCAATTTCGGTTTTGAGACCCGCAACGCCCTATTGGCAGACACCGATCTAGCTATGAGTGGTTACAAGGGCGATGCCGCGCTCGAAATGCAAAAGCGCATGATCCACTCTGTGGAAGCAATTCCTGGCGTAAAGTCCGTGGGCCTAATCGACTGGGCACCGTTGGTCAGCGGTGGTGAAAGGGGCGCGCACATCTTTACAGATGTGACCACCGACCTCAGGCCATCGAATGCCATTGCTGACCCCTTCGCGTTCAGCATATCCCCCGAATACTTCCAGGCCGCGGGCACCGCCTTGCTCTCTGGCAGGACCTTTACGTGGCATGACGACAAAAACGCGCCGCCCGTGGCCGTCATCAACCAGGAATTTGCGCGCAAGGTCTTTGGCTCCGTAACCAGCGCCACGGGCCGTTACTTCAAGCAGCCGGATGGCACGCGCACTCAAGTGGTGGGCATAGTGGAAGACGGAAAATATGATCGCGTCACCGAAGATCCACAGCCGGCGATGTTTCTTCCCATCCTGCAATCGCCATCGACGCAGACATATTTGGCCGTGCGCTCAGACCGCGATCCGGGGCAATTGGCCGCAGCTGTGAGGAGTTCGGTGCGGGCGCTCGATGCAGGCCTGCCTCTTTATATCGGACCGTGGAACCAGGAACTTGCCACCGCTCTGTTTGCCTCGCGCATTGCGGCGATGACCCTGGGTGTCATGGGTGTGATGGGCGCCATGCTGTCCGTCACTGGCATTTTTGGAATGGCTGCATACTCGGTTAGCAAGCGGCTGAAGGAACTTGGAATTCGCATGGCTCTCGGCGCGCAGCGCAAGGAAGTTCTGCGTGCGGCGTTGGGACGGGCCTTCAAATTGCTGGCTTTTGGCTCCGCCGCCGGGCTACTCCTCGGACTTCTGGCCAGCCGTGTTCTGGCTTTCATCGTTTATCAAGCAACTCCCCGCGATCCCGTAGTCTTGACCGGCGTCGTCCTAGCCATGGCGCTGCTGGGCCTAGTAGCCACCTGGATCCCCGCCCAACGCGCCCTCTCCATCGATCCCGCCATCCTCCTCCGCGAGGAATGATTGGCAGTTCCTCGGCATCGCTGGGGTCGGACCTTCAGGTCCGACATGAGCCGTTCCTTTTCTTCACGGCTTCAGCCGCTGAGGAATTGGTTTTGAAGTTGCGACACAGACTCATAAGGCCGGGAAAGCCAGCAAAAAGAATCGTGAGCGCCGTAGGCACGACACCTAACTGCTTATCTTGAAAGGCATTGGAGATTGATTTGGAAGAAGTCTGTTGAGACAACTATTCCACTTGAACTATCGTTATTACCATCGATTGATGGCGGCGACGCGTTGTCCAAGGTATTGCGCAGATGGTTCCCGAGCGGAATTCAAAATGAAGAACAAGGTTTCAGAATCGACAGAAAGGCTAATTGAGTCGCTTTATGCGAGGAAAGGGTTGTGGGATAGGATTGTCCAGCCCTCCGCACCAGATGAAGTCATTCAGCAAATTGCACAAGCGGGAGAACTCGCGGCGATTCCTGATCTGCTACCAATTCTGATAATTGGGGATCGAAGGGCAATTCGGGCTAGCACGAACGCAATTCACCACTTATTGCAACAGCTTAAGCCTGCTGACTTTGCACAGTTCGACGAATTTGTCAGGCAAGGCTACTCCGAGTGGCGCGTACGCCGTGAGCCTTGGTACACAATGAAAGCCGAAGACATCGGCCACCTTGCCAGCTTCGGAGAAACTTCCATTTCGATTCTTGGAATTGCGAGCTCTCATACGAACGGCTATGTTCGCGAAGTGGCGGTTCGTGAGCTTGGAAAAATGCAAACTGGAGCAGAGCTTCCTTTTCTTTTCGTCCGGGCGAATGACTGGGTACCTCAGGTTCGCTCTGTAGCTCGGGACTTGTTACTGAAACGAATTCGGCCTGACTACATTCACCACCTCATAGCCTGGCTACCGCTTGCGTTGCGCCTTGCCAAGATGTCTAGAGATGACCATTCGACAGTTGTCGAGGAGGTACGGGCACTTTTATCGAGCCCCGGCGCGCGCGAGGCTCTCCATGAAGAATTCGAGTCAAAAGACTTATTCGTGCGGCGGTTCTGTTTCGAACTCGCAATGAACTCGAATGAGACTGACTGTTTATCCGTTCTACAGAGCGCGTTTGGTCAAAGCGACCCCGAGGTACGAAAAGTAGCTGTGGTAAGCTCCGCGGTATCACGCCAAGCGATGTCTCTAAGCGAATACTTCTCCAAGCTATCAGTAACAACTGCGCCCTCGTAAGACGGGAAGCTCTGCTAGTCTTTGCCGAAGAGTATCCTGAGGAGGCTGCCCAACGGTTTCAATCTGCGTTGCTTGATACCAACCTCGTTGTCCGCGAGCGGGCGCAGCACTACTTCCAAAAGAAAAGCAATCTTGATTTGCGGGCTTTTTATTCGGGGGCGCTCCAAAATTCCAAGCTTCCCCATCTCTGCGCAGCCGTTGCTGGCCTTGGAGAGACTGGCCTGCCCAAGGACTCACAACTCTTGGAGCGGTTCATTCACGATCAATCTTCGAGAGTTCGGGCTACAGCCCTTTATGCAATAGCAAAGCTGAACTTTGATACCTACTTCGAGGAATTTGTTCTCGCCCTAAACGATGCTAGCAGCAAGGTTACTGGGGAAGCTTTGCGCGCACTTTGCAAGAAGCCAAACTTAGTCGGCGGCCAGCGGCTATGGGAGATTTACGACCGCTGTTCTCACCCTCATGGGAAGCGCAGGGCACTTTTTCTTCTGGCGCGAATCAGCAAGTGGGACAGCATCGCCTTCCTTATCCAATCGCTCACGAATCAAGACGATTCTTTTGTGGACTTGAGTCAAAAATACATTAGCCGGTGGTTTGCGAGATACAACCGAAGCTTCGCGACGCCGACTGCAGAGCAAATATCCCGACTCCGAAACATCCTGAATAGATGCAATTTGCTGTTGAATTCGGGAACCCAACTTCAGCTGGACTCACTGCTGAAGAGTTTCTCAAGTTAGAGAAGGCGCGCGGCAAGACGAAATGTATTGGGCGATTCTGCGCGCTGTCTAATGCTATCTCGTTCTCGCTAAACCACTTCTAGATTTGATTCAAATAGGCGGGTGCCACAGACGATAGCTAGTAAGACGATTCTGGGTGCCGCATACGCCTTCATCGCAAACGTACTGCCTCGCGCTATCTCGTTCTCCCTAAACCACTTCTAAATTTAATTCAAATGGCTATTGACAAATGCAGTACCCGTATGGTATAAAAGGTTTGATAGTCAGACGCCACTCTCGCCAATCGGAGATTCCGGCCTTGCCGGAAAGCGTTTCGTGCCCAACCACTAGCCTGCCACACCACTGTCCCACCCGCCTCTCCTCTAACTCCTTTTCTCACAATCTTTTATTCGACCCCCACCCGCTAAACCCTGTCGTGCCAATCTTTTACAAAAATGGTGGGGAGCAGGGGGGATCTCAAGTCCTTCAATCGATGCTCCCCACCACTTCCGGAGCGGAGATCCCGACCCGGTCGGGACGTTCACACGTTCAGATGCGCAGCTCGCATCCCGGATGGGTTTACGGGACGTTTGGACGTCCAAACGCTGACGTCCCAAGCCCTTTAGAATCAGCGCCCGAAAAACCCGTGAAAAAAACGCACCTAAGTACCTTTAGAATGAACACTTATGAAAAACAGGGGAGGGGGTGGCCGGTTATTGTTAACTAGAAATCCCACTAAGGATTTCTATCCTGAACAACCATCGGGAGTGAAGGACCTCTCCCGTCCTGCCAACTATTCCCTCGAATCACGGCTTGGCAGGAGGAGGGGGAGGACTGACCGGCGTGCCGGATCCCTCTTTAAGTGCATGTATGGAATCAACGGGCAAGTTTTCAAATCGTTCCGTCAACCCGCTGGGCCAGCGCACTTGCACCCAATCGATCTTGGCGGCGGTGCCGAGGCCGAAGTGAACGCGGATATCACTATTCGAGACGTAGCTGGACCCGCTGCGAACTTCGTCAACCAGAGTGCGCGTGCCGACTTTCACCGCGATCTTTGCGCCGATGCCGTCGCGATTGGATTTGCTGCCGCCCGACGCGGACGAAAACGAAATTCCAACCGTCCGGAGCGCGATCCAATGATTCGCATTGCGAACGTCGTTTACCAGCAGCATCGGCGGCGCGTTCATGTTGCTGATCACCGCGGACATCCGGCCGTCATTCCACAAATCGCCTACCGCCAGTCCGCGCGCAGAACTCACGGCGGGAATCCCCGGTCCCGCTTGGGCGGAAATGTCGGAAAACGTTCCGTTGCCGTTGTTGTGATAAAGAATTTTCGGCTCCTGGAAATTGCTTCCGAGGTGCTGGCTGTCCACCTCCGGGTAGACGTGGCCGTTGACCAGCAGCAGATCGGGCCAGCCGTCATTGTCCACGTCAAGAAACATGACGCCCCAGCCGAGATATTGCGTGTTGAGGCCGAAGCCCGCGGGAAAAGTCTTGTCGTCAAACGTGCCGTCGCCATTGTTCCGGTAGAGCGTAGCGGTATCATCGGAAAAATTTGTCTTGAAGAGATCCAGTTTGCCATCGCCGTCATAGTCGCCAACCGTGGAGCCCATGCCGGCCTGCTCGCGCCCGTCATCGTTAAACGCCGCGCCTGCTACCACGGCGACATCGGTGAACGTGCCATCATGATTGTTGTGATAGAGGATGCTGGCGGTGCTGTCGCACGCCACAAAAATATCCGGCCAGCCGTCGTCGTCGTAATCGAGCGTAGAAACGCTGAAGCTGTAATGCCCGTTGGTCTGATCGATTTTCGCTTTCGTTGTAACGTCTTCAAACACTCCGTTGCCGAGATTGTGGTACAGAATGTTTTTCGCCCACGGCAACCCCCGCGGACCGCACATCACCGGAACACCCTTCCACATGCAGGAAGGCCGTTCGCCCGGCGCAAGAGCAGTGGCCGAATCGAAGTCGACGTAGTTGGCGACCATTAAGTCCAGCTTTCCGTCGCGATCGTAATCCACAAAAGCGCAACCGGTGCCCCAGGCTTTGCCGCCGCCTGCGACATGTGCTCTTTCGCTGACGTCGGTGAACGTTCCGTTGCCGTTGTTGTGGTACAGAACATTTTTTCCGTAGTACGTGACGTAAATATCCTCGAAGCCGTCGTTGTCGTAATCGCCGACGCACACCCCCTGGCCCCAGCCGGTGTGCGTCAGCCCAGCTTTTTCGGTGACATCGGTGAACGTGCCGTCGTGATTGTTGTGGTAGAGGTGGCTCGTCGGCGCTTTGGAGCTTGGCAAAGATTCCAGTTTTGTGCCATTCACGACGAAAATATCCGGCCAGCCGTCGTTGTCGTAATCAAAAATGGCCACGCCGGTGCCCGTGGTTTCAATGATGTATTTTTTTGTGGTTTCACCGCCAAAAATTACTGGAGTCGTCAGCCCGGCTTTTTGCGCCATGTCGGTGAAATGCACAATGGGCTTGGCGTTTGCATTCTCGGACTTGCCGCTTTTTACTGTCTGAGAACCGAGAGATTGCATGAACAGAAAAGCGCAAAGCCCAAGAAGGCACGGAAACCGGAGAAAAGAGGAATGGAGCGTCATCAATCGCTAATCATAGCAAGATCTGGCATAGGTTCATCCTGGAGAGCAAGCTCAACCAGGCAGCTTGTGGAGGGGCGCGGCCGCGGACATGTTAGTATTTTTCAGAGCACTCTTCAGGACTCTGTCGCGTGGAATCGAATCTCTTTCATTGCCGGATGCGTTTTTTTCAATTCTCCGCGGCGCTGCTTTTTCTTTTCTGCGCTGCCGCGGCAACGTGCGCTGCGCAGTCCACAGATTCTTCCAAGACGGACTCCGCCAAGACGGATTCTGCTTCGCGGGCTGCTGCAACCTACCAGCGAGGCATGCTGGCGCTGAAAAAAGGCGATCTGGTTTCCGCTCGAGCGGATTTTGAAAAAGTTGTTCGGCTTGCGCCGCAGAGTCCCGAAGGGCACAACTCTTTGGGCTGGGTTCTGCTCGCTCAAGGAGAAATTGATCCTGCCATCGCGGAGTTTCGGATCGCGCTGAAACTAAAACCCGAGTTCGCGCAGGCGCACGTGAATCTCAGTAACGCGCTTGTTCGAAAGGGAGACTTGCAAGCTGCGCTGCGCGAGGCGCGCGAGGCCACGCGGCTCGCTCCAGACGATTCCGAGACGCATCGCACGCTCGGGCGGGTCCTGGATTTTTCCGGAGACTTCGATGGCGCCATCAGCGAATTGCGCCGGGCCATCGAATTGGAGCCGCAACGCGCGGAACTGCATGACGATCTCGGCGGGGTGCTGGTGCAGAAATCCGATTCGCTGGATGCCGCTGCGGAATTTTCCGAAGCGCTGCGGGTGCAGCCTGATTTCGCGCAAGCGCATTTTCACCTTGGCGTTTTGCGTTACCAGGAAAAATCCTTCGACGAGGCCGCGCAACATCTTCAATCAGCGGTACGGATGAATCCTGCAGACCCGGGCTCTCACTATTATCTTGGGCAAATTCTGAACGATAAGGGCGAGACGGATGCGGCGATCCGCGAATTGCAAGCTTGTGTTAATTTGAATCCCGATTATCCCGACGCGCAAAACAGTTTGGGTTTGCTGTTCCAGCACAGCGGCGAGGCGGAGCGAGCGATCAAGGCATTTCGCCGGGCCGTGAAATCGCAACCGGAAAATCCGGACGCCCACAACAATCTAGGGCTGGCTTTCTTGCAAACAGGTGATGGCAGCGGAGCCATTACGGAGTTCCAAACGGCAGTGCGTTTGCGCCCCGATGATAGCGGATACATTGGGAACCTGGGGGCAGCGCATTTGCAAGTGGCGGACTTCGATGCTGCTATCATCGAATTCGAAAGCGCGATCAAGATTTCCCCGCAGGATGCAACGATCCACTACAACCTCGGACTCGCACTCAAGCTGAAGGACAAGCTGCCGGAAGCGATGGCTGAGTTTCGAAAGGCGATTGAACTCGATCCCGGTCAAGCAGATGCGCACTACACCCTCGGTGTGACGCTGTGGCAACAAGGAGATTTTGCGGCCTCGGCGGAGGAATTGCGGGCAGCGATTCGCGCCAAGCCGGATTATGCGGAGGCTTACTATACGCTAGGCACGGTGCTGAAACAGAAAGGAGAGCTCCAGGACGCCGCGAATGCTTTGCGGGAAGCTATTCGGATGCAGCCGGACTTTGCCGGCGCACACACCACACTGGCAACCGTGCTGCGCCAACTGGGAGACGCGGAAGGTGCAGCAGCAGAAAGCCGTGCCGGAGCGGAGATTGCCAAACAGAAAACAAGCGAACAAGCGGCGCTCTTCGCCACAAACTCAGGACTCCGGCTGCTCAAGGCTGGAGATGTCGATGGCGCGATTTCGCAATTTCGCGCGGCGATCAATTCCGCTCCCAACTACGCGGTTGCACATTTCCAGTTGGGCATGGCGTTGCGCCAGCAGGGGAAAACTGCGGAATCACAAAAGGAATTCGAACGGGCCGTAGCTCTCGATCCTCGCCTGACGGCGCCCGCATCCAAAAAAAAATAAGACAGTATTCGCTTTTTCTTGAAGGTTTCGCGAAAAGCAGATCCCTCGGTTCGCTCGGGATGACAGGTAACAAAGTTTTTCGGCATCCGGCTAAGCGGGACCTTTGCGGAGGGCGACGAGTTCCGACCCGACTGGAACACCCTTGGCGACCTTCACGCGGATCACCGCTTCAAACGGTTTCAGCTCGCCCGAGTTCGAAACAGATAAGCGCAAGAGCAGTTGCTCCAAGGAATCCTGCTGGCAAACGTATTCCACGGCCGCCTGCGTGCCAATGGTGGTGGCGCCCGCCAGAATGAGGACGGAATGCGCAGGATTCAGCCCTCGCTTTAGCGCTATGACCGAATAGTCTTCGGTCAAGCTGTCATCCGGCGGAGACGGAAGAAACTCTTTGGGTTCGCCCGATCCGGGATGAGAATTGATGATCTCCATGGTGCCCATGCGGGGCCCAGAAGTAATCTGCTTGAAGGTGAATTCTTCCGTGTTCGGCAACTCCAAGAGGGTCAGGTTTTCCGAAGGGGACCCCATGAAGATGAGATCGTTGTTTTTGGCGTCATCCAGGGAAAACAGGCTGCCCCGCTTGACACGAATTTGCTGGTGAAGCTTCCCGAAAACACCATCGAGGGCGTGAACCGCCAGCACTTCGCCAACTCCGGTGTAATGATCCAGAATCGCGGAGCCGGAATCCCTGGCACGATTGTAATAGCGCATGCCAACGTACGGCCGGCCGACAAAGGCTGCGTTACTGAAGATGACCCACGGCTCCTGGGGACCGGTGAGGAAGCCCTTCCAGAAAACATGAAAAGCAACCGGCACATCAGGGCTATCGCTGGTCACGCGGGCTTCGGCAATTCTGCGGTTCAAAAAGCGGTCCGTGGCAACGGCGACGACGGAGGCGAGCACGACCGAGAGTGCAACGATAGTGAAAATCCCCGCGCGTGAGGCCCGGCCATTGACCTCCAAATTGCTTGATGCCTCGTGAGAAGTGCTCGCGTGGTTCCGCCCCGCCCCGTGGGGACGCGGGTGGAACGTGAGGGCGTAGGTGCCCTTCGGCAGTTCCACCATAATCTGGTCGTCCCCGCCCTCGGAGGCATAGTATTCGGCCAGCTTGGTACGCAGACGACCAGCCTGGACTCGCACCATGGAGTCGACATGGGGGTCGAAGTCCTGCTGCCGCCCAAAAACCTCCGTAGCAATCTGATACTCCTTGGGTGAAGCTCCAGGGTGTTCCAGGGAATGATTTGCCAAATAACGGAGAAGCTTGCAAAGAGACTCCGACCCATGGAGGGAGTGACTGGCAAGCAGTTTTTCGATTTGTCCGAGCTGCAGCGCTTTCTCAGTCACGGGGACCGCCGAGCGGGCATTGTAACACCAAAGTAACGCTGGCGCATCTCCTTGTGAAGGCATGGGTTGTTTTGCGTAACCGTATCAAACCCTTGGACACTTACCCTGTTACGCAAAAAACTGATAGAAGGCATCACAAATACGGACCGACTCCTGTTTGGGTGCCCGCACTCATGGTTTTTTCAGAGGTTTGATGAGGCGGGGGTGGTCGGTGCTCGTTGTAGCGAGATTGTAGGTCGAGGAGTTTGGGGGCTGTTCACTGCGGTTGGTTCGGCGGATTGCCGGAATTCCACTTTTAGTTAGGGAGTACGTGTGTGCCAAGAGTGTTGCTGGCGCGACGATGTCCTACTCTGCCGTAGTCAGATGAATCGATCAATGCAGTGGTCCAGCAGCCCATGGGGCAAGTGATTGCAATTCACCTTGATTGAAGTTGTGAGGGGTAAAGAGTCCTGAGGAGGGGTGCAATGAAAAGGCAATCCATACTGGGGTGCATTCTAGTTCTTTGTCTGTCGCTTGGGTTCGGGGCAAGCACGTCCCTGGGCCAAGCGGTCTATGGGAGCATTATCGGCACCATAACGGACCCGCAGGGAAACGCGGTATCTGGTGCCAAAGTTACCGTGACTGACATTACCAAAGGGACAAGCGAAGAGACGACTACAAACGAGAGCGGAAATTACTCCGTGATCCACCTCATCCCGGACACCTACAGGATCAAAATAGAAGCGGCGGGATTTAAGGCTTACGATGTTGCGAGCGTCCTTGTGCAGGTGGATACGGCGGTGCGCGTTGATGCGCAGTTGCAGGTTGGCGCGGTCACGCAAACGGTCGAAGTCACCGGCGAAGTTCCGCAGCTCAAGACCGACCGTGCCGATGTTTCGCTGGATTTTAGTTCGGATTACGTCGAGAAACTCCCTCTTGTAAACCGCAACTTTCAGTCGCTGTTGCTCTCCGCTCCCGGGACGCAGCAAATAGGCTGGAGCCACGCCGC
>Ga0137415_10003324_pt1 | contig 15982 bp, 14 predicted proteins | sample CZODoug3_1_1_16f_FD_183082 | JGI IMG/M metagenome (GOLD analysis project Ga0137415, IMG submission 183082) | Vadose zone soil fungal communities from Angelo Coast Range Reserve, California, USA - CZODoug3_1_1_16fungal (Hybrid Assembly) | ecosystem: Environmental > Terrestrial > Soil > Vadose...
GCGCGGACCGTCGTACGGCTCGCCGACCGCCAGGCCGTCGCGCGGCTCGGGCGCTGGCAGCGCGTGGCCCGCGAGGCGGCCAAGCAGTGCGGGCGCCGCGTGGTGCCCGAGGTGGCGCCGCCGCGGCCGCTCGAGGCGTGCCTGGACGAGGCGCGCGACGCAGACCTCGCGCTCTGCCTCTGGGAAGGCGGGGCCCCGCCGCTCGGCGCGGTGCTCGCGGAGGCGAAGCGCCCACGGCGCGTTGTCGTGCTCGTCGGTCCCGAAGGCGGGCTCGATCGCCGCGAGGTCGACGCTGCCCGCGCCCGCGGCTGGCACGTGGTCGGTCTCGGCGCGCGGATCCTGAGAACCGAAACCGCAGGCCCGGCGATAATCGCCATTCTCCAAGCGCGCTGGGGCGATCTGGGGACCCGAGAGTGATGCATGCCAGGGCCTGACGCGGGCCACGAACAGTTCGAGGTCGAGGCCGACGTGGGGATCCGAGCCTGGGGCCCGACGCGCGCCGAGGCCTTCGCCCAGGCGGCGCTCGGCGTGCTCGCGCTCGTTGCCGATCCCTCAACGGTCGCGCCCCGCGAGGCGCGCGAGGTGCGCGCCCAGGCCGACGGCCCCGAGACGCTGCTCGCCGCGTGGATCGACGAGTGTCTCTACGTGCACGAGATCGAGGCCTTCGTGGTGAGCCGCGTCGAGGTGACCGCGTGCTCCGACACCGTGGTCCACGGCCGGCTGCACGGCGAGCCGCTCGACGCCGGCCGCCACCGGCTGGGCACCGTGGTGAAAGCCGCCACGCTCCATGGCGTCTCGGTACAGGTCCGGGAGGGCCGCCACGAGGTAGAAATCATCGTCGATGTCTAGCGTCTCAAAAATGAGACTCCGGGCCTCGTGCACCGTGTCATTGGCGCGACAGGGCTCGAGGATCCTCTCTCTCCCTCTTCGGTGGTAGTCAATCAAGTCAGGGACTTCTGACCCAATCCTGGTATGGCACCCGGGTTGCTCTTTTTCAGCGCGGTCATGAGACAGCACACCATCCGTAAGGCGGTCTGCCTGGAAGGTGTTGGGTTGCACTCCGGCAAGACTGTTCGCGTGACGCTGGCCCCCGGTCCCGCCGATTCCGGCATCGTCTTCCGCGTAGGTGAGCACGGCGATCCGATCCTCGCCGCGCCCGAGAGCGTCGTCGATTCCCACTACGCCACCACGCTCGGCAAGAACGGCGCGCGGATCCAGACGATCGAGCACCTGATGGCGGCGGCGGCCGGCCTCGGCATCGACAACCTCGACGTCCGTGTCGACGGCACCGAGCTGCCGGCGGCCGACGGCAGCGCCAAGCCGTTCGTGCAGCTCATGCAGACCGTCGGCCGCACGCCGCAGGGCGCGCGCCAGCGACCCATTCGCATCCCGCATCCGATCGGCGCCGGCGCCGGCGGCCGCTGGATCCAGATCGTGCCGGCCGACACGTTCCGCATCTCCTACACGCTCGACAACGAGCACCCGGCGATCGGCACGCAGGTCCTGTCCTGGACGCCGACCGAGGAGTCGTTCGTCGCCGAGTACGCGCCCGCGCGCACCTACGGATTCCTCAAGGATCTCGGCTTCCTGCGCAAGAGCGGGCGCGCGCTCGGCGGCTCGCTCGACAACACGATCGTCATCGGCAAGAACGGCACCCTCAACGGCCTCCGCTACCGCGACGAGTTCGTGCGCCACAAGGTGCTCGACCTCCTCGGCGACCTCGCGCTGCTCGGCCGGCGCATCGCGGGCCACGTCATAGCGCGTAACGCGGGCCACGCGCTGAACTTCGAGCTGGTGGTGGCCGTCCAGCGCGCCCTCGGTCTCGACCGCCGCGCCGCGCTCCGCATGGCCCCCGCCCCGGCGGCGGCCGAGCCGGTGGAAGGCTTCGCCCACACCCCGGGCCTCGCGGCGCTCTGATCATGGGGGGCCCCGAAACGGCCCCCCAAACCCCCCAGCGCTCGTCACGCCCCGGAAGACCCAGGGCGCTCCTCGATCACCCGACCGGCCGCTGACGCCCGGGCCATCGGTGGCGGCGGCGCTATAATGGCGCGGCCGCCGTATGAAGGTCCCGAACCCCCTGCGATGGCCTCGTTTCGCCACGACGTTGGCGCTGCTGCTGCTGGCAGGGGCGGCGCCGGCGCGCGCGGATCTGCGCATCAGTGACCTCGACATCTACCTGAACGATCACGAGGTGACGGTGAGGGTGGTGCTGCTCGACGCCATCCCGCCGAGCTTCCACGAGGGCCTGCAGAGCGGCATCCCCACGCACCTGCGCTTCAGGATCGAGCTCTGGCAGTACAACCGCCTCTGGCGCGACAGCCTCGTGCGCAGCGTGACGATCGAGCGCCAGCTCGCCTACAACGCGGTGACCAAGGAATACAAGGTCATCGCCCTCAAGGGCGAGACCCATCCGGCCTACGGCACGCGTGATCTGCGCGACGCGCAGCGCGTGTTCTCCGAGGTGCGCGCCCTGAAGCTCGGCCCCTCCACCGCCCTGAATCCCGCGGAGATCTTCTACGTGCGCGTGCAGGCGGAGGCCGCGCTCAACGGCGAAAACACGTTCGTCACGCGGATGGCGGGCACCGCCGAGCAGACGGAGCGCCAGTCGGACTATCGCACCATCCAGAGGATGCAGTAGGCGATGCCGCTCCTCTCCGAGCAGAACCGCCGCAAGCGCAACCTCCTCATCATCCTCTGCTTCCTCGTGCTGGTGGGCGGCCTGTCGGCCTTCGACCTCGGCTCGTTCGCGCCCGAGCTGCCGGTGGCCTCGAACATCGTGATCTTCGCCCTGTTCAACCTGAACCTGGTCGTCTTCCTCCTGCTGCTCCTCCTGCTCTTCCGCAACCTCGTCAAGCTCGGCTTCGAGCGGCGGCAGGGAGTCATCGGCGCGCGCTTCAAGGCCAAGCTCGTGCTCGCGTTCCTCTCGCTGGCGGTGGCCCCGGCGATCCTGATCTTCATCATCGCCTCCAACTTCATCAACAAGTCGATCGAGGGCTGGTTCAAGCCGCAGGTGGAGCGGCCGCTGGACCAGGCGCTGTCGGTGGCCCAGACCTACTACGCGAACCTGGAGCGCACGGCGCTGCGCCACGGCCAGCACATCGCGCGCACGATCGACCGCGAGAATTTCGTGAGCGACGAGCGCCGCGAGGCCCTCGCCACCTTCCTGGCGGAGCAGCAGGACCTGCTCTCGATCAGCACGCTGACGGTCTTCGACGCCCAGGGCCAGGAGCTCGTCCATGTCAGGGATCCGATCCTCGGCGACCTCGCGACGCGCGAGCTGAGCGAGGGGCTGCTCAAGCGCGGGCTCGCCGGCCAGGAGGTCACCACCGTCCGTGAGCTGACCTCGGGCGACCTGATCGAGGCGGTGACGCCGATCTGGGCGACGCGGGCCGGCGAGCGGCACGTGATCGGGGCCGTGGTGGTCGGCACCCACGTGACGGAGCGGCTCGAGGCGAAGGTGCGCGGGATCTCGCAGGCGTTCCGTGAATACAAGCAGCTCAAGCTGCTCAAGAACCCGATCAAGGGCATCTACATCCTGTTCTTCCTCCTGATGACCCTCATCGTCGTGTTCGGGTTCACGTGGTTCGGCCTCTACCTCGCGCGCGGCATCACCGGCCCCATCGAGCAGCTGGCGGAGGGCACCCGCGAGGTCGCCGCCGGCAACCTCGCCTACAAGGTGCAGGCGCGCGCCGACGACGAGATCGGCCTGCTCGTGGACTCGTTCAACCGGATGACCGACGACCTCTCGAGCTCCAAGCACCGGCTGGAGGAAGCGTACGTCGACCTCCAGGACAAGCACACGGAGCTGGAGGATCGGCGGCGCTACATCGAGACCGTGCTGGAAGCGATCACCACCGGCGTCGTCTCGCTCGACGCGCTCGGGCGCATCACCACGCTCAACCGCGCGGCCGCCCGGATGTTCGGCGTCCCGGAGGCGGCGACCATCGGGCGCTTGCTGGAGGAGGTCTTCACCGGGCCGGAGGCGCGCGAGGTGGTCACGCTCGTGCAGCGCACGCGGCGGCCCAAGACGGCCACCGCCGCCATCCAGCTGCACATGCGGCGCGGCGGCGTCGCCCTCTCGCTGCTCGCCTCCGCCACCGCGCTGCGCGGCCCCGAGGGCGTGTACGACGGCGCCGTGGTCGTCTTCGACGACCTCACGGAGCTGCTCAAGGCCCAGCGGCTCGCCGCGTGGCGCGAGGTCGCGCAGCGCATCGCCCACGAGATCAAGAATCCCTTGACGCCGATCCAGCTGTCCGCCCAGCGGCTGCGGCGACGCTTCTCCCGTGGCGCCGGCGAGGACGCCCAGCTGGTGAGCGAGTGCACGGAGACGATCATCCAGGAGGTCGACGGCCTCAAGCGCATGGTGGACGAGTTCTCGCGCTTCGCGCGGATGCCCGCCTTCGTGCCGAAGCCCACCGACGTGCGGCCGCTCGTCGACGCGGTGGCGAGCCTGTATCGCGAATCGCACCCGCACTGCACCATCGTCACGCGCCACGCCGACGACGTGCCGGTGCTCCAGGTCGATCCCGATCACATCAAGCGTGCCGTCCTCAACCTCGTCGACAACGCGGTGGAGGCCGTCGGCTCCGGCGGCACCGTGTCGCTCGAGACGGAGTACGTGCCCGAGGCGGCGCGCGTGCGGTTGATCGTCGCCGACACCGGGCCCGGCGTCCCCAGCGAGGACCGCGACCGCCTGTTCCTGCCCTACTTCTCCACCAAGGTCACGGGCATGGGCCTCGGGCTGCCGATCGTGAGCGAGATCGTCAACGAGCACGGCGGCACCATCCGCGTCGAGGACAACCAGCCCTCGGGCACGCGCTTCGTCATCGAGGTGCCGGTCACGCGCGCGCCGGCGCCGGTGGAGGCCTGAGGGTGGCGGGCGAGCACATCCTGATCGTCGACGACGAACCGGCCATCCAGGCCACCCTCCGCGCCGTGCTCGAGGACGAGGGCTACCGCGTGAGCACGGCCGGCAGCGGCGAGGAGGCCGTGCGCGTGGTCACCGACGAGGCGCCCGACCTCGTGTTCCTCGACATCTGGATGCCGGGCATGGACGGCCTCGAGACGCTGGCCGAGCTGCGGCGCGTGCGTCCGGAGTCGCCGGTCGTCATGATCTCCGGCCACGGCACCATCGAGACGGCGGTGAAGGCCACGCGCCTCGGCGCCTACGATTTCATCGAGAAGCCGCTGTCGCTCGAGAAGACGCTGGTGAGCACGGCCCGCGCGCTCGAGCACGGCCGGCTCGAGCGGGAGAACGCCGCCCTCAAGGCGCGCCTCAACGTGCGGACCGAGATCATCGGCGACAGCGAGCCGATGCGCGCCCTGCGCGAGGCCATCGCCACCGCCGCCCCCACCATCGGTCGCGTGCTGATCCACGGCGAGAACGGCAGCGGTAAGGAGCTGGTGGCGCGCGCGATCCACGCGCTGTCCGGCCGGCGCGAGGCGCCGTTCGTCGAGGTCAACTGCGCGGCGATCCCCGAGGAGCTCATCGAGTCGGAGCTGTTCGGCCACGAGCGCGGCGCGTTCACCGGGGCGGTGGCCCGCCGGCGCGGTAAGTTCGAGACGGCCGACGGCGGCACGCTCTTCCTCGACGAGATCGGCGACATGAGCCTCAAGACCCAGGCCAAGGTGCTCCGCGCGCTGGAGGAGCAGGTCGTGGAGCGCGTGGGCGGGCGCGAGCCGATCAAGGTGGACGTCCGCGTCATCGCCGCCTCCAACCGGGATCTGCAGGCATTCATCGCGCAGGGCGGCTTCCGCGAGGACCTCTTCTACCGGCTCAACGTGATCCCGATCGAGGTGCCGCCGCTGCGCCAGCGCCGCGACGACATCCCGACGCTCATCGAGCACTTCATCGCCGTGTTCTCGGCCGAGAACGGCAAGCGGCCCAAGACCATGTCGGGCGAGGCGCTCGCCTATTTTCTCGCCTACGACTGGCCGGGCAACGTGCGCGAGCTGCGCAACATGGTCGAGCGTCTCGTCATCATGACCACGGGCGAGGTCATCGGCCCCGACGACCTGCCCGCCCCCCTGCGTCCCAAGGACGCCGTCGCCGGTGCCGAGGGCCAGCGCTCGCTCAAGGACGCGCGCGACGGCTTCGAGCGCGCGTACATCCTGGCCGAGCTGCGCAGCAACGACTGGAACATGACGCGCACCGCCGAGCGCCTCGGCATCGAGCGCTCGCACCTCTACCGCAAGATCAAGACGTACGGCATCACCCCACCGAAGTAGCCGGCGCGGTCGGCTCACCAAGTGGTCGCCGCGCGTTGCGGCCTACGAGTCGGACGGACCTGGGGGCAGTCACCGGCCACCGTCCCCGGCGGCACCCCGCGGCTGTGCCGTGGAGTGATGGTGTAGGATCGGCGGGCGATGCCCGCGTTCAATTTCGTGCGCGCGTCCTTTTATCGCGATTCCGTCACGCTGATGCGTCTGGCCGGCGTGATGGAGGCGGTGGCGGGCGTCACGCGCGCGGCGGCCATGATGGGCACGCCGGCCAACCGCGCGCTGCTCGAGCAGGCGGGGCTGCTCGCCAAGGACGGCGCCGCGGCCGGCCCCGCCGATCTCGTGGTCGCGGTCGTGGCCGAGGACGCGGCGGCGGCCGAGGCCGCGCGCGCGGCGGCCGAGCAGGCCCTCGTAGCTCGGCCGCCCGCGGTGCGCGGTGCTGCGGCGACGCCGCGCACGCTCGAGGGCGCGCTGCGCAGCCTGCCCGGCGCGAATCTCGTCTTGATCTCCGTGCCGGGCGCCTACGCCGGCGCCGAGGCGCTGCGCGCGCTCCGCGCGGGACTGCACGTCATGCTCTTCAGCGACAACGTGCCCGTCGCGACGGAGGTGGAGCTCAAGAGGCTCGCGCGCGAGCGCGGGCGCTTCCTGCTCGGGCCCGACTGCGGCACCGCCATCCTCGACGGCGTGCCGCTCGGCTTCGCCAACGTGGTGCCGCGCGGCCGCATCGGCCTCGCGGCCGCCTCGGGCACCGGGCTGCAGGAGGTCACGTGCGCGATCGCCCGGCTGGGCGAGGGCGTCTCGCAGGCGATCGGCGTCGGCGGCCGCGATCTCTCGGACGAGGTCGGCGGTCTCATGATGCTGCGCGCGCTGGAGGCGCTCGGCGCCGACGCCGCCACCGAGGTGGTGTGCGTGATCGGCAAGCCGCCCGGTCGCGCGACCGCCCTGCGGGTCGCGGAGGCGGTGGGCGCGCTCGGCAAGCCGTGTGTGGTCAACTTCACGGGCGAGACCCTCGCGCGCGCGCCGTGGCACGCGGCGGCCACGCTCGAGGACGCGGCGCGCGCGGCGGTGGCGCTCACGCGCGGCGACAAGCCCGCGGCCGTCGAGTTCACGCGGCCGGCGCCCGAGATCGAGCGGCTCGTCGCGGAGGCCGTGCACGGGCTGGCGCCGGGCCGGCGCGCGGTGCGCGGCATTTACGCCGGCGGCACGCTGGCGTGGGAGGCGCGCGGCCTGCTCGCTGCGCGGCTCGGAGACGTGGCGCCCGGCGTGACGGGCGGCGGTGCGCTCCATCGCGTCGTGGATCTCGGAGAGGACGCGTTCACCGTCGGCCGGCCGCACCCGATGATCGACGGGCGCGTCCGGCGCGAGTGGATCGACAAGGAGGCGCGCGACCCCGGCACCGCCGTCCTGCTCGTCGACGTCGTACTCGGCTACGGAGCGCACCCCGATCCGGCCGGCGAGTTGCTGCCCGCGCTCGACGCGGCGCGCGCGCGTGGACTGGCGGTGATCGCCGGCGTCTGCGGCACCGACGCCGACCCGCAGCCCCGCGCCGCGCAGGTCGCCAGGCTTCGCGACGCCGGCGTGGTCGTGATGGACAGCAACGCGCAGGCGGCGCGGCTGGCGGCACTCATCGCGCTGCGCGCGGGCGCGCCGGCGCCATGACTCTGCTGCCCTCCGGCCCGCCACGCGTCGTCAACGTCGGCCTCGACCTCTTCGCGCGAACCCTTGCCGCGCTCGACGTTCCCGTCGTGCACGTGGACTGGCGTCCGCCCGCCGGCGGCGATGCGCGGCTCGCCGCGCTGCTGGCACGGCTCGACGCGCGGCGCGAGGCGATCGAGCGCGCCAACGCGACGGCGCTCGAGCGCCTCACGAACGGCGCGCCGTTCCTCGTGGACTGCCGGCCCGCGCGCGAGGCGCTCGAGCTGCCCGACCGCACCGTGCTGCACTCCGGGCCGCCGCTCGCCTGGGAGCGCGTGAGCGACCCGGTGCGCGCGGCGATCCTGTGCGCGATCCGCTACGAGGGCTGGGCGGCCAACGACGATGCCGCGGGCGCCCTGGTCGAGCGCGGCGGCGTGCGGCTCGCGCCCTGCCACCACCACGCCACCGCGGGGCCCATGGCCGGCGTCGTCACGCCGTCGATGCCGGTCTTCGTCGTCGAGAACCGCGCCTACGGCACGCGCGGCCACGCCACGGTCAACGAGGGGCTGGGCAAGGTGCTCCGGTACGGCGCCAACGACGACAGCGTGATCGCGCGCCTGAACTGGATCGCGACGGAGGCGGGGCCGCTGCTCGGCGCGGGCCTGCGGGCGCTCGGGGGCATCGATCTCATGGTGCTCATGGCGCAGGCGCTGCGCATGGCCGACGAGATGCACCAGCGCAACGTCGCGGCCACCGCCCTGCTCACGCGCGCGATGATGCCCGGCCTCGCGAGGGTCGGCGGGCGTCACCACGCCGTCGCGCGGCTCGCCGAGTTCCTCGCCGGCAACGATCAGTTCTTCCTGAACGTCGCGATGGCGGCGGGCAAGGCGATGGTCGATCCCGCCGGCGGCGTCGCGGGCTCCACGCTGGTCACCGTCATGGCGCGCAACGGCACCGATTTCGGCATCCGCGTCTCGGGCTGCGGCGAGCGCTGGTTCGCGGCGCCCGTCAACATGCCGCGAGGCCTCTACTTCCCCGGCTTCGGTCCCGACGACGCGAACCCGGACATGGGCGACAGCGCGATCGTCGAGACGATCGGCCTCGGCGCGTTCGCCATGGCCGCCGCGCCCGCCGTCGCGCGCTTCCTGGGCGCCGGCGGCACCGCCGAGGCGCTGGCCATGACCGCCGAGATGCGCGAGATCTGCGCCGGCGAGCACCCACACTTCCGCATCCCGACCCTCGACGACCGCGGCAGCCCGGTCGGCGTCGACGTGCGGCTCGTGGTCGAGACGTCGATCACGCCGGCCATCAACACGGGCATCGCCAGCCGCCGCGCGGGCGTGGGCCAGATCGGAGCCGGCGTGGTCCGCGCCCCCCTCGCCTGCTTCACCGCCGCCCTGGAGGCGCTGGCCGCCGCGGAATAGCCTAAGCCTCGCCGATGAGGCTGCGCACGCGCGCCAGCAGCGCGATGTCGCTGAACGGCTTCGACAGGACTTCGGTGTCGGGCGCGCCAAGCGGCGCGATGTCGTCCTCCGGGAATCCACTCGACAGGATCACCGGCAGGTGCCGCCACGGCGCGCGCGCGCGCAGCCGCGCCAGGAACTCGCGACCGTCCATCCCCGGCATCGACATGTCGAGCAGGATCAGGTCGGGACGGATGTCGGCGAGCCGGTCGAGGGCCTCACTCGCCGTCTCCAGCGCGGTCGCGACGTAGCCGGCCGCGCTCAGCACGAGGACCTGGATGTCTCTCAGGTATGGCTCGTCGTCGACCACGAGGATCTGCTTGGCCACGCGCGCGCCGAAGGTGCAAGGGCGATGCCCGACCGTCGCGCACGCGGGATAGCCGGGTTGCGCGTCACCCACGCGTCCGCGCGTGTCGCGCTGACGTGCCGGTGTCAGAACGGCGTATAAGAGAGTCCATGGCCGCCGATCTCCTGCTGCGCGGCGAGCGCCGGCGGCCGCGGTGAGCGCGGAGGTCGTCGGCCGCCTCGCCGGGCTCGTGACCCTCGGCCTCCTCACGCTCCTGGTCCTCGCCAACGGGGTCGCGATGCCGTCGGGCGCGATCCTGAACTTCCTGCACATGATCGATCTCGTCTTCCACGAAGCAGGCCACGTGATCTTCGGCGCCTTTGGTCTCGGGGGTCAGTTCATCGCCGTGCTCGGTGGCTCGCTGAACCAGGTGCTCGTACCCGCCGTCTGCACGGCCGTGTTCCTCAGGCGACAGGAGTACGGCTCGGCGTCGGCGACGCTGTTCTGAGTGGGTCAGAATCTCGCCGACGTCGCCGTCTACGTCGCCGACGGCCGCGCGATGCGAGGGCCGCTCCTGGCCGACGGGCTGATCCACGACTGGAATTTCATTCTGGGACGGCTGGGCCTGCTGTCTCGCGCGGAAGCGCTCGGCCGGCTCACCTTCGGGCTCGGCGCGCTCGCCATGCTCGCGGCGCTCGCACTCCTGGGATGGGACGCGTGGACGCGCGTGCTATCCTCCGAAACGCGGAGCACCGAATGACGTCCGTCGATCCCACCACCGTCCTCGGCGCCGCGCTCGACGCCCTCGTGGAACCGGTGCTCATCACCGACGCGCAGGGAGGGCTGACGTTCGCGAACGCGACGGCGGCGCGCGTTCTCGGCGCGGCCCGCGACGTCGGGCGTCCGGTGAGCGATCTCCTCGATCGGCTCCCCGCGCGAACGCCCGACGGCGGCGCGCTGGCGCCCGCGCTGCATCCGATCCGGCGCGCGCTCGCGCAGGCGCAGGCGGTGATCGGCGCCGAGCTGACGATCGACCTCGAGGGCGGCCCCGCCACGTTCCTCGTCAACACCGTTCCGCTGCGCGATGCCGAGGGACGCCTGACCGGCAGCGTCTCCGTGTTCCACGACGTGACCGGCGCGCGCCAGCTCGAGCGTGAGGCGGCCGAGCACGCCGCGCGGCTGCGGACTCTCGTCGACCTCGTCAACGAGGGCATCTTCATCATCGCCGCCGACGGCGCCCTGCTGTTCACGAACGGCGTGGGCCGGAGCCTCCTTGGCGCCATGCCACCGGGCGAACGGCCCGCCGATCGCATCGATCGCCTGCGCGTGCGCTCGGTGGACGGCACGCCGCTGCCCCCCGAGCGGCTGCCCTCGTACCGCGCGCTCCACGGCGAGACGGTCTCGTCGATGGAGCTGCTCGCGGCGGTGAATGGCACGACCCGGCGCGGCGAGGTCAGCGCCCACCCGCTGCGGCGCGACGGCGCGGTCTATGCCACCCTCGTCACCTGGCGCGACGTCACCGAGGAAGCGCGCGCGCGCGCCGATCTGGAAGCGGCGCGCGCGGCGGCGGAGGAGGCCAACCGGCTCAAGGACGACTTCATCGCCGCGCTCTCGCACGAGCTGCGCACGCCGCTGCAGCCGATTCTCGGCTGGACGGAGGTGCTGCGCCGCCACGGCAAGCTCGACGACGTCACCACGCGGGCGATGGAGGTGGTCCACCGCAACATCCGCCAGCAGGTGCGCCTCGTGGACGACCTGCTCGACCTCTCGCGCATCCTGCACGGCAAGTTCATGCTGCGCTTCGAGACCTTCGACCTGCGCGAGCAGGTGCGCGTGGCGATCGAGGCCATCGAGGAGGCGGCCCGGAGCAAAGGCGTGCGGCTCGCCTCGACGCTGCCCGGCGATCCGGTGGCGATGGTCGGCGACGCCGCGCGCGTGCAGCAGGTGGTCAGCAACCTCCTCGAAAACGCCCTCAAGTTCACCCCCGCGGGCGGCCGCGTCGGCGTGCGGCTCGAGACGCGCGACAAGCGCGCGGTGATCGAGGTCGACGACAGCGGCGAGGGCATCGCGGAGAGCGACCTGCCGATCATCTTCGAGCCGTTCCGCCAGGGCCGGCAGTCCACACGACGCGGCGGTCTCGGCATCGGCCTCGATCTCGTGCGCCGGCTCACCGAGCTGCACAACGGCACCGTCACCGTGGCCTCGGCCGGCCTCGGCCAGGGCGCGCGCTTCCGCGTCGAGCTGCCGCTGGCGCGTTCCGAGGCCGCCCCCAGCGCGCCGCCCACCGGCGGGCGCCCGCGCCTCGAGCGCCACTCGGTGCTCATCATCGAGGACAACGCCGACACGCGCGACGTGCTGAAGCTGATGCTGGAGGTCGACGGCGCCACCGTCGAGACCGCCGAGGGCGGCGAGGCGGGGCTGCACGCGGTCGAGCGCATGCGCCCGGACGTCGTCCTGTGCGACATCGGCCTGCCCGACATCGACGGATTCGAGGTCGCGCGCCGTATCCGCGCGCGCGCCGACCTCGCCGCCACGCGGCTCATCGCCCTGACCGGATACGGCCAGGCCGAGGACATGCGGCAGGCCCTCAAGGCCGGCTTCGAGGCGCACCTCACGAAGCCGGTGAACCTGGAGCAGCTCATGGAGCTGCTCACCTCCGGCTCGCGTTGACAGGACGGTCGGCGCGCGTGTAGAGTGACGAGCGATCCGACGTGCGCTTTCCTTTAAGCGGGCCCTGCGAGGTCCGTAAGGAGAGGATGATGACCACCCGACCGTCCCGCTTGCGCGAAAAGGCCGAAGTGCTCGACACGGCGGCCCTCGACCGCGCGCTGACCCGCATCGCCCACGAGATCCTCGAAAAGACCGGCGGTGCCAAGGACGTCACCTTCGTCGGCCTCCGCACCCGCGGCGTCACGCTGGCCCAGCGCCTCGCCGCGAAGATCGCGGCCATCGACGGCGCCTCGCTGCCCGTGGGCACGCTGGACATCACGCTCTACCGCGACGACCTCGGCCTGCGCGGCGCACCCGTGGTCCGCGCCACCGACATCCCGTTTCCGATCAAGGACAAGACGGTGGTGCTGGTCGACGACGTCCTCTTCACCGGCCGCACCATCCGCGCCGCTCTCGACGCGCTGATCGACCTGGGGCGCCCGAAGATGATCCAGCTCGCCATCCTGGTGGACCGCGGCCACCGCGAGCTGCCGATCCGCCCCGACTACATCGGCAAGAACCTGCCGACGTCCCGTCGCGAGACGGTCGCGGTGCGGCTCACCGAGCACGACGGCGAGGACCGCGTCGTGATCGAAGAGCCCGAGGAGGCCTGAGCATGGGCTGGACGCGCAAGGATCTCCTGACCATCCGCGAGCTGGAGGCGGCCGAGATCCTCACGCTGGTGGACACGGCGGCCTCGCTGCAGGAGATCGCCACGCGCGAGATCAAGAAGGTCCCCGCGCTGCGCGGCAAGACCATCGTCAATCTCTTCTATGAGAACTCCACGCGCACGCGGACGTCGTTCGAGATCGCGGGCAAGTGGCTCTCGGCCGACGTCATCAACTTCTCCGCGTCGGGCTCCAGCGCGTCCAAGGGCGAGTCGTTCGTGGACACCGCGCGCAACATCGCGGCCATGAGCCCCGACGTGGTGGTCGTGCGGCACTCGTCCTCGGGCGCCCCCGCGCTGCTCGCGCGCGAGCTGTCGTGCGCGATCGTCAACGCGGGAGACGGAGCCCACGAGCACCCCACGCAGGCCCTGCTCGATCTCCTGACCATCCGCGAGAAGAAGGGCCACTTCGAGGGGCTGAGCGTGGCCATCGTCGGCGACATCGCGCACAGCCGGGTCGCACGCTCCAACATCCACGGCATGAAGAAGCTCGGGATGACGGTGACGGTGGCGGGGCCGCCGACGCTGATCCCGCCCTACGCCCAGGAGCTCGGCTGCAAGGTCTCCTACCGGCTGGAGGACGCGATCCGCGACGTGGACGTGATCATGATGCTGCGCCTGCAGCAGGAGCGGATGCACGCCGGCCTGATTCCCTCGCTGCGCGAGTACTCGCGCTACTGGGGTCTCACGCTCGACCGGCTGGCCGCCCACGCGCGGCCCGACGTGCTGATCATGCATCCCGGCCCCGTCAACCGCGGCGTCGAGCTGTCGCCGGAAGTCGCCGACGGCCCGTACTCGGTGATCCTCGACCAGGTCTCCAGGGGCGTGGCCGTGCGCATGGCGGTGCTCCTGCTGCTCGCGGGCGGCCGGAGCTCGGAGGCGCCAACCCCATGACCCTGAAGGGGGCGAGTCCCATGACGCTGCTGATCCGCGGTGGGCGCGTGATCGATCCGGCCGGCTCGGTGGACGCCGTCCAGGACGTGCTGATCGAGGACGGCAAGATCGCGCGCGTGGGTGCCAGGCTCGCGGTGCCCGCGGGCGCCGCGGTGATCGACGCCGCCGGCACGTGGGTGTGTCCCGGCTTCATCGACATGCACGTCCACCTGCGCGAGCCCGGGCACGAGTACAAGGAGACGGTCGCGACGGGCACGCGCGCGGCGGCGGCGGGCGGCTTCACCGCGGTCTGCTGCATGGCCAACACGCACCCCGTCAACGACAACCGCGCGGTCACCGACTACATCCGCGGCAAGGCGGAGTCCGAGGGCGTCGTGCGCGTGTACCCGATCGGCGCCGTCACGCGCGGGCTCGAGGGCAAGGAGCTGGCGGAGCTGGCCGAGCTGGCCGAGGCCGGCTGCGTGGCGTTTTCCGACGACGGCAATTGCGTGATGAACGCCGAGCTCTACCGCCGCGCGATGGAATACACCCTGCCCTTCGGCGCGCCGGTGATCAGCCACGCCGAGGACCACACGCTGTCGCGCGCCGGCTGCATGCACGAGGGCGTCGTGTCCACCGAGCTCGGGCTGCCCGGCATCCCGGCGGCGGCCGAGGACGTGATGGTGGCGCGCGACATCGTGCTGGCCGAGCTCACGGGCGCCCACGTCCACATCGCGCATCTCTCGACCGCCGGCGCCGTCCGGCTCGTACGTGACGCGAAGGCGCGCGGGGTGCGCGTGACCGCGGAGGTCACGCCCCACCACCTGCTGCTCACCGAGGACGCCGTGCGCTCGTGGGACGCGAACATGAAGATGGCCCCGCCCCTGCGGAGCAAGCGGGACACGGAAGCGCTGATCGAGGCGCTCGTCGACGGCACGATCGACTGCGTGGCCACCGACCACGCGCCGCACGCGGTGAGCGAGAAGGAAGGCGAGTTCGACCAGGCCGCCAACGGCGTCGTGGGGCTCGAGACGGCGGTGACGCTGCTGCTCGACCGGCTCGTGAGGCCGGGGCTGCTCTCCGTCGCCACGCTGGTGTCGCGCCTCTCGCGCGATCCCGCGCGGCTGCTGCGGCTGCCCGGCGGCAGCCTGGGCGCCGGGGCGCCGGCGGATCTCACGCTGATCGATCCCGACGGCGCCGTGACGATCGATCCGGCGCGCTTCAAATCCAGGAGCCGCAATACGCCGTTCGCGGGCTGGACGGCGACGGGCCGGCCCTGCAAGACGATCGTCGGCGGAACGGTCGTATGGCAAGCGTGACCGACACGGCGGCCCTGCTCGTGCTGCGCGACGGGCGCGTCTTCCGCGGTCGCGCTCTTGGCGCCACCGGGGAAACCAGCGGTGAAGTCATTTTCAACACGGCCATGACGGGATACCAGGAGATCCTGACGGATCCGTCGTATCGCGGCCAGATCGTGACCATGACCTACCCGATGATCGGCAACTACGGCATCAACGAAGAGGATGTCGAGTCGCACCGACCGTGGGCCAACGGCCTCATCGTCAAGGAAGCCTCGGCCTGCCCGTCGTCGTGGCGCGGCCGCGTCAGCCTGGACGATTATCTGAAGGCGCACGACCTCGTGGGGCTGCAGGCCATCGACACGCGCGCGCTGACACGACATCTGCGCGATGCGGGCGCGCAGGACGGCATCGTCTCATCGGTCGATCTCGACGTCGCCCGGCTGCGCGAAAAAGCGCGCGCGCTGCCGGGGCTCGTCGGCCGCGACCTCGTGGCCGAGGTGACGGCCGCGGCGCCGTTCACCTGGACGACGGGCGCGTGGGACCTCGCGAAGGGCTACCGGCCGGCGCCGTCCGCCCGCTTCAACGTCGTCGCGTTCGACGCCGGCATCAAGTTCAACATCCTGCGCCAGCTGCGCACGGCCGGCTGCGAGGTGACGGTCGTGCCCGCCAGCACGCCGGCCGAGGCCGTGCTGGAGTACCGGCCGGACGGCGTGTTCCTGTCGAACGGCCCCGGCGATCCGGAGGGCGTACCCTATCTGGTGGACAGCGTGCGCGCCCTGATCGGCCGCGTGCCGATCTTCGGTATCTGCCTCGGCCATCAGATCATCGG
>Ga0137415_10003325_pt1 | contig 15980 bp, 18 predicted proteins | sample CZODoug3_1_1_16f_FD_183082 | JGI IMG/M metagenome (GOLD analysis project Ga0137415, IMG submission 183082) | Vadose zone soil fungal communities from Angelo Coast Range Reserve, California, USA - CZODoug3_1_1_16fungal (Hybrid Assembly) | ecosystem: Environmental > Terrestrial > Soil > Vadose...
CAAGTTTTGCGATTTTACGCCCCAGGCTCTATTTTCGGTGTGCTTTTGGGAGGGGTGGAGAGGGGGGGTAGCCCGGTGACCTTGGGTGCGCCCGATTCCCTCGACATCTACTTCGAGAATAGCGCCGCCTTCACCGTAACGGCCCCAGCACGGGCCCTGGCGACGTATCCCGCGCAGCCCCTGCGCTCCGGCTATGCCCGGTTCCAGGAACGGCTCGAAGGGAAAGCGGCACTGGTGGAGGCACCGGTAGGCAGCGGCCGGGTGATCCTGTTCGGGTTTCGGCCTCAGTTTCGGGGCCAGACGCACGGCACCTTCAAGCTGCTCTTCAACGCGGTTCTGTTGGCGGCCCCCTAGCCGGGGCCCGGAGGAGTCCCGATGAAGCGGCTGATTCATCTCCTGGGTGGCACCGTGAGCGTGGCGGCCGTCGCCGCCTCCCCCGCCGTGGCGCAAAAGTCTCAGAGTATCGAGTTCGCCGGGTTCGGCTCGTACTGGCGTTTCGACCACCTGTACTTTCTCAAGAACTCGATCGGCGGCGGTACGCGCATCGCGTATGCCTGGAGCGACCGCCTGTCCATCGAGGTCGCCGGCGACTTCACGAAGACGGTGGACACCGCCTCTGTACAAAACGTGTCGGTCTCTTCGGTGAGCGGCAACCTCGTGTTCAATTTCCCCATGGGCGACAAGACGACCCTCTTTGCCACGGGAGGGGTCTCGCGACTCGTCTTCGGCACCCAGGCGCCCTACAAGTTCACCGACAACATGCTCAATGGCGGACTCGGGGCACGCGTGTTCCTCAGCCAGCACCTGGCGTTGCGGCTGGATGCACGGGCGATGTACAACAGAAAGAATCGCGATCCCCTCAACCCCACCCCGCGCGGGAGTTGGACGGGCCAGGTCCAAGGCGGAGCAGGCCTCTCCTATTTCTTCGTTCCGCCACAGCAAGGCCGCGGCTTCAACCGGCAGTATCAGTGGTATTGGGGCGCGCAGGGCGGCGCCTTCGTCTCCAAGACGAACGTGCAGACGTACGTCTATGATCCGATCGTCGGCGGGCACTGGCTGATCACCGCGCGCCGCACGGCACTGTACGTCGCGTACGAGCAGGCGCTGTTCCTGGCCAAAGCGCAGGCGGTGATCTTCGACCCCAGCTCGTCCTCATCCTCGGTCGGCTCGGGCTTCCGCGACGTTCAGTTCAAGGACGTGCGCCGCATCGCGTTCGGCGTGCTCGCATTCCCGGCCCAAAAAGTGATCGAGCCGTTCGGCGGCGGCGGGTTCGCCCTGATGCAGGTGCTCAATCCGGAGATCTCCTGCCCGGCCGGCGGGTGCTCGACCTCCGAGTTCGCCGAGGCATCGCAACGCGTCCATGACGCCTCGAGCCGGGCGTTCTTCTGGCTCATGGGCGGCATACAGATCAACTACTCGAGCAAGCTCAACGTCTTCGCGCATTATATGATGACGTCGAGCGCGGCCAACTTCCTGCTCCAGAGCAACACGCACACGCTCCAGGGCGGGATCCGCATCAGCATGGGCTCGTCGAAGGAAGGCATCACCGAGCGGCACTAAGCAGCCGGAGGAAGTTTTCGCCGAGGATTTTTCGGACGTCGCTGTCGCCGTAGCCCCGGGCTGTGAGCCCCTGGGCAATGAGCGGCAGCGACGTCGCGTCTTTCATGGGTCGCGGCAACACGCTGATGCCGTCGAAATCGCTCCCCAGCCCCACGTGATCGACGCCCATCACCTGCACCGCATGCTCTATGTGATCCAGCAGCCGGCCGATGTCCGGGATGTCGAGGTTGTCGAGGTGCCGACCCCGCAGCTTGTCGATCTCGAAATCGGCGAGCCCGGGCCTGCCGCGATACTCAGCCCGGATCGAGTCGAACTCGGGTTTCAGGCGCCGGTTTACCTCGGCGTACTGTGCCCGGAAGTGATCGTCCAGAAAGACCGGGAAGAAGTTGATCCCCACGACGCCGCCGTTCCTGGCGATCGCGCGCAGCTGGTCATCGGTCAGGTTGCGTGGATGGGACGCCAGCGCCCGGCAGGAGGAATGCGACGCGATCACGGGCCGCGACGTCGCCGCGAGCACGTCCCAGAACGTCGAGTCGGACACGTGCGATACGTCCACCAGCATCCCCAGCTCGTTCATGCGGCGGACGACCTGCCGGCCAAAGTCCGTAAGGCCCCCTGGCCGTTGAGGATCCATCGACGACCCTGCCCAGTCATTGCCGTTATTCCAGGTCAGGGTCATGTAGCGCACGCCGCGCGCGTAGAGGGTGTCGAGCTTGTCCAGCGAGTTCTCGATCGCGTGCCCACCTTCGACGCCCATCAGCGCGGCGACGTGCCCACGCCGTACGGCGGCCCGGACTTCTTCAGCCGTCGTCGCCAGCTCGACAGCGTCGGCCGTGTCGGCCAGGCGGCGCACGGCGCCGATGAGGGCGAGTGCGCGCTTGAACGCGGTCCCCGGGCCATACGTGTTGTCCACCCAGATAGAAAAGAAGGCCGCGGAGAGGCCGCCGTCCTTCATGCGAGGCACATCCACATGGCCGTCGGAGAGGCGAGCGGAAATGTCGACTTTGCCGTCGAGCATGCGCTGCGGCGTATCGATGTGCCCGTCGAGAATGATCGGCTGCTGGAGCATCAGGAGCAGGCCTAGCGGGAAACCCACGGCGAGTCCTTGAGATAGAAGCGCAGCGGCCAGTCGGCCGCCTGCGTGATGCCGATGCGCGGACCCGTTGCGATCGCGCTGGTCTTCGGTGCCGGTCCATTGCCGACGATGCGCAGCAACCCGCGCTGCAGCGAAACCCCATTCAGCGTACCGGTGACGCCGAGCGCTTCGCACAGCCGCGCCGGTCCCCCGCACAGCGGCTCTTTCCCACGGCGTTGTCGCATCGTCTCGAGCCCGGCGAGCGGCTCGAGCGCGCGAATCAAAACCGCCGCCGGATACTCCCGCTCTTCGGTCACGGCATTGAGACACCAATGCATGCCGTAGGTGAAGTACACATATGCCGTTCCCGGCCTGCCGTAGAGCGGCTCGGTGCGCGGCGTGCGCCGGTGCCCGTAGGCATGGCACGCCGGATCGTGAGGACCGACGTACGCCTCGACCTCGACGATGCGGCCGGCTGTCTGCCGCCGCCGCCCTCCCACGTCACTAACCAGAATGCGCCCCAATAGTCCACGCGCGACCTCTTCCGTGGGTCGCGCGTAGAACGTTGCCTGAACGGCGCTGCCTCGCACCGTTATGCGCCGCCTCCTGTCAGGCCGCGCTTCACCTTCGACCAGAAGGATTCGCCGGCGTCGGCTGGCGCCACCGCCGGAGGTTGTGGAGGAGTTGGAGGTTCTGCGGGTTCTGAACGGGTCGGCTCCGGCATCGGCCGCGCGTTGCCGTTCACCACATCAGAGGATTCTGATTCGAAGCGCCGAGGCCCACGGCCGCGGCCACCACGACCACCGCGACGACCGCGGCCGCGCTCGCCGCGTTCCCCACGCTCGGCGCCGCGCTCGCCGTTCTCACCCTGTCCGCGACCTCTGCCTCGACCGCCGCGACCACCGCCACGTCCACCCCGCTCGGTCCGCTCCTGCCCGGATGTCGCAGGTCCCGCCGGCGGCGACTGCACGACTGGTGATTTGGGAGGCAACACGTCGCCCCGCGGGCGGAAATTGGGATCGACCTCCACAACGCCGATCTTCGGGATCTCCGGCGCGCTGGCGCCGGGACGGGCGCCACCGCGCGAGCCGCGGCGGAAGCGGGCGCTGCGCATCGGAATGCCACCTGGCTTCGATGACTGCGTGCTATATGGCGGTGGCGGCGCCGAGGACGTCGGCATGGGAGTGTCGTCTTCTTCTTCTACATCGAGTGTGGGAGCGGAAAAGACGGGACGCGGTGGCTCCGCATCTTCGCTCACCGGCTTCTCTTCTTCCTGTGGCGCCGGCTCCTCGTCGATGCCGATCCGGCCGACCGCCTGCTTGATCAGCCCGAATGCGTCTCCAAACGAGAATCCCGACTTCGCCGCCGGCGCCGCTGGTGCGTCCGGCTCTTCGGTCGGTGCCGGCTCGGCGGGCGCCGTGGCCGTTTCTTCACGGTCGCGGCCACCACGTCCCCGTCCCCGTCCGCCGCGGCGGCTGCGGGGTTTCTCGGTGGCTTCGCTCATCGCGGCGAGCGCGGGCTGCGCCGCCGCCCCCTGGACCTGTGGGCCGAGGGCGATCTCGTACTGGCCATTGTCGAGTCTGGTCAGCGTAATCAGGCCACGGCGGGCAGCCTCGATCACGAACTTGCTGAAGCGCGAAAACCCCGCGTCCTTCTCGTCGAAGTTCGGGTCGATCTCCTGCATGACCTGTTTCAAGCGGTCGGAGCGCATGACGTCGTTGTGCGCCGTCATCTGCTTGACCGCTTCCACGACCAGCTCCCACGGATCCCGCTTTACGTACTCGACATCGCTCGTCTTCGTGAAGCCGGCGAGCTCGTTATACGAGTAGTACTCATCGCAATTCTGGATGAGCAGATCGCTCGAGGACTCCCGGATCCCTACGCCAATCACGTACTTGCCGTACTCTTTCAGCTTGAGCACGAGTGACGAGAAGTCGGAATCGCCGGACAGCAGAATGAACGTGCCGATCTCGGGCCGCGTGAACACCAGCTCCAACGCGTCGATCGCCAGACGGATGTCGGTCGCGTTCTTCTTGTTGGCACCGTGCGCGGGCGCGAAGATGAGATCGATCGAGGATTCGGAGAGGGGGACGATGTATTGCGGGTAGCGGCGCCAGTCGGCGTAGGCGCGTTGCACGGCAACCTTCCCCCGGATCATCTCCGACTGGAGCAGGCGCTTCAGCTCGGTCTGGAGGTCCGACCGAATCGCCATCGTCACGTTGTCGAAGTCGATCATCAGCGCGGCATTGGGCGCGTGGGCGGGGGGTTCTTTGTGTGCGGGGCGTGGCAAATGATCGTGAGCTTGCTGCGGTGTCATAACGTACTCTGTTCCTGCCCTGAGGCTGGACAAACTCGTAGCACGTTCCCCATTGAGAGGAAGTGAACGACGCTCGTCTGCTGCGTCGGGCTCTTGGTAAAGGCGTGTTTCGCCGTAGTTAGGGCTGGCTGGTGCGTGGGGAGGGTCGCCGAGTCATCACCGGCGCGCCCGTGCGTGGTACCTCGACCCGATGCCGAGGCTCGCAGGCGCCGCCTGATGGTTCAACCCCTCGCCTGTGGCACTGCCAGGCGTATGAACGCTTCAACTATAAACGATTGGCACCACGGAAGCTAGGGCAACAGCTCCGCCGGGATGGGATTATCGGGCCGCTCGTCCTCCCAGGTGGCGCTGGCGATCCACCAGCGGGCCCCGTCCCAGAAGAGCTGAATGCTGTTCACGCCGCGGCCCTCGATCGGCCCGTTGACCGTGGTGCCGTTCTCGTACGTGCTGAACACGTGGACGATGTTGCCGAACCGCTTGGTGACCCGGTGGATCTCGCGCTCGAAGAAGCCGCGATCCACGAACGCCCGATTGTATCCCGCGACGAACTGCGCGTGATCCATCACCCGGGCGACCGGCCGCCCCTGACGCACGTCCATCGCGACGAAGTGGATGTTCGGGATGTACAGCGTGCTGTCCCGATGCCACTGCCGCGGCGTGCCGGCGGGTCCCGAGACCACGTCGTAGAACGCCGCGATGATGCCGTCGATGGTGCTCACATCTTCAGGACGCGGTGTGGGGGTCTGAGCGTTCGCTGCAGAGACGAACAAGGCAATGAGTGCGAGCGAAAGAAAGTATTTCATCGTCGAGTTATGACCTCGGCACTTCGTGATCAGTGAGTACGGGCAGATATGGGACCCACGGGCCAACCTCGGCGCGGTACTGCTTCGCCATGACGCGGGCAACCTGCGCGATGTGCCCCAGGTCGTGGACGACCCAGGCGGCCAGCAATTGCCGCAGCGTGACCGGGCCGAGGCCGGGATGCTCGCCACGGAGGTCGAGCTGCTCGTCGGTCAGCTGCCACGACGCAAGAACCCGAAGGTTCTCGGCGCGCAACCGGGCGAACTCGTCGAGCAAGGAGTCGAGCGTGCGCTTCGCGTTGCGGGCGCGATGGCGAAAGCGATCGTAGGGCTCGAAGCGACGGTTAGTGCCCTGCGCCAGAATAATGCGGGCGCGGGGCATCCAGTCCGTCTCCTCACCGTCGATCAAGTGCCCGAGGTTGTCGAAGGGGCTGAACGTGTCCGACCCTTCCGTGCCACGCGCCCATTCCGTGCCGACAGCGAGCAGCAGCGCCCGCAACGTCGCAGGCGTCCGCTGCAACACGTCCATCGATCGCTGGAGATCGAACTCCATCAGGACAACGTGCCTTCCCAGTGTAATCGATGCGCGATGCGGTGAATCAGTGGCGCCAGTAAAAGCCCTGCGATGCCGAGAAACACGCCACCGGCATAGAGCGCGTAGCAGCCCGCGAACAACTTCCCCCCATTCGTTTGCGGAGCGTTCACCGGACCCATACCGCCGAGCAGCATCGCGGTATTGAGAAAGGCGTCGCGCCAGGGAAGCCGTTCGTAATGCTCGTAGCCCCACATCCCGGCCACGAGTGAGACACCGACCACCACGATAGCCACGCCCAAGTGATTGACCATGCGTCGCGCGAAGCGCCTTGTCGATAGCGGCGGGGTGCGTCGGTTCTCGTACATCATGTCAGGATTTGCCGCCGGGCATCAGCGGCTCGGCGTCGTGGGTGGCTCGGGATCACGCGGAATTCGGGCAGGCTCCCACGGCTCCGGCGGCCGCGGCTTGGGTGGCTCGGGCAGCTTCACCGGGCCCGGGTCCTTCTTCTTCCAGAGCGGAGGCAGGTCCATAGTCTCTCCTTGCAACTGTTGAGCGTCACGAGCTGAGCTTCCTGACGGGCGCGACCGGTATTGGTTTCCAGAGGTCGATAGGCTTTGCTACCCCTTTCGGCCGGAACGGCAGCGCGATTCTACAGCCCTGGCCCGCCGAGGCATACGCCGCGTACAGGACTTCCTGGACCATCCGCCCCGTCTCCCCATCGGAGATGGGTGTTTCCGTGCCGCGCACGCAGCGCGCGAAGTGCCGCATCTCCTGCGGGAAGCCGTAGTTCCATTGCTCTTCGAACACGGGATAGCTCCATCCCTTGGTCGACGCGGCTTTCTCGACGGCGTAGCCGAATCCGACTTCTGAATATGTCGGCAGCGCGTTGCCCATGAGCATGTCGGCGTAGGTCTGGCCCTTGTCCCCGAAGACTTCGATGCAGTCGTCCATGCCGCCAGGCCGGTTCCAGCTGCTTTCCACCATCCCCACGGCGCCATTGGCGAACTCGATGATGGTGACCGCTTCATCCTCACCCTCAGTGCGGTCGCGGTGGACCTGCGTTGCCATGTGTGAGTAGACACTTTTGACCTTTTGCTTGCCGAGAAACCACCAGCAGAAGGCGATGCCGTGGCAGCCCAGGTCCATGACGGCACCACCACCTGACTGGCTGACGTCCCAAAACCAGTCAGAGTGAGGGCCGGAATGTTTCTCACCCTGTTTCACGAGGTGCACCCGGCCGAACGCTCCTTCATCAGCCATCTGCTTCGCCTTCACGTACTTCGGCGCAAAGAACAGCTCCTCGGCATAGAGCAGCAGCACGCCCGCCTGGCGGCAGACGTCGATCATCGCGTCCGCTTCCTCGAGGGTCATGCACAGCGGCTTTTCGCAGACTACGTGCTTGCCGGACTTGGCGGCAGCGATCGTGATCTCCGCGTGCAGCCGGTTCGGCGCGGTAATCGAGATCATTTCGACTTCCGGGTTGCGCAGCAGCTCGCGGTAGTCGGTGTAGGCGTGGGGGACGCCATGCCGTTTCGCAAAGTCGGCCGCGTTGCCCTTCGTCGGCGAGGCGACGGCGACCAGCTCGGCTTCCTCCGGCACTGCTTTCAGGGCCGCGGCAACGCAATCCGCCTGAAAGCGCGATCCGATAATCCCGACTTTGACCTTTGACATGAGGCCATTCTATCGCGGCAAAACGTTCTTGGTAACGTTTGACTGCCTGGGTAATCAGCGTCTGGGAGCAGGTGCTGACCGGCGGGTCATGAGCCCCGAAGCTCCGTGGCTCTAGTCGCAACGATCTTGCGGATCAATGGCATCGGTAGCGGCGCGCCGAATGGGAATCTCAGTGTGCCTTTTCCAGCTCTGTATGGATCGATCTCACGCTTCAATGCACGCTCGATCCCACGGGTCACCGGATAAATGGAGACGTGGTTCTTCCAGCCGGCGAAATAGATAAAACGCCTTCCGTCGAGATCGAACGTGGGGATGCCGTAGCTGATGCGTTCAGTCACGGCGGGAGCTGTCCGCTTGATCGTCGCGCGGAGCTGTTTCAGCAGCGTGCGCGTGCCCGGCGGAAACCCGGCGATGTACGTGTCGATCGTCTTCTTCATTGCCTCTCCTGCCGACGAAAGAACGCGATCAGGACGACCATGAGGATCAGGAGCCACGATACGAAGGGAACGATGAGGAACGGAGCCGCCAGCTTGGCGTGGGGCGATATCAGCACCGCGTTGACATAGATCGCCAACGAGACTCCCGCGACAACGAGCATCACCGTGTGCAGCGCCGTTTGTGCGCCGACCGGCCAGCGAGTCGATGTTCTGTTTGCCAACGCCAGGCCAACGAACGGCGAAAGCACCCAGATGACGAAGAGAATCAGCAGCACGCCGGAGCTGTTGCGGCGACCGCCGTACAGGATCAGCACGACGGAGGCCAGTGCCGCGATCACCACGGCAGCGCGCGCCGCTCCCCGCAAGCGCCCCATCAAAACGGCATTCTGGGCCCTAACTGCATGTCTTGCGGCGTCGGCGCGAGGGAGTCGGGATTCGCCGGCAGCGTGAAGCGAACGTAGGTCCCATCGAACGTACCCGGGAATCGCGGCATGCGCGTAGTGTCCGGTATCAGCACAAACTCACGGCCGGTCGACGTGTAGTCTCCCTCGATGAACGATTCCCAGTATGTGTAGCCGCGCCCTGAGGCAGAGCAGTTGTCAATGAAGTTGATGGACAGCTCGAATTGGTGAAACCGCCGCCCCAGGGCCATGACGGCATGCGTCATGAGCCGATCGCACGCAGCAGTGGAACCAACGACGCGAGGGGGATCGTACACCACCGCATACGACGCGTCGCCCGGATCCGGCGGCCAAATACCCGTCGACTCTCCGCCGCAGGAAACTCCGAAGAGCGTGACGACGCCGAGCGACAGTGTTAAGGCTTTGGGTCCCATATGGCCACTCCTACGCGCGAATCAGCGGTGCCGTAATAGAGATACCACCGTCCCTTGAAGGGCACGAGACCTTCGACGAACGTCGTACCCTCCGGATACTGGCCGGTTCGCTCGTAACTCTCTGTGGGACGGATGAACGGCGTGTCCGACCGCGCAATCAACTTCAACGGATTGCGGGCGTCAAACAACGCCTGGCCGCCCGTGTACACGCGTGCCGGCAGTGTCGAATCGCCGTACGTCTTGTCGTTCCCCGCATTGTAGAGCACAACGATGCCGTGCGCGGTGAGCAGCGCGGGCGGACCCGCTTCGACCAGCCAGGAATCGAAATAGCCGGGCCGCGGTGACAGCACCTTGATGAGCCGGCCGCCCGAGTCTTCCAACGGGGTCCAGTCGATCAGGTTATCGGACGTCGCCAGCCCCAGATCGGGGACGCCGAAGTACATCCAGTACTTCCCATGCACCCGGGTCGCGATGACGCGATCACCCTCGACTCGGCTGAGAATCGCGCCTGATTTGGATTCGAAGCGCAAATACTTGCCGCCGGAGGCGTGAGCAAACGCCGGTCCGTGTTTCGTCCAGACGATCAGGTCGCGCGAGGTCGCTACGGCCAGCCGCGGCACGTCCCGGTTCCATTGCGTGTACGTCAGCACGTACGTGCCGTCATGCGACTCAACGATGCGGGGATCCTCGACACCCCCGGGCCACTCATTCTGCCCCTGTGTATCGGTGTCGGGATACAGCACCGGGGTCGCACGCCGCGTGAAGTGCAGACCGTCGCTGCTCTCGGCGAGGCCGAGTCGCGACGTGTGGCCGCCGATCTGGCGCTCGCCGCTGGCATCCTCGGCGCGATAGAGGAGAAAGACTTTCCCGTCTCTCACGACCGCCGCCGGATTGAACGTCGCGTATTCCTCCCACGCCATTACACTGTCGTTGATCGGGGAGCGGAAACGAGCGGTTGGGTTCGGCGTGATGACGGGGTTTACGTCCACCGGTTTGGTGAAGGGGCCGAACATCCACGCCTGTTGAGGTGGCGCAGCAGCCACGCATACCAGCGCGAGCAAGTAGCCAACGATTCTCAAGGCCCGCGCCCGATCGGCATGGCGGCGCTGAGTCTCGACACGCCGTTTTCGTCGAAGCTCTCGATCGCCACCCAGTACGACTGCCCCACAGTGAGCGCCCGCAGCTCGAGCGTCGTCCCCTGATCGGCGAAGCGCTGGTAGGTCTGGTACAGCTTCGAGGGGGAGATGCCCCAGCGCAGGTTGTAGCCCACCACGCCCGGCACCGCCTGCCATGTGATGACGGCGTTGCGCTCGTCGCTGTCGCGCCGCGCTGCCAGCCCAGCCGGCGTCGCCGGCACCGGGCCTGACCCGTTGCCGAAGACGCGAATGTCGCTGATGGCGAGGTTCGCAGCGCCGACGTGGATGTGCTCGTAGCGCACGAAGCGCGCGCGCACCGGCGCGGGCAGCTCGATGTAGGCATTGGGACGATCGCGACGCTCGCGTGACAGATCGGCGACAGTCTTCCACACGCGCCCGTCAAGCGACGCACTCAGGCGGAACTGCGTGACGACGGTAGAGTCGGTCCCAAACAGCCCCGACTTGTAATCGGCGTAATTCACCTGCACTGCTTTCACATCGTAGACGCGGCCGAGGTCGAGCGTGAGCCACTCGCCGCTGCGATTCTCCTTGGCAACCCAGTATGTACGTGGATTGTCGTCGCTGACGTTGCTCGCGGGAAAGCTGTCCCGCACCGACGACGCCGTAACGGCCTTGCGGTAGGACAGCAGCATCCAGCCGGTGAACAGCTCGTCGCTGGTGTGCCACGGCTTGATCGGCAGCCAGTGCGGGAAGTCCCCGAAGCGCGTGTCGACATACATCTGCCCGTCGCCGTCGAAGCCCGCCGGATGGAGACCGATGCGGCGCTCGAAGTTCCAGTTCACCCCGATCCACGGCGTCCCCGTACTCCACCAGTTGCCGTGCACGTCCTGGAACGTGTTGCCGTGTCCCGCGCCCTGCACGAAGCCGCCCGGCTTATACGCGACGGGATTGTACGGCGCGTACGTGAACGGGCCGAGGGGATCGTCGCCGACGTAGACGCCGGTCGAATAGACGTTGTATTCGGTGCCGGGCGCGCCGTACTGGAGGTAGTAGCGGCCGCCGTGCTTCGTCATCCAGGAGCCTTCGATGAACGGACGGATCGTATCGCGGTGATCCTGCCCAAAGCGCTCCCAGCCGTGCAGGTCCGGATGCAAGCCGAACAACCACTTGGGCGTGCCCTTGTACGCGAGGTGCCTGGCTTTGTCGAGCTCGATGACGTGCAGCGGATAGGCGTTGGACGAGTTCCAATAGAGAAACCACCGCTCCGTCTCAGGATCGTGGAAGAACTGCGGATCCCAGGGGCCCGGCTGCACGGAGTCCGGCTTGGCGAGGGAGTCTGTCTCGCGCGCGCGCGCCATCGGCAGCCAGGGCATGAGGCGGTTGTAAAACTCCACGCGCCCGCTCGCCGGCTCGGTGAGCATCAGGATCGGCAGTGGGCTCGTCGTACTCGGCAGCAGATAGATCGTGTCACGCACCGACAGCACCGCGGGCGCCACGACGTCGGTCAGGGGCCAGCGCGACGGCGTGATATGTCGCCAGGTGCCGAGGTCCGCCGATTCCCAATAGCCGTCGCCGATGGTTTCGAAGAGGTAGTACTTCCCGCTCTGCACCACGATGACGGGATCGGCGCCGGAGCGGTACGAAATTCCCTGATTCTGCTGCTCGAAGTTGTAGCGGTAATCGATGTCGATGGGGTTGGCGTACGTTCGCTGGTGGGATGATGACTGGGTCGCGCCTTGGACAGCGACCAGGACGCTGAGCAGAGTGCCGCCGATCATCGACGCAATGACCTAGACCGGGACGACGTCACTGCCCGCGCTCTGGCGGCACTCGCCGTACTTCCGATCCCTGTACCAATCGCCGTTCCACGAAGTCCTGGCGCTCCTGCGTCTCGCTCAACTCCCGCCGCAGCTTGCCGAGCGCGAGCGTGGCGTGCACGCCGGCATGCCACGGTTCGGTCCCTCCTGCCGCGAAGCCCACCGCAACCAGGTTGGCGGCGCTCAGCAGGATGGCGATCGGCAGCCAGGTCGCGGGCTTGAAGGTCATGGAATGAAGATATCCGGCATCCGATGTTGCGGGATTCAACAAAATGCCAGCAAACTAGGCCTGTGAACCACTCGGCTTGTACGCTCGCGCTCACTCTTCTCAGCCTCGGCGCGCAGGACACGACGCGGCGGGTCCTCGTGTGGGGCGGAGACGCCGAGGGCGGTGCCCCGTTCGTGGAAGCCGACCCGTCCCATCCATCGCAGGTGCGCGGCTTCGACGTGGAGGTGGCCGATCGCATCGCCCGCGGGCTGGGCCGCCACAGCGCGCGCTTCCTCCAGGTCCAGTGGTCCAACATCGATCAATCCGTCGAACGCGGAGACTTCGTACTCGGCCTCTCGGGCGTGGAAGACACGCCGGCGCGTCGCGCTCGACACTCCGTCACCCTGCCCTACTTCGAGTTTCGCGAAGTGCTCGCCGTGCGACCGGAGGATCGGGACCGGATCCATGGCCTGGCCGATTTGCGCGGCCGGCGTGTGGCGACGCTCGGCGCCACGATCGCGTATGACTTGCTCGTCAGCGCGCGCGACTCGACAGGTCTCATCCCCGTCTCCTACGACGACGACGTGCACCCCTACGCCGACCTTGTCGCTGGGCGAGTCGACGCAGTGTTGCTCGACCACATCATCGCGCAGCGCGCGCTGCGCCGCCGGGGAGGATCGGCGTTCACGATCCTCGCGCAACCAGTCGCCATCGGCCATTACGTGGGTGTGCTGGCTCACGCCGATTCCCTGCTGCGAGATTCGGTGGACGGGGTACTGCGCGAGGCGATGCGCGACGGAAGTCTGGAGCAGATCTTCCGTCGCTGGAGCGTGTGGGATCCCAGCCAGCCGGTACTGTTCGATCGCGTCCTGCGCTCCAGCGCGCTGACGCGGACGGCTCCGGCTGCGACGCACGCCCTCGCCTATCTGCCTTCACTCGCCCGCGCGGCGGCGGTGACGCTGCTGGTGTCGCTGTTGTCAATGACGCTGGCCGTGGTCGTCGGACTCGCGTTGGCGTCGGGCCGGCTGTACGGGCCAGCGTGGGTGCGGGCCCTCACCACGATCTACATCGAAGTGATCCGCGGCACCCCGCTCTTGTTGCAGCTGTTCGTGATTTACTACGGATTGGCAGGCGTGGTACGGCTGCCGGCGTTCCTCGCGGCAATTCTGGCCCTCGGCCTGAACTACGCGGCCTACGAAGCGGAGATCTATCGGGGCGCGCTCGAGGCGGTGCCACGCGCACAGCTCGAGGCCGCGCGCACCCTCGGTCTCTCAGAGGCGCAGATCCTCCGCCTGGTGCGTGGGCCGCAGGCGCTGCGCTACGCGCTGGCACCAATGACCAATGACTTCGTCGCCTTGCTCAAGGATTCCGCCCTCGTGTCGGTCATTACGGTTGTCGAGCTGACCAAGCAGACGGCGATTTACGCGACCAACATCGGGAGCTGGGTTGTCCCCGGCATCCTCTGCGCCCTCGTGTATCTGGCGATGTCGCTGCCGCTGGCGCGCCTGGCGCGCCGGCTCGAGCACCGTTGGGGAGGGCGCGCAGCGTGACGGCATTACTCGTGATCGACGGACTGCGTGTGCGCTACGAGACGCGGGACGTACTGCGTGCTCTGTCGCTCGAGGTCGCGCGCGGAGAGATCGTGGCGCTGATGGGCCCGTCGGGCGTCGGAAAGACGACGGCCCTCCGGGCGGTCGCTGCACTGCAACCGTTCGACGAGGGTCGGATCGTCGTCGACGGATTCGCGCTGGCACCGGGATCGGTGCCGCCGGAGTCGCGTCTCGTGCCGCTGCGCCGTCGGGTGGGACTCGTGTTTCAAGGCCATGCGCTGTTCGCGCACCTCACGGCGCTCGACAACGTGACGCTGGCGTTGCGACACGTCCTTGGAAAGACTCGCGGTGAAGCGGAGGCGGTCGGAGAAAGGCTGCTGACTTCCCTCGATGTCGGCGCGCGCGCGGGCGCGTGGCCGAGTCAGCTGTCAGGAGGCGAGGCACAGCGCGTGGCGATTGCCCGCGCGCTGGCACCCGATCCCCATCTGCTCCTCATGGATGAGCCGACGGCGGCGCTCGATCCGGCGCGCCGCAGCACGCTGGGGACTACGTTACGCCGTCTGTGCGAGCAGGGCCGCGCCCTGCTGGTGGCAACGCACGACGCGGAGTTCGCCCGGGCGAATGCCGATCGCGTCGTGATGCTGACGACGGCTTAGACCGCCGTTCGCTCGTAGACATCAAATGCCCAGTGCCGCTGCAATGGAAGTCGCGGCCCGCGCCATCCCCTGCGACGCAGCTGCCTCGCAATGAAGAGATTCATGAGCCCGTGGCCCACCACAACCACAACTTCCTGAGTCTCGGCGTGTGCCGCGAGAATGGACGCCGCGTTGCGCGCACGCGCGCGGGTCGCCTTGAAGGGTTCGACGCCGGCCGACCAACCGCAGAACCATGCGGCACGTGCGAGCCATGCCCAGACATCCGGAGAAAGACGCACGCCAGACCGAATTGCGCACGGCAACTCCGGCTCCTGGAAATGCGCATCGACGAGCGGCACCGCCGACGGGGCGAGGATACGAGCCGACTCCAGCGAGCGTCGCAGCGGAGTCGCGATCAGACACGTTGCCTGATGGGCGAGCTGCTCGAGCTCAGGGCTGGGGCGGTGTAACGGATCGAGTGGGGCATCGCGCTCGCCACGCAGCCAGGCCGCGAGGCCGTGCCCTGGAATGGGCGTCTTGAAGTCCCAGTCAGGCTTGCCGTGCCGGGCGAGCACGATCTTCAAGCAGCTTCACACGTCTGGCGACGCCGCCGAAAGCCCAACCAGCCGAGGACGACCGCGGGCAACGAGACGACAATGACCTCCTGGGCCAGCTGAGCCGTCAGTGGCCCTTGCCCGTTCGGGCCCCCCAGCGGGGTCCAGAGAAAGCGAAATCGCTGTTGGGAAAACGGTGCCAAGAATTCGACGCCCACGGAATACGTCGTGAGCGCATCGAGACAGGCATGAGACAGGAGCGCAAGGAAAAGGATCAACGTAATGCGGGCGCGCGACGGCGCCCACTCGGTACCACCGAAGAAAAAACGGGTCGCGAGCAGCGCGCCGAGGACCGCGAACGCGAGTGAATGGGTGATGGCGCGGTGGGCGAAGAGCGAGGCATTCGAGATGTGGAGCGGCCAGCTGATGACGTCGATGTCCGGCAAGGCGGCGCAGGCGGCTGCGGCCAGGCACACACGGCGGATGGGAGGTCGCTGCTGAGCCCAGGCAGCGAGCGCAAACCCAACCGCGGCATGTGAGGGAGTCGAGGGCACAACGCTACCGCGGCAGCGGCCTCAGGTCGAGATGCACTGGAAAGTCATGAGGGCCTCCTGCGGACCGCCGGCTTCTTGCGTGGACGAGCCGGCGGCAGAGCGGCGACATGGCGCCACGACTCGGTCACGACATCGGTCAAGAGCGCGGCCGGTACCTCGGCCAGGCGAATCAGCACCGCTGGATAGTTTCGATAGTGCTCGGTGAAGAAGAACGCTCGTGGGTCGAGCTCCATCAAGACCTCGCGCTCGCCGATCGTCGCCAGCTGGAGAACGAGAACCGTATCGTCGTCGCGGAAGCGGGCGAAAAACCGGCGATTCAGAAGAAACGATGGCAT
>Ga0137415_10003326_pt1 | contig 15977 bp, 12 predicted proteins | sample CZODoug3_1_1_16f_FD_183082 | JGI IMG/M metagenome (GOLD analysis project Ga0137415, IMG submission 183082) | Vadose zone soil fungal communities from Angelo Coast Range Reserve, California, USA - CZODoug3_1_1_16fungal (Hybrid Assembly) | ecosystem: Environmental > Terrestrial > Soil > Vadose...
CCGACCCCGTCCAGCGCGGCGGGCCAGGTGTCGGGCCGCTGCCAGTCGAACGGCACCCCGGCGGTGCGGGAGCCGACGCGCACCGGCAGGTTTCGCCTGGTCAAGCCGGTCACCACGCGGCGGCCGGTCTTGCCGGTGCCGCCGAGGACGAGCGTTGGTTGGTCGGTCATTGTTGGGTTCCTTTCAGGGATTCGCTTGTGGGCCAACCTTCGGTCTTGCCGCCGGCGCGAACAACGACAACACTCGCATCGAGCATTAACCCCGGTGTTAATGACAGTGGGGGGTGAAGGATGGAGCGGCGCGATATCGAGATCTTCCTGACGGTCGCCGAGGAGCTGCATTTCAGCCGCGCCGCTGGGCGGCTGCATGTGACCCCGGCCCGGGTCACCCAGTCGATCAAGCTCATGGAGCGACGAATCGGCGCCGCGTTGTTCGAGCGCACCAGCCGTCGGGTTGTGTTGACCCCCATTGGGCAGCGTCTCTACGACGATCTACGGCCGGCCCGTGATCAGCTGGTCGCGGGGATCGAGCGGGCGATGCTCGCCGGTCGTGAGGTGCGTGGCACCTTGACGGTGGGGTTCGTCGGCGCCGCCGCCGGGCAGTTCATCCTCGCGGTCACCCGGCGCTTCGCCGCCAGTTACCCGGATTGTGATGTTCGGATCCGGGAGAACCAGGTCAACGACGCGTTCAGGCTGCTCCGCGACGGTGAGATCGATCTGCTGTTCACCACTCTGCCCATCGTCGAGCCGGACCTGGCCACCAGCGAGGTCATCCTGCGCGAGAACCCGCTGCTCGCGGTCTGCGCCCGCCACCCGTTCGCCCGGCGTGAGTCGGTGTCGCTGGCCGATCTGGCCCGGGCCACCGTGCTGCGATCTCCCGAAGGACTGCCGGAGTACTGGGACAAGACCATCGTGACCGGTGGCGGGGCGTTCGGCGAGCGTGGGCCGGCGTTCACCACGATCCAGGAGATGCTGGCGCTCATCGGCGCCGACGCGGGGGTGTATCCGGTGCCCGAGCAGGCGCGTCACTACTACGTCCGCCCGGACGTCGCCTATCTGCCGCTCTGCGACGCCCCACCCTGGGAATGGGTGCTCGTCCGGGTCGCGGCCGCCGAGACCGAGCGAACGCGGGAATTCACCCGAGCCGCCCGCGACCTGGCCCGCACCGGCGCCGGCACGTTGAACCCCCCGGGCTAAGAGCCGGGGTTTGGCTGGTGAGCACGGTGCTGAACCGGTTGATTGCTCACCCCGCGGGCTCGGCCCGAGCCACCAACAATCACGGTGTGGACGTCGTGGATCTCCTCCAGACTCCTCGCCGCCCCCGTACTCGCCCCCGCCACCTGCCTGACCAGCGTAATCACCTGGTCACACTGGCACCGCCGCCGACAACACCACGCCCGAACCTGCCACTACCGACGTCGCGGCCAACGACCGCCGCACTGACAGCCACCTGCCGTTGCAAGCTAGTCACCATCCAGCACACACTCAGCCAGATATTCAACTACAAAGGAGTATAACGCTGGTCCGTGTGCGCCTTTTGGTATCGCCCATTTGATCACTGCGCATTAACGCCCGACAGGTTTTGGTGCTGACCGATGACCGCCAGCGGAATCCAAGTCACTACCCAAGGCAGACACACGTTGATCGAGCCGTATTCCGTGATTGGTGATCACTCGCTGCCGGTTGTTCGACGTGGACGAGTACGGCTAGTCAGTCAATTGACTGGGCAATCCCCACGTCGAACTCATGCGACCCTCAGGAGCTCGATCGGGCCTCCCCCAGTCGAGGGCACGGCCGCCGAGCGGCCTTGACCGCGTTTAAGCCGTACAGCAGCGAGCTCCGCGTTGGACAAGGAACGGCGCCAGGAAGGCGGTACCACACGAGCGCAGCCGTGCGGTGACCCAGGCGGTACCGATCGCCCGCCGCGCCCAGAGATCGAATATCGGCGGAATGATCAAGGTTACGAGCATTCCTGCGATGCAGATCAGCAGCGCGTTGGACGCCAGCAAGGAGTTGAACGACAGATGCGGGCCGAGCTTGGGCTGGTCGTCGAAGAACACTATGGCGGTCGCACCAACCAGGACGAGTACGGCAAATCCCAACCCGCTCAGCACAAGGCCCACATACCGAACACGATATGCGCGGCGTCGCGCTTGTGGCGACTCGTACCACCATGACCCCGACCGTCGCCAGGCACTACCGCTGGGCGGCCATGGAGCGGCTTGTCCACGTAAAGTATCGGGCCGCGCTGTTGTCGACGACGGCCAGGCGGCTCGTGCTGTGGAGCGGGTGCCAGCTGAGCGGGAGCTTGAGGCGGATATGCGGCGGAGGGCCACGAAGGCCGGGAGCGGGGCTGAGCCAGGTTTGTCCGAGGCCGCACTTGCCCGGGGCGCCGGCGGTGAGGTCGCTTGATCCATGCAATTGAGAGTAAGAAAGGCGCGGCCGCCAAGAATCCGTAGTTCTACCCGTCTCCGGCCGCGCCCACTTCGCGTGGACCGGTACAGGGGGCCTTGGCACACTGAAGTTGGCCGGTCCTGGGTGATGCGACGGAGTTGATCTCGACCTAAGCCCACTCCGGTGATCCGAAATGTGCCGCACCGAGGCATTGCAGGCCGAACAGGTCGGCCGAATCAATCCCTCGGCCACCGTGCGCGAAGGAATCTCGGCCGGTACCCACGAGAGGAGCGGCCAATGACCAGTATTGAACAACCATCATCCCGTTGGTCACTGGGCCGAGATACTCCGACGCAACAGCGAGGTGAACTCGCTCATCGCCCGCTGGTACGCCGCCAGCTTTGCTACCCGGACATCAGCCAGCAACGTCTCCTGGAACTCGGGCCCACGGTCCCCGGCAGATGGTTGCCGCCGATGAACGGCAAAGTCAGCCTGGCGTCGAACGTGACCTGCCGGATCACGGTGGAAGTTCTCGAGGAGCGTGATGACGGTCGTGTCGGGCGAACCGCGGGGATCCAGAGAAGATCGCCAACCAGCTACGCGACTGGAGCCGCGCCGGTGGCGGAAGCCGAGACCGCGCTCGGGGCAACTAAATTACATTATCGACATACTCGACCAGAAGACCCGATGGAAATACCGATTGACGACAGTCCACGAGTCGTGGATGATGAAAGCGTACCGACCCGAGGAGTCGTCATGACAAGCATGTGGAAGCGAGGATCGCAGTGCCAATATCACGGCACCGCGATTACTGCCGCGCGCTTGTCTGGCGAGCACCGCAACGCCCTTGTGCTGCCGGAACAGCTGCGGCGCAGTGGCGCAGGCTCCCCAACCATGACGTAGCCAAACGTCAGGTGAAGGAGCCGCCCATCGGGACACCGATCAGGGCGGCTTCTCTATTTGGTATGCCCGAATTCTCATTCCGACGCGAGTCGGTGAGCTTCCGGAAGCGGCGCGGTCTCCAAAACCGTGAATTGTGGGTTTGAGTCCCTCCGCCGGTGCGGTGGGCCCATTTCCATGGTCGCTTGTTGTTTTGACAACTCCACAGCGGAGCAGTAGCACGCTCGCCCGGTCATCCCGTGTGCCCTTTCCGATCTCCGGAGCACGGTGGACGACCCAGTGGCGAGCTTCCCCACCCGCAGGCCAAATGCGGGCGGACCCGGTGTCGGGCGAGGGCCCGCCTCGCCCGACACCACCAAGGCCGATGCGGCTGACGGCTAGGCCGCCGCGCTTTCACCGCGGAGGACCGGGTTCGACTCCCGGATCGGCTACCCGACCCCTGTAGCTCAAGGGACAGAGCGCAACGCTACGAACGTTGAGGTCGAGGTTCGAGTCCTCGTAGGGGTGCTGTTGAGCACGACCGGCCCGGGACGGCGGCTCACCCGCCACCGTGCCGGTTCTGCCCCCTGCTCACGTACCCCAAGGGACAAGGCACCGCGTTGTCAGCGCGGAAGATACGGGTTCGAGTCCCGTCGTGAGCGCGCGTTCATCCAGCCCACGGCTGGCAACCACCGGATGCGAGGGGCACTGGCGACCCCACCTGATTTGGGTTCAGGAGACACCGCGTTCGACTCGCGGGCATCCGACCACAAGCGAGCAGCATGACCAACTCGGCATCAGACTCAAGGCAACGACCCGATCGTTGCTGGGGACCCGCACTTTCCATCCTGCTGAACGTCTTCCCCTCGGGTGCGGAGCGCAACCGCGCCATCGCGGCGTGGGCGGCCGTCGGCGGCGTGGGCTCCTTCGCGGGTTTGCTCGTCGGAGGAGCGCTGACCACGAACTTCGGGTGGCAGTGGATCTTCCTAGTCAACGTGCCCGTCGCGCTCGCGGTGCTGGTCCTTACTCCGTTCGTGCTGCGGGAGAGCAAGGACATCGAGCGGCGGCGGACGTTCGATGTGGCGGGCGCGGTCACGATCACAGTGGCGCTGGTCGCGTTGATCTACGGGGTCGCCAACGGCCCGCTTGCAGGTTGGGTCAGCGCGCAGACGATCGGCCTGCTCGCGATGGCTGCGCTGCTGCTGACCGCGTTCGTCGTCGTCGAGAACCGGTCCTCGGCCCCCTTAGTGCCGTTGCTGCTGCTGCGCAAGCGGCCGGTGCTCACCGGCAACCTGATGATGACCATGATGGCGATGGTTGCCTGGGGTGAGGGTGTGCTGATCTCGCTCTACACTCAACAGGTTCTCGGCTACTCAGCATGGGAGTCCGGCCTGGCGAGCGCCGTGATGCCGATCATGTCGGTGCCTAGCGCGTACGTCGGACAGGCCCTCGTCACGCGAGCTGGGTTCCGACTCCCGGCGTCCGGAGCTGCTCTACTGCTGACGGTCGCGTGCGTGCTGCTGACGCAGCTGCCGACCGACGCGACGTTCCTGGGCGACATCGCGCTGGCTCTGTTCCTCTTCGGCGTCGGGTTGGGTGCAGCCCACACCACGTCGTCTATCGCGGCCCTCACCGATGTCCCCGAGTCGGAGTCGGGCTTGGCGTCCGGTCTGATCTCGGCGACGTTCCAGATCGGTGGCGCGATCGGCACTGCGGTCGCCACGACGGTCGCGGTGGCCGTTACGGCGGGTGCGCCGTCCCTGGGCGCCTTGGCATCGGGCTTCCACGCCGGGTTCTTCGCGCTGGTTGTCATTGCGCTGCTCGTGCTAGCGGTTGGGGCCTTCCTGCTCCCCGCCCGCCCGCGCGCACTGCGTTGAGGAGTCGACGAGACATGTCGCCCGCGGGGAGCCCGCTCCGACCAAGGTTGTGAGGCGTCAGATCCGGCTGCTGCCCCCATGAGAGGAGAAGGCGAATGAGTGCCCTGCAGATCGCACCATCGCGCGTCGTGACCCGCGAGAAGTGGCTCGTCGCGCGCAAGGAGCTGAAGGAACAGGAGGACGCAGCCGCCCAGACGCTCGCCGAACTCGACCAGGCTCGCCAGACGCTGCCCATGGTCGCCGTGGCCAAGAACTACACCCTCATCGGCCCTGACGGCAGGACAACCCTGCTGGCGATGTTCGAGGGCCGCACCCAGCTGATCACCTACCACTTCATGTTCGACCCAGCGTGGGAGGCGGGCTGCAGGTTCTGCTCGTACCTGGTGGACAGCATCGGCGACCGCTCGCATCTGCTCGCCCGCGACACCACGCTCGCGCTCGTCTCGCGCGCTCCGTACGACAAGATCGCCGCTTTCCGGCAGCGAATGGGCTGGAACGTGCCCTGGTACTCCTCGAATGGAAGTGACTTCAACTACGACTTCCACGTCACTCAGGACAAGTCGAAGGCTCCCTTCGAGAGCATCGAGGAGAAGCGGGAGGCGCTCACCGCGATGGGCATGCCGTGGCCTGTTGAGGGCGAGCAGGGCGGCCTCAGTGTGTTCGTGCAGGACGAGGGGGCGATATTTCACACCTACTCGACCCACGGTGAGGGCGTCGCCTCGCTACACATCGTCGACAACTACCTCGAGTTCACACCGCAGGGCCGGCCGCGGATGGAGGAGAAGGCCCGCTGGCTGCGCCACCACGACAAGTACGCCGAGAAGGGGTGAGCGCCCCGGTGTCCGGCGGCGACCGCACACGCGTATCCGTGGTCATCCCCACGTACAACCGCAGCGCTCTGCTGCGTATCGCCCTCGATCACCTCACGCGGCAGACCATGCCGGTCGAGGAGTTCGAAGTCGTCGTCTCCGACGACGGCTCGTCGGACGACACCAAGGCGGTGGTGGACGCATTCACTGATCGGCTGCGTCTGAAATACCACGTGCACGAGGACCTCGGGTTCCGGGCAAGCCTCACACGCAACATGGGCGCCCGCCTGGCCATCGCCCCGATCCTGGTGTTCCTCGACACCGGGCCGCTGTTCGGTCCGGACTTCCTGCGCCGTCACGCGGAGGCCCACGAGTCGACGCACGGACGCGCCGTCGTCGGCTATGCCTACGGGTACAACCCGGAGAAGGACATGGCTTGGGTCACACCGGAGTTGGAGCGCCTCGGTCCGGTGGCTGCGGTGGCTGCGGTGGCGAAGTATCGCGACGACCCGCAGTTCCGGGACATCCGACACGGGCTGTTGGAGAGGATCGGGTACGACTTCTCTCGCAGGCTCGCGCCCTGGCAACTGTTCTTCACCATCAACTGCTCGGTCCGCACCGACGACTTCCACGCCGTCGGGGGCTTCGATGAGGGCTTCAACGAGTGGGGTGGGGAAGACCTGGAGTTCGGGTTCAAGCTGCATCGGCACGGCCTGGAGTTCCACTTCGCGCCGGACGCCTGGGTGGTGGACGCGCCTCATCAGCGGGACTTGTACGCACTCCGTGAGCAACTGTCCCGCCAGATGCACTACTTCCTCGGGATCCACCGGGAGCCATTGATCGAGATCGGCTGTGCGTTGGCGGCCAAGCACTTGCTGTGGAGCTGGGAGGACGACTACCGCGACCTGCTGGCCTGGCAACATGAGGTCGGCGACAGGAGCGTCGGCTCCGAGCTGGCCGAGTCTCTGCGCGACCTACCCGTCGGGACGACCGTCGCGGTGTTCGGCGCAGGTGGCGACGTGCCGGCGGGCATGCCGCCGATGGTGGTGATGGACTTCGACGAGCGGCAGCTGATGCGGGTCGCGGCGACATCCTCCACACACACCGACTACCACGCGCTCGGGCTGTGCACACCGCTGGCGGACCGGTCGGTGGACGTCGTGGTCATCACAACGCGGCTCGCGGGCCTGTGGGACCGCTGGGGCGACGAACTGCTGAGCGAGGCGCGGCGTATCGCGCGCGACGTGCGCGTTGTTCCCGATCGATCGACATCCGGAACGTGATCGCGATGAACCTAAGAGATGGCGCGGCACGCGAGAGGTGCCTGCCATGACGGGCGTCGACGTAGCAGCCCGCGAAGTACGGATGGCCCGCTGGGCGATCACCGGGGTCTTTGCCGTCAACGGTCTGCTCGTCGCCACGTACCTGGTGCGCATTCCTTCGCTGAAGACCAACCTGATCCTCACCGACCCCCAACTGGGCGCGATTCTTACCTGCTGGGGCGTCGCCGCTATCGTGACCATGCAGCTCGTCGGGCGCATGGTGGCGCGCTTCGGCAGTGCCTTCGTGATCCGTTTCGCGCTCTTCGCGTTGCCGTTCGCGCTCTATGGCATCGGGCTGGCCGACACCCCGTGGTTGCTCGCGATCGCTGTCGCCGCAGGCGGGGCCCTGGTCGGCACCCTCGACGCTGCCATGAACACCCACGCCGTCGCGGTGGAGCGCCGTCTCGGCCGGCCGATCATGAGCAGCTGCCATGCCGCGGTGAGCGGCAGCGCCATCGTGGCCTCCCTGCTGTCCGCGGCTGCCATCCGCGCCGACGTGTCCATGGCTGTCCAAACCCTCTACCTCGGCTCGATCATGCTCCTCGTCAGCATCGCCATCTCCTTCTGCCTGCTCCCTGCCGGCGCCGACAAGGATCCCACCGACGGCACAGCCGCGACCCGTAACTGGCGCACCGGCTGGGGCGGCCCGGTACTGGTCCTCGGCGCACTCGGCACCGCACTCATGCTCTGCGAAGCGGCTGTCATCAGCTGGAGCGGCGTCTTCCTCCACAGCAATCGGGGCGCCACACTGGCCTTCGCCGCCCTCGGCTACGGCGCGTTCACCCTCCTACAGACCCTCGGCCGTCTCGCGGGCGATCCACTTACCAGCCGCCTCGGCCGCCCCCGCGTGTTCGCGGTCCACGCCTCCATCGCCGCCATCGGCTTCGTGATCGTCCTGACGGGCCAACAGGCAATCGTGTCCCTCGTCGGCTTCGCCGTCGTGGGCTACGGCACCTCTGTGCTTGTCCCCCTCGTCTTCAGCGCTGTGGGTCACGCGGGAGGGGACGGCCCCGGCGCTGCCATCTTCGTCGCCCGCGCCACCACCTTCGTCTATGCGGGTATCCTCATCGGGCCGGCCCTCGTCGGGTGGCTCGGTCAGGCCATCGGACTGACCGCGACCTTTGCCTGCCTCATCCCACTGCTGGTGGCCACCGTCTTCGGGGCAAAGGCGATGAAGGCGCAAGCGCCCGAGGTCCCCCTGCCCATCGACGACGTCACGATCGGAACCGGTGAGAACCCGTGAAGTACCTGCTGATGGTTCGAGTTGACGAGGCCCTGCAGATGAGCCCGGAGGAGCAGGTGGCGCACATGGCGGCCGTCGGCGACTGGACAGGCGAGCTGGATCGGCGGGGCGCGCGCCTGTTGGGCAACCGGCTGCGGCCCGCGGCCGACGCGGTGATCGTCCAGGTCCGGGACGGGAACCTGCTCGTCTCCGACGGTCCCTACGCCGAGGCGAAAGAGCAAATGGGTGGCTTCGACGTGATCGAGGTGGCCGACCACGAGGAGGCGCTGGCGACCGCCTCGCGGCACCCGGGCGCGGCGTACGGCACGGTCGAGGTCCGGCCCATCTGGGAGTGACCGCCCGGATCAGCGGCACAGGTCAGCCCGGCAGGCGGGCCACGCGCGTCTCCAAGTAGCGGCGTTCCGCCAGGCTCGGGGTGGCGTCGGCGGCGCGGCGGTAGCTGGAGCGGGCCGCGTCGTGGTCGCCTGCCATCTCGAGCATGTGAGCGCGGATCGCCTCCAGCCGGTGGTAGGCGACCAGCCGATGGTCGGCCTCCAAGGGCCCGAGCAGCCCCAGCGCGGCCCGCGGGCCGCGCACCATCGCCACCGCAACCGCCCGGTTGAGCGCCACCACGGGGCTGGGTGAGACACGTTCGAGGACGTCGTAGAGGCCCACGATCTGCGGCCAGTCGGTGTCCTCGGACCGCGGCGCAGACGCATGGACCGCCGCAATCGCCGCCTGCAGCTGGTAGGGGCCCGCCGCGCCTCCCGCCAGCGCGTTCGTCAGCAGTGCGTCGGCCTCCTCCATCGCCGGGTGATCCCACCGTGTCCGGTCCTGCTCGTCCAACGGGATCGGCACGCCGTCCGGCGACGTCCGCGCAGGGCGCCTCGCCTCCGTGAACAACATCAACGCCAGCAGACCTCCCACCTCCGCGTCCTCGGGCCGCAGCCGGTACACCTCGCGGGTCAGCCGGATCGCGTCGGCGGTGCGGTCGATGCGCACCAGATCGGGCCCGGCACTCGCGGCATAACCCTCGTTGAAGATCAGGTACAACACGTGGAGGACCACGCGCATCCGTGTCGCGCGTTCGGACTCCGAAGGCAGCCCGAACGGCAACCCGCTCGCCTTGACCCGTTGTTTGGCACGGGTGATGCGCTGCTTCATCGTCGACTCGCTGGTCAGGAATGCCCGCGCCACCTCGCCGGTGGTCAGGCCGCCGACGGCACGCAACGTGAGCGCGGCCTGCGTCTCCGGCGGCAGCGAGGGATGGCAGCACAGCATCAGCAAGACCAGCGTGTCGTCTCTGTCCGACGATGTTGCGGTGTCGGGGCCGGGCACGAGAGACCCGTCGGCGGACTGCATCGCGAAGAGCTCCACCTCGCGACGGCGGCGAGCGGCCTCGCTGCGGTACTGGTCGACGAGCCGCCGGGATGCCACCGTGAGCAACCACCCGAGAGGGCTGTCCGGTACCTCGTCCGGCCATTGCGTGGCGGCCGCAAGCAACGCCTCCTGCACGGCGTCCTCGCACAGCCCGAAGTCGTTGTGCCTGCGCATCAGGGTCCCAAGCACCTGCGGCGCGAGCAGGCGCAGCAGTTCCTCCACGGGGCGGTCAGTGGTCACCCACCCATCATGCAGTGGGTCAAGACACGCGGCGCGTAGGGCCTTTCGGTCGACACCGCAATCCAGAAGATCCGGCGCTTCATTCCGCCGAGATACCGTGGGGCCATTCGCGGTACCGGCGGCGACGAGGTACATCGACTTCCCGCTCGCCGCGTCTCGCGGGTATCAGCAAGTCCACCCACTCCGGGGAGGCGGATTTCCTCATGGCTGAAGCAAGGTGCCCCTACAAGCTTGACACCCAAGGCGCCGACACCCATGGTGAGAGCAGGAAACTGCGTGAGCAAGGACCGATTGCACTGGTCGAGCTGCCGGGCGGTGTTCAGGCGTGGTCGGTGCACGGGCTTCGCCTCACCTGAACCGCCGCCTGTCGACCCTCCGTCGCGCTGAGCCTGCGCCCGAGTCCGCGCCGCGCACGAACCTGGCCCGCGCCCGAGTCCATGCCCGCGCATGAACCAAGCCTGCGCCCGAGGTGAGCCCGAGCCGCCCGGCACCGCACGGCACTAGACAGCATCAGCCGGATCGGTACAGTGGACGTGACCAGCCGAGATGGCACTCGCCGGGTCGGCATGGCATCACCTGGATGGCAGGGAAGCTGACTCTTAATCAGCGGGTTCGGGGTTCGAATCCCCGGCGGCCCACGGCTCCACCACGCCCCTGTGGCCCAACGGATAGGGCACCGGCCTCCGACGCCGGCGATTGCAGGTTCGACTCCTGCCGGGGGCACGTTTTCATTCCCCCGCAGTGCAACGGGCAGCACACCCGGCTGTTACCCGGGAGGACCAGGTTCGAGTCGTGGTGGGGGAGCACCACCCGCGGCATCGCCAGCGCCACGCCACGGGGAACGCGCCGGCGCGCACGCGATCGTTGCAAGATCGCCGCGGCGGGTTCGACACCCTCGTTCTCCACCACCCGTCCGTCCGTGGACGGCCCGTACCTCAGCGGCGAGAGCACCTCGCTACACCGGGGAGACTTGTTCGAGTCCTGGCCCGCGGTACGCCTCAGATCGATCCTGCCGACCGTGCCGACAGGGTTCTTGGCTGGCCACGGTTGAGTCGCCTCTGCCAGAGGGCGTCGCCTGCGCGGGAGGCAATCCCCACTCGGATGGTGGGGGATCTCCCCTTGGCGCGAGGGGGCTCTCACTCTCGCTGCTAAGGCTCGGCGCTGCCAGCCTGGTGAAGAAGCGAACGATCTGGCCGGACGTGTCGGGTCGATCAAGACTCGTGGCCGGGTGCCGCGAGAGGAGGGGACCGATAGCACATGACGAACCCGGGGGACACGCCGGACGCAGAGCCGTCCCAACAGTCGCAATCCGGTGCGCCCCAGTACGGGCAGCAGCCGTACCAGGGGCAGCAGTACCCCGGGCAACCGGGCTACCCGCAGCCGGACCACCAGGGCTACCCACAAACGGGCTACCCCGGGCAGAGCTACCAGGGTTACCCGCAGCCGGGCTACTCGGCGCAGGGTTACCCCCAGCACGGGTACCAGCAGCCCGGCTACCCCCAGCAGGGATACACGCAACAGGGATACCCCGGGGCGGTTGCGGCGGCGGACGACCCCACGGCGGTGGTCGGCGCCCGCGCCGGCCAGTACTTCGTGGACGGGCTGCTGGCGGCTGTGCCATTGATCGTGCTGTTGATCGTGCTCATCGGGTTGATCGGGGCCGCAAGCAACTACAGCAGCGACAACGGCGCCACGGCCGGCAGCCTGTTGACAGGTGCACTTTGGCTGATGCTCGTGCTCAATTTCGCCGTCCATTGGCTGGTGTTCGCCTGGTGGCCGTCCACGCACGGTGGCCAGACCTTGGCGATGCGCTGGTTCAAGCTGCGGATCATCACCGAGGACGGCGGCCAGCCGACGCTCGGCGCGCTCACCGTGCGCTGGCTGCTGCTCTTCGTGGACGGTATCCTCGGCGGCCTGGTCGGGTTGATCATCATGCTGAACAGCCCCCGCCACCAGCGGCTCGGCGACAGCGTGGCGAAGACGCTCGTGGTCCGCGTCGACTGACGCCAGTCAGCCGGAGGAGCCGTCGACCGGCCGGGTCAGCTCGACCACCGAGTCGGCGGCGCAGCGCAGCTCACCGCCGTGGGCGCGGGCGATGCCCCGGGACCCGACCTACATCACGACGGTTGTGTGGCGGCCTGCAAAGCCGTTGGTACCGGGTTCGACTCCCGGGTAGGTCTCTTTCTGCTCCGCCGTGGAGTCCACGCACTCTTACGGTGGCGCGAGCCACCCGCGGACCCCGTCCCCACAACGACAGGACGTACCGATGCTCCACCAGGTGATCATCGCCAAGACGCTGCGCGTCCCGCGCGGCGCGGGGCCGACCGGGGACGGCGCGGCCGTGGCCCGGCAGATGGATGCTGTCCTGGTCGGCGCCGGGTTCAAGGCCGCCCGGGACCTGCTCGAGCACATCTCGAGCCTGGAGCCCGGCGCGGCGATGGACCTCGCCGTGCAGGTAGTCGACGCGGCCCGCGCGCTGGTCGGCGACCACGTCGCCCACAACGCCTACTTCATCAACTTCCCCAACGACGTCCCCGACACCGTCGAGTTCTGGGTCAGCTGCCTGCGCGACGCACTGGTCATCGGGCGCACCGCCGCCGGCTCCACCACGGTGCCGACCGACGCCGAACTGCTCGCCACCCTGACCGCGGGCTGGGTTGGGCTGCTGGACCTGAGGACCTACGGCCGCTACCAGCACACCTACGCCGAACTGCTCGCCGCCCACGACGAGCTGATCGGCGCGGTCGCCGACCGCGTCACCGTCCTGCACCTGGGCGACACGCTCGCCGCGGAGACCCACCAGCTGTACCTGGCGCTGGCCGGTGCCACCACCCCACTGGGCGAGGCGGACCTGGCGCTGCTGGCCGAGCTCGCCGAACTCTGCCGCGACCAGACACAGCCACCCCAGATACCGGTTCGGGAGAACCGAGCCGTGATCAACGCCGTCCGGCTGGGCGCCGGGCTGCCGCTGGTGGCCGTGGACACCGTGGTCGACGTGCTGCGCCTGGCCTGCCAGCTCAGCGGCGGCGACCCCACGCTGGTCGAACCCACCCGGCTGCGCAGCTTCCCTCGCCGCGAGCGCAGGGCCCTGCTCGCCGCGCTCGACCAGGTCGTCGCCGGCAACCGGAGCAAGCTCGGCGACGTCACCGCGCACGCCGGCCCGTTCAAGCGGCTCGGCGAGCGTCTGCACCCGCACGAGTACCCGGCCTACCCGCACGCCCAAGACGTGTTCGCCGTCGCCCGCGGCGAGCAGACCGCCCGGTCCCTGGCCGCCCGCGCGGAGCTGGCGTTCACCGCCGACGACATTCCCGGAGCCGCGGCCATCCTCGCCGGCGCACCGGGCCTACTGCTGCGGTCGCTGGACCGTCTGCTCCGCCACGCCGACACCAACACCGCGCGGCAGGCGGTGCTCTCCGCGCTCGGCTCGGCGCTCGGGTCGGTGTCCGGGCGGGTGCTGTGCTCGGTGCGCGAGCACCTGGCCAACCGCGCCACCCCGGACGCCGCGCGAGTGTTCCCCACCCGTGGCCGTCGCGCCTGGGTCACCGAGGACACCCGCGTGCCACTGCCCCCGGATGTGATCGACCAGGCGAGCGCGCTGATCGACACCGAGCTCGCCGGCCGGATGCCCGCCTACGACCGGCTCGTGGTCGACCCGGACGTGCTCGACGTGGCGCTGCCCCTGTCGGGCAGGGCCGGCGAGGGCGGGTTCGCCGTGCTCCCCCGCGGCTCCCGCACCCGCGTCGGGGGCGAGGTGCTGCGGTTCTTCGCCTATTGGCGACAGCAGGCCACCCGCACCGACTTCGACCTGTCCGCACTGCTGCTCGACGAGAACTTCGGCTACGCCGGCCACGTGTCGTGGACCAACCACGACCACGACGGCATCGTGTATTCCGGGGACATCACCGACGCCACCGACGGCGCCACCGAGTTCATCGACGTCCCGCTGCACACCGTTCCGGCCGCCCACATCGTGCCGCAGGTCAACGTCTACAGCGGAGAGGGCTTCGACCAGGTCGCCGAGTCGATGTTCGGGTGGATGACCCGCGACCGCGCCCAGCAAGGCGCCCCGTTCGAGGCCCGCACGGTGCGGACCCGCTCGGACATGCGCGGCACCGGCCGCGTCGCTCTGCCGATCATGTTCAGCCGCACAACGGACGGCAGCTGGATCGCGACCTGGCTGCACCTCTACCTGTCCGGTTCACCGACCTTCAACCAGGTCGAGGACAACCGAGTCAGCACCAGCCTGCTGGCCCGCGCCATCGGCGACCGCGACTACCTCACCGTGGCCTACCTCGTCGAGCTGCTGCGCGGCAAGACCGGATCACTCACAACGTGGGCACCGGGTGTACGGCTCAACGAGCCGGTGACGTTCCTGGGCGTGCACCGACCCGACGGGTTGCCGGACGGATCGGAAGTGATCACGCTGGACCGGCTAAACCAGTTGATCCCGCACTGACCATGCCAGTAACCTGATCAAGCGAGGCTATGAGGGGACTTCCTTCTCATCCTTGGAATGGTTCCTAGTCCTCTCCCTCTCCTCGCAGCGACTGACGATCACGGCCCGCCGGACGATGGCGGGCCGTCGTTCTGTCCGCGGAGTCGTGGGCTGTCCATACTTCAGTGCCATACTTGAGTTGATCAACAGTGAGTTGCGCTCGTTGGGCGTTAATCCTCATCGGTACGGACCCAGCGCTGGAAACGCGGACGCCGCGGCCGGTCAACCGGCGTCTTGTCCAGCCAGGACGCATTTCCCGGGAGAGTGTGGTTGGCCGGGTCGGGGGTGAGGAACTGGTGGAAATCGCATCGCTGGCGGGTGTGTTCCACCAGGACCCGCGGTCCACCTTCGATCGGGTCGATGTCCTCGTAGGGCACCGACGGATCACCCGCCAGGTGCACCAGCTCGGCAGCGCACTCAGTGCACTGAGATCGACTGTGCTCGCGGGCGGTCACACCGAGATAGTGACAGTGGCAACGGCGTGTCCCCAACAACGTGGAGCGCGAAGAGCCCACATCCTTTTGGGACAGCCGTCGCCGTTGTAGATCAGATGGTGGAGTTCGGGCAGGTTGTGCTCGGCGTCGGGTAGGGGGCACGAACGCGAGTGACGGAACAAGGTCGGTGGTCTACCGGGCCCCGGGATCGCCTGAGGTCTAGGTTCAGCCGGGCCGGAGGGAGATGGGATGCGCGCGTACGGATTCGTCGAGGTCGGAGGCCCGGAGAAGCAGGTGTTCCTGGACGTGCCCGTTCCGGTGCCGGGACCGGGGGAGCTACTGGTTCGGGTGCGGTCGGCTGGGGTGAACCCTGGTGACTGGCGACTGCGGGAGGGGGCCTACGGAACTGTCGGCTCGGCGGTGCTGGGGCGCGAGGTCGCCGGAGTCGTGGAGCGGGTGGGGCCGGGTGTTCAAGGCTTCACCACGGGTGACGAGGTGTTCGGCGGTTGTCCCGGGATGGTCGGTGGCTGGGCCGAGTACGCGCTCGTCCAGGCATCGTTCGGAGCCCACCGTCCGCCGTCGGTGTCATCTCACGACGCGGCCGTCCTACCGGTAGCGGCGGGGACGGCCTTCGACGCGCTGACCAACCTTGACCTGCCCCGCGGCGCGAGCCTGCTCGTCAACGGTGCCGGCGGAGGAGTCGGCCTCGCCGTAGTCCAGCTGGCCAGAGCCGCTGGCCTGGTGGTAATTGGCACTGCGAGCCCGGCAAAACATGCCCTGATCTCCTCGTTCGGGGCGACGCCGGTGGCCTACGGCGACGGCGTGCTCGACAGGATCCGTGAGGCTGCTCACGGGGACATCGACGCCGTGTTCGACCTGGTCGGGGGGGACGCGCTGCGCGCGGTGTCCACTCTGCCCACCGACCC
>Ga0137415_10003327_pt1 | contig 15974 bp, 12 predicted proteins | sample CZODoug3_1_1_16f_FD_183082 | JGI IMG/M metagenome (GOLD analysis project Ga0137415, IMG submission 183082) | Vadose zone soil fungal communities from Angelo Coast Range Reserve, California, USA - CZODoug3_1_1_16fungal (Hybrid Assembly) | ecosystem: Environmental > Terrestrial > Soil > Vadose...
CGGAGCCTACGGGGCTCGAACCCGCAACCTCCGCCGTGACAGGGCGGCGCTCTAACCAATTGAGCTAAGGCTCCTCGAAAAAAGCGTAGCAGGGTAGGTCGCGCGTTGCAGGGCTTCAACCCTTTTTCCCATTCTCTGCAAACGTCCAACGCTCAACGTCCAACATCCAAGGTAAGAGCCGTGAAAATGTATCCATTCCCATTTCCTGAGCATGTTGGCACAACCCCCGCTACATGCCACCGCGACCCGAATTGAAATCGTCCGTTAAATATTCTGAGGGCTCGATGCGACGAACTCCGAAAGCATTCGCGAGCAGGCATTGCGGAGGGCGCACGACAAAGTTATAATGACATCGGTTCGGCGGATTGACCCAAACCATAAATGAGCGACGAGCGCAGCGAAGGATTCGAGGGCGGGGAAGAAAACTCGGGGACACGTAATCTTCTCGATGCGTTTGATCGCGTCATTGCCTCGCTGCCGCCAGGCGATCCGATCCGGCGTGAGTTGCTCGATTTGCGGCCGGAACTCTCGGACTGGGAAGAGACAATGGTCGAAGCGCGCCGGATGATCGAGAAGCTGGAGGAAGTCATCAAGAAAGTGACTTCGCCCGCGAATCGCATCGGCACATTTCTCGGCGCGACCTCGCGCGACACCGCCCACATCGTCGTGGGCGGGGCCGATTATTATTGCAATGTCGATCCGCGCATCCCGCTCGCGAAATTGAAAAACGGAACGCGCGTGCTCGTTAACGAAGCCTACGTCATTGTCGGCGATCTCGGATTCGAAACGGCGGGTCCGGTAACGAAAATCACCGAAGTCCTGAGCGACGATCGATTGCGGGTCGGTTCCGAGCACGGACTGCAATCGATGGTGCTCCAACGCTCGGCAGATCTCGCAACATCGACATTGAAATCGGGGGACGAAGTACGTGTCGATCCAAACTACCGCATGGCGCTCGAGATGCTCGCCCGCACGAAATCGCACGAGCATTACCTCGATGTCGTGCCGGAACTGCCGTGGGGAAAAGTGGGCGGACAAGAGGCGGCGCTTCAGGCAATCAAGGACGCGATCGAGCTCCCGCTTTTGCATGTCGATCTTTTCAAAAAATTTCAGCACGCGACGCCGAAAGGTTTTCTGCTTTATGGCCCGCCCGGTTGCGGCAAAACGCTCATCGGGAAAGCAACCGCTTACAATTTAACGAAACAGCTCCGCGAAAAAACGGGCGCGGAAATGACGGAATATTTCATGCACGTGAAAGGCCCGGAGATTTTGAACATGTGGGTGGGCGAATCGGAACGCATGGTGCGCGAGCTTTTCGCCACCGCGCGCGAAAAACGCCGGGAAGGTTTCATGCCGTTTGTCTTCATCGACGAGGCGGAATCGATTCTTGGGACACGCCGCGCGTCGCGTTACTCCAACATTCTTTCCACGCTTGTGCCGATGTTTTGCTCGGAAATGGACGGCATCGATTCACTCAACGACGTCGTCATTATTCTTGCTTCCAATCGCGCCGACCTGATCGACCCCGCAATTCTCCGTCCCGGGCGTATCGATCGGAAAATAAAAGTCAACCGCCCGAATAAGCAGGGCGCGCGCGACGTCTATCGAATTTATCTCACCGACGATCTTCCCTACGACGGCGCGCTTGCGAAAGAGGCCGATAACGTTGGCGCGGCGATCGAACAGTTGGTCGAGCGCTTTGTCGATTGGCAATTTGCCAAGCGAGAAGAAAACAAATTCCTGGAAGTGACGCTGCGCAGCGGTCGCAAAGAAACACTTTATCGCAGCGATCTGATCAGCGGCGCGATCATCGCTTCCATTGTCGAACGCGCCAAAGCGATGGCGATCAAGCGCGCGATCGCGACGCAACAAGAAGAGGGCATTCGCGAGACCGATTTGCAACTCGCGTTCAACGCCGAGTACACCGAGAACGATATCTTCCCGGCCACCGATGTGACGGAAGATTGGCTCAAGTTGATCGATTACGATCCCGAAAACGTCGTCAAAATCACGCCGGTGCGGCCGATTACAGATGCACGATCGCGGGCGATTTCCGGCGTGATCTAATGCGAGTGCGGTGTTGAGGAAAACATTGGGCTCCCAAAAGTGGGAATGGCAGCGCGGATGTTTTGATCGCCTTTTGCGTTCCGACGAGAACCTGCACAGCAAATGGATTTACATACAGGACAATCCTGTGCGGCATGGTTTGGTCCAAAGAGCGCAAGATTGGCCGTATTATTTAGATTTTCATTAATGATGAAAAAGCGAATCCGTAGGGGAAGCTGGCAGCTTCCCATCTGGGAAACTTGGAAAACCAACTGGGGAAGCCAACGGCTTCCCCTACACGGGCAGGTGTCCTCGCGGGGTTGTTAGATTATGAAGCGCGTCTTCGGACTCGAGACCGAGTACGGCATCACCGTGAACGGCGCGGAGAATGTCGATGTTGTGGCCGAATCGATCGAGCTGGTGCGGCGTTACACTGAGCACGGCGCGCTCATGAAATGGGATTACGAGCTGGAGGATCCACATCTCGATGCGCGCGGGTTTCGCGCCAAGCAATTGCTCCAGGACGCCGACGAGTCGGCTTACTACGAGATCGACAAGAACCGGCCGCTCAGTTTCGAGGAAATCAAAAGCGACCTCGTTCTTTCAAACGGCGCTCGCTTTTACAACGATCACGCGCATCCGGAGTATTCGACACCCGAATGCACAACGCTTCACCAAATTGTCGGGCAAGACAAAGCTGGCGAGCGAATTTTAGCGGAATGCGCCCGGCGCCGAAATCAGAAGTTGGAAAACGGTCAAGAAGTCCGTCTTTACAAAAACAACACCGATTTCGTCGGCCACAGCTACGGCTGCCACGACAACTATCTCATGCGCCGCGACATTCCGTGGGACCGCATCGTCGCCGGCATTCTGCCATTCCTGATCACGCGACAGATTTTCGCTGGAGCGGGAAAGATAGGCATCGAAGCGGAGGGCGCGGCGAGTCAGCCGGGCGTTTATCAAATCTCGCAACGCGCGGACTTTTTCAGCGTTCTGGTAAGCATCGACACGATGAACCGCCGCCCGCTGGTCAACACGCGTGACGAGCCGCACGCCGACGTCAATCGCTACCGGCGCTTTCATGTCATCCTGGGCGATTCCAATATGAGTGAATGGGCGACCGCGATGAAAATTGGGACTACCTCGCTGGTGCTCGATTTGATTGAGCGCGGCAAAGCGCCGCAGCTCGAAATTGCGCAGCCGATCGACGCGAACAAATCAATCAGTCGCGATCAAACCTACGATTGGATCATCGAGCTGAAAGACGGCCGCAAGATTTCCGCGATCGATGTGCAACGAATTTATTTGAAAGCTGCGACTGACATCGACAACGGCGGGGGTGAAGATCGACGATGGATTTTGCGGGAATGGGAAAATGTTCTCAACGATCTCGATCGAGATGTGATGGTGGCGCGGGATCGCGTCGATTGGGCAGCGAAGAAATTCCTGCTCAACGCGTTGGAGGAAGAAGAAAAACTCGCCTGGAGCGATCCGTGGCTGCAATCGATCGATCTCGAATATCACAATGTCGATCTTGAGCGCGGTTTGTATTACGAGCTTGTGCGGCAAGGTTCGATGCGGCGAATCGTCAATGAAGATGAAATCAAGATGTCGATCTTTACGCCGCCGGAAACCACCCGGGCATTTTTCCGCGGCCGCTCCGTCGCGCGCTTCAACGACGAAATCACCTCGATTCAGTGGGACGAGATTGTTTTCGCAAATGGATCGCAGTCGCGTCGCGTCGCCTTGCCGGAAGCCTCATTAGATGCGCGCCTCGACGCGCTCAATCTCGCCGCGCGCAACGGCAAAGATTTCGTGGAGTTTATCCGCGCACTGAGCGAGATCGATTGATCTGTAGAGGCAGCCCCGAAAGCTTTCGGGGCTGCAACCTGGCAAGAAATCGCGAGCAGCTGATCACGATTTTTGGACAAAACCGTTTGCCCGCCGGAATCCGAATCAACAAACGGGATGTTAAGGGAATTCTTCGCAAGGCGCTGGCCACGTATTTACGGGACGTTTTTTCCAGCGGCGGTCCTGGCCATGTCGCTCACCGGCGTGAGCCTGTCCGCCCAGCGCAGCCTGGCGCAGACTGCTCCCACGTTCACAAGCCTGTTCGTGTTCGGGGATAGCCTGTCCGACGACGGAAATATCGCGCATCGGGTGCGAGACACATTTGGCTTTAGTTATCCGAGCAGCAATTTCGATTACAGCAATTACCGCTTTACGGACGATCTCTACACTTCGCCGGCCTCGAGTTTGTATAGTGGCGTCTGGCACGAGGAACTGGCGAGATCTTTTCTCAATTTGGCCGTGGCGAGAAACAGTCTCGATGGCGGAGTGGACTACGCGTTCGGCGGCGCGACGACACGAGACGGCCAGACCGACCGCACCATTATTAATAACCCCTTCCCATTCGGCGGCGGCGATTTCACGATCACGATCGATAACATGGGTAAACAGGTGGCCGATTATCTCGGCTCGAATGCGCCCGACCCTAATGCGCTTTATCTCCTCTGGGGCGGAGGAAATGACCTCTTTGACGATTCAAGCGCGACGAACGTGACTGCGACGGCAGGTCGCGTTCGCACGCTGGTCGATCGGCTCGCGCTAGCGGGCGCGCGAAAATTTTTGGTGCCGAATGTCCCGCCGCTTGGCGCAGTGCCGAATTCGCTCGGGCACCCTTCGACGGTGGCAGCGCTCGATTTGGCGTCGGCGAATTATCGGGGCGAATTGAACGCGGTGCTTGCGGCCGAGCAAAGCGCATTGGCTGCGCAAGGCATCAACATTCAACTCTATGGACTCGATATTTGGCTGAATGTGATTCGTGTCCTGGCCGAGCCGACTAAATACGGCTTCACCAATGTGACCGACCCTTCGCAGGGCGAGTCGGTTAACCCGGACCAGTACCTGTTTTGGGACGACCTTCATCCAACTACCGCCGCGCATCACGAGATCGCAATGGAAGCGGACCGGGTGCTCAGGGGTGCAGTGCCGCCGCTGGGCAAGGCTGTGAATATTTCCACCCGCGGAAAGGTTGGCACGGGTGAAGATGTGCTGATCGCCGGTTTCATTATCACTGGGACGGACGCAAAAAGAGTGATCGTACGCGCGCTTGGTCCATCCCTCTCGAATTTCGGGGTCCCCGGTCCGCTCGCGGATCCGACGCTGACAATTTACGATAGCAATCAGGCCATCGTCGCGCGCAACGATAATTGGAGGGACACGCAACAGGCCGAGATTGAGGCGACCGGCCTCGCCCCGCAAAACAATCTCGAATCGGCAATCATAGTGACATTGGGACCAGGCGCGTACACGGCGATCGTAAGCGGAAAAAATGGCGGCACCGGCAACGCCCTGGCTGAAGTTTATGATTTAAACACAACCGCCCAATCCGTTTTTGCTAACGTAAGCACGCGAGGTTTTGTGGGAACGGGCGACGACGTTTTGATTGGTGGATTCATTATCGCAAGTGGCGAGCCGCCGTTGATCGTCCTGCGCGCGATTGGACCCTCGCTCAGCTCTCAAGGCGTCGCGCAGCCGCTGCAAGATCCGAACATTGAACTGCACGACCAAAACGGGGCGCTCATAGGGTCGAATGACAATTGGAGAGATACGCAGCCGACCGCGATTAAAGCGACTCTCCTCGCGCCGGCCGACACTCGCGAAGCAGTTATTGTGGCGTCACTGGTCGCAGGCAACTACACGGCCATCGTGCGTGGTAACAACGGCACAACGGGCGTGGCACTGGTCGAAGTTTACCGAATCGAGTAGCGCGCCTACTCGTTAGGCTGACCGACGAGATTAATTAGGTAGGGCGATTGACCTCAATCGCCCTGGCGCTGACGGTCACGCGCGCAGAGGCGGTTCTGTGAACCGCCCCTACCTGCGCGCTCAAGACCAAGTGATCAAGCGTAGCTCATGCGCTTGCATGAGGTGCGGATGCGTGGGGACAACGCGGACGCTGAATCCATAAGCGCCACTCTCGGCTGCAGGCACCGATCCTTGGTAAACATAACTGCCGTCGCCGTTCTGGCTGCTTTCAGCGAGAATTGTGACCGCGGGGTTTTTGATGCCGCCGTTCTCTGATTCGCCGTGATAGGCTTCGACGCGCACATGTTTCGGATCCACTGCGCCAAGATGAACGCGCGTGCTCAACTGGAGCGACTCGCCCACCGGAATGTTTTGCCGATCGGTGTTGCCGATCTGCACGTCTTGAATGCGCACTTGCGGCCAATCTTTGCGAATCTTCGATTTCCACTGGCTCAAGTGCGTGGCGGCGGCGCAATTGTCGCGCGAAAAATCTTTGTGCGATTTTGCGGCCGGAATGTAAAGCCGCTCGGTGTATTCCTTCACCATCCGGTGGGTGTTGAAGACGGGTGTGACACTGCGAATTGATTCGCGCATCAATTGCAGCCAGGCGAGGGGAAGCTTGCCGTCCGGTTTCGCGTAATAAAGTGGGATGATTTGGTTCTCGAGCAGTTGATAGAGACTGCCCGCATCGACTTCGTTTTGAAATTCGATTGTGCCGTTCTCGATCTCCGGGCCGATCGCCCAGCCGTTGTTGCCGTTGTATCCTTCGCGCCACCAACCATCGAGCACGCTCAAGTTGAGTCCACCATTCGGCGCCAATTTCATTCCGCTGGTGCCGCTCGCTTCGAGTGGACGGAGCGGATGGTTTAGCCAGAGATCGACTCCTTGCACAAGACGGCGGGCAATATAACTATCGTAATCTTCGACGAAGACGAGACGGTTCTCGAGGCCGGCTTGGCGGCTGAATTTGTAAACCTCCTGGATAAGCGCTTTGCCGGCTTCGTCGCGTGGATGCGCCTTACCGGCGAAAATAAATTGCACCGGGCGCGTCGTGTCGTTGAGCAATCGATGCAGTCGCTCCTGGTTGCTGAACAACAGCGCGCCGCGTTTGTAGGTGGCAAAGCGGCGCGCGAACCCGATCGTTAGAATTTCCGGATCGAGTATCTGGTTGGCGCTGCGGAGCGCCTCCGGCGATTCTCCCACGCGCTCCCGGCGCATGCGTATGCGCTCGCGTACGAACTCGATGAGACGGAGTTTAAGTTTTTGATGCGTCTCCCAAAGTTGCGTATCAGGAATATCGATGACACCGCGCCAAAAATCCGGTTCCGTGAGATGTTCCTCCCAATCGCGGAGATACTTGCGGTAGAGCGCGGAAAACTCCGGCGCCATCCACGTTTTTGTGTGCACGCCGTTGGTGATGCTGGTGATCGGTACTTCGTGCACCGGCACGCCGGTCCAAACGTCTTTCCAAAGCGATCGCGTGACTTCGCCGTGCAGTTTGCTCACTCCGTTAGCGTGCCGGCTGAGCCGCAGCGCCAGGATGGTCATGCTGAAGGGATCGCTGGGATTGACTCGCGTTTGGCCGAACGAAAACAATTCGTCGAATGGAATATTCAGCTCCTTCGCGAATTGGGCGAAATATTTCCGCATCATCTCGCGCGGGAAGGAATCGTTGCCGGCCGGGACGGGCGTGTGGGTGGTGAAAATGTTGGCCGCGGCCACCACTTGCAGAGCGGAATAAAAATCGAGTTTCCTCTCGACGACATTGAGACGAATCCGTTCCAGCGCCAGAAAGGCCGAGTGTCCTTCGTTCATGTGAAACACTTCCGCTTCGATGCCGAGCGCACTCAGCGCTTTGACGCCGCCGATCCCGAGCATGATCTCCTGGCGCATCCGCATTTCCAGATCGCCGCCATAAAGCTCAGCGGTGATCAATCGATCCTCGGCATTGTTTTCCGGAGTCTCCGTGTCGAGAAGATACAGGCTGACCCGGCCCACTTGCAGTTGCCAAATCTTGGCGAAAACTTCGCGATCCAAAATTCGCACTGAGATGAGCAAGTTCGCGTCGCCGCGGCGCACTTCGCGAATCGGCAGGTCGTGGAAATTTTGATTGAGGTTGACCGCTTCCTGCACGCCTTCCTTGTCGATTTGCTGCTTGAAATAACCATGCCGGTAAAGCAGGCCGATGGCGACGAAGTTGAGATCGAGATCGCTCGCCGATTTGCAATGGTCGCCCGCCAGAATGCCCAGACCGCCGGAATAATTCGGGATGGATTCGTGAAAACCGAATTCGGCGGAAAAATACGCGACCGGATTTTTGATCGCGCTGCCTGCTTCCGTTTTTCCGTACGTGTCCTTGCGCGCAAGATAATTGCGGAATGCGTCATAGACTTCCTTCAGCTCGCGCAGGAAAGCTTTGTCCTGCGAAACTTCCTCCAGGCGCAATTGGCGCGAGAGCTGGAGCATGCGCACCGGGTTGTGATTGGTCCGGTTCCAAAGCTCAGGGTCGAGATGACGAAACAGGCGGCGCGCTGAGGGCTCCCACGTCCACCAAAGATTGAAGCTCATCTCGCGCAACGGCTCCAGCGCCCCCGGCAAGGTCGGGGTTACATGATAAGTTTGAAAGGTCGGCATGGGAGAAGCGGCAAATGGAAAATCGAGCGGGAGTTAATCAAGAAAATGTCTCGCGGCAAGTTGTAGCCGTGCGCGACCAGAGGACAGGTGACGCTTTCCACACTCTTTGGCGATCATCGCGATCTCATCGCTGTGCATAACATGGGCCAATCTTGCCGTTATTTAACTAGCATCGCGCCACGGAGCGGCCGATCCACCGACGCGTTGCATGGCTACATCGACATTTTCCGTGGCGCGAGCACAAGCCCGACAACAAATCCCGTGATCAATCCGCAAAGGTGAGCCGCCATGCTCACCTGCGGCGTCGAGAGATCGAACATGACCTGAATCACGATGATCATCGTGATGTTGGCCAAACGCTGCTTCGCGCGCGGCGCGTGACGATGTCGAAGCAAGAGTCCCGCCCACGCGCCCACGATACCCATCACGCATCCGGACGCGCCGACCAGCTGAGCCACGTGAACGAGGCCAAACACGGTCAGCAGCACAACGCCCGCGCTGGATCCAAATCCTGAAATTAAATAACAGGCGGTGAATCGCACTGCGCCGATTGATCTCTCCAGGGGCGGGCCAAGAACGTAGAGCGCAAAAAGATTGAACAGGAGGTGGGCGGAGCCGCCGTGTAAAAAAAGGGCGGTGAAAAGACGCCAGTACTCGCCCTGCATCACAACTGCGTATGGTTCGAGCGCGCCGAGCCGGTGCAGCGTTTCGGGAGCGGTCCAATCACCGAATGAAATTTCGAACAGAAACGCGGCAATGTTCAGGAGAATGAAAACCAGAACTGCCGGCGCGCTCCAGACACGCCGATGTCGCCGAACCCGGCCGAGCCGGGCAGCTCCCTCAGCAGAAGCGAGTCGATCTTCCTGCGCGCTGGCTGATTGAATCCACGGGTGCAGCGCGCCATCGTTTCGACGGGATTCAAGAGCGCGAAATAACGCAATCTGCTCACGCAATCCCGCGCTCGGATGCAAAATCTGGACAGCCGTGGCCAGTCTTCTCGCGGGTTTGTAACGCTGGCGCGCAGCGAGCTCCGTCACTTTTCGCAGCGCAATTGCCGGAAGAAACAAGAACGCGAACCAGGCGCCGCCACCGATGTATCCAGCGTGCTCGCGAAGAAAAATCCACGAGACACCAGTAATCGTGAGGACAATCAGTGCAGCGATTCGCCACCCGCGATAAGGTCCGCCCGGTCGCCACGCCCTTGCCAAAATAACCAGTGGCGAAACCAGCGCGATGAAAAGAAAAATGTGATTCAGGTCCACCATTTCGATCTTGGTAAGAAACGCGGATAAGTTATTGAGCGTTGGACGTTGAACGTTCAGCTTTGAGCGTTAGTTTTCGGGAAGTAGCAAACGTCCAACGTCCAACGTCCAACGTCGAATTCAGAGCATGCGTCTCACCGTCACTTATTATCTCGATGTTATTTCTTCATGGTGTTTCTTTACCGAGCCGGCCTGGGCCGAACTGAAAAAACGCTACGAAGGCAAAGTGGAGTTTCAGTGGAAGATCGCGCTGCTCGACAAGACCGGGCTGCCAACTTCCCGTGAGCAGGAAGAATGGTTTTACCGCCGCAGCGGTACGCTCATGCGCTCGCCCTTCATGCTGAGCAGCGCGTGGTTCGAACCGGGCCGGCCCGAATATCTCGCGCCAAATTGCGTAGCGGAAGCGGCCAAGGATTTTGGAATCACCGATGATCACGTGCGCCTCGCGCTCGCCTACGCCGGCTTGCGCGAGGGAAAAAAATTTGGCGAGTGGGAAATCGCCGCGCAAATCGGCGCGGACGCGGCGAAGATCGACAAGAAGGAATTGCTCGAGCGCGCGCGTTCGCCTGTTGTCGAAACTCGAGTTCGCGCTGACACAGCCGATTTCCATTCGCTGCAAGTGACGCAACGACCGACATTCGTGATTGACACCGAAATCGGCGATCGCGCGGTGTTTTCCGGTTTTGCCCGAGTTGCTCCGCTCGTCGCCGCGGTCGATGCCATGCTTGATGACGCGGAAGCGTACACCGCGTTTGCTGCGCATTTCGGCGCGCCGCCAAAAACTTGATTGCAATTGAGAAATGGTTCTCGATCAGTTAATTTTGTGAGGCGGTGAATCCGGAAGAGATTAAGCGATTACTCAAAGCCACGCCATTTGTTCTGTTCCGCGCGCATCCGTGCGATGGCAAGCATCTCGATGTGAAGCATCCGGAGCTCGCGTTCTTGACGAGGATGATGCTCTTTGCCGGAGAAGGGGTGGCTGATCCGGCGCGCTACCTGCTTCTTGAAAATGAGATCGAGAATCAGATTCATCTTGCCAGCGCAGAAATGTTGTCTACAACTTCCCCTCGGCTCGCGATTATTAATGCGGGCACGTCGTCGCGGTCATCGCAGCCGCGGCGAGGCCGAGTGCATCAGCGTTTTGCGAAAGCGAACGCTGAGAATTTGCGATGAAATGAAATCACGGCGATGCGGCGCACTCCCGTTTCGCCGGCTAGGAGCTTGATTTAATCTGCAACCGCAATTTCGTGTCAACGGTCGGATTCGCGCCCGCGAAGTCCGGGTCATTCTAGGGTCCAGCGGCGAACAGCTCGGCGTCATGAAGTTGCCGGACGCCTTGCGCAAAGCGACAAGCCTCGGCCTCGATCTCGTCGAAGTCGCACCGACTGCGAATCCGCCGGTTTGCAAAATCGTCGCGCTCGGAAAATTCCGTTACGACATCTCCAAGCAAGCAAAGGACAAGAAACCGTCCGGGGCGAAACTGAAGGAGATCAAGTTCCGGGTGAATATCGATGATCACGATTACCTGACGAAAATCCGGCACGGCGAGGAATTCCTCGAGCGGGGCAACAAAGTCCGCGTCCAGCTCCAATTTCGCGGCCGGGAAATGGCGCACCAGGAATTCGGGATGCAGCTCATGGAGAAAGTGCGCGAGGACCTCTCCGGCATGTCGCAAGTGGAGATGGAGCCGAAGATCACCGGCCGCAATGTTACCATGACGCTGTCGCCCCTGCCCGCGAGCCGCCGGAAACGGCGATTCGCGCCGCTGCCGAAAACAGCCGGCACCGCTGTTTCACCGAACGGGACGCAATCGTAAGAGAGTCAGGCGCGACCGGCGTCATGTTTCAGTTACGGCGATTTTGAAGCTGCAGGCGCCGCCGCCGGCGCATTCATTGATTGGACCTTTTGCAGTCGCTCTTTGCGGCTTAACGCATTAGCGTTGTGCTTGTCGAGTTTCAGGGCTTTTTCCGTGTCGGCCATCGAGTTCTTTACGTCGCCCTTCGTTTCGTAGATATAACCGCGATAAAGGTAATATCGAACCTCATCTGGACTGAGCTTGATCGCCTCGGAAAAATCGGCGAGCGCTTTATCAAAATCATTCATTTTCATCTCCACCGCTGCGCGTTGTTCGTAAATGCGCGCGTCTCGTGAATTGATTTTAATCGCTTCGCCAAAGTCGCGGATGGCATCCTGAAATTTCTGGTCATTCGCCGCGGCGAATCCGCGCTGTTGATAGGCGACGGCGAGATTCGGTGCGAATTTGCGGTCGCGATCAGTCGCTTTGCGAAATAGGTCAATGGCCTTGTCCCAGTCTTGATTCTTGGAAGCCTCCGCCCCTTCTCGAGCGAACTTGGCTGCTTCCTTGTTGGCTTGTGCCTGGACGGATTGAGAGAGGCAAAACGCCAGAGCCACGACGAGAGTAAGAGCAGATTTTTTTTTCATGATTTGTTGTTGGACGTTGACTTTTTTAGAGAATTCGAAACTCAGGCCAAGAATAGTTGGCCGCAAGCGCAACTCTTCACGTCTGTTCCGGAGAAGATGCTGGCTCGATGTCGATCTTTGGTTCCGGCTCAGGTGCAAGTGTCTGCGCCGGCCCCGCGGCGTCAACTCGCAAGATGCGCCAGGCGCGACCGGTCGATTCGTCTATCTCAATGAGGGCGCCACGCAACCGGACTTCGCCCGCCGCGACCGGAAATGACGCGGGCAAGTTTGAAATAAAACGGTTCATGATGGGCTCGATCGCGCGCCCGAGAATGGAATTGACCGGGCCGCACATTCCGGCGTCGCACATGAAGGCCGTGCCGCCCGGGAAAATTTGTTCGTCCGCCGTCTGCACATGCGTGTGGGTGCCGATGACAGCGGAAACTTTTCCATCCAGAAATCGGCCGAGCGCAATTTTTTCGCTCGTCGTCTCGCCGTGCACATCGACAACGATATTTTTGGTTTCTTCACGCATTTTCGTGACCGCTGCTTCCACGGCGTGAAACGGGTTCTCGAGAATCGGCTGCATAAACGTGCGGCACTGCACATTGATCACGCCCACTTTCCCCTTGGCCGTCTCCAGCACGATTGATCCACCGCCGGGCGCACCGGCCGGATAATTGACCGGCCGGAGGAGACGCGGTTCGAGATTAAGAAAAGCAACGACGTCTTTTTGATCCCAAACATGATCGCCGGTGGTGATCACGGACACGCCCGCGCGCAAAAGCTCGATCGTAATTTTTCCGGTGATGCCGCGTCCGCCAGCCGCGTTCTCACCATTGACGATCGTGAAATCGATCCCGTGCTGTTCCTTTAATTGGGGCAGCCGCGCGATCACGGCGTTGCGTCCCGGCTCGCCAACGACGTCGCCCAGGAAAAGTATCGTTAGCATTCGACGAGCTTCGTATTAAAGAGAGCGAAATCCAATTGTCGATGTTTCGTGGCAGGCAAGTAAAGATGCGGCTCGCATTACTGGCACTCTGCTTGTCGATCTTTCCGCCCGCCGTCCGCGCCGCCGAGAATCTCGGAATTCTCGGCAGGCATCCGCGGTGGAAGGTGCTGGAAAAATATCAGCAAACAATCACGCACGACGAGTTCGCGCAGCTCATCCAAAATGTTTACTGCACGCACGGTATCGCCCCCGACCTGATCACCATCGACGACAACTCTGCGCGTCTCTTGACCAATCGAGACGCGCAAAGTTTCGTCACGCTGCGTTTTGCCAAAGATAACGCTTCACGCGAGCGGGTGCCGCGACTTTGGCGCGCCGCAAAATCTTTGCCACCGGCAAGACAAGAGAAGCCGCTTTCCGGTTTGCGCATCGCGCTCGATCCGGGTCATCTCGGCGGCAAATGGGCCAAAATGGAGGAGCGCTGGTTTCAAGTTGGGGAGAGCCAACCAGTTAAGGAAGGCGATCTCGCTTTGAAGGTGGCGCGCATCCTGGCGCCGCGATTGAAAGAATTAGGCGCAAAAGTTCTTTTTGTTCGTAACCGCAGGCAACCAATCACGTCGAAACGCCCGGATGATTTCAAAGAGCTCGGCAAGAAAATTCTGATCAAAAACGGTGTGCCCCAACCGCGCGAGGATTTTGCGGACCCCGATGAGCCGGCAAAAGAGCAAACCGTTCGCTGGCAGAGTGAAATTTTATTCTATCGCCACAGCGAGATTCGTCGTCGCGCCGTGCTGGTAAACACAAAATTGCATCCCGATCTTGTGCTTTGTTTGCATTTGAATGCCGAGCCGTGGGGCGATCCGAAAAATCCGACACTCGTGGACAAAAATCACCTTCATCTCCTCGTGAACGGTTCCTATCTCGAATCGGAGTTGGAGTTCGATGACGAACGTTTTGAGATGCTGAGGAAACTTTTGAGTCGCGCTTACGAGGAAGAATTGCCGATCGCGAACGCAATTGCTGCCGCGATGGCCAAAGAGACGCAATTGCCGGCCTACGAATATCCGACCGCGAACAACGTCACCAAAATTGGATCGACCGGCTACGTTTACGCCCGCAATCTGCTCGCCACGCGGCTGTATCGTTGCCCGGTAGTTTATTGCGAGCCGTACGTCATGAACAGTCGCGATGCGTTCGCACGAATTCAGGCTGGCGATTACGAAGGGACGCGCAACATCGGCGGTGTCGAGCGCAAAAGCATTTTTCGCGAATACGCCGATGGGTTAGTGAACGGATTGATCGAGTACTATCGCAACGCGCGAAAATGATCCTCCTCTATTGCGGCGGTCTGTGACCGTCGCTCGAATAATGCGACGCTCATAGAGCGCCGCTACAGTTGATCAATCGCGTCGCGAATATCCTCCATCGTCGCGTCGCTGGACAAATGCGCCGATCCAATTGCCGGCGTCAGGACGAAACGAACTTTTCCGCCCTGGAATTTTTTGTCGAACTGCAGCCCGTCGAGAATTTTCTCGCGCGGAAAATTTGCCGGCAACCGAGTCGGCAATTCGAATGCGCTCAAAAGATCGGCAATCGCATCTCGCTGGTCTTTCGGCAGCCCGGCTTTCTTGATCGAGATGACGCACGCCGCAACAATTCCGAGGCTGACAGCTTCGCCGTGGAGAAATTCCCGATAATCACCCGCGCGTTCAATCGCGTGGCCGACAGTATGACCAAAGTTGAGCAGCGCGCGTTCTCCCGTCTGATCCAACTCATCTTTGGCAACGATGCGCGATTTTATCTCGATGTTGCGCCGAACGAGCGGCGCAAGGTTGCTGAGATCGACATGTCGAAGCGCGGTGAACATTTCCGCATCCGCGATGATGGCGTGCTTGATGATTTCGGCGAAGCCCTGGTTGAACTCGCGACGCGGCAAAGTTTTTAGAAGATCGACATCGTCAATCACGAGTGACGGATGATGAAATGCGCCGATCAAATTTTTCCCGGCGCTTGCGTTCACGCCGGTCTTCCCGCCGATCGAACTGTCAACCATGGCGAGCAAGGTCGTTGGGATTTGCACGTGCGGAATGCCACGCTCATAAATCGCGGCGACAAATCCCGAAATGTCGCTAACCATTCCGCCACCGAGCCCGATGACGAACGATTGTCGATCCAACCCGGCCGCGATCATCTGATCGCAAATCGCGCCGACTTGTTCGAGCGTTTTGGATGTTTCGCCCGCCGGAATCGTGATCAGCGTTGGCTTAAATCCCGCTGAACTTAAACTTTGTTTGACGCGATCAGCAGAGAGTGCGGCAATATTCGTATCGGTGATAACGGCGCATCGGCCGGAGAAGCCGATGGTTCGGCAGCGCTCTCCAATCTCCTGCAACAAATGCTCGCCAATCAGCGCATGATAGCGGCGGTCACTAGAGATGATGATCTCACCAGCCGGTTGTTCTACTGTGTCGGATCCCAATGTTTTAGACCGAGCGGATCGGGCCCTTTCTCGACGGATCCGTGAAGGTGGTCGAAGGTCGCGGCTACGGCCCCGATGGCAAGGTCACCTTCAATGCCCTGGGTATCATCTCCTACAATGCGGACAAGAAGACGTACAGCATGCGTTCGTACGCGCAGGGGTACTCGGGCGATTTCACCCTCACCCCGACGGCCGACGGCTACGTGTGGGAAATTCCGGCCGGGCCGATGACGATGCGCTACACGGCCGTCGTAAAGGACGGCACCTGGCACGAGGTGGGCGACCGCATCGTGCCGGAGAAAGACCCCGTTCGATTTTTTGAAATGAGCCTGAAGCGAGTGGGCGATTCGCCATGGCCCGGCGCCGGGGC
>Ga0137415_10003328_pt1 | contig 15973 bp, 17 predicted proteins | sample CZODoug3_1_1_16f_FD_183082 | JGI IMG/M metagenome (GOLD analysis project Ga0137415, IMG submission 183082) | Vadose zone soil fungal communities from Angelo Coast Range Reserve, California, USA - CZODoug3_1_1_16fungal (Hybrid Assembly) | ecosystem: Environmental > Terrestrial > Soil > Vadose...
GGTGAAGAAGCCCATCGGCAACGCCAGGATGTGGCGGTAGAGATCGCCCTGGAGCGCAGCCGCCGCCCGCACCCGGATCCAGAGCGCGAGCAGGTAGTTGCCGAAGTCGAGCCACCCCTTGAGGAACCCGGCCACCACGTAGACCACGCAGAGGATGAGGATCGCGCGGAAGCGATCGTCCACCGACTGCACCCCGAGCCACTGGAAGACCGTCGCGCCGAGGTTCCGAAGCGAGAGCCCGGCCGACGCCGCATCGCCGGCGCCCGCGGCGCCACCCACCGGCGCGCCGAGCGCCAGGTCGAGGATGGGCGCCATGAGAACGGGAAAGAGCGCGGCGAGCGCCGCGGCCAGGTAACTCGCCAGGAGCAGCAAGCCCACGGCCCACCAGTACGGCGCGGTGTAGGCGCGCAGCAGCCCGGCGAAGCGCCGGAGGTCGCTCGCGTGCCTCATCCTCGTCTCCACTCGGACGCGGGCAGCGGCCGGCGCAGCGTCAGGAGCTTCGCGGCCGGGATCCCGAGGCTCACGAGCTCGGCCAGGTGCGGCTCGGGTCGGTCGAAGGTCGCGACGATGATTCCGTCGACCTGCTCGTCGAGGACCTCGGTGATGCTCCGCACCGGAAAGCCGAGGAATTCGCCGCCCGCCTCGCGAGCGAAGACGCCGACCGGCTCGAGGCCAAGCTCTTTCAGCGTGACGTACGCGAGCTCGGCGGCCTCGCCGACGCCGTAGAGGACGACGCGCTTCGTGCCGTCACCTGGGAGGTGGCTGAGGGTGTCGCGCAGCGTCCCGCGCGTGCGGCGGTAGACACCGAGCGAGTACGTCATGTAGTCGTACGTGAGGCGGGTCTTTTCCAGGAGGCCCTTGGGCGTCACCACGTAACGGAGACGCTTGCGCGCCGCGGGCTTCCGGGGGAACTCGGTGATCTTGATCAGGCCCTTCTTGGCCAGACGCTTGAGATAGAGGTTCGTCAGGCCGAGCGCCACCCCGAGGCGCTGCGCGAGTGCCCGCTGGGTGAGCGGCCGCCCCTCGCCGATGGCCGTGAGAATCTCGAGGTCTCGCTCCTGGTGGCGCTCCATGGTGAGGTGTAGTGTTCAACATTTGAACACGCCGACGAACACGGAGTAAAGCTGTTTTTCGGCGGCCCGGGGCGGGCGGCACCCGGTCGCGAGCGTCGAGAAGTGCGCCTCGGCGAACGCGCGCCGGTCGTCAGCTCCGACCGACGACGCGGCGCAGGAGCGCCCGACCCCGCGGCCCGATAGCGCGGGTCACGGCATGGCGCAGCCGCTTCGCGTAGTCGGTCGGCCGCGGCCGATAGTCGGTGGTGTGCAGGCGCGGCGGCGTACGACCGTCGAGCCAGTCACGGTAGTAGTAGAGCTGGAGAGCGTTGCGCTGGCGCCCAGGCGGGCACGCCAGTGGCTCGGGCAGTCCATGGAAGGACACGTCGCTACACTCGAACAGCACCGCGCGGTTCAGAACCGGCGCGATCCGCTGCACGCAGCGCTTCATATCCGCCGACCATAGCTCGAGCTCGCCCCGCCACGCGGGCTCCCAGCCAGGGTTGACGTAGACGAGTAGATTGAGGATCCGCTGCTTCCGCGTGATCGGGTGCTCGTTGAAGTCCGCGTGGACGTCGAGAAAGCCGCCCGGCCCCGAAGCGTGCATGCCTTCGCCGAAGCGGTGCGGATCCGGCTCGAGGCCGGCCATTCCCGTCGCGCGCTCGAGCCAGGCGAGGAACCGCGGCCCGTGCAGCTCATCCATCGCCATCCGGACGACCGGAGGAAACTGGGCCTCGTCCTGGACCGAGTACTTGTCGGAATGCAGGTGCCGGTGGGAGCGAAAGCCCGCCCGGACCGGCGGGAATGCCGCGCCGATCTCGGCGGCGAGGTTCGCGTCGAAGAGTCCATCGATGACGAGGTGCGGGAACGGCGATGCCTCATGGAACCGCTCGCGCCACCCGTCGGCGGCCGTGTCGAGCTTAGCGTAGTCGATCATCGCTTTTGGCACCACCCGAGGTTCACCGCGTGCTGGCCGAAGCCGTAGCCAGCGCCGTAGAGCATCGGCGGGCACTCACCCAACGTCTTGTGCCACCACACCGGATCGAAGACGGCGCGGGTGAACGTGTCGACGCTCGCCTCATGCGTGAACAGCTTCGCGCCCTCCGGCATTCGCGGCCACAGGTGCTCGAAGACCGTGCGTCCCGACCGGATCAGATCCGCATCCTCGAAGACCACCGCAGGCGCCACGTCGAGCTTCGGCAGCGTCTCCTCATAGAGGCCGGGCACAAATTCGCAGCACTCGATCGCGCCCCAGCGGCGGACGTTCTCGCGCACCGTCTCGAGCGTGCCGCGATAGGCCCCCACCTCGTACCGTTTCACTCGCCCGGTGAGGACACGGTGCACCTCGTCGTCCGCTTCCGGCGCCGGCAGCCCCTCGAAGCTGTCGCACACGATCAGACGCCGTCCGGTATGTCGGCAGGCGAGTGACAGCTTGGCGGTCGAGCCGCCGAGGTAGCAGCCGAGCTCGACCACCGGCCCCGCGACCGGAGACGTGAGGATCGCCTCCGCGACGATGAGGAGCTCCGCCGGTTGATGTGCGCAGGGCACGTGGCGATGAACCTCGCGGAATCGACGGACGATCTCGCGCCGGCTTGCAGGCGTGTCCGCGCCGCCCATCGCGCGGCGGATGAAGTCGTGTACGAAGATCCGCAGCCGGATCGCCTGCAACGAGTTGCCTACTACTGCTCGTGCGCTCGTCACCGGTCCCCCGTCGTCGTCGATCGCTCCTCGCCCACACGCCCCGATCTGAAGCTCTTGTGGCGCGACTGGTCGAAGAAGTCCTCGGTTCCACCCGGCTGCGTGGATTGCCGGGATTGTACCATCCGCGAGCGCCGCGCCCGCCCGTCCCTCCCCTCACCGGACACCCTCGAGGAGGGCGGCCAGCGCCCGGTCGAGACGGTCGATCGAGAAGTGCGCCTCGACGAACGCGCGCGCGCGCGCGCCCATCTCGCGCGCCCGCGCCGGGCTCCCGGCGACCTCGAGGACCGCGTCGGCGATCGCCCGCGCATCGCGAAGGGGCACGAGCCGCGCCTCCAGGCCGTCGCGCAGCATCGCCGCCCGCTCGCTGGTGCGGCCCGTGATCACCGGCAGCCCGAGCGCCAAGCTCTGGACCAGCGTCGAGGAGAACGTCCGCTCGCCCCGGGCGTCGCTGTCGAACCCGCTGCACCAGGCGTCAGCCATCTGGAGGTAGACCGGCAGGCGCTCGAAGAGCTGCTCCTCCACGAAGAGGAGGTTCTTCCGGTCGGGCTCGTGGTCCTTCGGGATCACGACGAAGACGATCCGTGGGTCGTCCTCGAGGAGACGCGCGGCCTCGTAGATGTACGGGAGCCCGTGCCAGGGATGCCACATGCCGTGATAGAGCACCACGAAGCGATCCTCGATCCCGAGCCCGCGCCGGAGGGCGGCCGCCTCCCCGTCGTACCGCCGGGAGAAGAGGGTCAGATCCACGACCGGATAGACGACCTCGATGCGGGCCGGATCGAGCGCGAATCGCGCGAGCAGCTCGCGCCGCATCGTTTCCGAGTGCGTGATGATGCCGACTGCGCGCCGGTACGTCCAGGCGTCGAGCCACTGCGGGAACCAGGGAAAGACCTCCCGATGCGACACGTAGGTCAGGATCTGGTCCATGATCACCCTGCGGCCCAGGAGCCTGGCGAGGAGCACGTAGAGCGGCACGAGCGGGTGCGGCGTCACGAAGACGACGTCGTGACGCGCGAAGGCCCGGGCCGAGAGCGGAAGCTGCCGCAGGACGCCGGCGAGCCGTCGCAGCGCGTTCCCCTTGAGCCGCTCGAAGTCGAGCAGCTCCACGCGATGGCCGAGCCGTCCGAGGGCCGCGACGTACTGCTGCACCCGGAAATACGGTTCGCTCTCGCGGCGGAGCGGCTTGTGGAGCAGCACCCGAAGCGGCCCGGGGCGCCCGCTCACGGCGCGCCGGCCACGAGGCGTTCGCCGAGCTCGCGGACGAAGAGCACCTCGCGGCCTCGCACGGCGTCGAGCCGCGCGCGCAGCCACGCGATGCCCCCGAGCACGACATCGCGGTCGTGAAAGACGACGCCGCACTCGTCGCCGACGACGGGGAGGGCTCCGGCGTGCGTCGTGGGCGCGCGGTAGGACAGGTACCGCACGCCGTGACGGCGCGCGAGCTCCGGCGTGAATGGCTGCAGGAGATTCCCCGGCGGAACGAGCGTGACGATCGAGACGCCGAACGCGTCCGAGAGGATCGCCTGGGCGCGCGCGATGCTGGCTTCCTGCACCTCGGCCGGCACGAACTCGTAGAACTCCCGGTGGTACGAGCGATTGCCGGCCCAGAGGCGCGGGCGAAACGCGCGACCGTCCAGGAGGCAGTGCGTGAGCCCGTGGTTGGCGACCTCCAGCAGCCGCGCGTCCACGCCCTCGCGGATCGCGCGCGCCACGTCGGGGAATTTTCTCGGGAACGGCGTGAGGCGACCGTCGTCCTCGACCCACGCGGCGGTGACGCCGACGGTCATGCGCGCGCCGGCGGCCGTGAGCGTCTCGAGAATCGCGTGCCAGTCGGACGCCGTCAGCTCGCGATACGGCCCCCAGCGCTTGATCGGAGGAAGATACTTCAGCCACAGCAGGTTGCCCGGGAACGGCAGCCGCACCGGGCCGACGTTCAGTCGTGTGAGCCCGTACACCTCGTGACGCTTCGAAGCCGCGCCGACATCGTCCATCCGGATCATCATCGGAGCGGGCCGACCGGTCACCATGCGTGCCGCGTCAGCACGGGTCCGGGGTGCGCGCGACCACGGTCAGCCGCCCGCCCTGCCGGAGGACGGCGAGCGCTGCCCCGAGTCCGAAGGACACCCACGCCGGCGTGAGCAGGCGCGTGAGCCGGCCCGCGAGCGGCGCGAGCGCCGGTCGGTCCCTGCCGAGGAAGTCCAGGCTCCCGGTGATGTTCCTGAGCACTTTCTGGTGGAACACCCGCTCGGGCCTGAGCCCGCACTCGCCGAGCAGACCGGCCAGCGTCTGCGGCGTGAAGTGCCAGAGGTGGCGCGGCACATCGAGGCCGTACCAGCGGCTGCGGAAGAGGACGAACTCCCAGCAGCCCGCGTTCGGCACGCTGAACACGAAGTACCCGCCCGGCCGCAGCGCGGCGGCGACTTTGCGCAGCACCGTGCGCGGGTTCTCGAGGTGCTCGACGACCATCCACGCGAAGACCGCGTCAAAGGTCCCCGGCGCGACGTCGATCGCCTCGGCTTGTCCCCGGTGGACGTGGATGCGCGGATCCCGGGCGAGCCGCGCGGCCGGCGGCGCCGCCGGCTCGAGCGCATGGACTTCCCACCCGCGCGCGAGCGCGTGCCGGACGAAGAGCCCCGCGCCGCTGCCCAGCTCGAGCACGCGGGCCCCCGGCGGAAGATTGGGCGTCCACCAGATGCGCCGGCTCCCGAACCGCTCTCTGAGCCAGCCCCGCGAGCGCGGGTTGGCGTCCGCCTCCTGCCCGCTGGATTCGTCACCGGCGTCGCGGTGAGGACCGTAGTCTGCGGGGTAGTAGGCGGCCAGCGCCTCGCCCGTGGGCCGGGGCGAGGTCTGTGTGAGGCCGCACGCGGCACAGCGCACCACCCAAAATTCTCCCGGCAGGTGGTGCAGACGATCGTGCGCGGCGAACAGCCGCTGCACGACACGTGCTCCGCACAGCGCGCATTCCTGCTTCGTCTCGGGAATGGGCTGCCTATCGCGGTGGGGGGCGGTGACTCGCGACGGCCGGTCGCCGACGGTGAGGGAGGCCGGCGCCTACTCCCCGATCACCTGGACGCTGATCTCGCGGCGGCGCGGGCCGTCGAGCTCGGCGAAGATCACGGACTGGAACCGGCCCAGCGTCAGCTCGCCGTTGTTCACGCCGAGCGCGATGCTGCGCCCGAGCAGCGCCGCGCGCAGGTGCGAATGCGCGTTACCGCGCTCGCAGTCCGACACCCGCGGGTCGTCGTGGCGGTAGCCGTTACGCTCGGGCACGAGGCGCTCGATGAGCGCCTTGAGGTCGTCGATGAGCGCGCTCTGGAACTCGTTGATCAACAGCGCGCAGGTCGTGTGGAGTGTGTTGATGAGCGCGATGCCGGCCTTGATGGGCGACTGCTGCACCGCGTCCCGTACCAGCTTCGTGATGTCCGAGACCTCGGTGCGCTCCTCACTCGACAGCGTGAACGAGGTGCTGAAGACCTTCATGTCTCCATTCTCTCCGCGCGGCCCCCTGATTTCGCCGTACACACCGCCAGCAGGGCTGCGCCAAGACCAACCGATACCATAACGACACACTGCGGTAAAAGTCAACCTAAGCCTCACGCCATCTTCGGGTCGAGCAGGTCGCGGAGGCCGTCGCCCAGCAGGTTGAGGCCGAGCACGGTGAGGGCGATCGCGCCGCCCGGGAAGACTGCGAACCATGGGTTCAGGGACAGAAAGTTCTGCGCGTCCTTCAGCATGAGCCCCCAGGACGGGTGCGGTGGCTGCGTGCCGAGCCCCAGGTACGCGAGTGCGGCCTCGGCGAGGATCGCCACCGGGAAGCTCGTCGTGGCCTGGATGATCAGCGGCGGCAACGTGTTCGGCAGGATGTGGCGCAGGACCAGCCTGGCGTCGCGCGCCCCGAGCGCCCGCGCCGCCAGGACGAACTCACGCGGGGCGAGCTCGAGGAAACCCGCGCGCGTGAGTCGCGCGAACGACGGCACGAACGCGATGCCGATGGCGACCATGCTGATCACGACGCCGGGCGTGAACACCGCCGCGAAGAGGAGCGCGGAGAGGATCGCCGGAAACCCCTGCAGCGCGTCGATCAGCCGCATGCACGCCTCGTCGAGCCACCCCCGCGCGTAGCCACTCGCGATCCCGAGGAGAATGCCGACCGCCGCGACGATCCCCACCGCGATGACGCCGACCGTGAGCGAGATGACCGCGCCACGCATCACGCGCGACAGGAGGTCGCGCCCGTACTGGTCGGTGCCGAACGGATGCTCGGCCGACGGCGCCTGGAGCCGCGCCGTGATAGACATCGCGAGCGGGTCCCGGGGCGTGTAGCCGCGCGAGAGACCCGCGGTCAGGACGAGCGACGCGGTGATCGCCACGCCGAGGGCGAACGTCAGGTGCCTCCACGGCCGCCCGCGGCTCATCCTCGCCTACTCGTACCGGATACGAGGGTCGAGGACGCCGTAGAGCAGGTCCACGGCGAAGTTGATCAGGACGATGCAGGAGGCGACGAAGAGTGCCACACCCTGCACGACGGGCAGGTCGCGCGCCGTGATGGCGCCGAGCGCCAAGCGTCCGAGTCCGGGGAGCGCGAAGACCGACTCGAGGACGATCGAGCCCGCCATGAGCTGGCCGAGCTGGATGCCGGCCACGGTCACGATCGGGATCAAGGCGTTCCTCAGCGTGTGCTTGCCGAGCACCGTCGCCTCGCTCACGCCCTTGGCGCGTGCCGTGCGCACGTAGTCCTCGCGCAGGACGTCGAGCACCGAGGAGCGCGTGGCGCGGACGAGCACGGCGGCTTGGAACAAGCCGAGCGCCACGGCCGGCAGCAGCAGCGACCGCACCCCCGGCCAGACTCCGCCGGACCAGCCCTCGAAGCCGCCCGACTGCACCCAGCCGAGCCGAACCGAGAAGAGCAGGATCAGCAGGAGCCCCGCCCAGAACGACGGCACCGCGATCCCGAGTTGCGAGAGGACCATCGCCGCGTAGTCCCCCATCCGCCGGTGGCGCGTCGCCGCGTAGAGGCCGAGCGGCAGCGCCGTGAGCACCATCAGCGCCGCGGCCATCAGCATCAACGGCAGTGTGAGCGGCAGGCGGCTCAGGATGAGGCGTCCGACCGGCACGTCGTATTGGATGGACACGCCGAGGTCTCCCGTGAGCGCCCGTCGAAGCCAGTCGGCGTACTGGACCGCGAGCGGCCGGTTCAGACCCAGCGCCTCGCGCAGGCGCGCGACGGCCTCGGGGCTTCCCTCGGTGCCCATGATGATCAGCGCGGGATCGCCGGGCAGCACGCGGATCACGACGAACACGAGGATGGAGACGCAGACGAGGGTCGCGACGAGCGTCGCGACCCGTCTCAGCACATACCGCCGCACGCCCCTACGCGACCGGCCCGGCTACTTGGTCCACGCGACCTCGGAGAGATCGGCCGACGGGATCGGCAGGTCCTTCCACAGGCCCTGGAGCCCCTTCTTCGCAACGAGCAGCCGCGGGTGCATGAAGAGCCACACCGCGGGCGCGTCCTCGACGAGCATGCGCTGCATCTGGACGTACAGGTCACGGCGCGCCTTGTCCTCGAGCGTGACCTCCGACTTCTGGAACAGCTCCTGGAACTTCGGGCTGTCGTACCGGAAGTAGTACTTGGGGTTCGCGTAGTTCGCGATGTCCCAGGCCTCGGCGTGGCCGATGATCGTCAGGTCGTAGTCCGCCTCGCGCCAGACGCGGGAGATCCACTGGCCCCACTCGATCTGCTCGATCTTCAGCCGGATGCCGACCTTCTGCAGTTGGTCGGCGATGATCTCACCGCTCCGCACGGCGTAGTAGTACTGCGGCGAAACCTTCAGCACGGCCTCGAACCCGTTCGGGTAGCCGGCCTCCGCGAGAAGCTTCTTCGCCCTCGCCTGGTCGTACGGCATGGCCCCGGCGAGGTCCACGAAGTAGGGGTTCAACGGATCCACGTTGCTGCCGAGAATCCGTCCCATCCCGAACATCGCGCCCTTCAGCACGTCCGCCTTGTTGATCGCGTGGGTGATCGCCCGCCGGACGCGCACGTCGGCGTACGGCTTCCGTGAGTTGTTCATCGCCAGGATCACGTCGTTCGTGGTATCGCCGACGATCACCTGGAAGCGCGGGTCCTTTTGCAGCTCCTGCACGTGCTCCGGCCCGAGGCCGAAGAGCGACGCGTCCACGTCGCCGGCCTTGAGCGCCGCCAGCGCGGCGTTCGGGTCCGGTATGAACCGGAACACGATCTTGTCGAGCCTCGGGATGCTCTTCGCGTGGTACTCGGGGTTCCGGACGAGCACGATGCGATCGCCGCGCACCCATTCGGCGAGGCGAAACGGCCCGGTGCCGATCGGCTCGCTCTTCAGCGTGTCCACGGCCTCACGCGGGTAGATGACCGAGCCCTGCCGGGCGAGGTTGAGGAGGAAGTTCGCGTTCAGGCTCTTGAGCGCGAACGTGATCGTGTAGTCGTCCTTGACGATGATGTCGCCGATCGCCGCGTAGTAGCCCGGGTACGGGTGCTTCGTCTCCGGGTTCATCGCACGGTCGAAGACGTACTTGACGTCGGCCGCGCGCAGCTCGCGACCGTTGTGGAAGCGGACGCCCCGCTTCAGGAAGAAGGTGTAGTTCCGGTCGTCCGTGGTGTGCCAGCGCTCAGCCAGCCACGGCACGAGCCTGCCGTGGCGATCCACCTTCACCAGGCATTCCTGGACGTTGTAGAGGACCACGCCCGCGGTCGCCGACGCCGGCGTGGCCGTGAGATCGAGGCCGGGCGGCTCTGTGCTGTTCTGGACGACCAGCGTCCCCTGGGCGCGGGCGGCGACCGGCCCGACGGCCAGCGCCAGAGCAAACGAAGCGTGGACCCTCAGCACGACGGCGTGGCGCATCACGGCACTCTCCTCGTCTACCCCTTGAACGTCCTGAAGTGGTCGACCGTGCGCCGGAGCCCCTCGTCGAAAGCGACGTGCGGCGCATAGCCGAGCAGGCGCTTGGCCTTCGAGAGATCGGCGAGCGTGTGCGGAACGTCGCCCGAACGCGGCGGCGAGTGCTTCCGCTCGAGCCGGCGCCCGACGATCGCCTCGAGCTTCGCGACCATCGCGAGCAGGCTCACGCGCTCGCCGCAGCCGACGTTGAAGACTTCGCCGCCGGCGCCCGGCGCGCGCGCGGCCAACACGTTCGCCTCGATGACGTTTTCGATGTACGTGAAGTCGCGCGACTGCGTTCCGTCGCCGTGGACCTCGAGCGGCCGGCCGCGGAGCGCCCACAAGATGAAGCGGGGGATCACCGCGGCGTACTCGGACTTCGGGTCCTGGCGCGGGCCGAACACGTTGAAGTAGCGGAGCCCGACGGTCGCGACGCCGAAGAGGCGCGTCCACACCGCCGCGTACTGCTCGCCTGCCGCCTTCGACACCGCGTACGGCGAGATCGGGGCCGGCGGCTGATCCTCACGCTTTGGGAGCTCCGGGGCGGCGCCGTAGACCGACGACGACGAGGCATAGACGACGCGCGGGACGCGGCAGCGCCGCGCGGCCTGGAGCACGTTCAGCGTGCCCGTGACGTTGTTCTCGTTGGCGCCGAGCGGGTCCTTCACCGAACGCGGCACCGAGCGCATCGCCGCCTGGTGGAAGATCACCCGCGCGCCACGCGCCGCGCGCTCCACCGCCGTGCGGCTCCGGATGTCGCCCCGGATCACCTCGAGGCGTTTGCCGGCCTTCGCAGCGAAGGGCAGGTTCGCGCGCGTGCCCGAGGAGAAGTTGTCGAGCACCCGCACGCGCGCGCCGTCGGCGAGGAGTCGCTGGACGAGGTGCGAGCCGATGAAGCCCGCGCCGCCGGTGACGAGGAAGAGGTCGCTCACGTGGCCGATTGTAGCGCGGCCGCTCGGTAGACGGCCGCGGTCTTCTCGACCATCGGACCGATGCCGAACTCCACCCGCACGCGCTCGCGCGCCGCCCGCCCTATGCGGCGGCGGCGCTCCGGGTCATCCATGAGCCCCGCAATCGCCGCGGCGAGGGCGCGCGCGTCCCCGGGCGGAACGAGGAGACCGGTCTGTCCGTGGCGGACGACGTCGCGGTGACCGGGCACGTCGGTCGCGACGACGGCGAGGCCCGCGCCCATCGCCTCCAGGACGGCGAGAGGCAGTCCCTCCTTCTGCGACGTCGACACGTAGAGATCGAGCGCCGGGTAGACGCGCGCGGAGTCGTCGAGCCAGCCGGCGAAGATCACGCGACCGTTGAGCCGGGCCGCGGCGGCGAGACGCCGGAGCCGGTCGCCCTCGGGCCCGTCGCCCACGAGGAGTAACGAGACGCCGCGACGGTTCAGGGCCCCGAGAGCACCGACGAGCGTGTCGAGCCGCTTGATCGGATCGAAGCGCGCGACCGCGCCGAGCACGAAGAGATCGGGTGCGAGGCCGAGCTCCTCGCGCCGGATCGGCGAGCGCGCGAGCACGCGGTCCTGCTCATCGAGGTCCACACCGTTGACGATGGTGACGCTCTGTGCCGCCTCGAACAGCCCGAGGGCGAGCGCCTCGGCCGCCTGCGTCGGCGAAACGCTGACGACCGTCCGGGTCCAGCGGGAGAGCCGGCGCTCGAGTCGCAGGTAGAGCGTCGCGAGGGGCGGCGGGTAGCGCTCGTAGTGGATGCCGTGGAAGGTGTGGACGGCCGGCACGCCCGTCAAGCGTGCGGCGAGCCGCCCGTGGAGGCCCGCGCCCTTGCCGTGCGAGTGGATCACCTGGATCCCGTGCCCCTTCACGAGCCGCACCGTCGCCCAGAGCGCGCGAGGGTCGAGCCGGCCGGCGTCGACCTCCGTGACCGTCAGCCCGAGGTCCCTGAAGCGCTCGAAGAACGCGCCGTCACGCGGCGCCGCGACGGCGACCTCGAACCCCTCGCGCGGCAGGCGGCACACGAGATCGTAGACCTGCCGCGGGCCTCCGCCGAGCGCGCTCGTCGTCAGGAGCTCGAGGACGCGGATCACGCGCGCGCCCGGTCGACCTGGGCGGCGCCGAGCCCCTGCCCGGGCTGGCGGTACTCCTCGCGCGGGGGCGCGAAGATGTCGAGGACGACGCAGCGTCCGTCGAGGGCGCGGCCGCCGTGCGGGACGTTCGGCGGCGTCTGCCAGAAGTCGCCGGCCTTCACGTGGTGCTCGACACCATCCTGGATGCGGATCCACTCGCCCTCGAGGCAGACGCCCCATTGCTCGTTCGGGTGCGAGTGCACGGGCGACAGCGAGTGCGGCTCGAGCGTGACGACCGACAGCATGGCGTGCTCACCGGGGAAGACCCGCGCGGTCACGCCGGGTGCGAGCTGCCGAACGATGCCACCCTCGCGTAGATTGTGGAACATGCGATCTCCTTTCGTCGCCGTTTACAGCCGCGACCTGAACCCTTATATTAACCCCCGCTCCCAAGGAGGCTCTGTGCGGCTCTTCTCGTCGAACCTGCTACGTTTCACCTGCAAGCCCGTGGGCGGCCCGGTCTACCCGCTCGACGAGCTCTGAGTCAGCCGAGGAGAACGCCGATGCCGTTTGGTGCATTCGTCGCAGGAGACTTCAGGGTGTTCGACGTGAAGGGCTTTCGGGCCCGCATGGACGAGATCCGGAGTCGGGTTCGGCCGAAGCTCGAGACGCTGGGTCACAGCCTGGCACCCACGATGGCCCGGTCCACAGGCGCCGAGGTGTTCGCCCACGTCGCCAAGCACGCCCGCCGCACCGTGAACCCGCCCGACGACACATGGGTGGCGTTCGCTCCCGACGCGCGCGGCTACAAGAAGCACTGCCACTTCAAGGTCGCCGTCTCGCGCCACTGCGTGCGCTTCCTCTTCGAGGTGGGTCCTGAGCACGCGGACAAGAAGCGCTGGGCGACGGCCTGGAGGCGGAGCGCGCCGAGGCTCGCGCCGGTCCTCCGGCGCGTGAAGAACCTCGCGTGGTTCAAGAACGAGCACGACGAGGAGCCGGCGGCGCCGCTCGCGGATCTCGCGCCCGACGCGCTGGCCGAGCTCGGTGACGAGCTCACGCTGACGCGCGACGGGCAGCTCGTCATCGGGCGGGCCGTGCCCGCCGAAGAGGCCGCGCGCTGGACCGAGGCGCAGTACCGCGCCGCCGCGCTCGAGACCTTCCGGGCCCTCGTCCCCTTGTACAGGCTGAGGTGAGCCCCGCCGGCCGAGGCGAGCCCCGAGCCTGCCGCGCGGTGAGCACCCGCGGCGTGATTTTCGATATGGACGGCGTGCTGATCGACTCCGGCGCCCACCACCGCGCGGCGTGGCGCGCGCTCCTCGAGGAGCTCGGGACGACGCCGGCGCGGCCGGACTACTGGCGGCTCACCATCGGTCGTCCCGGCAACGAGGCGGTGTCGCTTCTCCTGGGGCGCGAGATACCGTGGCCGGAGGCCGAGCGCCTCGCCGACAGGAAGCGCGACCACTATCTGCGTCTCTCGCGTCAGGGGCTCCCCGCGGTCCCGGGGGTCGCCGCCTTCATCGACGCGCTGGAGGGAGCGGGCGTGCCCCGCGCCGTCGCCACCTCCGCCTCGCGCCACGACGTCGATCGGCTCCTCGGGCGCCTGGGTCTCCGCGAGCACTTCGAGGTCGTCGTCGCGGCGGAGGACGTGCGCTCAGGCAAGCCCGACCCCGAGGTCTACCTGCGCGCCGCCGAGGGCATCGCGGTCCCGCCGCGCGCGTGCCTCGTCTTCGAGGATTCCGTCGTCGGCGTCCAGGCGGCCCGCAGCGCCGGCATGCGGGTCATCGGCGTCATCACGGCCCACACGGAGGAGGAGCTGCGCGCGGCGGGCGCGGCGCGCGTCATCGACGATTTCGAGGGGCTCGCGTGGCCTCTGTGAGCGCGCCCGAGTTCTGGACCGACCTCTACGCGCGGGGCGCGGACGGCTGGGAGCTGCGCCAGCCCGCACCGCCGCTCGTCGAGTTCATCGAGACGACGCCGCCCCCGCGCGGGCGCGTCGCGGTCCCGGGCTGCGGCCGCGGGCACGACGCGCGCTATCTGACGCGCAAAGGCTACGAGGCGGTCGGCTTCGATTTCTCCCCCACCGCGGTCCGCGAGGCGCGCGCCCTCGCGCGCGCCGAGGCCGTCGCCGCCGAGTTCGTCGAGCGCGACATCTTCGCGCTCGCGCGTGACTACGCGAACGCCTTCGACGGCATCTGGGAGTACACGTGCTTCTGCGCGATCGACCCGGCGCGCCGGGCGGAATACGTGCGGACGATGGCGGGGATCCTCCGGCCCGGCGGCTGGCTCCTCGCGTGCTTCTTCCCGCTGCGCCGGCGCGCCGCCGGCCCGCCCTTCCCCGTGCCACGAACCGAGGTCCGCCGGTTCCGGCCGCCGTTCCGAGTCGAGCGCGCGTACGCGCCGCGCTCGGTGCGGCTCCGCCAGGGCCAGGAATGGATGGTCCTGCTCCGCAAGACATGCTAACTTTACGGCCACTTTTCTCCGCAGGAGGCACGGATAGATGATGAAGACGCACCGGATCGTCCTCGCGCTGGTTCTCCTCGCGGCCGTGGGCGCCGTCACGGCGCCGCAACGCGTGGCCGACGCGCAGGGACAGACGATAAAGATCGGCCTTCTCTACGACCACACCGGCCCGTTCTCGGCCGCCGGTTCCCTCAACTGCTGGCGCGGTGCGAAAATGATCATCGATTACTTCAACGAGAAGGGCGGGGTCCTCGGCAAGTACAAGATCGTCCAGGTCGACGGCGACAGCCAGTCGAAGGCCGAGATCGCGATCAACGAGGCCGAGCGCCTGCTGAACGTCGAGAAGGTCGACATCCTCGCGGGCGTTTACTCGAGCGCCCATGCCGTACCGCTCGCCGAGAAGGTCGACAGGCAGAAGAAGTTCCTGTGGATCACCACCGCGATCTCGTCGAAGGTCTTCGACGGCCGCAACCTCCAGTACACGTTCCGCCCGCAGCCGACCGGCACGCAGTTCGGCGAACTCTCGGTGCAGTACATCGCCGAGTACTCCCAGGAGAGGCTCCAGAAGGCGCCCAAGGACCTCCGCCTGGCGATCATCTACGAGGACGGCGCGTACGGCACCGACGTCGGGCTCGGCAACGAGCTGAAGGCGAAGGAGCTGGGGCTAAACGTGGTGCTGAAGGAAGGGTACTCGATCAACGCGCCCGACCTCTCGTCGCTCGTGACGAAGCTCCGCGCGGCCCGGCCCGACGTCCTCTACCACACCGGGTACAACCCCGACATCTCGCTCTTCCTCCGGCAGGCCAAGGAGCAGGGGCTGCGCGTCCGGGCCTACATCGGCCACGGCGCCGGCCACAGCCAGCTCGACAAGCTCAAGGAGGCCTTCGGCAAGGACGTGGAGTTCTTCCACACGCTCGACCCGATCGCCTCGCAGCTCCTCGACCCGAAGAAGCTCGCGCCGGGCGTGGGCGAGCTCACCGCCGAGATGGTGAAGCGCTACAAGGCGCTGTACGATCCCAGCGCCCCGACCGCCGCCATCGCGCCGCACGTCTCGATGGGCTTCAACAACCTGTGGGTCCTCCTGAACGACGTGCTGCCGCGTGCGATCCAGAAGCACGGCGGCTTCGGCCCCGACGCGCTGGCCGCGGCGGCGCGCGAGACGGATATCGCCGAGGGCGGCACCATGCAGGGCTACGGCGTGAAGTTCTATCCGCCCGGACACCGGTTCGCGGGCCAGAACCAACGGGCGTTCCCCGCCGTCTTCCAGATCATCGAGGGAAAGTTCGAGCTGGTCTATCCGCAGACCGTGGCGACCGCCCAGCCGGTCCTGCCGCTCCCGGCGTCCTCGCCGTTTGCCGCCCGATAATTCTCTCGGTTAACGGGCTGACGAAGCGCTTCGGCGGATTCACCGCGCTGAACGCGGTCTCCTTCGAGGTCAGAGCGGGCGAGATCCTCGGGCTCATCGGGCCGAACGGCTCGGGAAAGACCACGGCCTTCAACTGCATCTCGGGGGCGCTCCCGCGCACGGCGGGCTCCATCCGGTTCCGCGGCGAGGAGATCGCCGGCCTCACGCCCGACGCGATCTGCCACCGTGGGATCGCGCGGACGTTCCAGATCCCGCGGCCGTTCCGCAAGCTCACGATCCTCGAGAACGTCGCCGTCGCGGCCCACTTCGGCTCGGCACGCCGCGACGACGAGGCGGCCGCGCGCCGACGAGCGCGCGAGATCCTGGCACTCGTCGGCTTGCCCGCCGACGGCCTCGCCTCCACGGCGCTGCTGGGCGCGGCCGGGCTCAAAAAGCTCGAGCTGGCGCGGGCGCT
>Ga0137415_10003330_pt1 | contig 15967 bp, 18 predicted proteins | sample CZODoug3_1_1_16f_FD_183082 | JGI IMG/M metagenome (GOLD analysis project Ga0137415, IMG submission 183082) | Vadose zone soil fungal communities from Angelo Coast Range Reserve, California, USA - CZODoug3_1_1_16fungal (Hybrid Assembly) | ecosystem: Environmental > Terrestrial > Soil > Vadose...
GCAATGATTTGCCCGACGGCGAAAGCGAAATATTTTTTGCAAATGGGCTGGACAGGTTTTTGCTGATTTGCCCGTCGGGTCAATTTGTCGCGTCTGCTATCTCCAAATCGTCATTGCGAGCGAAGCGAAGCAATCCATAGCGCGCTCGCACGCGGAGAAATGGATTGCTTCGTCGCTTCGCTCCTCGCAATGACGAGGAACAGCGAAAGCTCACGAAGCCTGCGACGGACTCCGTCCCCTCGCCGGGGAATATTCGACCGCCACCAGCAAGCGGTCCTCGATCTGGCCCACCATCAGGCCGTGCTCGGCATGCGTGACCCGCTTGATCTCGGACCATTCGGTGTCGGCCATGAAGGCCGACCACGCGGCGGTCTTGGCCGCTTCGTCGGGCCACTCCAACAGATAGGCGAACTCGGTCCTGTCGCCGAATTTGGTTTCCCACATCGCGACGATCTGAAAACCGTATCTGGTTCGCATGATACGCGCCGCATGGTCGCGAAAGCGGGCGTGAAACGCCGCCTTGTTGTTTTCGAAGATCTCGTAAATGCGCAGTTGCTGGATCATGGCCATCTCCCGTTGGTAGAGAGATATGGTCGAAGCATCGTCTTTCAAATCCCGCCGGGTGCGCGGAAGAGAATTTTGCGTCCCAAGATTTGCGTCCCCAAGACAAGGCCCGTCGTCAAAACGGCAGGGAGCGACACTGATGTGCCGCGCCCTTGGTCTCAAATCGCGCCGGCCTTCTGCGCGTATTCCCAGGAAGCCTGCGACAGCGGCACGGTGCGCTTGGCCGATTCCATCGCCTTGGCGTTGGCCGCGGTGCCGTCGCGAACACGGCCGGCAATGCCCTGGGTGATGCCGGCAAGCCGGAACAGATTGTAGGAGAAATACCAGTTCAGGTCAGGCACGGCGCTGCCGGTGACGTCGCAATAGATCTTGGCGGCCTCGTCCATGCTCGGAATGTTGAGGGCCTTGAGGTCGGCATTGGCGAGACCCGGCATGGTCCATTGCATCAACAGGTAAGTGAAGTCGGCCATGGGGTCGCCGAGCGTCGACAATTCCCAGTCCAGCACCGCCTGCACAAGCGGTTCGCCGCTACGGAAAATCATGTTGTCGAGGCGGTAGTCGCCGTGCACGATCGAAACCCGCTTCTGTTCCGGCACCGTCTTCGGCAGCCACTCCGCGAGCTTCTCGAATTCCGGAATATGCTGGGTCTCGGAGGCGCGGTATTGCTTGGTCCAGCGATCGACCTGGCGCGCGAAATAATTGCCGGGCTTGCCGAAATCGGCGAGACCGATCTTCTCGGGATCAAAGACGTGCAAATGGGCGAGCGTCTCGATCTTGCTTTTGAAGATTTTCCGCCGCGCGTCCGGCGTCTGGCTCGGCAGCGTGGGATCCCAGAATACCCGGCCCTCTTCCATCGACATGATGTAGAAGGCCGAGCCGATCACACCGTCATCGGTGCACAGCGCATAAGCCTTCGCGACCGGAAAGCCCTGTTTGCTCAATGCTGCGATGACACGGAATTCGCGGTCGACCGCGTGCGCCGACGGCAGCAATTTGCCGAACGGACGGCGCCGCATCACATAGGATCGATCAGGCGTATCGAGCCGGTAGGTCGGGTTGGACTGACCGCCCTTGAACTGCAGGACGGTCAGCGGCCCCTGGTAACCTTCGACGTTTTCCTTCAACCAGCCTTCGAGCCGCATCTCATCGATGCGATGCCGCTCCTCGACCGGTCTTGTGCCTGAAAACTCTTCGTCTTTCCTGACGCCGTCGGCCACGATGACGCTCCCTCGAGATTCTTCTTAGGTACCTTTGGGGAGCGCCATCAGTGCACTCCCGTTAGTGCGCAGTGTTTGCATACTTCCGAAGTTCAAGTCTGGCAATGGCGCGGTTATGGACCTCGTCCGGACCGTCCGCCAGGCGCATGGTGCGCATGGAAGCATAGTCGCGCGCCAGACCGGCATCGTCGGAGACGCCGGCGCCACCATAGGCCTGAATGGCGTTGTCGATGATCTTCAGCGCCATGTTGGGTGCGGCGACCTTGATCATGGCGATTTCAAGCTGCGCGGTCTTGTTGCCGACCTTGTCCATCATGTCGGCGGCCTTGAGACACAGCAGGCGATTCATCTCGATGTCGGTACGGGCTTCGGCAATGCGCTGTTCCCAGATCGAAAATTCGATGATCTTCTTGCCGAACGCGGAGCGCGACGACAGCCGCTTCACCATCTTTTCCAGCGCCTCTTCGGCCTTGCCGATGGTGCGCATGCAGTGATGGATGCGGCCCGGACCGAGACGGCCTTGCGCGATCTCAAAGCCCCGGCCCTCGCCGAGCAGGATGTTCTCCGCGGGCACCCGGACGTTTTCGAGCAGCACCTGGGCGTGGCCGTGCGGGGCATCGTCGTAGCCGAACACCGGCAGCATTTTCTCGACCTTGATGCCTGACGTGTCGAGCGGAACCAGGATCTGCGACTGCTGCTGGTGGCGCGCCAATTTGGGATCGGTCTTGCCCATCAGGATCGCGATCTTGCAGCGGGGATCACCAACGCCGGACGACCACCATTTGCGGCCGTTGATGACGTAGTGATCGCCGTCGCGCTCGATGCGGGTCTCGATGTTGGTCGCGTCCGACGAGGCCACCGCCGGTTCGGTCATCAGGAAGGCGGAGCGGATTTCGCCGTCCATCAGCGGGCGCAACCATTTGCGCTTCTGCTCCTTGCTGGCGTAGCGCATGAACACTTCCATGTTGCCGGTATCCGGTGCGGAGCAGTTGAACACCTCCGAGGCCCACGAGATGTGGCCCATTTCTTCGGCCAGCGGCGCGTATTCCAAATTGCTCAATCCCGCGCCGCGGAATTCATCGTCCTCATGCGACGACGGCGGCATGAACATGTTCCAGAGGCCCTCGGCCTTCGCCTTCTTCTTCAGATCTTCAAGAACGGGGATTACCTTCCAGCGCGGGCCTTCCTCGTCCTGCTTCTTGTAGATCGGCACCGCGGGGCGAACATGCGTTTTCATGAACGCCTGCACGCGGTTGAGCCATTCTTTCTGGCGGTCTGACATATTGAAGTCCATGGGACGCTCCTCACCTTGCTGGAATTGTTGGGCCGCACTGTCTCCCCGCCGCCCCTTCACCGCAAGATCATTCAGATCATTGTTGGCGCGTTGGCGCCTGCGTTGACGGGTCCGTGGTGGGCTGAAATGGCGCTGCGCCATGGATGCGCATTGACATTTCCAGCCCTTCAAACGATAGTTTCATACAAGTGTTTGAAATGCAACTCCCCAACCGGGGTCACCCATGCCGAGCGATCAGACCCGTACCGCCATCCTCGCCGCCGCCGAACGGCTTTATGCCGATCGCGGTTTTGGCGACGTCACGCTGCGCGACATCGTTGCCGAGGCCAACGTCAACCTCGCCGCGGTGAATTATCATTTCGGCTCCAAGGACGAATTGATCGCGGTGCTGTTCGTCACTCGCAGCCTCGCCACCAACCGCGAGCGGCTCAACGAATTGAAGGCGGTTGAAGAAAAAGGCGGCGGCCGCGCCAGTATCGATTCAATCATGCGCGCGCTGGTCGGCCCGACCTTGCGCGGCTGCCTCGGCCCCGACCGCGAGGGCTCGACCGCGGCCCGCTTCATGATCCGCGCCTCGATCGAATCGGTGCCGCCGATCCGCCGCATCAAGAATCGCGAGATCGATCATTTGCGCAAATTCGCGGCTGCGATGCGCCGCGCGATGCCCGGCCGCGACGACACCGAGCTCTATTGGGGCCTGCACTTCGCTTTGGCGATGTCGCACCACACCATCCGCGAAAAGGAGCGGCTGACGAAACTGTCGGAGGGCAAATGCGACCTCAACGACGTCCAGGGGATCATCGACCGCGTGGTCGCGGTGTCGGTGATGGCGCTGACGATGGGTGAGGCACAAAGCAAGCCGCCCGTCCGGCCGGTGATGCCGCAAGGGCGGCTAACCCGGCAAGATCTGTAAGCCAGGGCACATACGCATACATCGAACTTGATTGGTGCGGGCTTGACCAATGTCCGCGTTGCCCCGGCAGCGAACAAACTCCGCGCCGCTGCGAAATGACGCGATGTGCCAGGAGCAGAATTTCTACCGGTTATCCGGACTCGATCTAGCTGCCTTGGAGCGCAGCCATCTTGGGTTTCCTGGGCGGTTTCGCCACGCTGCGATCATCCCGCACAGCTAGCCGGTTGCGTCTCTTAATATGCGATTCCGCGTGTTGAACTTTCGTCCCGCGGTGAGCGGCATATTCCTTGCCGTCGGTCGGCGCCAGATGCGGCGGATCTCTATCGAGATAGGGTCGCCCGATTCCAAATTCGTTGCCGTGTGCATCGATCCATTTCCACAAGCTTTCGGTGGCAGTCCATCGCTCGGCTCGTGTCGCGCCTTTGACGCTCACGATATCGGCGGCAAGCCCGTGGCCATAGCCGCCACGGAAGCTCCCGCCATGGTATGACCTGTCCGTCGCCGCCTTCAGGCCGCTTGCGATCGACTGACGGTAGTCATCGCGGAACGCGCTGGTTATGCCAGGCGACAGCCCGGCGTCCGCCGCCGCGGAAAGCGCATGAAAGAGCTTCAGCTTGAAGCTCGGATCCATGCCCCCGATGACATAGTCCATCATCGGCATGCCGGCTTTTTCCGCCGCCTTCGGATCCTTCCAGGTGAAGTCCTCATCGACGAGCTTGGTAAAGCTCCTGGTGACAGTCACCGTCCTACCCTTCTTCCTGACTGTCACTTTCCTCTGCTCAGGCACCTTGATGGAGTCTTCCTTGGGCGTCCGTTGGTAGAGCGCCCACAAATATCGGTCGATGCAGCTCTCCGCGACCAGGCACTCGTCGAGAATTTCGATCGAGCTCACAGCCTCTTTCGAGCTCACTGACTCTTTGATGTCATTTGGCATCGGATCAGGCGTGCTCGCTGTCGCCATCTGCACGGGCGGCGGTTCGGGCGGCAGCGATGAATCGGGCAAGGCGGCATCGACGATCGGTTTCTGCTGTTGCGAGACCGCCGCTGGCTCGGTGGCCGTCTCCGTCACCGGTTCAGCCGCCATCGCCGCATCGTCGCTGACGACAGCAGCGTTGCCCATCGCGGTTGCCAGCGGTGGGGCCGCGAGCCCAGCGTCGACAATGAGAGATGGTGCGCGGCGGTCCTCGATTGGCAATTCGCCGGAGTTCTCGATACTGGCCGTAGCGAAGCCAGCAAGCCGGGTGACGACGCCGCCCGCGAGAACGATCGTGCCACACAACACTGCCGCCACAGTCGCAAATCGCCGCGGTTTCATGATCCTGTCGCCTCCAAAGGCTCCATCTGATCCATGCTGCACAATCAAGCATACGACGGGACTGATCTTTGGGATCAATATACGGAGGCACAATGGCGCAAACCGCGCGTCGTCAATTTTCCCCAAGAGTGTTGCCCGAACGCAACGCGCCGCCGGCAAGCAATTGACCGGTTCTGCCGAACGGCGGCTGGCTTGAACTTCGAAATGGAGACGACGGCGGCGCTCATTCCGGGACCAGATCAGATCATCGCGATGCAATCGATCTCGATGTCGAACGGCCCGGTCCATTCCGGAATGCAGACGAAGATGCGCGCCGGCGGATCTTGCGGGAAGTAGCGCCGGTAGGCCGCATTGACGGCCGCAAAGTAGTTCGACGAGGTGCAGTAGATGTTGCACTTCATCACGTTGTCGAGCGAGGCGCCGGCGGCCGCGAGGCAGTGCTTCATCTGTTCGAGCACGAGTTCGGTCTGGCGTTCGATCGGCACTGCGGCGATTTCGCCGGTCTGCGGATCGAACGGCGGCAATCCGGACACGAAGATCATGTTGCCGGCGCGCGTCACCGGCGATGCCGGAGGCGCGCCCCACCGCTCGAGATAAGAGGAGATCGGTTCGACGCGGAGCGCTTCTCGTTTCATGGCCACACCTTCGATTCGGGACTGATGGCTCGATGGTAGCACTACCGCGCACCATCATGCTTCGTCCGATATCGAAGTGTGCTTGCAGCGGCTAGACGATCCCCTGCTTCTTCAGGGTCTCGAGCTTGGCGTCGTCATACCCGATGGTCGCCAGCACATCCCTGGTGTTGGCCCCGAGCAGCGGCGGGGCGCGATAGTTCTTGATCGGCGTGCCGGAGAAGGTCAGCGGATTGCGGATCAGCGACAGCGAATGTTCGAAGGGATGGTCGACTTTGATCTCCATGCCGCGCGAGCGGACGTGCGGATCGGCAAACACCTGCGCGAAGTCGTTGATCGGGCCGGACGGCACCCCGGCCTTTTCCAGTTCTTCGAGCCAATAGGCCACCGGCTGCTTCAGGAACAGACCCGCAAAAATCGCCATGATTTCCTTGCCGTGCACGACGCGGTCGTTGTTCCTGACGAAACGCTTGTCGGTCGCGAGTTCGGGCGCGCCGAGCACTTCACAGGTGCGCGCGAACTGGCCGTCATTGCCGACCACCAGCATCAATTCGCCGTCGGTGCAGCGGAACACGCCGGCCGGCATGCCGCCATTGCCCCAGGTGCCGCGGCGCGGCGGGGTTTTGCCGTTGACGAGATAGATTTGCGCCCAATGCGAAAGCGACGCGATCACGGTGTCGAACAGGCAGACATCGACATGCTGCCCCTCGCCGCCATTGACCTTGCGGTGATAGAGCGCGGAGAGAATGCCGATCGATGAATTCATGCCGGTCATGTAGTCGACGATGGAGGGGCCGACCTTCATCGGACCTGCGCCAGGCTCGCCGTCGAGATGGCCGGTGACGCTCATCAGCCCGCCCATCGCCTGCAGGATCGCGTCGTAACCGGCGCGCGGCGCGTAGGGTCCGGTCTGGCCGAAACCCGTCACCGAGCAATAGATGATGCCGGGGTTGATCGCCTTGATCGATTCATAGTCGAGCTGGTAGCGCTTGAGGTCGCCGACCTTGTAATTCTCCATCATGACGTCGCAGGATTTGGCGAGCTCGCGGATGATCGCCTGCCCCTCGGGCTTGGCGATATTCACCGTCACCGATTTCTTGCCGCGGTTGGCGCAGAGGTAGAACGAGTTGTTGTTGTTCGCCTTGCCTTCGGGGTCGGTGAGGTAAGGCGGGCCGAACGCGCGCGCGTCGTCACCGCCGCCGGGGCGTTCGATCTTGATCACTTCGGCGCCGAGATCGGCCAGCATCTGCGCCGACAACGGGCCCGCAAGCACGCGCGTCAGGTCGAGAATCTTGATGCCTTGGAGTGGCAGAGCCGACATGAATCTTCCTCCGATATCTTGGTCTTTGGCGCGCGGGAACATGCGCCGGCGGTGCGAAGGTTGCGGATACACTATTTTGGCGGCCTGAGCACTGCGCTGGCGGCATGAAGCCATCCGCCTGCGCCGGGCCGAGGTGCCCCCGGCAGGATATTGGCCATTCCGCCGGCTGTGCTTGCCCGTCCGTTGCGTCGTGCCCCGCTTTCGTAGCTCCTCGAACTCCAGAAAGTCTTCAATCAGTCATGGATCGGTTCCGGGCTGCTTTCAGCCAAAGCTGCCATGCCCGATCGATTTGCGTGTCGTTGGCCCTTGCTGCCGCCGCGGCCTCAGCCTCCGTCAGGTAGGTGACGGGCCCGAGCTTCATCGCTTCGGCCTGCAGGCGTGCGCCCACTTCGGTGTAAACCGCCCGGAACACCGCCTGGCGCAAGCTGCTTCCAACCACCGTTGAGCCATGGCCGCGCATCAATACGGCTGCGCCCTGCCCTGACCCAGGCTTTGCGCCAGGGCAGCGCCAAGGCGAGCATCCCGGATCAAGAGATCGCTTCCCGGCCCGGCAACATCGCGGATCTCGAATACCGGTGTGGCCGTGCCAAGAAAGCCGCACATGTGACAAACGGGCCGCAGGCTGCTGCCCCTCACCACGCTGAACGGGACGACCGTGGGCGAGTGGCTGTGCACAACGGCAATTACATCCGGCCGAGTCCGGTAGATCTCGCCGTGGATGAACCGCTCCAGATAGATGGCCGGCCCATCCGCCTCGATCGGAGTGCCGTCGAGGTCAAACACAAGGATGTCCTCCGCGGTGACGAGCGCGGGCGCCATGCTTCTGGCGAGCAGAAAGTGATCTGGCCGAACCGGGTAGCGCAAGCTGACATGGCCGAACCCATCCACCACGCCCTGATCGAACAGGATGTGGTTCGCGTCGACCACGTCGTTGATTGCCGACGTGATCGCCTCGGATGCAGTGTCGGACATGATGGACCGCCCTTGCGCCAGGTAGTATGGTTCCATACTATGCGCCACAACACAGTGCGATCAACCCGTTGGGCAGCCGCATGCCGTCGACAGCCACGCGAGCAGCGTCCGCTCATCACCGGTCGCGGGGCGTCGATCCCGCATCTGCGCTGACCGAGCGCAGCCTCAGCTTTCTGGTGCGACACGCCCATCGGGCCTTTGTTGCCGGGCTTGCCGATCGGCTGATGCCACACGACGTCAGCGTCGCGGAATGGGCCGTGCTCCGCATGCTGTGGCAGCAGGAAGGACTCACCCAGGTTTCCCTGGCGGATCGGATGCGGGTGCAGAAATCATCGCTGACGTCGGTTTTGAACAGCCTGGAGCGCAAGGGCTTCATGCACCGGACGCGGCGCGAGGATGACCGTCGGAAACAACATCTGTTCTTGACGGACCATGGACGTCGATTAAAGGCGGAGTTGCTGCCGATCGGAGTTGCCATGAACCGCAGAGCGCTCGTGGGTATCGATCCCGAGCATGTCGGCTTGACAGCGAACCTTCTCGAAAAGGTGATCGCCAATCTGGAGAAGCCGTGACCTGAAACAAAGACCACGCGGGGTCAGCCGCCGGGAAGGGAGGAAAACATGGCAGAACGGGTTCTGGATGTCGTCGCGTTAATCGAGACCCGCCCGATCGGTCCTGCGCAGCGGACCGTGATCGGACTCTGCGCGTTCGTGGCAATGCTGGATGGCTTTGATCTGCAATCGATCGGCCTGGCGGCGCCCGCGATGGGTGCGCAGCTTCACATCGCGCCGCAGGCCTTCGGAGTGGTGTTCAGCGCGGCGCTGGCCGGCCTTGCTCTGGGCGCCTTTCTGCTCGGACCCCTCGCCGATCGGGTCGGCCGCAAACGCATTCTTGTCGGCGCCACCTTCTGCTTCGGGTTTTTTACGCTCGCGACGGCCTTTGCCGGCACGGTGCCCGAACTGCTCGCTTGCCGCTTTGTTGCGGGGATCGGACTAGGCGGCGCGATGCCGAGCTTCATCAGTCTCGGATCGGAATATGTTCCGAAAACGCGCCGAGCTGCGGTGGTCAGCCTGCTTTGGGCGGGCTTTCCGCTCGGCGGCGTGGTGGGCGGGGTGCTCGGATCACGGATCATCCCGGCCTTTGGGTGGCAATCCATCTTCCTCGTGGGCGGCGTCCTTCCGATCCTGTTGTCGATGATCCTCGCGATGGTGCTTCCTGAATCGCTGAGCTTCCTGGTCGCGACCGGCAAGTCCCGCGATCGGATCGGCCACACGCTGCGTGGTATCTTCCCCGACGTGACGACCACTGGCGAAACGCGATTCGAGCTCGTCAAGGAAATCGCACCAAGGGCAACGGTACTTCAGCTTTTCAGGTCCGGGCGCGCCGCGGGCACGCTGCTGCTGTGGGCAAGCTTCTTCTTCGCCTTCATGATCCTGGTGACGAATTCGTCCTGGAGCCCTATCTTGCTGCGGCGCGTCGGCATCGCCGCCGAGCAATCTGCGCTGGCGCTGGCTCTCTATAATCTCGGCTCGTTGTTCGGTTCAGCCTCGGCCGGCATGCTGCTGAACCGTTTTGGAATCTTGCGCGTGCTGCCGCCGACCCTCACGCTGGGCGCCTTGGCTTATGCGATGGTCGGATGGTCTGCGCCTTCACTCGACGCTGTCATGATCGCGGAGGGCCTGTTCGGCCTGCTGCTTGGCTGCGCAAGTTCGGGCCTGATCGCGCTGTCCGCCATTTACTATCCGGTCGCAATCCGTTCGACCGGTGTTGGCTGGGCCACCGGGATAGGCCGGCTTGGGTCGTTTGTGGGGCCGCTCGCGGTCGGCCAGATGGTCGGTGCGCAATGGGATGTGCCGACGATCTTCGCGGCCTTGGGCGGATCGGTGTTGATCGGCGCCGCCGCGAGCGCGCTGATGGTTCTGCTTCCGCAGGCCAGCACCCCGGATGCAGTCGCGGCCGCCACAAGCGTTTCCGTGCGAGCTTGATTCGGATGGGACGCCCATGAGCAAACTGCAACTTTCGGTCGCGATCGGCGACTATGACCGGATGCGTCCGTTGGTGGACGGCGTCGTGCAGATCGACGGTGTCGATCCGCAAATCATGTTGCTGGAGCCGGAGGAGATCTTCTTTCGCGCGTTCAGGCATGACGAATTCGACATCTGCGAATTGTCGCTCAGCAGCTACAGCGTCAAAACCGCCGCGAGAACAAGCTCCTACGTCGCCGTGCCGGTTTTCCCGTCCCGTGCTTTCCGGCACACCTCGATCTACGTCCGCACCGACCGGATCAAGTCCCCTGCCGACCTCAAGGGCTGCCGCATCGGGGTGCCGGAATATCAACTCACGGCGAATATTTGGGTTCGCATGATCCTCGAGGATGATTACGGAATCCGTCCGGCTGACGTTACTTGGGTTCGAGGCGGCTATGAGCAACCAGGACGAGTCGAGAAGATCGAGCTCGCTTTGCCGGCCGACGTGGTTGTGGAGAATGTGGGCCCGGACGACACCATTTCCGCCCTGCTGGCGAGCGGACGGCTGGACGCGGTGATCGGACCACGGGCGCCGTCCTGTTTCGAACACGGCCATCCCGATGTTGGCTATCTGTTTGCCGACCCACACCAGGCGGCGACCGACTGGTATCGGCGGACCGGCCTTTTTCCTATCATGCACACGCTGGGAATCCGCCGCGCGTTGGTCGAAAAGCACCCCTGGCTGCCGGTCGCGGTGTTCAAGGCGTTCGAACGCTCCAAGACCATCGCGCTCGCGAAGCTGGGCGATACTGCCGCCGCAAAGGTAACGCTACCCTTTGTGGAGGACCAACTGCAGGCGGCTCGCCGCATGATGGGCGAGGATTTTTGGTCCTACGGATTGGAGCCGAACCGCGACGTGTTGACCCGATTCCTCCAGCGTCACCATGCCGAGGGGCTGTCGGCCCGGCTGCTAACTCCGGAAGATCTGTTCCATCCGGCCTCACGGGAGCTACACAAGATCTAGGCCGGAAAGCATGGTCATAGGCCAAGATCCCACGAGATTGCTCCGTCCAGGTCGTCGCACGGCATGGACTTCAGCGCGTCGACATCATTGATCACGCCGACATCATTGATGCGGATCTGATGATCGTGCGCACTAAAAAGCAGACATCGGCCAAGGGTTGCTTATGAGTCACACCCTAGTCTAGTTGGAGCGCGCCGGACACTACTCAGGCCGCAGGCTGAACCAGGTGAACGAGGTTGCCGCAGCCGTCCTCGAAAACGACAGACATGATCGGCCCGATATTTTGTGGTTTCCCCCGGAATTTGACGCCGGCCTCCTTTAGGCGCTTCCACTCCGCTTGAATGTCGCTCGAAGTGAATGCCACGGCCGGAATGCCGGCATTGAACCGGGCCTGTTGGTAAATCTGCGACGCCGGAAAATCCATTTTTTCGAGCAACAGTTCAACCCCATCCGCACCTTCCGGTGAAGAAACCGTGAGCCAACGAATCGGGCCCATCGCAATGTCTGCTCGTTTTACGAAGCCCAGTTTTCCCGTGTAGAAACCAACAGCCTTTTCCTGATCGTCGACCGTGATGCTCACCAATCTTATCTGCATGTAGTTCTCCTATTTTTCGGATTGAATTGAATTGCGGTTATTGCTCGGATGGTCTCGGCGGTACCCGCTCCAGGCGGCCCGTTAGCGCCTGCGCGGCAGCGTTTTGCAGCGGCTGCATCAGATCGCGACACTATGAGGGTTCATCGATCAAACCATGACTGCTGATCCGAACTGTCTAGCGGTTGGCCCTGGCTGTGATCGACCTGTGAGGCGCGGATGTCGGGAGAGATGCGGAAACGAGGAATAACCGCAAAGCGAATCTCGACAGCAGGCCGCCGCGTGATCATAGGCATTACCGAACTCTGTGAGCCGAAGATGATGATGCTTCGGCTACCTGCAAGCGTAGCGCCGAACCTCATTCGATCTCGTAGAAGGCGTAGCAGAGGTCCTTTGACCCTGAAAGTTGAACCGCCTTGCCCACCGCTTGGATGCTGTTAAGCCAGCTGTAGCGCTCGTCGCCGGTGTCGAAACGCGGCGCGACATAGAGCTGGTGGGTGCCTTGGCTGGAGCTCGCAATGCGAACGCGACCACCATACTGCATGAAGATGACCGCACCATCACCGGTTTCCAAAGTACAGCGCACGTCGAGCGTCCCGATGCGACCATCCGGAGACAGTATCAGCCAGTCGGCAGCGGCTCGCCCTTTCAGGGTCGCCACGAGCCGCTCGCCGGTAAGGCGGAGCGACAGAACTTCCAAGATTCTGCGCGTGCCGGAAGGCGTGTTCGGCAACACGATGGGTGCAGCGAGTTCCGCATCGAGGCGACATAGCGGCTTCAGATTGATATCGAGCAGCTCTCCCATCCCGTCTCCCTAGCTCCCGCCCATCCTACGCAAACTCCACGAGGGTCTTGCCGAAGTTCTTGCCGTGCAGCATGCCGATAAAAGCCTCTGGTGCCCGCTCCAGGCCGACGGTGATGTCGTCGCGGGTCTTAATCTTCCCTTCGGCAAGCCAACGCGCCATGTCGCCGATCGCCTGCGGGATCGAAGTGGCATGATCGGTGATAATGAAGCCGCGGATGCTGATGCGCTGCTTGAGCAACCAGGTGAGGTCCGGGCCGGGCCAGGGCTTGGTCAGATTGTATTGGGCCATCAAGCCAGAAACGACAACGCGTGCGTTCATATTGAGCAGTGGCCAAACAGCTTGCAAAATCCCGCCGCCAACATTCTCGAAATCGATGTCGATACCGTTGGGGCAGGCTTCGGCCAGCGCCGCCGCGAATCCTTCCGCTTTATAGTCGATGCATTGATCAAAGCCGAGCGCCTCGACTGCATAAGCGCATTTCTGCTGTCCACCCGCGATGCCGACGGTGTGTAATGCTCGCGACTTGGCAAGTTGTCCCACGAGTCCGCCGACCGCACCGCAGGCCGACGACACGACGATCGTCTGCCCCTCCCTGGGTTCGGCGAGATTCAAAAGGCCGACATAAGCCGTCCAACCGGGAAGACCCAGCGGACCCAACCAAGCGGTGGGCGGGGCAAGCTTTGTGTCGATCTTTCTCAGCGGCGGTCGGGATGGCGGCGGTTTGCAGACGGCATAGTCCTGCCAGCGACCCGGCGCCCAGACGGTATCGCCAGGCGCGAAGCCCGCGTCATTCGACGCGACCACCTCGGCGACGGTTGCGCCGTCCATGACCTGACCGAGTTCGAGTGGCGTCACGTAGGATTTCCCCGCGTCCATCAATCCGCGCATATAGGGATCGAGCGACAAGAACCGGTTGCGGACCAGCACTTCTCCCGGGCCAGGGGTTGGCACTGGGGTCTCCACCAGTTCGAAGTCATCCAGCGTCGGCATCCCCTTCGGTCGCTGCTTCAGTAGAATTCGACGGTTCGTCGCCATGGTGATCGTTCCCTTGTTTTCCGAAGCTAAGATGACCGGTCACCTTAAATATGTCAAGTCGGTTGATCTAGCCGCCCAAATCCCAGGTAAATTGCCTGTTTCGTGCACCGGCCGGCAGCGTCGCAACGCGGACAACGCCTTGCGATAAGTCACTGCCTGCCTGATTATTGGTGCGGAAAACGGACGTAGCATTCGACTCTGAGCGCCGGTGCCGCAGGCCGAATCCCGCCCTGTCCAAAAGCGGGTCAACGCCTTGACATTTTAAAGCGACTGGTCATATCAAGTCTGATGCCAAAACCGAATATCCGAGAAAAGATCGTCGCCGCAGGGTTTGAGAGACTGCATCGCCATGGCTTTAACGGCTCAGCCGTACAAGACATCACGGATGCGGCGCAGGTCCCCAAGGGGTCTTTCTACAACCACTTCGAGAGCAAGGAAGCCCTCGGCGCGGCGGCGCTTGATCGATATTGGGAGTTGACCGAACGCGGATTACGGATCCTGAGTGATGAGAGCATCCCGCCACTGGAACGCTTGAAGCGCTATTTCGAATCGCTCGCCGATCTGATGGAAATTTGGAAGTACGCCAAAGGATGCATGGTCGGGAATCTCAGCACTGAACTCGCCGACCATAGCCGGCTGATGCGCGATCGCCTCGCCATGATCTTCGCGGCGTGGACGCGAGCTCTTGAGGGTTGCATCCGCGAAGCTCAGGCGGAACGCGCCATCAATACCGATCTCGATGCGGCAACGCTGGCGGCCTTTCTACTCAATGCCTGGGAAGGTGCAGTGTTGCGATCCAAGGTTGACAAAGACGGGGCGGCGCAGCGGCAATTCCTTACCGTCATCTTTTCTTGTCTGCTTGCTCCGGATGCACCTGTGCGGCGGAGGAGATGAATGGACGACGCGCGCGGTTTGGGACGACGGGCCAATATTGCGAGCGCGTCCGCTCGCCCTGCCCTTCCGACCGAGCAACGCTGGCATGCTAGCTGCAAAGCTATGAAAGACTTCTCTCTTGCAGCTCGCTCGACTTCGCCAGTGAGCTAACTCCAGCAAATATGCTCCAAGGAGATCGCAGAATAGTTCCGCGCGTGAGGGAGTGCGATCAATTGCCGTGGTTATAACGTCATTTCGCTAGACTGAAAAAACTGACGAATTTAGATCGGGCGCGGCGCTCCGGCGAGCATCTTCCGCATTTGTCGCGGTTTCGAGTTCGACCGTCGGTATTGGAGCCACGCCTCACCACCGCAGTAGCCGCGGCCCGAGCGCGGCCCCGTTCCGGCCAATTCGGAATTCCTCAACTTCCGGTTACATGATCACGCGGACGTGATAGCGGGGATTGAGGCGGACCATCGGCGACGTCTTCGCCGATGGCCGTCTCTCGCCTGAACTGGCGATATCCTCCGACCGGCGCCGGTTATTTCTTCTCGTCCTGCTTCTCGCTCGCGCCATGATCGGCATGGCCCATGCCCTGGCCGCAGCACTTCATCTGCTGCATGCCCGACATCATGCCCTTGCTATCCGAGCCCATGCCCATCATGCCGCTACCACCCGCGCCCTTCTCCATGCTGTCGGCGGCCGCCGGCTGATCCGCTGCCGGCGGCGGCGGCGAGGGTTTCGTGGACGAGTCCTGCGCGAGAACGGCAGAGCCTGCGGCAACGCTCGCCACGACGACGAGCGCCGCAATCGCTATTTCCGTACGGCTTTTCATGAGCTTTGGCTGTTTGGTTTCCATCGAGAATGCTCCTTTGATTTCCAGTTGTTTTGGCCGACGTGATCAAAAGCCCAGGGCCCGCCTTGCGCCGGCAAGCTCGCCGATCCCGCTGCCGCCATTCATCGCCGCGACGAGCAAAAAGAGGCTCGTCAGAAATGCGGCTTGTGGCAGCGAGGTGGTGGAAGCCGGCCAGTCGAAGCTCCACAGTGCGCTAGCCAAGCCGCCTCCCGAGACTGCGCCGGGAATTCCGCCGTATCGAAGGAACCGGCCTTCCAGGCGAACCAACGCGGTGTAGGCAGTTACGATCTTGGATAACGTAGCCATGGGTAAGCTCCGGCTTGCTGACAGCGGGCAGATCCCCGCGGGTCGAACCTCGTCGGTGAAGAGCGCCTCATGCGCCCCTCTGCAGATGAGTTCGGAGATTTTCGATAGCCGGTTACATCATCACGCTCTGGTGAAGACGGAGAACGAAATCTCAAGACGCGGGCTCACGATGAAGCCTGCGTCGACCTGAAGGGTCGAGTGCGGAAGCGGCGTGCGACGTCGAAGCAAAACCGCACGGCGGCAATGGCCGCGATAGCGGCCAGCAGAGCCAACAGCAGAA
>Ga0137415_10003332_pt1 | contig 15963 bp, 15 predicted proteins | sample CZODoug3_1_1_16f_FD_183082 | JGI IMG/M metagenome (GOLD analysis project Ga0137415, IMG submission 183082) | Vadose zone soil fungal communities from Angelo Coast Range Reserve, California, USA - CZODoug3_1_1_16fungal (Hybrid Assembly) | ecosystem: Environmental > Terrestrial > Soil > Vadose...
GAATGGTTCGGTCGCGACAAGGTGGCATTGGAGGTGGCTGAGCTTGCCTGCGATGTCTCAATGTGCCATGGCAGGGCATCGGCGCCTTCGATGCCACCAAGCTCGATGCCTACGAGAGCGGAGACCTCAACCGGCTGGGTCGCCACGATGAGGCTCTCAAGGTGCTCGATGCCGCGCTCGCTGGGTTCGGGCCTACGATGCGCCATCATCGCTGCACTGCGCTGATCGACCGAGCGGAGGTCAGGCTGGCGGTTGTTCCATCAGGTAGAAGCGATCAAGAGCACGAATTAGGCGACCGCAGAAGGAGACGGGTGAACCAGGTTCCACCGGCAGGGTTGATTCTGGACTTCGGCGGCGTACTGACCTCCGACTTCTTCGAAGTACTGCGGGGGTTTTGTAGGCGCGAGGGCCTTCCGGAAGACGCTCTGCTCCGCTTGATCAGCATCGACGACGGGGCCAAGGGCGTGTTGGTCGACCTGGAGCGTGGCGCCATCGGGCAGGGAATCGAGCAGGCGGCCCATCACTTCTTCGCTGTCGGACATTTGCTTGACGTGCTTGGGCGAGACGAAGCTGACGGCGTCTATGTGCTGGAATCCCGCGGCGACAAGTTCTCGCAGGTAGTTCACTTTCGTTTCCGTGGGGATTATTTCCGGGAGGCCTTGCCAGGCGTCGCGCGGGCATTCGATGAGCTTTACCGTGTCGGTCATTTAGCGGGGCTTGTCCTGTTTTCTGTCGGCGATTGCGGAAAGTAAGAAGGCAAAGAAAAGAACCATTCCAAGAATTCCAAATCCACCGAGAGTTTTATTGTACGCGATGCTGGTCCCCATCACATTCTCCAGCGACACACGCCGGATGGAAACGAGATACAAGTCGTAGCACATGCCGGCGACCAGGCCGAGAGCGGCTATTCCGAACGCGGTGGACATGGCGATCAGCAAGAATCGAGAACGACGGCTCATCAGGTTTGCAGGACGCCGGTTCTGAATTCGGGTAGGTGCGTGTTTAGGGAGGCGGCGTTGAGGGCCCAGATTAGGGCGTCGCGAGTGTGGGCGGGATCGATGATGGCGTCGAGCCAGAGGCGGGCGGCGGCGTAGCGCGGGTCGGTCTGCTGGTCGTAGGTGGATTTGACGGAGTCGAGGAGTTCTTTTTTGGCTTTTTCGTCGACTTTTTTGCCTTCGCGTTCGAGTTGTTTCAGTTTGATTTCGGCGAGGGTGTTGGCTGCGGCGTCACCGCTCATGACCGCGAATTTTGCCGTGGGCCAGGCGAACATGAAGCGGGGGTCGTAGGCTTTGCCGCACATGGCGTAATTTCCGGCGCCGAAGCTGCCGCCGAGGATGACGGTAATTTTGGGGACTACGCTGTTAGCGACGGCGTTGACCATTTTGGCGCCGGCGCGGATGATGCCGCTCCACTCGGCGTCTTTGCCGACCATGAAGCCGTTGACGTCGTGCAGGAAAATCAGCGGGATGCGGTTCTGGTTGCAATCCATGATGAAGCGCGCGGCTTTTTCAGCTGATTCGGTGTAAATCACACCGCCGAACTCGATGCGCTTTTGGTCGGAGTGGGGCGCGTTGGTGGTGATGTGCTTTTTCTGGTTGGCGACGATGCCTACGGCCCAGCCGCCGATGCGCGCGTAGCCGCAAAGGAGCGTCTCGCCGTATTCGGCGCGGTATTCCTCGAATTCGCTGCCATCCACCAGGCGAGCGATGATTTCGCGCATGTCGTACTGCTTAGCGGGATTACTGGAGAAGATTCCGTAGAGTTCGTTGATGGAATACAGCGGCTCTTTCAAGCGAGAGTGACTGAAGATGGGCGGGTTCGGCGCGCCCATTTTGTCTACCAGGGCGCGGATTCGTTTCAGGCAGGATTCGTCGTCGGGTTCGCGAAAATCGACGGTGCCGCTGATTTGAGAATGCATTTTGGCTCCGCCGAGATCTTCGGCGGAGGTCTTCTGGCCGATGGCGGCTTGCACCAGCGCGGGGCCGGCGAGGAAGAGGCCGGAGCCTTCGGTCATCAGGATGTGGTCGCACATCACCGGGAGATAGGCGCCGCCGGCCACGCACATACCCATGATGGCGGTGATTTGGGGGATGCCCATGGCGCTCATAACCGCGTTGTTGCGAAAAACGCGGCCGAAGTCGTCGGTGTCGGGGAAAACGTCTTCCTGCAGGGGAAGAAATACGCCGGCGGAGTCGACCAGATAAATTGTGGGAATGCGATTTTCGATCGCGATGTTTTGCGCGCGAATCACTTTCTTTGCGGTCATCGGAAAAAACGCGCCGGCTTTTACGGTGGCGTCGTTGGCGATGACCATGAAGAGCCGGCCGGAAACGCGTGCCAGGCCGGTGACGGTTCCGGCGGAGGGAGCGCCGCCCCACTCTTCGTACATTTCGTGGGCGGCGTAGATGCCGAGTTCGAAAAAGTGCGTGCCGGGATCGATGAGCGCGGCAACGCGTTCGCGGGCCGTGAGGCGGTTCTTTTTGTGCTGCGATTCGATGGCTTTGGCGCCGCCGCCCTGGCGAATCTTTTCCTCTTCGTTCTTGATGGTGGTGAGGAGTTCCACCATGCGCTGGGAATTCTTTTCGAAATCGGGGGATTTTGCGTTAATAGCTGTTTTCAGAACCGATGCGGACACGCGGCGACCTCGCAGACAGGAGTGGCGGCAGCGGAATCAGTATACGGAGGATTGGAGGAATGTGCGAGTGGGGGCGGGCCGCGGAATTACGGGTGCGCGTGGCGCTTGTGGATGAATTCGATTATGTCCTGGGTTGAGGTGCCGGGAAGAAAAATTTCGGCGATGCCGGATTTTTTCAGGGCGGCGATGTCGGGTCCGGGAATGATGCCGCCGACGAGGACGGTGACGTCGTCCATGCCTTTTTCGTGGAGGAGTTTCATCAGTTGCGGGCAGAGCGTGTTGTGGGCGCCGGAGAGGATGGAGAGGCCGATGACGTCTACGTCTTCCTGGACGGCCGCGGAGGCGATCATCTCCGGCGTCTGGCGGAGGCCGGTGTAGATCACTTCCATGCCGGCGTCGCGCAGGGCGCGGGCGATGACTTTGGCGCCGCGGTCGTGGCCATCCAACCCGGGTTTCGCAATCAGCACTCTGATTCTCTTTTCCGTCATTTCTCTGCGACCTCAGCGTCTCTGCGTTCAGCTTCTTCCTCTGTAGGATTGTAATTCCAAACGAACCGGTGCACACCATCTTTCAAAACGGCCGAATGAAAGTTGATCAGTAGACCAATCCGGCAGCCCGACAGTCTGAGATATGTCAGCATTACAGCCTCATGTACGGGCGCAATCGCAGCGATCGCCTTGATCTCCACGATAACGCGATCAGCTACAATGAGATCAGCACGATAGCCACAATCGAGTTTGTTTCCGCGGTAGATGACCGGAATGGGCTTCTGTCTAAGGAAGGGTAGGCCAATCGAACCGAGCTCGAAACTAAGACACTCTTCGTACACAGCTTCCAGGAGTCCAGGGCCAAGCTCCCGGTGGACGGTTATTGCTGCACCGATTATACGGCGAGTTAGTTCTGAATCTTTCATAAGAGAGCTTAACGCAGAGACGCAGAGAGCGCAGAGAAGAATAGCACTTATTACTATTCATTATCAGTAATATTTGTGGTTTGGAGTGAGGAGTGCAACGGAGCAATTGCCTCACGTGATGGCGACTTCTTCGTAGGCGCCGAAGACGGTGCGCATGGCTTCGCAGATTTCGCCGAGGGTGGCGTAGGATTTCACGGCGTCGTAGATGTAGGGCATGAGATTTTCGGAGCCTTCGGAGGCTTTGCGCAGGGCGTTGAGGCGGCGCTCGACTTCGGAGGAAGAACGATCGGCGCGGAGCTTGCTCAGGCGCTCGGCTTGCCGGTGGGCTACGGTTTCGTCAATTTGGAGCAGGTCCATCGGTCTTTCTGGAGTGACGTAGTCGTTTACGCCGACGATGATTTTTTCTTTCTTATCCACGGCCATCTGGTAGCGGTAGGACGCTTCGGCGATTTCGCGCTGAGGGTAGCTCTTCTCGATCGCCGCTACCATGCCGCCCATGGCGTCGATGCGGCGAATGTAATCCCACGCGCCGTTTTCCACTTCGTTCGTGAGCGTTTCCACAAAATAAGAGCCGCCGAGCGGGTCCACCGTGTTGGTGACGCCGGTCTCGTGCGCGATGATCTGCTGCGTGCGCAGAGCGATCGTGGCGGCATGCTCGGTCGGCAAGGCCCAGGCTTCGTCGAGAGAGTTGGTGTGTAGCGACTGCGTGCCGCCAAGAACACCGGCGAGCGCCTGAATCGCGGTGCGGACCACGTTGTTCATCGGTTGTTGTGCGGTCAGGGAGCAGCCGGCCGTCTGGGTGTGGAAACGCAGGGCCCAGCTTCGCGGGCTAACGGATTTATAGCGCTCCTTCATGGCTTTGTGCCAGATACGACGCGCGGCGCGGTACTTGGCAATTTCTTCGAAGAAATCGTTGTGGGCGTTGAAGAAAAAGGAAAGCTGCGGCGTGAATTCATCCACTGGCAAGCCGCGGCGCATGGCCCATTCGACGTACTCCATGCCATCGCGCAACGTGAAGGCGAGTTCCTGAATTGCCGTCGAGCCGGCTTCGCGAATGTGGTAGCCGCTGATGGAGATGACGTTGAACTTCGGCGTGTGCTTCATGCCGAATTCGAACGTGTCGATCACCAGGCGCATCGAGGGCTCGGGTGGATAGATATATTCCTTTTGCGCGATGTATTCCTTCAGGATGTCGTTCTGCAGCGTTCCCGAGATTTTCTTCCAGTCGGCGCCCTGTTTTTCCGCGACCGCGAGATACATTGCCCAGATAACCGCGGCTGGGGAATTGATGGTCATCGAAGTGGTGACATCGGAAAGCGGAATCTGGTCGAAGAGAACTTCCATGTCCGCGAGCGAACTGATGGCCACACCGCACTTGCCGACTTCGCCTTCGGAGAGCGCGTGGTCCGAGTCGTAACCCATCAGCGTGGGGAGATCGAACGCTGTGGAGAGACCGGTCTGGCCTTGCGATAGGAGATAGCGGAAGCGCTGGTTGGTGTCCTCAGCTGTGCCAAAGCCGGCAAACTGCCGCATGGTCCAGAGACGGCCTCGGTGCATCGTGGCGTGAATGCCGCGGGTGTACGGCGGCTCGCCGGGATTGCCTAGGTCCCGCGCCGCATCCCATCCGGCGAGATCTTCTTCCGTGTACAGGCGGCGAATCGGGTAGCTGGAGACTGTGGTGAATTCTTTTTGGCGCTCGGGACTTTTTTCGAGAGTGGGGCGAAGGGTATTTTCTTCCCAGGCTTGCAGCTTCGAGCGGGATTTTACGGCACCGCCCGTTTTCTTGGAATTGGCCGAATCACTCATGAAAAAGCGCTCCCGGGGTCAGTATATAAGCAACTTGATATGCCGACCCCACCTGAAACTAATGCTATGGGAAAGGGCGGCGGGGAGCAAGAAGAACGCCGACAAATGCAGAAGGGGAGTATCCCGTTTCCGGGCGCCTGGCAGGGGCCGCAGGGCGGGGCGCGATTTTCTGAGTGCTACTTCTTGGGAAGAGTGCGGACAAAGTTCACGATGTCCCAGATTTCATCCGGCTTCAAGCGGCCTTCTTCGCCCATCATTTTGCCTTTGCCATTGTTGATGATGGAGTAGATATCGCCGTCGGAAAGGTCTTTCAACGTCGAGGCGTCGCGGAAGTCACGAAGTTTCAGGTGCATGTCCTCGGCCAAGTCGCCATCACCCGCGCCTTCTTTCCCGTGGCACATGGCGCAATCCTGGCCGTATTTCTTTTTGCCCGAAGAAAGGGAAGTGGGCGAGGTCTTCACGGGATTAGTTTTCGCGGCATCTGAATTGGTCTTGGCTTCGGCAGCAGGCTTTGATTCAGTAGCGGGCTTTTCTTCGGCTGGCTTTGCTGGTTCCTGGGCTTGACAGTGTAGTGGCATGAGCAGAGAGGAACACACAAAGGCACAAACGAGCGCTAGTTTCATGGTGAGATCTCCCCAGGCGACTCAACGCGTCAATCATGCATAGGGCGCAGTTTGGGCAAGTATAGTCCTCCCGAAGCGTTTTGCACTTTTTTATTCTCGCGAGGTGCCTTTCCGCGAAATGCAGTTCGCGAAGCCTGCGCGCATGGGGACGCTCGGCGTGGCACTTTTCTTCTAAGTTGAAATCAAATTGTGGCCGTTCTCTGCGCGTGGGCATCTATCAAGCCGCGGGTCAGCCGCGGCGTCCTGCCGCGTAGCCACACTGAATGCAAGGAGAGCGCTTATGGCAACCATCACCACAAAAGACGGAACACAGATTTATTACAAGGACTGGGGCAAAGGACAGCCAATCGTTTTCAGCCACGGCTGGCCGCTGAGCGGGGACGACTGGGACGGGCAGATGCTGTACTTCGGGCGGCAGGGCTATCGCGTCATCGCGCATGACCGGCGGGGACATGGACGCTCCGACCAGACGTGGGACGGCAACGATATGGACACATACGCCGACGATCTCGCGCAGCTATTTGAAAAACTCGATTTGAAGGACGCGATCATGGTGGGGCACTCGACGGGTGGCGGTGAAGTGGCGCGCTACCTGGGCCGGCACGGCTCCAAGCGCGTTGCCAAGGCGGTGCTGATCAGCGCCATACCGCCGCTGATGCTTAAGACGGAAAAAAATCCAACTGGATTGCCAATCGAGGTGTTCGACGGGCTTCGGACGGCGCTCGCGGCGAACCGGCCGCAGTTTTACAAGGACATCACTTTGCCGTTTTACGGATACAACCGGCCAGGCGCGAAAATTTCGGAGGGCATCCGGGAGCACTGGTGGTTGCAGGGAATGCTGGGAAGCGTCAAGGCCCACTATGACTGCATCAAGGTATTTTCGGAAACCGACTTGACGGAAGATCTGAAGAAGATCGACATTCCGGTGCTGGTGATGCATGGCGACGACGATCAGATTGTGCCGATCGTCGCGTCGGCTTTGCTTTCGTCGAAGCTGCTGAAGAACGCAACGTTGAAGGTTTATCCGGGGTTTCCACACGGCATGCCGGCGACCAACGCGGATGTGATCAACGCGGACCTGCTTGCGTTTTTCAAGGGGCAGAGGCTCAGCGCAACCGCGTAACGGGCCCCGTGAAAAGCTGCCATTAATTGTCATCCTGAAGCTATCCGACGAGGACAGCCGAAGGACCTCAACATTGAATCGGTACATAGACTGAAAGTTGAGGTCCTTCGGGACGCAAACGGCGCGTCCCTCAGGATGACAAATTCTTTTTTTACATTTGAGGATTGGATACGTTTTTGATCGTGGCGAATGTCAGCTACGCGTAATACTGCAAGGTGCGCCAGAACTGCTGCCAGCCGGCTTTGGGCAGGCCGCAGAGAAAAATGTCGCGGCGTTCGGTCGTCTCTTCGTTAACAACGCCTAGCGAATTTGTGTTTTGCGCGGCCAGCGCGCAGGAATCGAAGTTGGCTTCGACAAAAGCGCGGGGAAAACCCACGATGATGAGGGTCTGCGGCGCTGGGCTGCCATAGCCGCGCTCCCAGGAAGAGTTGACGCCGCTGATGGCGCGCGGCAATCCACGGTTCGGCCCATAGAGGTTAACGGCGCCTACTTCACCGTAATTTTCGGCCAGAATGCCGAGGTGCGCGCGCGATTCGGGAGGCAGGGAATCGCGAACCTGCGCGAGGGTTGAGACCAGATCCTCCCAACCAATTTCATCGCGCAAGGTTAGATTCACCCTGTCCGCGAAACGGAACCACGCGGAGTGGATCGGCGCAAGCGGTAAGGCTACGGCCATCGCGCCGAGAATACCCAACGCAAGGCCCGCTGAGACGGCCGCGCGGACTGCTTGCGCGCGCCCAACACTTAGAGTGGAAAGCCAACGCTCCCCCCAAACTCCGCCGGCCGCGTATAGCATCGGGTACGCCGGCGCAAGGTAGTAGCCGCGGCCTTTTGCAATCAAGAACAGAGCGAGCGTCACGATAAACATCCAGCCCAACGCCCGAAAGTTCCGGCCTTCACGTGAACGCAGGCAAAAATACAGACCTGCAATCCACAGGGGAAACGACAGCAGCGTCATTTCTAACTGATCGGGCAAAAAGGATTGCGTCAGACCCTCCGCGACGTCGCGCTGGTGAATGAAACGCAGAAAGTCGTACGTGACAAAATGATGCTGCACCTGCCACAGGAAATTAGGAGCTACGATTAAAAGAGAAACCAGCAGGCCCAGCCAGGGCCAGATCGTGCGCAGATATTTGCGAGCGCTGAAAATAATTCCCGCCAGCACACCTATGGCGAAGAACAGCATCGTGTACTTGGCCGACATGCCTAGCCCGATGGAAGCTCCCACAAGCAGGAAGTAGCGCGGGTTGGAAGTTTTGAGCAGCCGCACCAGGAAAAAAGCTGTGAGAACCCACGCGAAGTAATCGAAGGACATGTACTGCATCAGCGCGCCGGCCCCGAGGGAGAAGGGAATCGAAGCGCAAGCGGCGACGATCTGGGCTGCGCGTCTGCCGCCCATATCTTTGGCCATGCAACCCGTCAGCACGACGCTGATGGCTTGCACGAGCGCGGAGAAGAATCGGAAGCCGACCAGCGAAGTGCCAAATAAAGCCAGCGCCAAGCGGCCGAAGAATGGAGTGAGCGGCGGGTAGGCAACGTAACCCCAGGCCAGGTGCCGCCCGTCTTCCAGAATGGCCAGTTCGTCGCGGTTGAATCCGTAGCGTCCGGCAGCGAGCATGTGAACCAAAAGTGTTCCCGCCGCAATGGACACGAGAAGCGCAAAATCATTTCGATCGCGCGAAGAAAATTTCGCAGTTCGACCCTCGTTGGGAGGTGCCGGGTTTTCGCGCCCTGCGATAGGTTCGATTTTCGACGCCACGGAAACCTCAAAAAGCAGCGCCATGATAGCAGAAGGAAGATGTTCACGACGCTCCGGCAGGGCTTTTGGCGAGTACTAAAAGAAAAAATGCCACGGGAGAATCTCCCGTGGCAAGGAATGCGCTCAGTTGGAGAGCTAGCGGTTGCCGGATTTGCCCTTGTCTTCGAGCGACTTGAACAAATCTTCGGTGCCGACGACCTGGCCGTTGAGCGTGCCGGGAATCAGCGTGTCGCGCTCGATATCGCCCTTTTTTGCGCCGGCGATGGTGACGCTGTTGACCTGCAAGGTGCGGCCGAGGGCGCGCTCGTAATTCGCTTTGGCTTCGGCGAGATTGGCGAGGGCGCGGAGCTCGGTGCCCTGCGCGGTGATCAGGTCGCGCTGGGTCAGGATCACGTTGTAGACGGTGGAAGCGCCAAGGCGATACTTTTTGTCCTCGGCGTCAAACGTCTGTTGTTGCAGCTCGCGGGCTTTGCTGGCGGCCTGCACCTGCGCGCGGCCTTGTTCAAGAGCGATGGAAGTGTTGCGGACGTCGAGCACGGCGCTGTTCTTGATCTGTTGCATCTGAGCTTCCAGTTGCCGCTGGGTGAGTTGCGCGTGGACGCTGTCCGCCTGCGCCGAACGGTTGCGCAGCGGCAGCGTGACGTTTAGGCCGACGGTATAGTTCGGAAAGCGGTTGTGAAATACCTGGCTCAGGCTGTCGGAGAGCCCCGTCTTGTTTACACCTGTGACTGTGGTGGTGGCGGTCGGCACGAATACCGGGATGGGAACGTTGCTAGAGTTCAGCACGGTCACCGGATTTCCGTTCGCGTCCACAACCTGGGGGCCAGCGGCGGCGGCCGAAGCGAAGGCCAGCGAATTGCCGGCCAGGCCCGTGCTGGTGAAGGTGCCGGTAAGCGTGGCCAGCGGCAGCAGCGCGTTCTTTGTGGCCTTTACGTCGATTTCGCCGTTCCTCACATTCAGGATCTGTTCCTGCACGTCCGGCCGATTCACAAACGCTTCCTTTACCGCATCGGCGAAAGGCGCGAGCTGAATGGATTGCGGGGCATCGGGCTTGTCGGTGGGAATGATTTCCACGTCAATCAGATCGGACGCGGTGGGGTCCTTGGAGATGAAGTTTTTCAGCACCAGTTCATCCTGGAGCTGCGTGGTCTGCGCGACGATCAGGTTCTGCGTATTGGTGGCCAACTCAGATTCCGCCCGGGTGACGTCGAGCGGCGCCATGGTGCCGATCTCGAGTTGCTTCTTGTTGTCGTTGTAAAGTTTCTGCGAAACGGTGACCGCTTGCTGCTGCACCTGCACATTCTGTCGCGCGTACACCAGCTCCCAATAAGCGGTGATGGTGTTGGTTACGGTGGTGATGGCCTGCTGCGCGAAGGCCAGGTCGGCGATCTTGCGGTTGTTCTCGGCGACCAGGATATTCCGGCGGGTGACGTTGCGTCCGACTCCCTGCAGAAGTTGCTGGGCGAAACTGATGCCGATGGTGGATTGTACGGATGGATCGAAGAGGTTAAAGGTGGAAGTTGAGGACGAGCGCGTGTTGTCCCAGAAAACATTGAGCGTGGTGCCGGTGGAAAAGCCCTGCGAGAACGCGGTGTTGTAAATGTTCTGGTGGACACCCAGCGCGGCGATTCCGTTGGTGCCGGTGCCGGCGCCGGAGGTGAGGGGGTTGTTTACGGGGATCAGGGCGCTGGTGATGGAAATGGTTTGCGTGAGGTAGGGATCGAAAATCAGCGAGGGCAGGTTCGCCGTTGAGCCCACGGACAGACTGCCGGGAACACCATAGCCAAAGCCGCCAGCTTTCGTCTTGAGGATGCTAGCGTCGGCCATCCACGGGTTGTAGCGCTGGACGACGATGTCCATGCTGTTCTCAAGCGCGAGGGCGATGGCGTCCTGCAGGCTAAGGTTCATTTTGCCAGACTGGATCAGCTGCGCGAGGCGCGGCGAATTGCTGAGCGCGCCCGGGTTGACGTACCAAGTGCGGTAGGGAGCTGTGATATTGGGCCAGAGGCCGGGGGAATTCGTGTAGTGATATTTGTTCAAGCCCAAGGAAATCGGCACGCCACCTTGCAGACTAGCCTGCTTCTGCGGCGGAGGTGCGGCATCCTGGGCGAGCACCGGAGAGGCGGGTGCTCCCGCGAGAATGCCTGCCAGAACGGCCGAAAGCAGGGACTTCAGAGACAGCTTCTTCATAAGATTTCCTCACCTCTGGAATAGTGGCAATGCTGAACTCTTGGCAAACCAACCCGTTACAAGGCTTCTCTCTTTAAAACGATACAAGAGGGCAATTTGTTTCATCCGGGATGCAGCTTGGGGAAGCGTCCAACGTGCACGCTCACCGGCCGGGGCGCTGGCTTCGAAGTCTAACAGGGGCCCTCATTCCTTGACAACGCGTTGCATGGAGGCTAGGCTGCTGACATTTCGACGTTTAGGAGCCCCCGCGGTTAGCGGGCCTATGTTTACGCGCGAAGAGCTGATGAAGATGTTTGAGAAGGCGGGAGCGATCCGCCACGGGCATTTTGAGTTGTCGAGCGGCCTCCACAGCGGCACGTACGTGCAGTGTGCGCTTGTTTTGCAGTACCCGCGATTTGCGGAAAAGCTGGGGCAAGCGCTGGCCGCTTTGTTTTCGGATGCGAGAATCGATGCAGTTGTCTCCCCGGCGCTTGGGGGAGTGATTATCGGGCAAGAGGTGGCACGGGCGCTGCCTGCGCACGGTGATGCGTTGGGAGGCGGCGTGCCTGCGATGTTTGTGGAGCGCGATGGCAGCGGGACGATGTGCCTGCGAAGGGGATTTTCGCTTAAGCCGGATACGCACGTGTTGGTTGTTGAGGATGTCTGGACAACGGGTGGCTCGACGCAGGAAGCGATCAGCGTTGTGGAAGAGGCGGGCGGGCGCGTGGTGGCGGCGGGTGCGCTGATTGACCGCAGCGGCGGCAAGATTGAATTTCCCGTGGAATCGAACGCGCTGATTGAATTGTTGATAGAAAGTTATCAGCCGGATGATTGCCCTCTCTGCCGGCAAGGCACCGTGGCTGTGAAGCCCGGAAGCCGGTTTGCGCGGTCCGCCTCCTAGAATCGGCGGCCCGATCCCTGCATGCGTAATTTCAAACTCACGATTGCCTACGACGGCACCGATTTTCATGGCTGGCAGATTCAGAAGAGTAAGCCGACCGTCCAGGGTGAAATTGTTTCGGTGTTGCGGCGACTGACTCAGGAGGATACGCAACTCCTTGGCGCAGGCCGCACGGATGCAGGTGTGCATGCGTTGGGGCAGGTTGGCAGCTTTCGCACGCAATCGGCGCTCTCGGCGCTGGAGTTTCATCGCGCGATAAATGCTTTGTTGCCTCCCACGATTCGGATTGTGGCGGTGGAGGAGACCGGGCCGGATTTCAGTGCGCGCTGGTCGGCGAAAGGGAAGATTTACCGTTACCGGATCTATCGGGGGAAAGTGGTGCCGCCACTGCTGTGGCGTTATGTGCTGCACTATCCGTTTCCGCTGGATGAAGAGGCGATGAAGGACGCTGCCGCGCGATTCGTGGGCACGCACGATTTCACGTCGTTCGCGGCTTCGACGGGTTCGGAAGACGACGACAAAGAACGCAATATGCAGCGCGAGATTTTTTCGACGGAACTTCGGCGCACGGAAGACGGGGAGGAACTCTGGTTCACCGTGCACGGCAGGTCTTTCTTGCGATATATGGTGCGCAAGATGGTGGGGGCGCTGCTCGAAGTGGGACGGGGAAAATTAGTTCCGGCGGATATCGAGAAGCTGTATGAGTTGAAGGATCGTTCGAAATCCGGGCCTACCGTGCCTCCGCAGGGATTGTTCATGGTTACGGTGGATCACGATTTGCCTTATCGCGTCGAGTGAAGAGTTAAGCCAACAGCTGCCCGTCCGCCGCGCCGGAACGGGCCCTACACAAGCAAGATTCAGCAGGGTAGAATCAAGCCCATGGCTGCAACTTCTCCGCTGTTGGATATATTGCCTTCGATTGATCCCGCGACCGGCAAGGTTTTGCAATCGTATGAACGGACCTCGCCGCTGGCTGTGCCGCAGCTTCTCGCGAAGGCTCGCGAGGCGCAGCAGCGCTGGGCGAAGCGGCCCGTGGAAGAGCGTTGTGCGCAGGTGGCGGTCTTAAAGACAAAAATACTTGAGGCGCGCGATGTTCTCACCGACGCGGTTGTGCGCGAATCGGGCAAGCCTCGGGCCGAGGCCAAGTTTGCCGACGTGTTCGTCTCGCTTGACTCCGCGAATTATTTCGCAAAACACGGCGCGACTCTGCTGAAGCCTGAAACGGTGGCGCACCACAGCCTGGCTGCGAAAGCTAAATCCGGGAAGCTTTATTACGAACCGCTCGGGGTGGTGGCCATCATCAGTTCCTGGAACTACCCGCTGGCTATTCCCATGGGCCAAATTATCGCTGCCGTGGTTGCGGGGAACGGCGTGCTCTGCAAGACCAGTGACTTCACGCCGGAATGCGGCGAATTGATCGGCAAGCTTTTCCGCGACGCGGGATTTCCCGAGGACCTCGTGACGATTGTGCAGGGCGGCGGCGAAGTGGGCCAGGCGCTGATTGATGCGCGTCCGGATAAAGTGTTTTTCACGGGGAGCGTTTTTACCGGGCGGCACGTTGCAGAGGCTTGCGCGCCGCTGCTGATTCCAAGTGTGCTGGAACTTGGCGGAAAAGACGCGATGCTGGTTTTGGGCGATGCCGATCTGGATGTTGCTTCCAGTGCTGCCGTTTGGGGCAGTTATACGAATTGTGGCCAGGTGTGCCTCTCGGTTGAGCGGCTTTTCGTGGAGCAATCGATTAGCGAGATGTTTATCCAGAAATGCGTGGAGAAGACGCAGAAGCTGCGCCTGGGTTCCGGCAACGATCCGAATACGGAAATCGGCCCGTTGATTCGCCCGCAGCATGTGCAGCGGATGAGCGACCTTCTGGCGGATGCGGTGCAGCGCGGCGCGCAGGTTTTGTGCGGCGGGCGGCCGCGGCCGGATCTCGGCCCCAACTTTTTTGAGCCGACGGTGGTCACCGGCGTGGATTCATCCATGAAATTATTTCAGGATGAAACGTTCGGGCCCATCATGGCGATTCGGGTGGTTCGCGACGCGGAGGAAGCTATCGCGCTGGCCAATGATTCCGAGTTTGCGCTGTCTGCCAGCGTGTGGACCGGCGATCTGGAAGCTGGAAAACGAATTGCGCGGCGGTTGCGTGCTGGCACGGTGATGGTGAACGACCTCATCAGTGGATTTGCCATCGCCGAGGCGCCTCACGGCGGGTGCGGTTTAAGCGGCTGGGGACGCACGCATGGCAAAGCCGGTTTTCAGGAAATGGTGCATCTAAAATATGTAGATGTGGACCGGCTGCCGCGGATGGAGAAGCCGTGGTGGTATCGGTATGGCGGTGATTTGGAGATGGCCGCGGACGCGTTTCTGAGTTTTGAGTTTGCCGGTGGGATGCTGGCGCGGTTGCGTCATGGGCGAGCGGCGATGAAGACGATGTTTCGTGACCACGGTTTGAAGTAGACGTATAGGAGCGGGCGTTGGCGGACGAAACTCCAGTAGCGGCGCAAGTGAACGCCGCGCCCAAAATCAAGACGCGCAAGCCCAAGCAGCGCGCTTGCGACGAGCGTAACGAGAAGGGCAAGCTTTGCGCGGGGCATTTGAAGCGCTGGTACGACCTTCCGCCGGAAATCGAAGCGATTGTGGGGAAGGGCGCGGAGATTTATCGTTGCGAGTTCTGCAAGATTTTGTTTCGGCCGGATCCGAAGCAGCAGCCCAACAGCTACACGCTTCGTTATTAAGCCGCGCAGGGAGATATTTCACACGTGAACCACAACGAATGGATCCACGACTGGAATTCGGTTGGGCCGATGAGCATCGCGCCTGGCACGCGGGTGTTGCTGAACGACGAGACGCTGCGAGACGGGTTGCAGAATCCCTCCATCCAAGACCCGACTATAGAAGAAAAAATTGAGATTCTGCACCTGATGGAATCGCTGCAGATCGATTCGGTGAACATCGGGTTGCCAGGTGCTGGTCCGCGCGCGGTGCAGCATACGGAAGCGCTGGCGCGCGAGATTGCCAAGAATCGCATGCGCATCAAGCCGAACTGCGCGGCGCGGACGATTGAGGCCGACATTCGGCCGATCGCGGAGATTTCGCAGCGCGTCGGTATCGCCATCGAAGCGGCTACATTTCTTGGATCCAGCCCGATTCGCCGTCTGGTGGAAGACTGGACCGTGGAGCATTTGGAGCGCACGACGGAAGCGGCGGTGAAATTTGCAGTTGGGCAGGGGTTGCCGTGCATGTACGTCACGGAAGACACTGTGCGCACGGACCCTGCCACTGTGAAGCGGCTGTACACGACGGCAATCCGCTGCGGTGCTCGCGCGATTGTGCTGTGCGATACCGTCGGCCACGCGACGCCCCAGGGCGCGTACAACCTGGTGAAATTTGTGATGGAAAATGTGGTCAAGGCTTGCGGCGAGAAGATTCGCGTGGACTGGCACGGGCATCGGGACCGCGGCCTGGATATCGCGAACTCGCTGGCGGCGGTTGCCGCGGGTGCCGATCAGGTTCACGGCGTAGCGCTGTCGCTTGGCGAACGCGTCGGCAATACTCCGATGGAGCTTTTGCTGGTGAATCTCCGCCTGATGGGACTGATTGAAAACGATTTGAGTTCGCTGCGGGCGTATTGCGAAAAAGTCGCGAAGGCCACGCACACGGTCATTCCGCCAAACTATCCCGTCTTCGGCAAGGATGCGTTTCGCACGGCCACGGGAGTTCATGCGGCCGCGATCATCAAGGCGTTGCGCACAGGCGATCGCGATCTGGCGGACGCGGTCTACAGTGGAGTCCCGGCGCATCTCTTCGGCCTCGAACAAGTGGTGGAGATCGGCCCGCTGAGCGGGAAATCCAACGTCCTCTACTGGCTCTCGCGCCATAACATTCCAGCCAGCGACGAAGTGGTCAATCGCATCTTCGACGCCGCCAAGCAATCTTCGCGCGTGCTGACCGAGCAGGAACTGCTGGCCCTCTGCACATCGTCCAGCACTCCGGCATAATTTTCGTCCGCTAGCAGCATTTGAAAGTCTAACTGCGGA
>Ga0137415_10003333_pt1 | contig 15963 bp, 15 predicted proteins | sample CZODoug3_1_1_16f_FD_183082 | JGI IMG/M metagenome (GOLD analysis project Ga0137415, IMG submission 183082) | Vadose zone soil fungal communities from Angelo Coast Range Reserve, California, USA - CZODoug3_1_1_16fungal (Hybrid Assembly) | ecosystem: Environmental > Terrestrial > Soil > Vadose...
CTCGGTTCGTGGAACTTATTGTTGCGTGGTCCCTTAGCCGCTCGTCGGTTGCTGCCCCATCTCTAGTACGAGGGGAGACCCCCCGGCTCTGCCGGGGTGGCAGTAACAGTTTGACGTATACGGCAGTCCATCAATGAAACTCGACAGCGTGAGCCGCCAAGCGCACGCGGAGGAGTCTCACGATGGACCGAGGCAGAACGTAAACCACCTTCACGGAAGTGCGCAAATGCGGCGTGATGGGCAATTCGAAGTCAGGCGGAAGGATGCGAGCCGCGGAATTCCGACGACCGATGGGCCAACCGGGCTGCAGTCCTTAAGGTGTGCGACCCGACAGGGTGCGGCCCCGTTCTGCAGCCGCTTTGAGCGGCTCACAAATTGAAAGCCCCCGGCTTTGCCGGAGGATGGTTACTGCGGGAGGATCACCTCGTCATCACCGATAAACTGAGGATGCCTTTGGACACGCTGCGCGGCCAGATTGCAGAGGCAGTCTGGAGGCACGTCAGCGCGCCAGACGTTCCCAACGTGGCGACTCGGTGGGGACTGGCGCCAGGCACGACGGGGGAGGCTTTTCACAGCAAGCGCAAGTACATCCGCAATCGAATCCTCGACATGGATGAGGCGGCGCTGCTCAAACTCGCTCGGGCGGTAGTCGCCGAGTATGGGGACGAGGAACTCTCTGATGCGATCACCGAGCGAGCCAGCGCGGATCAATCACGCCTCAGCGAGCTCACCCGTCGTGATCTACTGAAGGCATTGAGCGAGCTGGACAGCCTCTTTGGCGAAACCGATCTGTTCGAGGGCCTGCGCATCATATGCGCCGAGCATATCGGCGCCGATCAGGAGGACGTTGACCTATTTGGGTTGAGAACACCAACGGGCAACATACGACAGCATTATCTGCGTAATCGGGACTGGTCGCACGAGGAATTGCTGATCGCCTGCGGCGCCTTGACCGCAAGCCAATCGCGTTTCTTGCGGCTCATCGAAAAGCTTCTACATCCGGTCGTACGCCGCGGCGATGCGCAACGTGACCTGGCGAGCGCCCTCAACTCCATTCTAGGAGCGGACGGATTTCGCGCCGTAGTGACTGGCCAGCAATCCCGACATCCCGTCTACAGCATCCAGCGGATCAGTCAGGGCCTCTCGAGCAAGCCCAAGAATCTGGTCTTCGCGGCGATCAACACGAAACCGGATCTGTACTTCACCGATGCTATCAACAACGACATTGCGATCCGCAACGCGACCGATGCACTCATCTATGATCAGTTTGTGAACGAGTCGGGACTTCTTTGGGAAACGCTGGCCGAGTGGTGGCAGGCCCGCGAGCAAGCGCCCAATCTGATTGAGGCCAAGCGCAGCCTCTATACTCGGCTGTTGCAATCCGTGAAAGGGGCCAGCTCTCCAGGTCAGTACGCCTTGTTTAGCGCCTACTACCACGAATTCCCGGCTATTCTGGGGGCTTCACTGCCGACCCTAATTCCCGAAGTTTACCTGCACTACGACCCCCGCACGCTCAAAGAACGGGCCGGCGACCCGGTGCTTTTAAGGCAGCGCATGGACTTCCTGCTACTGCTTGATCACAACGTACGCATCGTGATTGAGGTAGACGGCAGCCAGCATTACTCGGAGGCCGGGCGGGCAGCTCCTTCAAAGTATGCCCGCATGCTGGAAGAGGATCGTAGGCTGAGACTTTCCGGTTACGAGTTGTATCGTTTCGGAGGCGCGGAGTTCTCTGACACAAGCACCACCGAAGGCAAAACCACCGTGGGACTTCGGAGCCGGGAGGTGGCGATGCAATTCTTTACGCGGCTGTGGGAAAGACACGTTATCAAAGCAAAATGAGCCGATCGATCGTTATTACAACACTTTAGAGAATCCGTCTGGAAGATAAGTTGCGTCGAATTGACCTGGGCTCAAATCCGAGATTTCGGAACGCCAGGAGAGCCGGATGCAAGTGACAGTGGGATACGACTATGTGCTCGTGCTGGAGTGGCTAAACCCCTGCGACCGGCAGACCGGCACCGAGTTGCATGTGCGCCTGGTAGCCGCGGGGATCCGCTCACGTCTGGTCGTCTGCAACGTCGGAGACGATGTGCGGATCGCGTTGTCGAACGCGCTCGCCGAAGTAGACACCGAGGGTGTACCTGCCGTCCACCTGGAAACGCACGGTACAAATCCGTTCGAGGGAAGTCCCTACGATATCGCCTTTGGCGCTGGCCGGGGGCCATTAATCGGCTGGGACACTCTGGGACAGTGGTTAGCACCGCTCAATGAGGCAAGCGGCTATCGCTTATTAGTTGTGTCTGGTGCGTGCTGGGGCTCCGGTGTTATCCAAGGGATGGGTGCGGGTGAACATCCTGCACCGTTTGCCTGCGCGATTGGCTTTCGCACAGAAGTTGTCGAGGGTCGATTGTTCGAATCGATGACGGAGTTATATCGCTCGATGCACTCGGGCGATGGGTTGCAAGGGAGCGTGGCCAGCGCTCAGCGAGCTCTGCAGGACAACAGATTCATCTGGAGATCGCGGTCTTGTTGGCGGTCAAAATGCTGCGTCGCATCTTCTATGGACCGACGCTGGTTGCTCGAGTAACTCGTGTCGGGCAACTGCGTCGAAGGCGGCGCGCGCGTGGCATCTGGAGCAGCTGGTTTCCAGTTTGGCTACAGGACCAGCAACCCGTGTGTCGAAACGCGTATCAGATGCTTAGTCAACGCGCGCCGCGTTGACGGGCGAGGAGGCGTGCGCGAATACCCACTGGGGTGAAGCGCGTCTCGATCGCGCATTGCAGTTCCGCCGCCTCGGTCTGACGTTGAGACAGGTAGGCATCGATCTCTGCGGTGTGGGTCAGATAGTGCGCGATGCTGAGGTATACGTCTGGCAGTGCCACGCTTGGAAACTGCTGCGCAATTTCCTCAGCCGTCGCGCCGGACTTAAACGCGATGACGATCCTGTCCAGAGCCACCCGAGTCCCGCGCACCCGGATCGTTCCGTAGGCATCGGTCGACAGCGGAATGTCGACAGTGGCGGGAAGTCCGAACATATGGGCAAAGGCTAATCGCGTTGGGCAACAAAGCCAAATGAACTCTGCGCAGTAGCCTGGCGGATCCCGCTCAAGGAACGGAATGTTCCACATTTACGGCCAAAATGTTCCGTATTTCTGTCGACGAACTTTAGCGAGCCGCCGGCGGGCCCGGCCGCGAATTGCGCATAATGCATATTATGTAATATCACGCACACGGGTAGCGTAAGGCCCAATGGCCCCGCGTCCATCCGCTGAAGAGAAACTGCATCACTTTGTGAAGAGTAAAGTGTCCCACTTTCGAAACTCTTCTTTCGTGTCACCGGACTGATCATTGTGTGTCGGAACGCGGAATTTGTGAGCCCCGGGCGCAATTCATGAACTCGTTTGGAATCCGGCGCTTAACTCACTAAAGAATTCGGTGCTCACGATTTCCGTTCGTCGTTCTGAGCCCCTGAGTCTGTAGCCCGGACCGAATCATGTGCGCCAATGGGTGAGCTTCTGGAAAAGCTCATCCATTGGTGGAAAGCTCACGAATCATTCGCCATGTTCAGGCTCTTTTTGAAAAGTGTTACCCCCCCTTGCCCCGGCCGGTCTCGTCCTGCCGATCGCGGAGATCGCCGCCTTGGCGCGCGAGGGGTTGGCGGAGCGCTTGGCGGGCCTGATCGCCGACGTGGATCGGGCCTATGCCGAGAACACCAAGCGCCTGTGGCGCGCGAGCTGGCGGGTGTGGGTAGCCTTCTGCGCATCGGCCGAACCGCCGTGGCCAGTGTTGCCGGCGTCGGTCGATTCGCTGCGGACGTTTTTGCAGGCGCGGGTAGCGGCCGGCATCCGGCGCGCGACGCTCGAGGGCAATCTCTCAACGTTGGCGATGGTTCACCGCCTCACCGCGCTCACTTGGCCGCTGCATACGATCGAGGGCGAGTTGATGTGGCGCGGGATCCGCCACTCGCTGACGGCGCGCCAGAGCAAAAAGCGCGGCCTCTCGATCGAGGACATCGAGCGCATGCTCGCCCCGCTAGAGCCGGCCGTTCCACGCGATGCGCGAGACGCTGCGCTCATCCCCGTAGCGTATGAGACGCAACTGCGGCGCAGCAGCGTTGTCGCGCTGAATCTGGACCAGGTGCGCTGGGAGGCCGACGGCACGGCGACGGTGCTCGTGGAGAGAAGCAAAGAGGACCAGGAAGGCGAAGGCCGGGTAAAGGCCCTATCGGCGACCACGACGCGCCGATTGCGCCAATGGGTCGCGCTCGCCGGTATCACCGAGGGCGCGTTGTTTCGCTCCACCCCGAATTCCCACAAGCCGGACCGCTTTGCAAACCGGCTCTCCGATCGCGACGTTCCACGTATCTACAAGCGTCGCGCGGTCGCCGTCGGCAGGAGGAGATCGAGGAGATTGCCGGGCACTCCACGCGCATTGGGGCTGCGCAGGATATGCTAGCGGCGGGGTACGGTGAGGCGGAGATCGTGCACGAGGTTGGTTGGGCGGATGCACGCCGTCTCTATCATTACACCCAACATATGCCGGCCAAGCGGGGACCGATGGCCCGATTCCTGAAGCGACGCGCCCACCGCACCGAGTCAGAAAGTTGAGCGTGGACCAAGAAGCGGATCACTTTCGTGGCGGTAGCTCTGGCCAACCTCCGGACCTCCCGAAGCGGCTGTGAGGACCGGTACACCGGCGAGTTCAGGTCTGCGGCGAGAAAGAGAGTTTCGTGCGTGGATAAACAAAATCCTTATCGCCCGCCAGTGTCGGATATCGGATGATCGAGTACATGAGGAATAAGGCGAAAAAGTCCGCACCCCATAAGGCAGCCTCGAAGCGCAATACGAACGTGCTAGGTCGAAGCCCCCTTACCGGAATGCGCGTGATGCGTCCCGCTGGCAAGGGTGGCACCGTTTCTCTACGTCAGGTGCGCAGCGCTCTCCGAACTCTCTCCGCCAAGACCGTCAAGTAGAGTCGCCGGACTCGTCAGTTGTTTGTCCCCAGGTTCAGCTACTGACAACGAGATGGAAGCGACTATTTTGCGTTATTCAACACTCGACGTCCCGTTCGTTTGCGTTTCGACGGGCGCTTTGATTTTGCGCCGCCGCTCCGCCGCTCGCCCCCGGGTTGTGAACGTGGGAAGTGACGTTCGAGTTGTGCGCGAAGCTCGCCGGCGGCTCTCAATTCGGCACGTGCCGCTGCGAGCTGCTGACGCAGCTGATCCCGATCGTCATGTAGCGAGCCGATCTGCATGCGCTGGTCCTTCAACTGACGCTCGTGATCTCTCGCAGTCTCCTTGGCGTCGTGCCGTGACCGATCGAGCTCCAGCATCCAATGGCTTTCCGCCGCCTCATGACGCGCCTGCAGCTGGGTGCGTTCCGACTGGTGCGCCGCGGTTGCTGCCTCGAGTTTGTCGCGCGTCTTCGCACATGCTGTCTCGAGCGTCTGGATCTGCGTTCGCAGACGCGCGCAGTCGGCTTCCCGTTCTTGCGCGCTCGCCTCCAGTGCCTGGGCGCGCTGGTTCGCCGCGACCAGCTGCTCGCGAGCGAGTGCCAGGGACTCCTCCAGTGCGGCCATGCGCAGCGCTACCGCCCGCTCGCGCTCGGTGAGTTCGCGGGCGGTGGTTTCGACGGTCACTTCTCGCTCGACCAGGGCTCGCTCCCGTTCTGACAGAGAGTCTCGTAAGGCGACACGGGCGCCGTCCAGGGCCTGATTCCAGAGGTGCAGGAGTGTCTGTGACACCGACTCAGGGAGTTGGGGAAACTCCTGCCCCGGGATGTCCCGTAGGCGAGCGCCGAGTCTCAGCCACCACGTATCCAAATGATCATTGATCGTGTTGGGCGAGCCCCTGCCCAAGCGCATCCGCACGCGATCGATTGTCGGACGGTCTCCCTGGACGAGCAGCTCGTCCTCTGTTGGTGAGAGGTGCCTGGACGGCGAACTCTTCAGAGCTGATCTAGTTATGCGCGCAATGAGGTTCCCCATGCAAGCGATTCAGGTTCGCTTATGGAAGGAGACTGAATGCGAGGCCGGGCCAAGTCGTTTTGCCGGCCCTGAAGAGCCTTGCATTGTCTGCGGCGATCGTACGGAACAGTCGCAAAGCAACCAGATCATTCAGTCCGGAAACATCCCGCTCGAGATGCTCCCGGAGCAACTCGGACAACAAGGCACAAGCGGTGTGCCGATCCCAGAACGCAGCGTTCAGCTCGCAGTTGCCGAAAAGTGAGGGCCGATGCAGGTTGCACGAGCCAACAGTACCCCATTCGCCATCGACGACCATGAGCTTGGAGTGAACCCAGACGGGTTTGCGCTGTCCGTCGTTCGTCAGTCCTGCCATGCCGGCCAGCGTAAAAGTCTCGAAAGCGCCTAGGGCCTTCAATTCTTCCGGATGCTCTTCTGCCGCAGGCATTACTGCCACCACCTCGACACCTCGCCGCAGTGCCTGGCGTAAACAATCGATGATCTCAGGTACGTCAATCTGCTGATGCTCGAGATAGATCGAACGGCGGGCGGCAGTAATCGCCGCGCAATACTGATCGAAATTCGATCGCTCGCCCGCTTCTATATCAAATAAGGCACCCCCAGGCGTCGATCGCCCATCGCGGTACCTACCGCTATGAATTGTCCTTTGAATTCGAACTAGGACATCGCCCCTGCGGTTGGGCACTCTAGTGGGAAAGGGCAAGTCAATCTCACTGCCCAATCCCCACCGGCCGTCTACTAAATGACGCTCGCTAGCCTCATTCCAGCGCTGGACGAAGTTATGATGGACATCGACTGCGGACGGACCAGCCAATTCTATGTAGACATCATGATTCTGGCCTTCGCCGCGATGGCCGGGAGCCACCATGGAGTGAGGATTGAGATTGATCCCGCCAAGGAAACAAGTCTCGGCTTCTGTGCCAGCATCGATGAGCCAGCTCTTTTGGTGCTGACAGAATCCAGGCTGCGCGCGATCCCATCGGATGCTGATGGCGGAATCGCGCGAATCGAGCAGGCCGATATGTTCCGGCGAGCCCCAGAAGGCATTGGCTTTCCAGCTTTCGGTTTCAGGATCAGGCCGCCAGAAAATGACGCGAACATCCAGGCCGCGCGCGGCCGCGCGGCTTAGCACATCCAAGGCCGACCCCCGACCATCTGGCATCTGGAAGTCAGCCCACATGAAGGTCACGGTCACCCAGACACTCTTACGCGCGGCCTCAATGGCCTCACAAACGCGACGGAACGCGGGTTCTCCATCGACCAGGGGCCGCAGAGCGTTTCCGGGACGCGCGGGGTATGAGGCCGTTGCGGTAACAGGAATTGCGGATTCGCGGATCTGATGCATGCTATGGACGAACGCCGATCAGGCCGACATGATCGTCAGGCTAAACAACTGGTTCCTGCGACACGCTGAAGAGAAACTGCATCACTTTGTGAAGAGAAAGTGTCCCACTTTCTGTTGGAACCCGGAATTTGTGAGCCCAGGTGTTGGAGATCATCTTCTTTGGCAGTAGCGCGACTAGCATCGGCCGTACCGGTTTCTTATCAGGTAAACGCCTCGCCGTGGGAGCAGATCGCTCGGAGCACGTCTTCGATCTGGCCCATCTTGAGCACATCGAGCGGTCGCTGCGGTTCGCCCGGAAAGAACGGTGATTCGAGCCTCAAGAAGTCCCAGGCCGCCCGAGGGGAACTCATCGCTCCCAGGACTCGATCCATACCGGGCACGATTCGATGGGGTCCCATAATCTGCTCCGCCGGAATCCGCCAGCCTCGATCATCTCTCCAAGCGAGCAGAAGGTTCTGCTCGACCGATCGCTCGACGGATTCAGGACTTTCCTGAAGTTGCGCGGCCGCCTGAGTGATATCGAGAATTTCGACGTTTTCATCGGGGCGATCGGTCACCAGAAACCGCCGCAACGCCTCTGGGGCCGTCTCGTGAGAAGTCATCGCTCAATCTCCTCGCGGCCTGCCCCCGTCAACGAGACGATTCGCCTTGGTGAAGGCCACTCATACACGCTGCGTCGAGTCTCGCATTGCGTTCATACGTCGACAACAATTCCAGCGCAAATGGCTGCAGTCAGTCGAAAACGAGAGGTGTCGCGGATCAGAATCATTGCGAACAGATCAGAATTGCCGAGAACGAAATGCCTTGCCGCATCAGATGGTTATCAATAATTTTGATCCGTGCGCGGCGCGAGCGCGGCCGAGTTCTGCTTCCGATCACAATTATTGAAAATGCCGGCTGTGGAGACTGTTCACCGTCCGTCCCCTGCGCGCGCGGGGGTCTTGACCACAGCAGCAGAACGACATCTCCCGACGTTTGCCGCTATGGCGTTAAAGGGTCATCGATCGTTCCGAGATGCCTTGACGCAATTTCCTATCCAAGCGTTGGATATTGCATCACGCATGAATCATCTAAGACGGAGGTGCGTTCCGCTGGGGTGATCAGTCTGCGACTTATTGCTAACAGCCAATCGAGTTCGCATGGTTTCAATTTCGGCGATCTTTATGTCTTTGCTTATACGCTCTGCTCTAGCGACGGCGGCGGCGGCCTCCGAGCTGCGCGCTCTAACTTCCTCACACGCCAAGTGCCAGATTGCCAAGGCATAGCAGCGCCGGTCCTGGCGTGAATATCTATGATCAATGGCCCGTTCATATAACGCGCGCCCGCGTTCGACGTCGCCGGATCGGAAGAACAACAAGCCAGTCGTTGCGTATAGTGCTGGCTGGGCAGTGAACGGGCTCGATTCGATGATGATCGATGTGAGAATCTTGGCTGCCTCTTCGAGGTCCCCCAAGTAAATTAATCCAACGGCCTTGTTGTTGAGCAATATGGCATTTCGGGGTTCTGACTCCAATCCACGCTCTGCGAATTCAACGATAGCCAATCCGTCTTCGTACGCTACGGCTGCAATGTATGAACCCATGATCATTGATCTGCTAGATGTGGGTTCGTACTCTGCCCAATTCCAGCAACCCTGGATTGCTTCTGCCCAATTTCCCGCGAGAGCGTCGCGGAGCGTGCGAGCCTCGTGGCCATTCGGATTTTGAAAAAGAACGGCTGGGATAACGAGGCCCTTAGTGTTGCCAGCGGCCCATTGTGCTTGCGCTACCGCATTTTCGGTCGGGTCGCGAAGGCTCTGGCGAAAAAGATTTCGAGACTTGTGGGCCGAACCATCCTCCAACAATAAGGTGGCCAACGATCCAGCCAACTCTGAACTACTACGGGATGGCCACGCTTGCTGCTTCAAAAGGCGATGCGCAAGGCTGGCGGTCTGAGGAGTACGTTCCGCGACCTGCGATACGGCGATTTCGGCGGCCATCAACCACGGGTCGTGTCGAGTGGCACGGGCCTCCGCGAGGAGCTGCCTACCCATGTCAGGTTCGTCGTTGTGTACGAAAAAGCGAGCGCTCGTGCGTAAGATGAAACGGTCTTCCGGTGCGACAGCAAGGGCTGACATGACCGCCTTACGACCCTTCGCATTTTGCCCCAGGATTGTGTAGAGACGTGCGAGGTCGATCCAGCCGTAGCCATCCCGGGGATTGTCATGCAGATGATGTCTCAGGCGACTGATCTGGCCGTAGAACGCCGAGGCAACGAGGCGACCGGGATGAGCTACGTGATGGCTGGTCCGATGTCCCTGCGGGTGGCCGAGCGCTTGGTGGGCCATTGATCGTAAGGTCGACGAAACGTCCGACGACTTCTCGGCCAGTAGTCGGGCGGCCGACTCAACCTCCGATGTGCGATCGAGTACCAGCGCTGAGGCGACGAGTTCGGCGGCCACATCGATCGAAGGACTTTGTTCCCACTCCTCCTTCCGGGCCTCGAAATGCGGATCGTCAGACTTCACCCGCTTCGCTGGTTCCACGGGCAGCAACTCACCGCTCGCGATCGTCGCGCCAGACGGCTGCCAACGAGGTAATAGGCGCCGATGTTTATCGGGTTGGCTAACACTCATAGGATTACTTGCGTTGTCGCTCGAAAATTCGCGCCGAGAGGCTTAGACGATCGAATATCGAGAGGTATCGCTCCAAATCATAGACGTTCCCGACGTTGGCCATCACAGCACGAGTATTTGGATGGCCGCGTACGGCGGGATCGGGATCGCACAGCTGCCGAATGCAGCGCACCAATTCCTCTCGGTATGGGGCCTTGGGGTCAGTTTCAACCGCCACTTGTTCCACTGCACGTGAAAATGCAGCTCGGACCTGAGGCAAAACCGCTGCATATGTCCCGGTCCAAGCCTTCGGGCGAGCCGTTGGATCCAATTCACTCACTAGCAGAGCGGTCATGGGTGAGCCGCAGACAAGAAAGGTCGCGAGACTTCCGAGCAAGTATGCATCGCAGCCCCAGCGGCGCGTTACAAAGTCGGGGTCCACGTGTCCATACAGAAGCTCCGGTGGCGCGTAGCCGTGATCGCCCCTCGCATTGCCTCACGTAACTTTGTTACCGGCTGCCTCACACACGATGTTACTGACGGGCTTAGTCGATAGGCCGCCTGAGTGCATAGACCTGGTCGAGCGCTATAGCTCTTCCTTGGAAAACTTGTCCGGTATCCGGCGCATCGGCCGGTAACATTGCCGATGAGGCAGCGGCTTGCATTGGTAACAAATTGCATGAGGCAATGCGAGGGGTTGATTGAAGGTAGCTCTCTAAATCCCTTGCCCGCCTTGCTAGATCGGTTCAAAAGACAGCTAAACGTCATTCGAGCCGCTGATCCCCAAGACCAGGTAGCGTCGGGTCGGATCGGAATCGCGGCCTCGGAGTCTGAAATCTCTTCAGCCCAAACGACACGACATCGAACCGAATCGCCCTATGCGCAGAAGCCACCAGGTTTCAACCAGGCGGCGTTCGATGAGCGCCTGCGCCAACTGCAACAGCCCTGGCGCGACGAAGACGCTTGGAAAGCTGACACGTAGCGGATGACCTCGAATCATCTTGAGCTACATTTTGGCGATCTGGACCGTTGTCTCCGCGTGCGCTGTCTGCCCTCCACCTTTGACTATCTGGTTTCGCGTGTATCCGGGCGGAAAGGCTCACCGCCCCGAGCACCAAGTTCGCTGAAACAGTACCCCGCGGCTTGCCACAGTCGCAACCGAGTTCGGCATACCGAATCGTGCCCTAAAGCTTCGTTTTTCATGCTTTCTGCCTTCAGGGCTGACTGAGAATCTTCGCTTTCTCCGTGTCAAATTCGGCTTGCGTAATTACTCCGCTGTCCAACAGCTTCTTGAGGTTCACGAGCTTCGTGTATTTGGGGTCTTCTCCTGGAGCTGCGGTTGGCGGGCTGCTCACACAGTCAAACACGATTTCGATTCGCGGAAAGTTGCCAAGGATGTAGGGTGGGTCTGCTGTGGTTTCCTGGATCGATTCAAATGTTCCACCTTTCCGGCCGCAAAATTCCTTGGCGCGCTCTTCTGCCGTCTCGCGAACCGATTGAAGCGATACGAATCCCGTCGCGCCCTGTTGGAAGACGCGATATTGTTCGCTGCCAGGAGTGCCGGAAGCGATCTTCGTTGTCGTCCCTTTGTAGACAGCGCCTTCGAACCCTGACTTGCTCGACGCGGCGGGCTGAATTGGCGCAGTGACTGAGCACGCGCCCAGTGCGCAGATAAATGCCGAAGTTGTTGCGGCGCGGTTGTAGTAGTTGTCGTACGCCATTCTCGGAGGATAGATCGCCATCTACGGAGTAGCTAGCGGTAATTATTATTGAGGAGACCTATCGAGTCAGATTACGCGATCTGCCCAACCTCCAAGAGCAAGTGCCATCAAGCATCCACACTTCCGGTCTCCCGTTCCGCTCGCTCGAGGCGTTCCGCCTCCGCCATAAGCCGGGCGATGTGCGTGGGGAGGTGATGTCCTCCGAATGTCATGGCGAATCGTCCTTGCGTGGATTGCGTTCGAGGTGTGCGGCGTGCGGGCGAAAAACGTCGTCAGTCGTTGTCCATGACGTTGCTGTGATAGCCGCAGAGGCCGCCGTTGTCCTGATCGTCTAGCCCGAGCGGCTGCTGGCACACCGCGCACTCGAAGTACTTCGGCCGATATTCACAAAAGAAGCACACGGCCTCGGCGACGACATACGTCCCGTGAGAACACTGGGAACACTCGATCACCGGCGGCTCACCACCGTGCGTAGGATCGTAGAGGCCGAGTTCGCCGAGTAACACATTCTCAAGTAGTAGCATGGAACTGGTCTTCAGGTCGCACGCCATGCACACGACCGTGTGCGTACGATCGTCGAGCGTGGCGTTCGGCGCGTCGTTGTCGATCGCGGGTTGCAGCAAGGCAGAGCCGCAGTCCTCGCAAGCCATTTTGTCGAAGTACGGTTTGAGGCGCACCGGAATAGCGACCGAGGACCACGCCACCTCGCACTCGCGGCGCAGCGCCGTGTAGAAATCATGATGCCCCAGCATCGTCGTCCACGCATCACCCAGCAGTGCTGCGGGCGATTGCTGCAGCTCCTGTGACACGAAGTCCCGCAGCAGAGGGAAGAGCGCTGCGACGAATCCTGCAATCACGCCGGTGGCGGTGGCCGGATGCATGTGTTCGATGTGGTTTCGCTCGGCCTGAAGTCTTTCGATGGTCGGCCAATCGGTGCGGATACCAAGGCTGCTGAAGCGCCTCTCGATCTCACGTGGCCCGATCGAAGTGCCGCGCGAGGCGCGGCTCGGCTGCCAAACGATCGCCCCGCCAGCATCCCGTTCGGGGTTGAACTCCCTCGGCTCGAACAGCAGCTGCTCGGCCTCCGACGCGATGGAAGTGACTCAACACTCTTCAACAGCTCTTCGATTGCCGCGCCGTATCGAGATGCTCGTTCAGGATGGCGCCGCCGACCGAATTCGATTTCCTTGATTGTTACTGTAGAAATGCGAACCAAAGACGACGACACAGACGAAAACCGAGCGGCCACGTTCGGTACGCTCCGAACAATGTCGCTGAAAGCATCAGTATCGAGCAGATACTTCACGACTTCCCCGGCGCTTGAGCATTGAAGCCGGTCATGCCTTTGGCAAATGGAACTCTGGCATCGCCTCAGGACCCGGACGGTACGTTTCGAACGGTATGAAGTCCGGATCAAACTCTAATTTCGAAAAATCTATCCTGCACCGATCCGACTTCGGTTTGTGGGCTACCCAAGTATTCAGTGCCTCGCTGAACGCGGCATCCCTCGAAATGCCCTGAATTATTGCGGCCTGATCGATCGCTGCCACCAGCGCTTCGTCCATATCAATAGTGACTTTCATTGACGGGCTCCTCGTAAATTTCAATTGATGCACGATACGCGAATGCGCGACAAGGTCGACATTGGGTATCTCAGCACATACCGTCCAAACGGACAATCCCACATAAATGCTGTAATTGCGCAATTATTCGTGCTTTAGGTTGGGTGAATACGCCGTTGACAACACGCGTTTCAGACGCCGATTAATGCGTACCTCCCAACCGTCAGGGACGTCACGCTCAGCGACGCCGTGACGACGTCGCCTGATCGTGAAAGCGTGCACGGGTCTTAACACTGTCGAAAGAGCTGCGCGCTTTCAGACGGCATATCATCGTAGTAATACCGCCAGGCTATGATGCGTAGACAGTGTTGGGAGTGCCGACGAAGTTTCGTTCGATTGTTTTCGAACATCGGTGTCTAGTGCCAAATCGTGCGTCTACGGCACCTGCGAAAGCGTTTTCATACCGTGTCCATCGACGGGCCGCGTATACGACCGCAGACGGTTAGCGACCCCGGCAGCACGCCGCTGAGCGCCCTCGGCTGAACGAGACAGAATGCTGATCCGTCGCCCTGCTGGGCTCGCCGCTCCCCTCACCTCGTCTAGGGCATACCTTCCGCTATTTGCACCGGACCAGTGGTGGCAGACCAAAAATTAATGTCACCCGCTGGGTTACTGGGTTGAAGTGGGTACGCCACTGTTCGTGCTGCGCGCGGTGTTGGGGCTGGGCGCTCACTTCGTGACCCTGGATCGTGACACCGTCGGCATCACCGGAGCGGGCATTCAGTATCGGGGCGGCGTCCCGAAATCCAGCGGCGCACTGGTAGACACCAACCCGTCTTTCTGTCGCCTGAATCCGCCCCCGTCAGTGCCGTCATCGGCTCCGTGACCAACATCGGCACGCCGGAGAATCTTCAGTAGGGGCAGCACCATCAGCTCGGAGGACTTCCGCCTGATTCACAACCCACACGCTCGCAACCCCCTGCCGCAGGGCTTTCTCGTGCGTGGTGAGGAGGTGCGTGTGAGACTCTATGACGGCCGCTTCGAGGTCAGTGAGCGCTCCCTCCCCTGACGGTGCCGCTGGCCGGTCAATGTGACTCAAGCAATTGCCATGGCAGGCCCGACTCAATATCCGGATGCCGCGGCTCGGCTTCGGCGGGACCGTGCTCATCGCGCAACTTATCGATGGCATTCAGACATGCGCGGGCGAGTTCCGCTTCTGGGGCGCGCGCCGTGATGAGGCAAAAGGCGGCCCACCACCAGCACAAAGTCGGTGCCGAGGCAGCGACGCACGCGTCCTAACTGACAGCGGGCTCACGCGCCGCGAGGATCTCTTCGCACCGATCGAGATAGCGGAAGAATAGGTCTTCGGCCGTGTCCTCTGGTTGGACCTCCGGCGCGAGCTCGTGACGCGTGAGAAACTCCCTCAACCGGATGCTGGCCAAGTAGTACACGTAGTCCTTGGCTGCCTGAGATTGCAGATTCAGACCTGAGATCGCGTGACGAATTCGATCGTGGGAATGCGGATGTCGTCGCTTCCAGATCTGTCGAAACTCCGCAGCGAGAAACAGACTCGAGGTTGTGAGTAGAACCAGCGCCGCTCCCGCGATTTGGCGCTCCGTCTCGCTGGTGGCCCAATCAGCGAAGAACGAGAGCGCGAAGTTGTCCGCTTGCTTCTCCTGCTCGAGCTGCTCGGCGTCATCCATTGTCTCAAAGTGCCGCTCTGATAGATGAGCCAGCTCATGACATAGCAGGTAGGTCACCGCTTGCAGGAACATCCCATTGACCTTCTCGACCAGACTCTTCTCCTGCGCATCGCGGTGCGTACGCGGATTGGGCAGCTCCCGCTCATCCCAGGGCACGTACCGGCCGGCAAAGTGCTCAGCCCAGTCGCCCAACAATCGGGCACGAATGAGCACATCCGTGTTGTATTCGATGACACCGACGTACGTCTGGTCTAACATACGCTGCTGGATACTTTGTTCGTAGATGACAAAACTCGAATAGATCATCGCCCACAGAAACGCGAGATAGGACTCGTGCAGACAAATTGTCTTCGTCTCCAGATCCACGAAAGGACCGCGCGGCTTTCCGTAGTCGCAACACCAGTCAATCTGCGGGTTGATGATTCCCCGCCCTACGGCGCCTTTCATGGAGTAGCCCTTGCGCTCGGCGACCTGCTCGAAGGTGCCGATCACGTTGTGCCGCAAGACCCATACGGGCAAGTGCTCGTACGTGGCCTCGGTGGGTTCTGAAGGTTGCTCGTCCTGCATCGGAGTCTCCTGTACGGCCCAAAGTCCACCCCGCCGAAGGAAAATTTCACTCTGTCTGTCCGGCGGTCCACGCGTCCGACAGCACATCTCCCGCCAAGATCCGCAAAATCTGCATTCTGTGCCAGTTCCGCTGGTACATCGACGCGAGCTCCTGCCACAGCGGCAGGCCCGTCCGCCGCCACTCCGAATCGCACACGCTAGCATTGGTCTGGTGACGCGTGATCGATACCGTCCAGCTTGCGTGCTCCCTTCTCAGCCGCTCTCGAATCCGGGCTTGTTCGTCCTCGGTTGGATGGCTGAAGCGCAGGCGCATCGCATCTTCAATGATTCTCTGTCGAACCTCCTCCACGATGGGGCCATCGAGGAAGTTGAAATAGTTGACCGCGCTCAGGTTCGCGAGCAGCTCGGTGGCGATTGGAGCGGCCGCGTGAGGGTCACTGCAGCGCAGGACGTCCAACAGCTCATGGAGGTTTCCCGGCGGAAAGCG
>Ga0137415_10003335_pt1 | contig 15961 bp, 19 predicted proteins | sample CZODoug3_1_1_16f_FD_183082 | JGI IMG/M metagenome (GOLD analysis project Ga0137415, IMG submission 183082) | Vadose zone soil fungal communities from Angelo Coast Range Reserve, California, USA - CZODoug3_1_1_16fungal (Hybrid Assembly) | ecosystem: Environmental > Terrestrial > Soil > Vadose...
CGCCTCGCTGCTCGAACACTTGCGGCGGCCGGGCATTGTTGTCGCAGCCACGGCGTGGACGACGCTCGGAGTGCCGCTGATTTCAGGGCTAAGCTGTCTGGCCACAGGCCTCGATACGCGCTCACCGGATCTGTTCCTGGCGCTGATGCTGCAGGCGGTGGCATCACCGATGATGGCGGCTCCCGCGCTTGCCGCCGTGATGGGCCTCGATTCAACGCTTGCGCTGATCACGCTGGTGACCAGCACCGCGCTGGTTCCGATCACAGCACCTCTGTTCGCCTACACCTTCTTCGGCGCTACGCTAACGCTCTCGCCGCTCCGGCTCGGACTGAAGCTGCTCGTGATCCTGGCGGGATCGATGCTGGTCGCGGGCGCGATCCGCTGGATCGCGGGCGCTTCCGCCATCAAACGGCACAACCGCCCGATCGACGGACTCAATATCCTGATCCTGTTCGTCTTTGTCTCCGCGGTCATGGGCAACGTCGCCGGCGGCGTTTGGGCCGATCCGGTCAGGGTGATCGAATTGACGACGCTTGCCTTCGCGGTGTTTTTCGCATTGGTCGGCGTCACAGCGCTGATCTTCCGCCGGATTGGCCGTGAGCGCGCATTGGCGCTCGGCCTGTTGGTTTCACAGCGCAACATGGGTCTGATGGTGGCCGCAACCGATGGCGTATTGCCGGGGACGACATGGTTGTATTTTGCACTATCGCAGTTCCCAATCTATCTGTCGCCGCAACTGCTCAAGCCGATCGTTCGGAAGCTACGCGCGCAGAAGAAAGCGGCATCTGCCGAGACCGGAATCGGCTGAGCCGTGATCGCCGGCGGCAAAATCGGGACTGATTCTCGCGGCCCGCGATCTTCCTTGCGGCGATTGACCGCTTGAACCGACTTGGTTCTCGCGATAACCACTAACGAGGTCGCGCGCTTTGCAGGGAATTTCGACCGCCAGCGATTGTCGAGGGCACTTTGATCGAACCCATACTTGTACTTGGCATACCCGTTGATTTCATCCTGTTCGCGCTCACCCTGCTCGGCGTTGCGCTATTCCATCGTCACACGCTTCCGGTCGCGCTGACAGGCCTCGCCATCATCATCATTTACAAGCTGGCCTTTACCGGATTCAAATTCGGCCCAGGACTCGGCGGCTTCGGCCACCACATGGCGCACGAATGGGTCATGCTCACCAACCTGTTCCTGCTGCTGATGGGATTTGCATTGTTGTCCCGCCACTTCGAGGAAAGCAGAATTCCGGATGAGATGCCGGCCCTGCTTCCCGACGACTGGAAGGGCGGCGTGGCGCTGCTTTTCCTGGTGTTCGTGCTGTCGAGCTTCCTCGACAACATCGCCGCGGCGCTGATCGGCGGCACGGTCGCGCGGCACGTTTTCCAGGGCAAGGTCCATATCGGATATCTCGCAGCGATCGTCGCGGCCTCGAACGCCGGCGGCTCCGGCAGCGTGGTCGGCGACACCACGACCACCATGATGTGGATCGCGGGCGTCAGTCCGCTCAGCGTCTTGGAAGCGTATATCGCTGCCATCGTTGCGATGCTCATCTTCGCTGTGCCCGCATCGCTGCAACAGCAACGATTTTCTCCGATCCTCAAGAAGCCACCATCGGGACTGAAGATCGACTCGGTGCGGGTTTTCATCGTCGCGGCCATTCTCGTTGCCGCGCTGGCCGCCAACGTGACTGCAAACCTGAAATTCCCTGCTGTTCTGGACGCGATCCCCGTCATCGGATTAGCAGTCTGGGCGATTATCCTCGTGACCGCAGGATTGAGATCACCGGACTGGTCGGTGATGCCGGAGACCTTCAAGGGCACCGTCTTTCTTCTCGCGCTGGTGACGGCGGCCTCGATGATGCCGGTCGAAAAACTGCCGGCCGCCGCATGGCAGACCGCTCTCGGGCTCGGCTTTGTCTCCGCCGTTTTCGATAATATCCCGCTCACGGCGCTTGCCCTGAAGCAAGGCGGCTACGATTGGGGCTATCTGGCCTATGCCGTGGGATTCGGCGGCTCGATGATCTGGTTCGGCTCTTCCGCCGGCGTGGCGTTGGCCAACATGTATCCGGAAGCGAAGTCGGTGGGACGCTGGGTCAGCCAGGGCTGGGCCGTGGCGGTCGCCTATGTCATCGGATTTTTCGTGATGCTCGCGATCATCGGCTGGCATCCCAACGCGCCGCATTAATCCGAGATTTGGCATTCGACGACGAGGCCGAACGCGTCGATCGCGTTGTTGGCCACTGCAAATATCCGACGGGAATCGGGTGGCTGCGCGGCCTCTGGTTTGCGAGTCTGAACGCTCCTGAGGCGGCGAACCCCGCGCCCGTCGGTGCAAGCCATCGCCGCTCCTGTTGGAGGATCCCATGAAGTCAGAAAACCAAGCGAAGCGAAACGTTGCATCTGAACAACGCATCGGAATTCGAAATCCATTCGGCGTCATGGACGTCCCCGACCCCAATGACGAGCAGGTGACGCAGTTCGCCGAAAGCGCGACGCTGGAAGGATCCGCGGACGACGACAATGCAACGGCCTGGAGCACCACGAACGACGGGAACCACCACACCATCGAAGGCAACTGGTCGAGCCGCTGGAACGGCGGCGCCGATCCCACCATACCGGGCGATGCCGCGCATAAATGGAAGCAGGGTCGAGGCCAGGCGAGGATAACGGCGGACCGCGTCTATCTGTTGTTCGACTGGGATTCCGGTGCGCGCCAGGGACTGATCGATGCGAGGCGCGATGGCCCGCAGCGGCTGGTCGGCAAATACATCAATCTTGGCAATTCCGCGATCACCCGCCCCTGGATCGGCCTGGTCGTGAACAATCAACGAATAGACGGGCGCTGGACCGAAGGACGTCTGGATTTCCGGCGCTAATAGGCAAGTGATATCCGCGCCTCAACCCGCCCTCGCCGCGCGTCGCAGCGATTGCGGCGGCTGGCCGGAGGCGCGGATGAATAACGTCAAACGAGGCAGCTACGCAGCCTTCCGTTTTTCGATGACTTGCCGGAAGTTCGTTGCCAACTCGTCATAGTAATGAGCAAGCACCTCATAGAAGGCCCGCTGGGGCCCGACCTTCGCCTGCTGAGCCCACTCTTCGCACTGGGCGGCTCTGGCCTTGTATTTCTCTACTTTGATTTGAAGATCGGTCATCCTGGTACTACTCCACGCAACACACGCACAACCTTCGATCGTACCTTGGCATGCGCCGAAAAGATGGCCACGCTAAGGAGATTTCGCAGCCCTGCACGTTTAGTTCTCTATTCTCACGCGCTACCCGCCCGCGCCGCCCGCCGCAGCGATTGTGGCGGCTGGCCGAAGGCGCGGATGAAGGCGCGGCGCATCCGCTCTGGATCGCGAAAGCCGGTGGATTGCGCGACGCGTTCGATCGCCTCGCTGGAAGATTGCACGCGCTGCCGCGCCACCTCGATTCTTAACCGCTCCACCGCCTTTGATGGCGTGGTGCCGGTCTCGGCGATGAATGCACGGGCAAAATGCCGCGAACTCATGCCGGCCTGCTCGGCCATGTCCTCGACGGTGAGCGGCGTATCGAGATGCTCGCGCGCCCAGGCCAGCAGCGGTCCGAAGCGGCCAGCCGGCGCCTTCAATTCAAGCAGCGAGGAAAACTGCGACTGGCCGCCGCTGCGGCGGTGGTAGAGCACGAGCTGCCGTGCGGTCTGCTGCGCGATCTCGTCCCCAAAGTCCTCCGCCACCAGCGCCAGCGCCAGATCGATGCCGGCGCTGATCCCCGCCGAACTCCAGATGTTGCCGTCGCGGACGAAGATACGGTCGGGCTCCAGTTTCACCTTGGGATAGGAAGCGAGAAAATGCCGGGTGCGCTGCCAATGCGTGGTGGCGCGGCGGCCGTCGAGCACGCCGGCTTCGGCGAGGATGTAGGCGCCGGAGCAGACGCTGGCGACGCGGACACCGCGTTTCACCATCGTCCGCACCAACGCCAAGGTCTTCTCGCACGTCGCCGCCGTCCGCACCCCCTCGCCCCCGGCGACGATCAAAGTAGAGATCGCGCCAAACGGCCGAAGGCCGCGCGCGAGCATCTCAACACCCGATGAGCTGCGTACCGGACCTGGTGTCACCGCCAAAACCCTGATCGACGGAGCCTGAGCTGCAAAGCGGGCGGCGATTTCGAACACCGAAATCGGACCGGCCGCGTCCAGCAATTGGAAATCCGGGAAGATGAGCACGCCGATCATGCGCGGGCTATGTCCTGAAACGAGGGAAATACGGCATTTCAGACATCAGACCATCATGGCAGGATAGCGAGGTCAAGCAAAACTTCGAAAGGTTTTCATCATGTCGGCGCCACTTCAGATTGGTCTTCTTGTATTTCCAAGAGTGACCCAGCTCGACCTCACCGGGCCGGTCCAGGTATTTTCAAGCGTGCCCGGCGCCAAGGTGCATCTGATCTGGAAGCGCATCGAACCGGTCCCCAGCGACTCCGTGCTGACACTGACGCCGACGACCACCTTTGACGACTGCCCGCAGCTCGACGTGATCTGCGTGCCTGGCGGCTTCGGTACCGATGACATGGTCAATGACCAGGAGATGCTGGACTTCCTGCGCCGGCAGGCGGTGGGCGCTAAATACATCACCTCGGTCTGCACGGGATCGCTGGTATTGGGCGCGGCCGGTTTGTTGAGAGGTTACCGCGCAACAACACACTGGACGGCGATGGATTTGCTCGCGCTGTTCGAGGCGACGCCGACAAAAACCCGCGTCTGCATCGACCGCAACCGGGTAACCGGCGGCGGTGTCACCGCGGGAATCGATTTTGCGCTGACGCTGGTCTCTCTACTGATCGACCGGCAGACCGCGGAAATGATCCAGCTCAGGCTCGAATATAACCCGGCACCACCTTTCAACGCCGGCTCGCCGGATACCGCGCCGACGGAAATTCTCGCGCTCATGAACGAGAAAATCGCGCCCGCCCGACAGCGCCGCCATGAAGCAAACGCTCGCGCCGCCGCGCGGCTGGCGTAGCCTCGCTCCACGCGGTGATGAATGCGCTCAGGATCACTACCGATGTCGTGCCCGCGAAGGCGGGCATCCAGTAATCGTAGGGGCCGGCGATAGAATTGAGAGCGCGCGGCGTACTGGATCGTCCGCCTTCGCGGACGATGACGGAAGGAGAACGGAAAGCGCCGACAATGCCCTGACCCGGAGCGAAGCGACGAAGAAATCCATTCTTTCCGTGCTGCTTTGGATTGCATCGGAGCCTGTCATCGGGCGCGCATTCGCGCGAGCCGTTGGCTCGCAATGACGACAAGAGAAAAAGGCCGCCTGGTTTCCCAGACGGCCTTTCCTGTCCTACGGCGGCTCCACATTTACGGGCGATCTCAGGACGTCTGCACCGGGGGCCTATCTCCCAGCCTTGTCCTAATCGGGTGCCGCTGCAAATCGGGGCAGTCGCGAACTGTTGCCCGAACCGACGCGATAGTCTCCCATCTCCGTAAGATGACCCATTGAGCCACGAGAACGTCGGTGGCTCAAGAACGCAGTGACAAATATCCCCGCTGTTCACAGACGCTCCGACCAGACATTGCAGCTACACGCTGTTCCATCAACTCAGCGCCTTGCTGTTGCGAGGCCGCAAATCTGCCGTGTTTGACGGTTTGCAATATGACGATCTTATCGCGCGGGGGTGGCGGCAAATCGGTGCGAGGAAAATCCTTGATGCGGACGCATATGCCAGCCCTTGCGATGATAGCGCTCGTCGGATTTTGCAGTCACGCCAAGGCAGAGGCGCGGTGCCCCGAATTGACCCGGCTGCGCAGCGAGGCCGCAGGGGTCTTAAAACAGACGCGGGGCCTCGTCCCAACATCGGACCGCTGCGAAGCGTATAATCGTTTTTCTATGGCATGGAGTGCAATAGTCGAATACGCCAATGACCAACGGGAGTTGTGTGACATTTCTGACCTTTCGCTGAGCGAGTTTGAGAAATCTCACCGCGAGGCAGTAAGAATGCGCGACAATGCCTGCGCGGGCCGCCCTCTGCGCCCGTTTCCACCAGACATCATTCAACGTTGAGACGTTCCGGACGCACGGGGCATTTCTCATAGCGATGTCTGAATTGGGTCAATCTCTAGCGAAATGAGCTTTCGGCCTAGGTCCGGTTTTCCCCTGATCGCGACCACAAGAGTGTCATCAAACAGACATCGCTACTTCATGGGCTTCCGCATCACACTTTCGACGTAGGCAGATTTGGCGTCGGTAAAGGCCTCACGATCCGTGCGATGTTCGGCGGCAAGTCGTCTTTTGAGCCGCTCGTAAGTCCCAGCCTCCTCTTCGTCGAACAATACCGGCCAGCGCGGATCATAATTGACGATCTCGACCTCCTCCATATTCTTGACCCAGTCCGCTTCGGTCTCGTGATCAGGCAAGCGGTTGTTCATGGCCGGGGAATGTGAGCGAAATGTTGAACGAAATCCACCGGGTAAGCCGACGGACATTCAGGTCCACGGTCAACCCGCGGCGGCCTTGATGTCACATACGAGTTAGGAGCGATAGCAATGCGCAAGATCCTGTTCTTGCCTGGTGCGGCGGGCTCACCCGAGTTTTGGCAACCGGTGGCGAAGCTGTTGCCGGATCAGTGGGACAAGGTGTTCTTTGGGTGGCCTGGCCTCGGCGATCAACCGCATGATCCCAGGATCAGCAGCATTGACGACCTCGTTCGGCTTGTCGAGATCACGATTGATGGCCCGGTTGATTTGGTGGCCCAGTCCATCGGCGGCGTCATTGCGGCCCGCATAGCCCTCAGCCGATCGACTGTCGTTCACCGGCTCGTATTGGCTGTCACTTCAGCCGGCGTGAACATGACGCAATTTGGCGCCTCCGATTGGCGAGCAGACTACCGAAGTCATTTTCCACTAGCCGCCGACTGGATCATGCAGCGTGCGGCAGTTGCGGAACTTGCTGTTGAGCTTATCGACGCACCGACGCTTCTCATTTGGGGAGACTCCGATCCGATCAGCCCGGTTGCCGTTGGGCGCCATCTCGAACGCCGCATCCCGAATGCCAAGCTACATGTTGTCCCCGGTGGCGATCACAGCCTTGCATATAACAAAGCGGAAGCGGTCGCGCCCCTCATTGCCCGGCATTTGAAGTAGAGGCCGGGATATTTCCAGCGGGGTCCATGTCCGGAAGAACTCACTTTGAGCAAATGTCCTCCGGATTACCCCTGAAAGCCGACATTGCCCAATACAGTCGGCATGTCTCAAGGTGCCATGAGCAGTCGTCGAAGAGAGGGGACAAGCCCTAATGAAATCTCATCTACATCAACGCCGATCCGGATTTCTCCTCGGCGGTGTATTTAGAATGACGTGATTTCACCCACTCGCTCAACAAGATGCGCACGCGAGGGTGCAGGGTCAAACCGGTCGGCGAAATATTGCGTTTCCTTGGCCACCAGTCCTTCGCGGAATTCCATGATGCTCACCGCGTAAGATGGTATGTCGTCATAGGTAAGTACGAATTCAGTAACCCAGAGATCGCCGCTGCCGATAATTCGCCGGACCGTAAAACGCTTCTTGTTTGGCTGGACGAATCGGCTCTCTTGAATGTTGTGCCGGCCGCGGATCCGCTCGCCCGATTGCGGATAATCAAGCACAGCATCCTCGCGGTAGATTTCATGTTCGACCTTGAAATCGCTCGCGTCCGAAGCATCCCAATGGCGCTCCAGCGCCACCCGCACGGTTCGATCATCCATCTCAATCTCCCACCTACGCTTCCGGCTATCATTTCGGGACCACTGAATTCATTGTGCTGTACGCTATTCTGAAACGTGGGGCGCTATTGCCGATCGCGCCAGTCGTGTGTCGCCTCACGATGCGGGCGATTGCGGTTTGGTTTAAGGATACGCCTGTGGGGAGCCCCCGACAATGTGCGGATTTCGTCGGCCAGTGGCGCGAAGAACTTCTCGCCTCGATTTGGACAAAAACCTTCACAACAGGCGACATACCGGCAAGAAGAAAGTTTCTGCGGATGTAAACTGGTTCACATACGGCAAAGCCGCGACCGCAGTATCATGATCGAATATCGAACCAGTTCCGCAGCCGTTTGAACACAGCGCGTTGCGTTTTTCAATCTGGTCGTTCGAGAACTTCGATTGCTGTGACACCTAAACGATATGTTCGAATAGCAGGCCGACCCAGCTGCGAACCGGGCGGCCGATTATACCAAAGCAATTGTCTAATTGTATTGAGCATGCACCTTAGCATGCGCAAGAAAGGTTGCTGTGGACCCAACTGCTGACAAGAAAGTCGGTTGCCACGCCATACCGCATCGTTCGACAGCATGGCGCCGTGGCGGCACTCTCTTTATTGCGACGCTCTGCACCGCGTGCATCGTCCTGTTCGCGAGTGAAGCTAGCGCTCAATGCACGGCGCGAGATGTGCTGCGGAACCACTTGACGTTCAAGAAAACTCCCTCGGCTGAAATGGCGCCAATTCCAGTCAGATCCGCCGTCGCTGTTCCGTTGTGGAAGACGATTAGAGTGGGGACGTTTGCAAACTCGTTTGCGCTGCGTAACGCGTTGGATGCAGCGGGTTGTGGCATCGGAGACTCCGCCGAGGAAATTCTCGCTCGACCGGCCTTTACCCTCAGCGCCACGAAGACGGACGTGCAGCTTATTGCGGTGTCGGCGGCCGAACTTGGCTTTCAGACCGATACTGCGGCGCTGGCGGACATTTATGCGCGCGCCCAACAGCTGGGTTTTGAACTTGCGGCAGCCGAGGTTGCCCCGCAACTGAGGCTTCAATATTTTGACCAGCCGATCGGTGAATTTCTGATCGGAATGGAGCCGATCAAGACCTGGAAGGGCGAGCCCGTCATCTTGACCGTGGCTAACGGCGGAGCGGGACTAACCCTCATCGGCCGAGATGGTAGCGCCGACGCAGAAATTCCCGTGGCGTCCCGTTTTCTGTTCGTGCGGTCCAACAAAACCGCATTAGCGAAGGCTGCCCGCGGGCTCGATGAGGCCGCAGCGCTGGTCCATCACTGAATTTCCAGGATCGAACGCGCCCGCACGGATACTTCGTAACTCAAGGCGCTGGATACCCCGGGGCAACCGCCCACCCGATGCAAGCCCAACGGACAAAAGGAGCCGCGATCATGGAATCAATTCGGCGTAAGCCACTCAGGGCGTTTTTGCGTTGCGGCTTGACGCTTTTGGGTCTGACGTGTTTGCCTGGCACGGTTGATGCTCGGCCGGGGCTCTTGCCATCGGAGCAATTTCCCGGTCCTTGGCTAGAGGTTACGCAAGAAATCAGGGACCTTCTTGCTCTAAACGAAGTCTCTACTTGCAGTCAGGCAGTGGGACGTCAATCGTCGCGCAACCCCGGCGAATATCTGTTGTACTGCACACGAGACGAGAAGCTTTGGACAAGCTGGCGCGTACAACCGGCGGCGCACAAGGTTCGCGGTCCCGGCAAGCTTTTCGAAGGTATCGCACTGCCGGACACCTATTAAAGGCGGTTGCCGGGTCGAGCGAGCACGGGGGTTCATTCCCCATCAGGGGATTTCGAGCCGCCAAACGGGGAATTCGGCGGCTCTTTATTGTTTACGGTCTGGGTTGCGAGGTGGCGATCAAGCGCCCTTTTCGCACTTCTTCATGAAGCTGGTTTTCGCGGCACCCGAAAGCGGCTTGCCATCCTGGCTCACCGCTTTGGTTGCGCAGGTCTCGGCCATGCACTTCTTCATGAATGAGGTCTTGGCCGCACCGGCAAGCTGCTTACCGTCCTTGCCGACCGCCTTGCTCTCGCAAGTCTCCTGTGCGAGGGCGGCACTACCAGCAAATGCAACGACGAATGCGGCTAACATTATTTTCCTGAACATGGTTCTCTCCCTTCGATGGCTGTAGTGATCGAATTTGATCTCAGCCATTGCTTTCAAACAAGGATTTAAAACCCAATTAAGGCGAGACGGCTCGCGCGCCTGACAAATTGCGATTCGATCCCTACAGCGCCGAGGGTCCATCAAGCGATCGGCATGCTCCGCGCAGAGAACATGCTGGTGCAAATTCGCGCCACGCGCACCAGACCGTTGAGCACCTGTCAACGGACACGCCCTGATGGGCACGGCACGTCCGTTTCGTGCCATTTTTCGGAAGTCGAGCACTCATTCGACCACCTCGTCGGCGCGGGCGAGCAACGAGGGCGGGATAGTGAGGTTCAGCGCGCGAGCGGTCTTTGCGTTTATGACCAATTCGATCGCCCTTCGCCCATAAGAGTCCCCGCTGCCGTCTCAAGCAAATCGAGCAGGCAGTCATCCCGTCAGAACCCATCGGATAGCATTCGTGGACTACGGAACTCTCGCCAGGTGCCGACGACCCATGCGTCGACCAAACGTGTGCCGGCAAGGACGAGGGCATGAACCGTTTCCGCCAAGGCCGGCGAGTCCGAATAAGTCCAATCTCTATGGTGCAGGACCGACTATTGACTTAAAATGCCAGCCAGCTCAGGCGGCTACCGGAAAGGCGCCATGATTACGCCGGCGGCGCAGACCAGCTCAACCGCCTCCTGAACACCATCTCAAGAAAAACACCTCGAAGGACACCCGCATATGAAGGCGCTCGTGCTGGAACGAAAAGGCGAACTCTCGCTTCGCGACATTGATCTTTCGCTCGAGGTAGGACCAGACGATGTTAAAATCGCGATCCACACGGTCGGAATCTGTGGTAGCGACATTCACTATTACACCCACGGGCGCATCGGACCCTATGTGGTGGACGCGCCGATGGTGCTGGGTCATGAGGCGGCGGGAACGATCGTTGAGGTCGGCAGCAACGTCTTCGGCCTGAAAATCGGCGATCGGGTCTGCATGGAGCCGGGAGTTCCTAATCTCGCGTCCCGTGCCTCGAAACTCGGACTCTATAACGTCGATCCCGCCGTCCGCTTCTGGGCGACACCTCCAGTGCATGGAGTGCTGACGCCGTATGCGGTGCATCCGGCGTCGTTCACATTCAAGCTGCCGGACAATGTCTCGTTTGCGGAGGGTGCGATGGTCGAGCCGTTCGCGATCGGGATTCAGGCCGCCACGCGCGCGCGCATTGCGCCGGGGGATGTCGGCGCCGTGGTCGGGGCGGGGCCGATCGGCATCATGGTGGCGCTCGCCGCACGCGCGGCCGGCTGCTCGCGCGTGTTCATTTCCGATCTGAGCCAGGAGAAGCTGGCGATCGCCGGTCGCTACCAGGGTATCATGCCGGTTCACGTCCCGACGCATACGTTGGACGCGGTGGTGGCGCGCGAGACCGCGGGGTGGGGCGCCGACGTGGTGTTCGAGGCCAGCGGCAGCCCTCAGGCCTTCGACAATATCTTCGATGTGGTCCGGCCTGGCGGGGCGCTGGTGCTGGTGGGGCTGCCGGTCAGCCCGGTGCGCCTCGATATTGCTACCGCGATCTCCAAGGAGGTGAGGATCGAGACGGTCTTTCGTTACGCCAACGTATTCGATCGGGCCATCGACCTGATTGCATCGGGAAAGGTCGACCTCAATCCGCTACTGACGAACACGTTTACTTTCAAGGATAGCATCCGTGCGTTCGAGCAGGCTGCGTCCGGCCTGCCGAGCATCGTCAAAGTTCAGATCACCCTTGCCGACGAGCAGCATTGACGCCATGGCACGATCAGTTGCGTGAACCTGAGCAAGTCGTACCTTATTCGAGCATGTTGGCGGGCTCGCTTGAGGCATATTTTCCATTTCTTGTTTTTTGATCGATACTGAGCCGCATGTCGCCGAGAGAATCCGCATTGGTGGTGTTGGTGCCGGAAGCAGAGGCCGTCGCGAAGCCATTCCGTGATCAGTACGATCCCTCAGCTGCTGCCGGTATGCCTGCGCACGTGACATTGTTATATCCATTCAAAGCACCTCGTGCGGTCGACAACATAACGCTTGGCAAACTACGCGATTGCTTTGCGCGCTTCGAACCGATCCAGTTCTCGCTTAGCGCGATCCGGCGATTCCCAATTGAAGTATTGTATTTGGCTCCCGAGCCCGATGAGCCATTCCGCCAACTCACTTTGTCGATTTGGAATCTGTTCCCGGAAACGCCTCCATATCGCGGAAAGTGGTCCGACATTGTTCCTCACCTATCCGTGGCGCAGCTCGCGAACGAACAACAGATCGCCGCTGTCGCCGAAGACCTTGCGAAGGCATCTCAAGGAAAATTGCCGATCCGCGCGATCGCGTCCAAGATAGCTCTGATGGACAACCGGTCTGGTCGTTGGGGGATCAGGGAGTTGTTCAGCTTGGGCGCATGAAGCAATGACCAACGCCGTCGTCTATCGCGCGGCTGCGATGACAACGACCTTTTGTCAAAAGGGCGACCTCCGTTCCGGATCATCAGCTCCGTTTTGATGCTCAGCCGATGGCTTCCGGTCTACCCCGATGAACGGACATGTCGCGCTCGCGAGGGCAGGGAGATTCCCCGCCTAAAGCGCGCGCCGGCGCGGCAGATCGGGCGCGCTAACCCCCAACGCCATACGTCGGTCAGAGACGGCGTGGTGAAACTGTTCCAGCACGAGACCGATGGCCGACAGGTCGCCTTCATCGATCGCGCCATCATCGTAGCTCTCGAGCGCTTCCCGCAGGACGCCGTCCACCTCGCATTGCATCGCGGTCAATTCTTCCGATGATTCCACCTGGCGCACTTTCGAAATCATGGCGAGCAGCTTGTCGCGATGCAGCGTGCTTTGTTCTTTTTCATCCCGTTTCGAGTATTGCCGCAACCAGGCGCCGGCCGACCCCAGCCCCGACAGAACCAGGATGGCGGCCCAGAAGTAATCGCTGTATCTCTCGAGGAACGTGCGCTCGGTGCCGTCGATGTAGGCCGCCGCGCCCTGATGCGCGGGCAATGCCGCGTCCTTGTCGGTGTCCGGTTTTTCAATTTTTGCGGCACTGGGCAATTCCCTGGCGAGCGTCTGACGAACCGCAAACAATTGCCGGACGAACGTGCCGATCGTCGTGTCGGACAAAGTCTTTGGCGCGATGATCAGGTGGTTGACGCTGACCGTCTCGACTTTGTCTTCCGGTCTGGCCGGCGAGGAGCTGAAGGTGCTGCCGGGAATTTCCTCTGATTCGTAGAGCCGGTGTTTCTGGGCAATCGCCTCCGACACATCGACCGGGAGAAATTTGGGTTCACCCTTGGCAGCCGCGGTCGCGGCAATGGCGTCGATGGTGATCTTGCTGTCCAGCGGGCCCACCGCCATGAACGCATCGAGGGTCGGATCGCGGGTCATCTCGGCGATCTGATTGGTGCCGAACTGGGTGATCGCCACCTTTTCGGAATTGACGCCCGATTCGGTCAGGATCACGCGCAGCAACGTCACATTCGCCTGGGTTCGACCGATGACGCCGACGTGATGTCCCGCGAGATCGTCGATACCCTTGATTTTCGGTGCGGGTGGTTTTTTTGAACCTTTGGGTGGCAGGCCGGAAGGGGCCCACAGCACGACGACGTTCTTGCGCAGAATGGCGGCGGATTCGGCGTTGGCCGGCAAGTCCAGGTCGCCGCGCGCAACGGCAAGGTCGGCTTTCCCGGCCGCAAGCACGGCAATACTTTCAGTGGCTCCTTCCGTTGTGATCGGCGACAGCCGAACCGAACTCGCCTCGCGGGAAAAGATCTGCGCCAGCGCCTGGACGAGCTTCTGGTCGTCGCTTCCCGGCGGGCCGACGGCAATCCGCAAGGTGACGGGCCGTAAAGCATAATACAATCCGCCCGCGGCCGCGGCAAAAAGGAACACGCCGGCGGCCAGCACCAGCAGCGCAGCGTTCTGCCTTTTTCGGCGCCTGGCAGACACGCCCGGCGGTTCGTTGAGGTCTGATGTCGTCATTGTGCTGCCATTCTACACGAAATAGTTCGAGGCGACCCCCAAAAAAGCATGACTACACATCGATGACGTCACACGCTTGAAATATCCTTAGCGGAACGTCGGACTTGAGAATCATAGCTCTCAGGTTCCCATGATGCGCATCCTAATTGCGACCGACGCGTGGCATCCGCAGGTCAACGGCGTGGTTCGCACGTTAACCTCGTTGGCCCGCAGCGCTTTGGCGTTTGGCGCCGAAATCAACTTTCTGACCCCGGACGGGTTTGCCTCGCTGGGTGTCCCGACCTATCCGGGGCTGCGGGTGGCCTTGCCGAACCGGCGCGAGATTGCCCGCAGAATAGAGGCGGCTTCGCCGGATGCCATTCATATCGCGACCGAGGGGCCGATCGGGTGGGCGGTGCGGGCCTATTGCCGCCGCCGCAAGCTCGCTTTCACCACTTCCTATACGACCCGCTTCCCGGAATACATTGCGGCACGCTGGATCATTCCGGCTGGCTTGAGCTATGCCGTGCTGCGACACTTTCATGCGGCCGCCGCCATGACGATGGTCGCGACCGCATCGCTGAAGCAGGAACTCAATGCAAGAGGTTTTGCCAAGCTCGGTACCTGGACCCGGGGCGTCGACACCGGCCTCTTTAACCCAGATGAGCCGGCCGAGCTCGATTTGCCCAGACCTGTTTTCATGACGGTCGGGCGTGTCGCGGTCGAAAAAAACCTTGAGGCGTTTCTCTCCTTGAGCCTGGCTGGATCCAAGGTTGTGATCGGCGATGGGCCGCAGCGGGCGCTGTTGGAGCGTCGCTACCCAAAGGTGAGATTTTTGGGCGAAAAGACCGGTAAGGATCTGACCTCCCATCTGGCCGCGGCGGACGTCTTTGTCTTCCCGAGCCGCACCGACACCTTCGGCGTCGTTCAACTCGAAGCGCTGGCCTGCGGCACGCCGGTCGCCGCATTTCCCGTCACGGGCCCGCTCGATGTGATTGCCGATCACGCTGTTGGCGCCCTGGACACGGACCTGCGAAGCGCGTGCATCCGCGCGCTCGGCATGTCCCGCGAAACCTGCCGGAATTTTGCCCTTGAGCGTTCGTGGGAAAACAGCGCCAGGCAGTTCATCGGCAATTTGAGCGCATTGCAGCCGAGCCGCTTGCTGCAACCCGCCCGCCGCGTGGCGGCGAGCGGCGCCGTGCGAAGTTGAGATAAACACGAGTCTGATTTCAGACTCTGCAACAAAGGGTTGGAGTTCCCCATGGCAGAAATCATCAAACTTGACGGTACAACGCAGCTGGACTTCGACCGCGAGATGGTCGAGCAAGCCTACGATCGCTGGGCTCCGATCTACGACCTCGTGTTCGGCGGAGTGTTCAGCAAAGGCCGCAAGGCCGCTATTCAAACCACCAACAGGATCGGCGGCCGCGTCCTGGAGGTCGGCGTCGGCACCGGCATCTCGTTGCCGCAATATGCGCCGCACCTTCGCATCTTCGGCACCGATATTTCGGAGGCGATGCTTCAAAAGGCCAAGAAGCGCGTTGCCGAGCTTCGGCTGAAGAATGTCGAGGGCCTCGCGGTGATGGACGCCGAGAAGCTCGAATTTCCCGACAATTCGTTCGATGTCGTGATGGCGCAATATGTCGTGACCGCGGTGCCGAATCCGGAGGCCGCACTTGATGAGTTTGCCCGCGTGCTGCGCCCGGGCGGTGAACTGATCATCCTCACCCGGGTCAGCGCCGATGCCGGCGTGCGCCGTTTCATCGAGCAGCGGCTGCAGCCGGTGGTGCGTCCGCTCGGCTTTCGGACCGCTGAATTCGCCTGGTCGCGTTATGCGAAGTGGTTGGCAGGCTCGCGCGGAATGGAGCTGGTCGAGCGCCGCCTGGTGCCGCCTCTCGGCCATTTCTCGCTGATTCGTTTCCGCAAAACCGAGGTCGCAGCCGCCGCCTAGCCCGCGCGCAGGCGTTCGCTGAACCCGTCAATGTGAAACGTCATATGTCATTATGATATCGTCACACAGCGGACATCGAATCGCAGTAACCAAGATCCCGGCATACCTTTTGGGGAGAAAAAATGATTAAGAACTTTCGCGAACAGTTGCGAACGCAGCGGTGGGACGATCATCGCTACTATCATCACA
>Ga0137415_10003336_pt1 | contig 15960 bp, 14 predicted proteins | sample CZODoug3_1_1_16f_FD_183082 | JGI IMG/M metagenome (GOLD analysis project Ga0137415, IMG submission 183082) | Vadose zone soil fungal communities from Angelo Coast Range Reserve, California, USA - CZODoug3_1_1_16fungal (Hybrid Assembly) | ecosystem: Environmental > Terrestrial > Soil > Vadose...
CGACACGCTGGCCGGCGGCAGCGGCCTCGACCTTCTCATGGGCGAGGACGGCAACGACTACCTCTACCTCTATGCCGGCGGCGGCACCGTCAATGGCGGCAATGGCAACGACGTCGCCTATGGGGGCAGCAATGTCGACACCCTGATCGGCGATGCCGGCAACGACATCCTGCTGGGCAATGGCGGCAACGACTACGGCTATGGCGGAGACGGCAACGACTATCTCTATGGAGGAGACGGCAACGACCATGGCTATGGCGGCAACGGCAACGACACCTTCAATGGCGGGGCCGGCAACGACACCTTGGTCGGCGGCGCCGGCAACGACGTCCTCGATGGCGGCACGGGCGTGAACAACTATTTCGGCGGCAATGGCGGCCAGGCCGGCACCGGGGTCGGCCACGACACCTTCGTGCTGCACGCCGATGCGGCGACGCAGTCGATCGACATCGTGCGGGACTGGACCGAGGGTCTCGACAAGGTCCTGCTCACCGGCACCCATTTCACCTCGTTCACGGACCTCCTGGCGCATTCGCACCAGAACGGGGCCTTCCTTGTGGTGCAGGCCGACGCCAACGACGCCATCTGGCTGAACGGCGCCACCGCAGCCTCGGTGCATGCTGCGGACTTCGTCATCTCGAGCTGATCATCGTCCCGTTGAGGTCCGCGCCCCCGACCCGCAGCTCGTCGGCCCGGAAGCGATCGCGGTCGGCGAGGCCTAGGCGCGCGCCCCGCATGCGTGCAGATTGGACATCTGCACTGGAGCATGACCGTGACCCGACTACCTCTCTCCGTGGCCATCGGCGACTACGACCGCAACCGGCCGCTCATCGACGGCAAGGTCCGCATCGACGGCGTCGAGCCGATCTTCATGACGCTCGATCCGGAGGAGATCTTCTTCCGCGCCTTCCGGCACGCCGAGTTCGACGTCTCCGAGCTGTCGCTCAGCAGCTTCCTGGTGAAGATCGCGCAGGGCGACTGCCCCTATGTCGGCGTGCCCGTCTTCCTGTCGCGCGCCTTCCGCCACTCGTCGATCTATGTGCGCTCCGATCGCGGCATCGACACGCGGTCCCGAAGAAGTCACCACGAATTCGAAAAATCGTCTTCACCGGCAAATGGAGGGAACGCATGGTCGCCTTCACGGTCAACGGAGTGCGCAGGGAGCTGGGCGTCGACCCCAACACGCCGCTGCTCTGGGTCTTGCGTGAGCATCTCAAACTGACGGGCACGAAATTCGGCTGCGGCATCGCGTCGTGCGGTGCCTGCACGGTGCACATTGACGGGCAGGCGACGCGCGCCTGCGCCACCCCGGTGTCCATGGTCGAAGGCAAATCCGTCACCACCATCGAGGGGCTTTCGCCCGACGGCAGCCATCCGCTGCAGAGGGCGTGGGTCGCCGAGCAGGTGCCGCAATGCGGCTACTGCCAGTCCGGCCAGATCATGCAGGCCGCCGAGCTATTGGCGCGCAACAAGGCGCCGTCGCGCGAAGAGATCGTCGAACACATGGACGGCAATATCTGCCGCTGCGGCACCTATCTGAAAATCATCAGCGCAATCCAGCGCGCTTCGCGGGAGGGCTGAGCCATGACCGAACGCATCGACCCACGCACGACCGACCTCAGCCGTCGCGATTTTCTTGGCGCCGCTGCCGGCCTGACGTTGGCTCTGACGGTGGTGCCTGATCCCCTGGCACTTCCCGGTGAAGGCCTTTCGGGCGAAGCCCTGGCGGATGGCCTGCTGTCGCCGAACGTATGGCTCGCGATCGCGACCGACGGCACGATCACCATCGTCTCGCCCGCCGCCGAAATGGGACAAGGCACATTCACGACGCTGCCGGCAATCATCGCCGATGAGCTCGACGCCGACTGGGCGAAGGTCAAGCCAGTGTTCCCGCCCGAATGGAACGAGAAGAAATTCGGCAACCCGGAAGGCAACTATACCTTCCAGACGTCGGCAAGCTTCGCGACACGGGGCTACTTCAAGGCGATGCGCATCGCGGGCGCCCAGGCGCGGCGCGTCCTCATCGACGCGGTCGCGGCGAAATGGGGCGTACCGGCGCAGGAGCTTTCGACCGAGCCCAGCGTCGTGGTGCACAAGGCCACGAACCGCCGCATCTCCTATGGCGAGATTGCGGGCTTCGCCAAGGCGCCAGCCGAATTGCCGAAGATCGAGGAGAAGGACCTCAAGCCGGCCGCGAGCTTCCGCTACATCGGCAAGGATCTGCCGCGGGTCGAAGTGCCTCTCAAGGTGACCGGCGCGGCCAAATATGGAATCGACGCCCAGGTCCCCGGCATGGTGTACGCCGCGGTACTGCAATCGCCCTATCCGGGCGGCAGGCCGGAGACGGTGGACGAGACGCGGGCGCGGCAGGTCAAGGGCGTCACCGACATCGTCAAGCTGCCGGAAGGCGTCGGCGTTGTCGGAACCAGCGTCGAGGCCACCCAGGCCGCCAAGAATCTGCTCAAGGTCACCTGGGGCGACGCGCCGGGCGCGCATCACGACAGCGAGAAGGCGCTTGAGGAGTTCGCCGCCATCGGGCGCGACAAGAGCCGCGAAGGCGTGCCGTATGAAAGCGTCGGCGACGCCAAGGCGGCGATGCGGGGCGCCGTCAAGGTCTACCGGGGCGAATACCGCACCCGCTATTTGTACCACGCCCAGATGGAGCCGATGAACGCCACTGCGGCAGTCAGCGCCGACGGCAAGTCGGTCGAGATCTGGACCGGGACCCAGGGCCCGACGAGCCTGCACAACCAGGTCGCCAAGCTCATGGGGATCGAGCGCACCAACATCACCCTGCATCAGCATTTCCTCGGCGGCGGTTACGGCCGGCGCAGCCAGCAGGAAGTGGTCATCGATGCGGTGCGCCTCGCCAAGGCGGTCGGCAAGCCGGTCAAGTTGATCTGGACGCGCGAGGACGACGTGACAGGCGGCAAGTTCCGGCCGATGACGGCGCATCACATCGAAGCGGGCTTCGATGCCAGCGGTAAGCTCATCGCCTGGCATCACCGCGTGGTCGCCGAGTCGGTCGCCGCCTATACGTCGATCGCCAACGGCACGCCGCCGCCCCCGCTCGACCGCGTCGTCATGAAGGGCTCGCCGATACCGCAGTATCCGATCCCCAACAAGCTGGCCGAGCATGTCATCGAAACGCGCGGCGCGCGGCTCGCGGCCTTTCGCGGGGTCGGCAACGCCTACAACGCTTTCGCGGCGGAGAGCCTCCTTGACGAGATTGCCAAGGACCGCGGCCTCGATCCGATCGCGTTCCGGCTCACGCTGTCGGAGGGCCAGCCGCGGATGCAGACGCTGCTGCGCACCGTCGCGGAAATGTCCGATTGGACGCGGCGGCGCGACGGACGCGGTCTCGGCGTCGGCACCATGGTGAAGGACGACACCCTGGCGGCAGGCGTCGCCGAGGTCTCGGTCGATCGCGCCACCGGCAAGATCAAGGTCCACAATTTCTGGGCCGCCATCGACGCCGGGCTTGCGGTGCAGCCGCGCAATGTGGCGGCGCAGACCGAGGGCAGCATCGTCTACGCGCTCGGCCACGTGCTGCGGGAGAAGATCACCATCCGCAACGGCCGCGTCCTGGAGTCGAACTACAGCGACTACGAGGTGACGCGCATGTCGGATGTGCCCAACATCGAGGTGAGGGTGGTCTCAACCGACAATCCGCCGACCGGCGCCGGCGAAGACGGCGTGCCGGTGGTGGCGTGCGCGGTCGGCAACGCCATCGCGGCACTGACCGGCGTGCGCCTGCGCGAACTGCCGTTCGCGCCGGAGCGCGTGCGCGGGGCGCTGGGGGCGTAGGGGCTCGGCGGCCTTTTGCCCTCCCCCGCTTGCGCAGGGCAATTGGATATGGCACGGCGCCTCTTCTCCCTCTCCCCGCTTGCGGGGAGAGGGCGGGGTGAGGGGCGTTTCCACAAACTCAGACTCGCCCAAAAAGCTCAGACTCGTGGAGAGGCCCCCTCACCCGGAATTTGCGCGAAGAGCGCAAATTCCGACCTCTCCATAGCCCGTCGAAGACGGGCGTAAACGCCCTGATGGCAAGCGGGAGAGGTAACGCCCGGCCATTTGCTTGCGCCTTCATCCGACCGCTATCGGCACGGAGTTGTTCCCGCATGCGACGTGGAACAACTCGGCACGGAGTGAGTCTTTGTAGCAGTTCCGGATGGGCAGACGCTGTGTGCGAGTGGTCGATGCTTCGAGGTGAAGAACTGATCGCATGAGCGTCGCCAAGAAGAGAGCGCCTGCCCGAAAGGCAGCCCATGCGTGCCAGGACCGGAGTGCGGCTGCTCCCTCGCCATTCCCGCCAATCGCCGATTATGCGTTCCTGTCGGACTGCCACACTGGCGCGCTCGTCGCCCCCGATGGGGCGATCGACTGGCTCTGCGTGCCCCGCTTCGACGCGCCGAGCGTATTCGGCAGTCTGCTCGACCGGGAGGCCGGAAGCTTTCGGTTCGGGCCCTTCGGGATCAACCACCCCACGACGCGGATCTACGAGCCGGGCACGAACGTCCTGGCCACGACGTGGAAGTCGCCCTCGGGGTGGATTCTCGTCCGCGACGCGTTGACGATCGGCCCCGGGGATCACGAGGACAAGATCACACCGCACACGCGGCCTCCCGCTGACGACGACGCTGACCATCTGCTGGTGCGGACCGTCCTGTGCCTCGAAGGCCGGGTCGAGGTCGAGCTCATCTGCGAACCGGCCTTCGACTACGGCCGGGTGCCTGCGGCATGGAGCGTGGTCGACGGCGACCGCCACGCCGCCGATGCCAGCGGCGCGGAGCAGACGATCCGCCTGCGCTCGGATATGGCGCTGGGGATCGAGGGCAGCCGCGTCCGGGCGCGTCACGTCCTGGGCCCGGGCGACCGGGCGTATTGCGCGCTCTCGTGGGCGGAAGGACTGGCCGCACCGCAGAGCGCGGACGAGGCCGAGGCGCGGATCGCGGCCACGATCCGCTACTGGCGTGCCTGGCTCGACGGGGCCAGGATTCCCGACCACCGCTACCGCGACCAGATCCAACGCTCCGCGCTCGCCATCAAAGGCCTGACCTACATGCCGACGGGCGCGGCAGTCGCGGCGCTCACCACCTCCCTCCCGGAGACACCGGGCGGAGAGCGCAACTGGGACTACCGCTATACGTGGATGCGCGATGCGACCTTCATGCTCCGGGCGCTGCACTCGCTCAACCTGGACTGGGAGGCGAATGACTTCATGCAGTTTGTTGCCGACGTCGCGCCGACCGAGGATGGCTCGCTGCAGATCATGTACGGCATCGACGGCCGCCGCAGGCTGTCTGAATCGGTGCGGGACGACCTCTCTGGCTACGCAGATGCACGCCCGGTTCGCATCGGCAATGCGGCTTTCAGTCAACGCCAGAACGACGTCTTCGGCGCCGTCCTCGACTCGATCCTGCTCCACACCCGCCGCAACGAACGCTTGCCACGCCGGCTGTGGCCGATCGTCGAGTCGCAGGCGGCGTGCGCGACCCGTGTCTGGCGCGACCCCGACCAGGGCATCTGGGAGGCCCGCGGCAAGCCGCAGCACTACGTGTCATCCAAGCTGATGTGCTGGGTCGCCCTGGACCGCGCCAGCAAGCTGGCCCAGATCCGAGGCGACCCAGATGCGGCGGCGACATGGCGCGCAACGGCGGACCAGATCCGGACGGACGTGCTCACTCACGGCGTCAGCAAGCGGGGCGTGCTGCGCCAGCACTACGAGACGGACGCGCTCGACGCCTCGACGCTGCTGGCCGGGAGCTTCGAGTTCCTCGCCCATGACGACGAGCGCCTGCGCAACACCGTTCTCGCCGTCGCCGAGGAGCTGACCGAGAACGGCTTCGTCCTGCGTTACCGTCCTGACGAGACTGACGACGGGCTCTCGGGCAAGGAAGGGACGTTCGTGATCTGCTCGTTCTGGCTCGTGTCGGCGTTTGCGATCGTGGGAGAGATGCAACGCGCCCGCGACCTGATGGAGCGGCTGCTGCGGATCGCCTCGCCCCTCGGCCTCTATGCCGAAGAATACGACCCGAAGACGGGGAGACACCTCGGAAACTTCCCGCAGGCCTTCTCCCATCTCGCGCTGATAGAGGCGACGGCCCGCATGATCGCCCTCGAGAGACTCGCAAAGTTGTGACCGCATCTCCACCGTCATGCCCGCGCTTGTCGCGGGCATCCACGTCTTTGTTGCGCTCCCTCAACGAGAAAGACGTGGATGGCCGGGACAAGCCCGGCCATGACGCCGAATAGATGGTTCAACGTGACCGAAACGCGCCCTATCGCCCCACCAGGAGCAGGGCGTGTCCGTCCGGATCGCGGACCAACAGAGCCGGCCGGTTATTCCGGAGCGCCACGGTTCCGGCCGAGATGAAGCGGACACGCGCTGCTGCAAGCCTGGGCTCCAGGGCTGGCAGATCGTCGACCTCGAGGGTCAGCCGCGTCGCCGCAATGTCGTTGCTGCGCAGCGCCGCCGGCGCGCCTCGCGGGGTGCGAGATCGATAGCAGAGCAATTCGAGATGCGGTGGATTTTCCGCCCCGGGATCGAGCGCTGTCACCTCGACCACTGCACCCGGGACGGCATCAAGCTGTTCCTGCTCCCGGCCGCGATTGAGCGAGCCACCGACGACGGAAAATCCCAGGACCTGCTGGTAGAACGCCACACTTTGCGCCGTGTCGGAAACCACGATGGCCGAATGGTCGATCCCCAGGCATGGACCGTTTCGATGCGGCGCCTGCCGCCAGCGCGGCGGCACGTTGTCGGCCGGGAACGCGATGAGTTCGAGCGGATGCCCTTCCGGATCGCGAAACTTGAACGCGGTGACAGCTCCCGAGCTCGCGGGCAGTCGTTGCGGTGCCGGTCTCGTGATCGCGGACCAGCCCGCACATGCGCACAGCCGCAAATAAACGGTCTCCATGTCGGCAACGACGATGGCGATGTGCTGGAATCGCGGGTCGTCGCAGCCGATGTCGGCCGGATACGGCGCGCCGTGCCGGGTGAATGCGAGGAGTTCGATCGTTTGTTCGCCCAGTCGGAGCGGGAGCGCACGGCCTTGCGCGCCCTCGACGCCGGTCAATCGCGCAAAGCTTTCGCCGCCGTGGTGCTCAGTCTCCATCGCCTCGAAGCCGAACGCCTGTCGATAGAACGCCCCGAGCCGGTCGGCATCGGCGGTCGTGAAGCTGATACGGCCGATCCGAATCACGGCCATTGGACGCCGCGCCGATTGAGGAAGACGGCGTAGAGCGTGTGCGACGCCAGGATGAACAGCCTGTTCTTCATCGGCCCGCCGAAGGCAAGGTTGGAAACCCGATACGGCAACAGCACTTTTCCGATGAGATGCCCGTGCGGATCGATGCAATGCACGCCGTCGCCCGCACTGCTCCAGAGGTTGCCGTCCTCGTCGACGCGCAACCCGTCGCAATAGCCCGGTTCGATCTTGTGGAAGATCTCGCCGCCGGAAAGCCTGGTGCCGTCCGGCGACAGCTCGAACATCCGGATGTATTGGCGCGGGTTCTCCTGTGACTGATCGCCGGTCTCGGAGACATAGAGCCGCCGCTCGTCAGGAGAGAAGGCGAGGCCGTTGGGCCCGTCGAAGTCGCCGGCCACCAACGCGAGCTCGCCGCTTTCGGGCGCATACCGGTAGAGTCCGGGCGGCTGCTCCGAGACTTGCCGACCACCCTCGTAGTCGTTGGAGATCCCGTAGACCGGATCGGTGAACCAGATGCTGCCGTCCGACTTCACGACCACGTCGTTGGGGGAATTGAGCCGCTTGCCGTCGTGGTGTGACACCAGCGTCGTGACCGCTCCGTCCAGCTCCGTGCGATTGAGGCACCGCGCCCGATGCGAGCAGGCGACGAGACGCCCTTGCCGATCGCGTGTTTGTCCGTTGGCATAGTCGGTCGGATAGCGAAAGACCGACACGCCCGTCTCCTCGCTCCAGCGCATCGTGCGGTTGCGCGGCAGATCCTGGAACAGCAGGCAATTCGCGTCGCCGAACCACACCGGCCCTTCGAGCCAGCGGAAGCCCGTCGCAAGCTCCTCGACCGGCGCGTTGGCCAGGATGTATGCGGCAAACCGCCTGTCCTTGATCTCGAACGCGTCCATGCTCACTCCGACAGGTATGTCGGCCGAGCCTGCGGCCACTACCGGAACAAGCACGGCGACGGCCCCGGCGGCGCGTTCTCGAATTGGATCAACAGGAGCACCGCAGGCTCGTCACCGACCACGCCAGAGAGATGGCCTTTCCGGCCGCCCCCTTCTCTCGCGTTCTGGTCGGCTCCGAACGAGATCTCGCCGGGTCCCATTTCGACGCGTTGCCCATCCATGGACTGGACGAACCAACGGCCGGACAAGGGTACGATCCATTGAGGCTTCGGATTCTCATGCCATTCACCGGTCCAACCGACCGGGAGCACCGTCATCATCACGGTCACCTCGGCCCTGACCCTTCGACCCTGCCATTGCGGCTGCGCCGGGCTCATGATGGATTGCAGCTCGAACTCCGTCAGGAAGCATCGGGTCTGACGGCTGACGCCGTCCGCATCGGTCCATAGATGCCAGTACGGAATCCGCGGTTTCTGGTCGGTCTGCATCGCCGGGCCTCAGTGTGCCGCTAAGGTAGAGCCGAATACGGATGCGAGGAGAGTTGCGGATGCGACAGCAAGGCCGCAACCTGTCCCACGTCCGTGCCGAAGGTGATGAGCAGGATCCCGCCGGCGAGGGAAAGGTTCTTGAGGAAGTCCCAGAACAGGTCGCGCGCCCGGCTGCTCCCCGCGCTCCAGAAGTCGCCCGGCTTCCAGAACTGCTTCCAAAGCAACGCCGTGATCCCGCAATAGCCCGCCAAGATCAAGGCGGCGAGCCGGTCGGCCACACCCGTCAGGATACCCAGCGGCATAATGATCTCGATGCAGAGGGCCGCAACGATTGCGAGCCTCGCGGCCCCGTCCGATGGAATCGTCTCTCTTGCCTGATTAACCGCCCCGTGGAAGTTGAGGATTTTGTCGAGGGCGCTGAACGGCAGAAACAGCATGACCAGCAGATAGCGGAGCGCCAGGGTCAGCACGAAACTCAAGGTCACGAGCCCCTCCCGAGCCGTTCCAGGAGATGATCGCCGACGCGCAGCGCATTGGCGATGATGGTGAGCGACGGATTCACGGCGCCGATCGAGACGAAGAAACTGCCATCGACCACATAGAGATTATCGAGGTCGTGAGCCTTGCAATTAAGATCGAGCGCCGATGTCTTGGGGTCCCGGCCGAAGCGGATGGTCCCGGCCTGATGCGCCGTGCCGCCGATCGGAATGTTCTTGCCGAGATAGAGCGAGCGCGACAGCAGATGAGGATGAAGGTCGAGCTTGTCCAGCAAGTCCTTCAGCCTGGCTTGAAGCCGCCTGTGGCCCTCCATGTTGTTCTCGGTGAGGTCGAGGATGACCCTGCCGTCGCGGTCGTACCTGATCCGGTTGTTGGGATCGGGGAGATCTTCCGAGGTCAGCCAGAAATCCACCGCATGGTGGGCCATGGCGTCGAAGGGCATTTCAGGCATCAATCGGGCCCAGGAAGGAGCTTCGGCCGCGATCGTCGCGCCATGCGATTTGCCGAGCATCTGGATGTGGCCCAACGGGTAGGGAAAGCCGCCGTCGCCGAAATAGAAGTCGTTCAGGGCCAGCGTCTTTTGAAATTTCGTCGGATTGCGCTGGCGCGAGATCGCCATGAAGGCCGTATTGTTGTGCCGCATGTAGTGCCGGCCGACGACGCCCGAGCTGTTGGCGAGCCCGTCCGGATGCCGGTCGCATGCGGAGCGCAGCAGCAGAAGCGCCGAGTTTAAGGCTCCGCATGCGACGACGACGATATCAGCCGCGTAGGCCTCCTTGGCGCCTTCGTGATCGACCCAAACCGCGCTCACGCTGCGGCCGGCGGGCTCGGTCTCCAGCCGCTCGACGAACGCATTGGTGAGGAGCGTGACATTGGCGTGCTTGAGCGCCGGCTCGACGCAGATGATCTGGGCGTCGGCCTTGCCGTTGACCGGGCACGGATAACCGTCGAAAGCATCGCAACGGATGCAGGTGCTGGTGCGCCGCGGCTTGCCGTTGTTTTCGTCGAGCAGCACGCCGAGCGGCAGCGGGAACGGCTGATGGCCCTCCCGCTCCAAGGCATCATGGAGTTCCTGGATGCGCGGCTCGTGCGAGACCGGCGGGTAGGGATAAGGCCGGCTTGCCGGCGGCTCGGTCGGGTCGACCCCGTGCTGGCCATGCACCTGGTAGAGGTGCTCGGCTTCGCAATAGTAGGGCTCGAAATCCTCATAGGCGAGCGGCCAAGCCGGGGATCTCCCGCCATGATGTTCGATCTCGCCGAAATCTTGCCTGCGCAGGCGAAACAACGCCGCGCCGTACATCTTGGTATTGCCGCCCACCCAATAGTGGATCCCGGGATGGAACGCGCGGCCATCCTTGCCGTACCAGGTCTCATCCGCCTGATACTTTGCATCGAGGAAGACGGCGGCGGAATCCCAATTTTCCTGTTCGCGCGGCAGAAAGTCGCCGCGTTCAAGGAGCAGGATGCGCTTGCCGCTCGGCGCCAGCCGATGCGCGAGGGTGCCTCCCCCCGCACCCGTGCCGATGATGATGACGTCAAAACGCTCGCTGGCCATGGTGGAGCCGCTCTGCCTCGCCGATCATCCGCCGGTCGAGAATCCCGGAAACAGCGTCATCCCGCCATCGACGAACAACGTCGCGCCGACCACGTAGTCGGCCTGATCGGAGGCGAGCCAAACGGCCGCTCTGCCGATATCATCGGGCTCGCCGATGCGGCGGTAGGGCACCAGCGTCATCAGTGCATCGTAGGCCGCTTTGGTGTCCCAGGCCGCGGTGTTGATGGGGGTGCGGATCGCTCCGGGCGCGATGCTGTTGATGCGGATCCGATGCGGTGCGAATTCCTGGGCAATGCTTTTCATGAGCATCATGATGCCGCCCTTCGATGCCGCATAGTTGCAATGACCGGCCCAGGGAATCTCCTGATGCACGGAACTCATGCAGATGATCTTGCCAGCGCTGGACGACACTTGGGGACGTATCCCCCGGCGCAGGAACTCGATGATCGCGGCGCGCGCACAGAGGAATTGACCCGTCAAATTTACCGAAATGACCGTGTTCCATTGCGCGAGCGTCATCTCCGCAAACGGCGCATCACGTTGCAGTCCGGCATTGTTGACGAGAATGTCGATCGTCCCCAGCCGCTGCACCATCGTGCTGAACATGTCCCGGACCTGAGTTTCGTCGGACACGTCCGCGAGATGCGCGTAGGCCTTGACACCGTGCTGCGCGATGGCACGGACCACCTCCTGAGCACGATCCTCCCCTGCGATATAATTGACCACGACATCGGCGCCGGCCTGACCGAGCGCGATCGCCACGGCGCGGCCGATACCGGAATTTGCCCCGGTGACCAGAGCCTTCTGTCCGGTGAGCAGTCGGGGGATCGGTGCAGCGGATTTTGGGTCGGCTGTGGTCATCTAGCTCCTCCCGGAGAACCGGCGAGACGTTCGAAGGTTCCGGAAACAGCCCCCACGCCATGGACAGCTCACAACGCTTTCAGCCAAACGGCCGCTTTTGACGTGGGTTGTTCGAGCTCCCGCCTTCTAACGTGTCGACGTGCGGCACCATTGGAACAAAATTTGGCGGAATGTCGTTTTGGGGCTGCCTACTCCGTCACGTGAGAAACTGCGACGCTTACCGGCCCGTCATCGATGTATTGGTCGACAGTCTTCCTGCCCTCGAAGCGGCGAGCGCTGTCCCCAAGAATGGCCAGCGCGCTCATGCCCCTCCTTTGTCTTGCCGGCTGTTCCGGAGGCGTTCTCGAACCGCAGGGGCCGATTGGCGCGGCGAATACCAAGATCATCTACAACGCGCTGGCGATCATGCTGGTCGTCGTGCTGCCCACGATCGTCGCTACGCTCGCCTTCGCCTGGTGGTTCCGACGAGGAAACCCGCGGGCGCAATATCGGCCCGACTGGGTCTATTCAGGGCGGATCGAGCTTCTGGTCTGGGCGATTCCGCTTCTCGTCATCACGTTTCTCGGCGGCGTGATCTGGATCGGCTCACACAAGCTCGACCCCTATAAGGCGATCTTATCGCAGAGCAAGCCGACCGAGGTGCAGGTCGTCTCTCTCGATTGGAAATGGCTATTCATCTACCCCGATCAGGGGATCGCAAGCGTCAATGAGCTGGTCGTTCCGGCCGGGATGCCGGTGCATTTTTCGCTGACCTCGGCGACGGTAATGAACTCATTTTTTGTGCCGCAGCTCGGCAGCATGATCGCCACCATGAATGGAATGGTCACCCAGCTCAATCTGCAGGCTGACCACCCCGGCGATTATTACGGCCAATCGGCACAGTTCAGCGGCGACGGATTTTCGGGAATGCATTTCACCGTACACGCCGTACCGGAGGACAAGTTCGCGCAATGGCTCGAGCGCGCGCGCAACGCCCCATCCGCCTTGGACCGGAACGGCTACATCGCCCTGTCGCAGGAGAGCCAGAACGTTCGCCCCTTCACTTACCGGGCCGTCGAGCCGGGCCTGTTTGCGGCCATTGCCACCCAGCAGATCCCGCCTGGTCCGGGTCCATCCGGTGGAAGCGGCGGCGTCTCGGTTCGCCCCTCGGGAGCCAAGTGATCAGGAACAAAGTGACATGCTCGGCAAGCTCACATGGAATGCAATCCCCTGGGACCAGCCGATCCCGCTGGTCGCCGGCGCGGCCGTGTTCTCGATCGCCATCGCGGTGGTCGCCTGGGTCGTGCTCAAGGGCCACCTGCCGTATCTGTGGCGCGAATGGATCACCAGCGTCGACCACAAGCGCATCGGCATCATGTACATGATGCTCGGCCTGGTGATGCTGGTGCGCGGCTTCGTCGACGCGATCATGATGCGCTCGCAGCAGGCATTGGCATTTCATGCGCCCGGTTACCTGCCGCCCGAGCATTACAATCAGATCTTTTCGGCGCACGGCACCATCATGATCTTCTTCGCTGCCATGCCGCTGATGATCGGCCTGATGAACTTCGCGGTGCCGTTGCAGCTCGGGGCGCGCGACGTCGCCTTCCCGACCTTGAACTCGACAAGCTTCTGGCTAACAGCGACCGGCGCGCTGCTGGTCAATCTCTCGCTGGTGATCGGCGAGTTCGCACGGACTGGCTGGCTGCCCTATCCGCCCTTGTCGGAGACCACCTATACGCCTGGCGTTGGGGTCGACTATTACTTATGGGCGCTGCTCATCTCGGGCGTGGGCACGCTGATGACCGGCATCAATTTCGTCACTACGATTCTCAAGATACGCGCGCCTGGCATGAGTTATCTGCGCATGTCCATGTTCTGTTGGACGGCGCTTGCCGCCAACCTGCTGATCGTGGCGGCGTTCCCGATCCTCACCGCCACCCTCGGGATGCTGACGCTTGATCGCTACCTCGGCTTTCACTTCTTCACCAACGAGGCCGGGGGCAACATGATGATGTTTATCAACCTGATCTGGGCCTGGGGACATCCCGAAGTCTACATCCTGGTGCTCCCCGCTTTCGGCGTCTTTTCCGAGGTGATCTCGACCTTCTCGCGCCGGCCGCTGTTCAACTACCGCTCGATGGTGATGGCGACAATGGCGATCTGCCTCATCTCCTTTGTGGTCTGGCTGCACCACTTCTTCACCATGGGGGCGGGCGCCGACGTCAATGCCATGTTTGGCATCACCACGACGATCATTGCGGTGGCGACCGGCGTGAAGATCTTCAATTGGCTGTTCACGATGTACGGTGGCCGCATCCATTTTGCGACACCGATGCTGTGGTCGCTGGGATTCCTGGTGACTTTCGTGATCGGCGGCATGACCGGCGTGCTGCTCGCGGTGCCGCCGGCCGATTTCCAGCTGCATAACAGCCTGTTCCTCGTCGCCCACTTTCACAATGTCATCATCGGCGGCGTGCTGTTCGCCGCCTTTGCGGGAGCGACCTACTGGTTTCCCAAGGCATTTGGTTTCCGGTTGCATGAGGGCTGGGGCAAGGCCGCGTTCTGGCTCACGCTTGCGGGCTTCTACGTGGTGTTCATGCCGCTCTATGTCACGGGCCTGCTCGGCATGACCCGGCGTTTGCAGCACTACGACGTGGCGCTTTGGTATCCCTGGCTACTGGCGGCATCCTTGGGGATCGTGATCATGGCCGGCGACGCCGCCTGCCAGGTCATGCAGATCGTGGTCAGCATCCGACGTCGCGACGCGCTTCGCGACGAGACCGGAGATCCTTGGAACGGCCGCTCGCTGGAATGGGCCACGCTGTCGCCGCCGCCGGCATTCAATTTCGCCGTGCTGCCCAAGGTCCACGGCGGGGAGCCCTATTGGGAAATGAAGCGCCGCGCCATCGAAACCCAGCAATTGCCGGCTGAGCCGGAATACGAACCGATCGCGATGCCGAGGAACAGCCCGACCGGATTCATAACAGCATTCTTCGCCACCATCACCGGCTTTGGGTTGATCTGGCAGATCTGGTGGCTGGTCGGAATAGGGCTCTTCTTCGCCTACGCGACTTTTGTCTGGTTCGCGTGGCGCGACGTCGACGAATACGTCATTCCGGCACATGAGGTCGCGCGCATCGATCGTGAGCGGCGGCGCGTGCATGACGAGCGGCTCCAGCAAGACCTCCGCCATCACCAGGAGCCGGCATGAGCGCGAGCGAGACCCTGCCCTTCACCACCGCACCTTCGATCGATCCATATAAGCTCGGCCACGACGGTCGTCGGCGCCGTCCCGACGATGGCGGTGCCGGGCGCAACTATTCGACCGGACACGGCGAAGGTGGCCCGGCTTCCAAGCGCGTCATCGTGGCTTACGGCTTCTGGATTTTTTTGCTCAGCGACATCGTGATGTTCTCCGCCTTCTTCGCGGCGCATGCGGTGCTGCGGAGCGCGACCGCCGGCGGTCCGTCCGGGCATGAGTTGTTCGATCCCCGGAGCGTCGCGATCGAGACTTCGTGCCTCCTCCTGTCGAGCTTCACTTGCGGACTCTCCGCGGTGGCGGCCAGTGTGCGCAGCCAGCTCTGGACTCAGCTATCGCTGCTGATCACCGGCATTCTCGGCCTTGCCTTTCTGGCATTCGAGGCACGAGATTTCATGACGATGATAGCGCAGGGAGCTGGACCCCAGCGCAGCGCCTTCCTGTCCTCCTTCTTTTCCGTCGTCGGGCTTCATGGCATGCATGTCAGCGCAGGACTGCTGTGGCTGGGCACGATGATGGCGCAGGTTTTCGTGAAGGGCTTTCGTGCGGTCATTATGCGACGGCTGCTCTGTTTCAATCTTTTCTGGCACGTGCTCGACATCATCTGGATCGCGTTGTTCACGATCGTCTATCTGATGGGAGAAGGACTGTGAGTTACGAGACGGAGCGGAATTTTGATGACGTTGGCCCCGGCTTCATGGGCTCGGCAACGAGCGTGGGCGAAGGCATCCTTGGCTATATCATCGGGCTTGTGCTCGCGGCGCTGCTCACCGCGGCCTCATTCGCCGTCATTTACACCAACCTGATCTGGGGGCCGGCGATCCCGGCCGCACTGGTCACCCTCGCTGTTGCTCAAATGGGCGTGCACCTGGTGTTTTTTCTCCACCTCACGACGGCCCCGGACAATACCAACAATGCCATGGCGCTCGCTTTCGGCGTGCTGATCGTCGCGCTGATCATCGGCGGTTCGCTCTGGATCATGGACCACCTCAACCACAACATGGCGCCCATGCATCACGGATTGACGTTGGGCGCAGCGCCGGTTCGATGATATTGACACGCGGTTTTCTGTACCTTTCCTCGGGAGGCCGGGAGAGGTCGCAGGTGCCGTTTCGAACAAGCGCAAAACGTTGCTGAGGAGAAAATCATGGACATCAAACTATCGGGGTCGGTGCCGTCGCGCCGGATGCCGGGCGATTGGTTTACCGGAACG
>Ga0137415_10003337_pt1 | contig 15956 bp, 10 predicted proteins | sample CZODoug3_1_1_16f_FD_183082 | JGI IMG/M metagenome (GOLD analysis project Ga0137415, IMG submission 183082) | Vadose zone soil fungal communities from Angelo Coast Range Reserve, California, USA - CZODoug3_1_1_16fungal (Hybrid Assembly) | ecosystem: Environmental > Terrestrial > Soil > Vadose...
CCGCGCCCAGCGCCTGGCGCACCGCGGCCGGCGTGCGGAGATCGACGAGCAGGCGCGCCTGGCCGGCCGCAAGCAGCCGCGACGCCGCCGGCTCGCGCAGGAGCGCGGCGTGGACGTCCCCGGTCTCGACGGCGTGCGACAGGCCGCGCTCGCCGCGGCTCACCAGCAACACCTGCCCCGGGCTCAGCCCGGCGCGCGCCAGCAGCCACGCGAGCCACGCCTGCTCGGGCGCCCCGGGCGATGTGATGCCCACGCGCGTGCCCGCCAGGTGCTCGAGCGAGCGCACGAGCTCCTTCTGACTCTCGGCGACCACGAGCGCCACGGGCGGCGCCGCCGTGAGCCCCAGCACCAGGCGCGGCGCCTGCTTCGCCGTGCGCGGGCCGAAGCGCAGGATCGCCTCGAGCGAGGTCGCCGCGAGATCGACCTGGCCCTGGGCCAGCGCCTCTGCGGCGCCCGGCTCGGCGCGTGTCGTCTTGAGCGTCACCGCGAGGCCTTCCTTCGCGAAGTAGCCTTCCGCCTCGGCCACGCGCAGGGGAAGATACTCGGGTGACGACGTCGGCCCGCTCACCGCGAGCGTCAGCGCCTGGGCCAGGATGATGGCGCCGAGCATGCGGTCAGGCCGTCCCGCGCTCTCGGCGTGGCGCCGCATCCCCGGGCCGCCGCGCGACCTCGTCCGGGGGCGCCTGCTGCGCCTCTATCGCGATCTGCTGCGCCACTTCGGGCCGCAAGGCTGGTGGCCCGGCCGGACGCCATTCGAGATCGCGGTGGGCGCCATCCTCACGCAGCACACCGCGTGGAGCCAGGCCGCGCGCGCCGTCGCCGCGCTGCGCGCGCGGGGACGGCTGAGCGCGCGCGCCCTCGCCGCCGCGCCGGAGGCCGTGATCGCGGAGGCCATCCGACCCGCGGGAACGTATCGCCTGAAGGCGCGCCGCCTGCGCGACTTCACGGCGTGGCTCCTCGCGCGCTTCGGCGGACGCTTCGAGGGGATGCGCCGCGCCGCGCTCGGCCCGCTGCGCCGCGAGCTGCTCGCCGTGCCGGGGCTCGGACCCGAGACGGTGGATGCGATCCTGCTCTACGCCGCGGGCCGCCCTGTCTTCGTCGCCGACGCCTACGCCCGTCGCGTCCTGGCGCGCCACCGGCTGCTGGCGCCGGGCGCGGACTACGAGGCCGCGCGCGAGTTCGTGCAGACGCACTTGCCGTCCGATCCGGCGCTCTTCAACGAGTTTCACGCGCTGCTCGTCGCCGTCGGCAAAACCTACTGCCGCACGGTGCCGCTCTGCGCCGCGTGCCCGCTCCGCCGCGATCTCGCCGGTCGCGCGCCGCGGCTGTGAGGCGGCACGTGTGGCGCGCACGCGTCCCGTCACGCGGCGATCTCCAGCAGCAGGTCGGCGATGCGGTCGGCGGCGTCGGGGACGGCGAGCGTGCGGGCGCGCTCGCCCATCTCTTTGAGCCGCGCGGCGTCCGCCAGCAGCTGCTGGATGCGCTCGAGGAGCAGCGCCGGCGTCATGCCGGCCTGCGGCAGGATCGCGCAGCCGCCGGCGCGGCCGACGAGCTTCGCGTTGGCCGTCTGCTCGTCGCCGGCGGCGCGCGGCAGCGGAATGTAGAGCGCGGGCACACCGAGCTGGCAGCACTCGTTGACCGTGCCGGCGCCGGCGCGGCTGACGACGAGCGCGGCCGCCGCATAGACGTCGGCCAGCTCGTCGCCGACCCACGGCCGGAGCGCGTAGCGCGCGGCGAGCGCGGGGGCGAGCGCGGCGCGCCGCGCCTGCAGCCAGACGCGATCGCCCGTCGCGTGGTTGTCGCCCGACTGGTGCACCACCTGCGTCTGCGCCAGCAGCTCGGCGAGCACCTCGCCGATGGCGCGGTTGATCGCGTGCGAGCCCTGGGCGCCGCCCGTGACGTAGACGAGCGGCAGCGCGGGGTCGAAGCCGAAGCGCTCGAGCGCCGCCGCGCGGCTGCCCGTGCGCAGCTCGGGCCGCAGCGGATTACCGGTGACGACCGTCGCCGCCCCGCCGAAGAAGCCCGCCGACTCCGCGAACGTCACCGCCACGCCGCGCGCGACGCGCGCGGCCACGCGGTTGGCGAGCCCGGGCACCGCCGTCTGCTCGTGCACCACGACGGGCACGCGCGCCAACGCGCCGGCCAGCGCGACGGGCAGGGCGACGAAGCCGCCGGTGGCGAACACGACGCGCGGTCGCAGGCGCCGGAGCAGGCGCCACGCCTGGAGCACGCCGGCCGGCGCGTTGACGAAGACGTCGGGGAGGTTCTGCCACGCGAGCGCGCGGCGCAGCTTGCCCGTGCGGATCGCGTGATACGGGATGCCGGCCTCCGGCGCGCGGCGCGCCTCGAGGCCGGTGCGGCTGCCGATCCACTCGCAGGCGACGCCGCGCGCGCGGAGCGCGGCGGCGACGGCGAGCCCGGGCGAGGTGTGGCCGCCCGTGCCGCCGCCCGCGATCGCGATCAACCCGTGTGCCTCGTGTCGCGGTGGCGTTCGAGGGCGAGCGCGATCAGGCGCTCGATCAGCTCGCCGTAGGCGAGACCCGTGGCCTCCCAGAGCCGCGCGTACGCGCTGGTCGCGGTGAAGCCGGGGATGGTGTTGATCTCGTTCAGGATGACGCGGTCGCTCTCGAGGAAGAAGTCCACCCGCGCCATGCCCGAGGCGTCGATGGCGCGGAAGGCGGCCACCGCAATCTCGCGCACGCGCGCGGTGAGCGCGGGCCCGATGGACGCCGGCACCGTGATCCGCGCCTGGCCCTCGGCGTACTTCGTCGCGTAGTCGTACCATTCGGCGTCGTACGTGATCTCGCCGGGCAGCGAGGCCTCGGGCGCGTCGTTGCCGAGCACGCTCACTTCGACCTCGCGCGGCTTGCGCACCGCGCGCTCGACGATGATCTTGCGGTCGTGACGCGCCGCCTCGTCCAGGGCAGCGGGCAGCGCGGCCGCCTCCGTGACGCGGCTGATGCCGACGCTGGAGCCGAGATTCGACGGCTTCACGAAGCAGGGGAAGCCCGTGACCTCGGCCACGCGGCGCGTGACGCGCTCGGGCCGCTCGCGCCACTCGCGCCGCAGCACCACCGTGTATTCGACGATCGGCAGGCCGTGGGCGGAGAAGACCGCCTTCATCGTCGCCTTGTCCATGCCGACCGCGGACGCGAGCACGCCGGCGCCGACGTAGGGCACGTCGGCCAGCTCGAGGAGACCCTGGATGGTGCCGTCCTCGCCGTAGGGGCCGTGGAGCATGACGATCACGACGTCGAGCCCCGCGCGCAGCTCCGCGGGCATGCCGCCGGCGGGCTCCGTGCGCACCATTGCGGTGGAGGCGAGCGTGGTGTCGGCGCTCTCGGCGCGGTCGGCGAGCGCCTTCTTGACCGCGCCCGTCGCGTCGCCGCTCGGCAGCCCGACGCGCGCCTGGGAGGCGAGGGCGCGCAGGGGATCGCCGCCGACGACCCAGCGGCCGTCGCGGCCGATGCCGATGGGAACGACGGTGTGGCCGCGATGCTCCAGCGCGGCGATCACCGATGCGGCCGAGGCGAGCGAGACCTCGTGCTCGCCCGACCGCCCGCCGAAGATCACCCCCACGCGAAGCGGGGTCATGCCCCGCATTCTAGCAGGCGGTGACGGGGCCTTTAGCGGCTTCCGGTCGCCGCGGAAGGGGTCGTGGGTACTTCCTGAATGAACCCGTTTGCCACGAGTCGGCGATCTTTTTGCGGTACCCCGAACAGCTTGACCTGGTCTCCGGGGCGCACGGCGTCACGGGTCCAGGGGCTCAGCTTGGTGACGTCTACCCGCACAGTCTGACCGGGCTTCGTCTCTACCACGAACTCGCGAGGCGTCACGGACGCCACCTTGCCCTGCACCTGCCAGAGATCCTCGCCGACGGCAGGTCGGGGCACCATGGCCGTGGGTTGGGCGGCTGGCGGCTGAGCCGGCGGAGCCGGCGGCTGAGCAGACGGCACCGCGCCCGCCGGCGGCCTGGTCATGGCCTGGCGCGGCAGCGACGACGGCGCCCCGGCGGCGGCCTCCGCCGGCGTCGGCACGGTCGGCGTCGCGAACGTCAGCGCGGAATCGCCCGCGCCGATGACCACGGCGTGGACCTCATGCGGCTGGGTGCCCTCGACGCCGACGACGGAGATGCGCCCGGAGATCGCGCCCGCGTTCATCCGCTGGGCGCTGCTGACGTCGGCGTAGTACAGCCGGCCGTCGTCACCGCGAACCACGACGAACGGCTCGGCGGACAGGGACGCCGGCCACTCGAGACTGCCGCGCACCGTGCGCGGGTCACCGGGGGCGGCCAGGGCGGGCCCGGCGAGCAACAGGACGGCGACGGCGGTGAGGGCGAGTTTCATAGACCACCTCCGAGCGATAGACTCGCAAAGACGGTGCCAGCGGGCTCTAGGTCGGGCGGCGCTGCTCGGCGCGCCACCGGCGCCACGCTTCCAGGCGGCGTGCGACCTCGGCCTCCAGCCCGCGGTCGGTGGGTCGGTAGTAGCGGCGCCCGCGCAGCGACTCCGGCAGGTGCTCCTGGTCCACTCGCGCGTCCGGTGCGTCGTGGGCGTACTGATAGCCCTGGCCGTAGCCCAGATCCTTCATGAGACCGGTGGGCGCGTTGCGGATGTGCAGCGGCACCGGCTCGGCCGGCGCCGCCTCCACATCGGCGCGTGCCTCGTTGTAGGCGACGTAGGCCGCGTTGGACTTGGGCGCCAATGCGAGATAGAGCGTCGCCTGGGCAAGGGCCAATTCACCTTCCGGAGAGCCGAGGAAGTCGTACGCGTCTTTGGCGGCCAGCGTGAGGATGAGCGCCTGGGGATCCGCGTTGCCGACGTCCTCCGAGGCGAAGCGCACGAGGCGCCGCGCGACGTAGAGCGGGTCCTCGCCGGAGTCGAGCATGCGCGTCATCCAGTAGAGCGAGGCGTCCGGATCGGAGTCACGCAGCGACTTGTGGAGCGCGGAGATGAGGTTGTAGTGCTCCTCGCCGCTCTTGTCGTAGAGCAGCGTGCGCCGCTGTCCCGCCTCGCGGATCGTCGCCGCCGTGATGGTCCCGCCGGCGGCCAGCTGGGCGGCCAGCTCGAGCACGTTCAGCGCGGCCCGCGCGTCGCCGTTGGCCAGGCGGGCGATGTGCGCGAGCGCGTCGTCGGCGACGCTCACGCCGGCGGCGCCGAGGCCGCGCTCGCGATCGGCCACCGCGCGGCGAAGGATCTCGATGACCTCGGGCTCGCCCAGCGGCCGCAGGACGTACACGCGGCAGCGCGACAGCAGCGCGCCGTTCACCTCGAACGAGGGGTTCTCGGTGGTGGCGCCGATCAGCACGATGGTGCCCTTCTCGACGTGCGGCAGGAATGCGTCCTGCTGCCCGCGGTTGAAGCGGTGGATCTCGTCGACGAAGAGGATCGTGCGGCGCCGCCGCCGCGCGCGCTCGGTCTCGGCCTCGGCGACGACCTGGCGGATCTCCTTCACGCCGGACAGCACGGCCGAGAACGCCACGAAGCGCGCGCCCATGACGTGCGCCATCAGCGAGGCCAGCGTGGTCTTGCCGGAGCCCGGCGGCCCCCAGAGGATCATCGAGTGCAACTCGCTGCGCTCGAGTGCGGTGCGCAGCACGCGGCCGGGGCCGAGCAGGTGTTCCTGACCGACGATCTCGTCGAGCGTGCGCGGCCGCATGCGATCCGCCAGGGGGCCGGGCGGCGTGGGCCCGGGCGCGCTGGCGGGCTGTTCGAATAGCTCCACGCTACTGACCGGCCCACGCGCGCAGCCACGTCGGCAACGCCGTGAGGTCGTCGAGGCGCGCGATCGGCGTGATCTTCCAGCGCGTCAGCTCGGCCTCGCGCGGGCGGTAGGCGACGAACGGGATACCGGCGGCGGCCGCCGCGAGGCCGTCCACCCACGAATCGCCAACCATTACTGCAATGTCATCGCCGATGCGCCGCCCCGGGCGGCGCCCGTTCACGGCCTCGCGCACGGCCGCGAAGCGCGCGGCGATGACGCGCCAGCCGTCGGCCGAGGGCTTCATCTCGGCCATGTCGTCGCGCGTGACCACGAGGTCGAGCGCGTCGGCGAGCGCGAAGCGGTCGAGCGCGACCTGCGTCACCTCGCGCGCGTTGTTGGTCCAGAGCACGGTGCTGAAGCCGGCCGCCCGCGCGCCGTCGAGCGCCTCGCGCGCGCCGGGCTCGAGCCAGGCCGAGGTCACCGCGCGGCGCTCGTGATCGAGCGCGATGTCCCAGATCGGCTGGCTGATGTCGGGGGCGTGGTCGCGGCACCAGCGAACGAGCTCGCCGACGCGATAGCGCTCGTCGCGGGGCGGCAGTGGCCCCCGGCAGCCCTCGATGTAGGCGCGCATCTCGAGCGCCATCGCGGCCAGGTCGAGCGGCGACGAGACCAGCGTATGATCGAGGTCGAACACGCACAAACGCACGCTCGAACCGTACCATAGCCGTGCTACGCTCGGAGCATGAAGCGCCGCGCGCCGTGTGTCGTCGCCGGCTTCGCGCTCGTGCTGCTCGCCGTGTCCCTCGTGTCTCCCGCCGCTGCCATCGAGGAGGCGGATCGCTTGTGGCTCGTCGGCGAGCGCGCGTTCGCGGACGGCCTGTATCCCGCGGCGCGCCGCGCGCTGGAACGGTTCGTCGCGCAGTACCCCAAGGATTCGCGGCTGCCGGAGGCCGTGCTGCTGCTCGGCAAGGCGCGGCTGCAGACGGGCGACGCCGCGGCCGCGGTGGAGGCGTTCAAGCGGGCTGAGGCGCTGACGCCGCCGCCGGGGCGGCCACAAGAAGCGCAGTTCTGGGAGGCGGAGGCGCTGTTCCGCCTCAAGCGCTTCGCCGACGCGCGGGCCGCCTACGACGCGGTGATGCGCGCCGACGCGGCGGGACCGCTGGCGCCGGACGCCCTCTACGGCCGCTCCTGGAGCGACCTCGAGCTCAAGCGTCCGGAGGCGGCGGTGGCGGGCTTCCGCGAGATGGTGTCGGCGTTCCCCGAGCACCCGCTCGCGCCGTCGGCGACGCTGCAGGCCGCGCGCGCGCTCGCCGACACGAAGAAGGCCGGCGAGGCGCTCGCGCTGCTCGCCGACTTCCCGACGAAGTATCCGGCCTCGCCGCTCGTGGCCGACGCGCGGTTCTGGAGCGGCTGGATCAAGAGCACCGGCAGCGACCCGCGCGGCGGCATCGCCGACCTGCGCGCCTTCCTCGCCGCGTACCCGAACCACGCGCAGGCGGCCAGCGCGCGGCGGCTCATCACGCAAACCCTCGCGCGCCACGGCGACCGCGACGAGCTGCTCGAGGCCTACAAGGCGCTGATGGAGCAGACTCCGCCCACGGCGGACGCGCTCTACAACGCGGCCCAGATCGCCATGCGCCTGGCCCGCCCGCGCGACCAGGAGGCGGCGTGGAAGCGGCTGTCCGCGGAGTTTCCCGAGCACCCGCTGACGCGCCGGATGGCCCTCGACCTCGCCTCGGCGGCGTTCAAGCAGAAGAGCTGGAAGTCCGCGGTCACCTACGCGACGCAGGCCGCGCACAGCGATGACGACGCGGTGAAGTCCGAGGCCTGGCTCCTCGTCGGCGAGTCCGAGCTCAAGCAGAAGCGCTTCGGCCCCGCCGCCAAGGCCTTCGAGACGGTCGGCACCGTGTCCGAGGTGGAGGGCAGCGTCAGGTTCCGTGCGCTCGCCGGACTCGGCCTGGCGCGCGAGGAGCAGCAGGAATGGAAGGCCGCCCTGACGGCGTACGAGGCCGTGGCCAATCGCAGTCCGGACGCGACGCTGCGCGACTGGGCGCGCGAGCGCGCGGGCCTGGTGAAGACGCGGCTGGCCAACAAGCCGGCGGCGCCCGCCACCAAGCCTGCCCCGAAGAAGGACGGCAAGTCGTGAGGCGCGCGCTCGCGCTCGCCGTCGCCTGGGGGCTGCTGATCGGCGCGGCGCCGCGCCCGCTCGAGCCACCGCTGCCGGATCTCGCGCGGGTGATCCCGTTCGCGCAGGCGCCGTCGGAGAAGCCGGCGGTGGTGATCGACCTGCCGCTCCCGCCGCCGCCCGTGGACCTGCCGGCGTTCCCGTCGGCGGTGCCCACGCCCCCCGCCGCCGACAAGCCGACCGCCTTCATCCAGTCGCCGCGCGCGCTGCCGTGCGTGGGCTCGTGGCTCGGCATCGCGACGGAGTCGCTCGAGTGCGGGCGCGCGCGCTTCCAGCGCGGCGATTTCGAGGACGCCTTCAAGGCGCTCGAGAACGCCGTGCGCAAGGGGACCGACCGCGAGCTGCTGCGCGAGGCGCGCTACTGGCTCGGCGAGACGCTCTGGCGGCTCGACCGCACCGAGCAGGCCGACTGGCTCTTCCGCCAGGTCGCGCAGGACGCGCCCCGTCAGGACTGGGGCGTGTGGGCGCTGCACGCCAGCGGCTGGACGGCGCTGCGGCTGCGCGAGGGCGCGCGTGCGCGCGACGCGTTCAGCATGCTGCTCGCGGGACCGACGCCGTCGCCGCTCGACGCGTGGGGCCGTCACGGCCTCGCGCTGTCCCTCTACGCGCTCGGCCGGTGGGAGGAGGCCGACAAGGCCTGGACCCAGCTCGAGTCGGCCGGCGTGCCGCCGACGATCGCCCGCGACGTCCTGTTCTGGCACGGCGACACGCTCGGGCGGCTCGGCCAGGCCGCGCGCGCCGAGACGATGCTGCGGCAGTTCACCCAGGGCGGGGCCCACCCATTGTTCCCCGCGGGCGTTCTCCGGCTCGGCTGGTGGGCGCTGGCCGCCGGCCACGCGCCGGAGGCCGTGGCGGCCTTCCGCGCGTACTCCGGGAGCGCGGAGACCGAGTGGGCGTCGGCCGGTCTCGCCCAGGCGCTGCTCGTCACCGGCGACTGGGCCGGCGCGCGCAAGAGCGTGGCGGCGCTCAGCGCCCGCCGCTCGCCGCTGGCGTTTCCGATGCTGTTCCGCCTCGCCCGCGCCGCCGTCGACACCGGCAAGCAGCCCGTCGAGGCCGAGCCCGTGTACCAGGAGCTGCTCGGCGGCCAGCTCGACCCCGGCGCGCGCGCGTGGGTGCTCATGGTCAAGGGCGAGGCCGCCCGCGCCCAGGGCGATCGTGACGACGCGCGCACGCAGTTCGAGCTGGCGCAGAAGGTCGGCGGCGGCTCGCCGGCGGCGCGCCAGGCGGCGGTGAGACAGGCGCGCGTCGACTTCGAGCTGCGCGAGTACAGCCAGGCCGTGGCCGATCTCGTCCCCGTGCTCAACGCGCGCGGGACGCCCGAGGCGATGCTGCCGGCGCTGCTGCTGCAGGGCGAGGCCGCGTACCAGGCGGGCGACTTCGTGGCCGCCGGCGCCGCGTTCCGCCGCATGCTCGTCGAGTTCCCGACCGACGCGCAGGCGCCGGTCGCGCGGACCGCGCTCGCGTGGACGTATCTCAAGCAGGGGCGCAAGGCCGACGCGCGCCGCGAGCTGCTCGAGGTCGTGCGCGCGGCGCCCAACGATCCGGGCGCGCCGGATGCGCTGCTGCTCGCCTCCGAGCTGGCGCTCGAGGGCGGCGACCTCGCCGCCGGGCGCGAGATGGTCGAGCGCATCGTGGGCTCGTATCCGACCCACGCGCGTGCCGACTTCGCGCGCTTCAATCGCGGGCTCGCGCTGCTGCGCGAGGGCGACGCCGCGGGCGCCGAGGTGGCGCTGCGCGACTGGCTCGGGCGCGCGCCGTTCCCCGCGCTCTTCGGTCGCGCTCACGCGGCGCTCGGCACCTCGCTGCTGGCCCGGGGCAAGACGGACGAGGCGCTGCGCGAGTTCACGCTGGCCCAGAAGGACGGCTCGGCCGCGCTCGGTCAGCTCGGCGTGGCGAGCGTCGCGCTGGCGAGCGGCCGCCGCGACGACGCCGAGCGCCTGTTCACCGCGGTGCGCGACGCCGGCACGCCGGACGAGGCCGCCGCCGCGACGTACGGGCTCGCCGTCGTGGCCTTCGGCAAGGGCGCGGCCCGCGAGTTCAGAGCGCCCGCGGAGGCGGCGCTCGCCGCGGCGCCGCGCGGCCCGGCCGGCGCCGCCCGGGCGGCGCCGCTGCTCTACGTCCTCACCGGGCTCGCGGTCGACGACAAGGACTGGGCCGCCGCCTCCGCCCTGGCCCGCCGGCTGGTGGCGGACTACCCGGCGTCCGACGTCGCACCGGACGCGCTCGAGCGGGTCGGGGCCGGCGCCGCCGCGGCCTCGGCGTGGCCGATCGCGCTCGAGAGCACGAAGCTGCTGCGCGAGCGCTATCCCCAGCATCCGCTCGCGCAGCAGGCGTGGCTGCGGCTGGCCGAGGCGCAGATCGCGACGGGTCGCGCGGCCGAGGCACGCCCGGCGCTCGAGCAGTACGTCGCCTCGGCGCCGAGCGACGCCGACACCGGGCGCGCGTATCTCGCGCTGGCGCGTGCACGGGAGGCCGCCGGTGATCGCGCCGGCGCGCTCGAGGCGTATGCGCGCGGGCCCCGCGACACCGCGGCCCCGGGCTGGACGCGCGAGGCGCTGTTCGGCCACGCGCGGCTGCTCATCCAGGACAAGCGCTGGGACGGGGCGCGCGCGGTCCTCGAGCGGCTGCTCCGGAGCAGCGAGCCGGCGACGGCGGCGGAGGCCGCGCAGGCGCTCGGCGACACGTACGCCGGCGAGGGCGACACGCTCGCGGCGGTCGAGTACTACCTGACCGCGGCCTACGTCGCGCCCGACACGCCGCTGGGCCGCCGTGGCCTGCTGAGCGCGGCGCGCGCGTTCGCGGCCGGCAAGCAGCCCGAGCCGGCCGCGGCCGCGTACAAGAAGCTGCTCGCGCAGGCCGATCTGCCCGCCGAGCTGCGCGACGCGGCCCGCCAGGAGCTGGCGGCGCTCGCGCGCCCCGCTCCGTGAACGGCTACGGCGGCCGCCTCCTCTTCGTCGATCTCACGACGGGCGCCGCCCGCGTCGAGCCGCTCGGCGAGACGACGGCGCGTGCGCTGCTGGGCGGCAACGGGCTTGCCGCGCGCCTGCTCTACGATCGCGTGCCGGCCGGCGTGGACGCCTTCGATGCCGCCAACGCGGTCGTGTTCGCCGTCGGCCCGGTCACCGACACGACGGTGCCCGGCAACAGCCGCGCGCTCGTGGCCAGCAAGTCGCCGCTCACGGGCCTGTTCTTCGACTCGACCTTCGGCGGGCGATTCCCCGCCACCCTCAAGCGCACCGGCTTCGACGCCGTCTGCGTGACGGGCCGCGCCCCCGCGCCGTCATATCTGGTATTGACCGAGGACGGCGCCGCGGTGAAGCCAGCCGACGCGCTCTGGGGCCGGTCGACGCGCGACACCGTCACGGCGCTCGTCGCCGCCGAGGGCGCCGACGCCGACGCCATCGCGATCGGTCCCGCCGGCGAGCGCCGCGTGCGCTTCGCGGCCATGGCGCACTACTGGAAGAACCGCGAGGGCGTCTCGGGCCGCGGCGGCATCGGCGCCGTGCTGGGCAGCAAGAACCTCAAGGCGGTCGTGGTGCGAGGCGCGCGCAAGACGGCGGTGGCCGACGCGCCGGCGCTCAAGGCGCTGCTCGAGGAGACGCGCGAGCCGCTGGCCACCGGCACCAAGGCGCTGTCGACCTACGGCACGCCCTTCCTCGTCGGGCCCATCAACGCGCTCGGCGCGCTGGGCGCGTTCAATCTCAAGACCGAGGTCTTCGCGGCCGCGCGCGTGATCGGCGGCGAGGACATGAAGGCGCACTACCACGACCGCGACACGACGTGTCTCAAGTGCCCGGTCGCGTGCGGCAAGCAGTACGCCATCGCCGACGGCGAGTTCGCCGGCCGGCGCGCGAAGATGCCGGAGTACGAGACGATCTTCGCGCTCGGCCCGATGCTCGGCATCGACAACCCCGAGGCGCTGATCCTCGCCAACGACCTCTGCGACCTCCTGGGGATGGACACGATCTCGATGGGCGTCACGCTGGCCTTCGTCTGCGAGGCGCTCGAGCGTGGCTGGCTCAAGTCGTCGGACCTCGGCGTGCCGTTCGGCTGGGGCGACTGGCGCGGGATGCTGCGCCTGGTCGAGATGACGGCGACGCGCGAGGGCTTCGGCGATCGGCTGGCCGAGGGCGCGTGGCGGCTGGCCGCCTCGATCCGGCCGGACGCCACGAATCTCGTCTATGCCGTGAAGCGGCTCGAGCTGCCGGCGCACTCCGCGCGCGCGCTCAAGGGGCTCTCGATCGGTTACGCGACCGCCACGCGCGGCGGCAGCCACCACGACACGCGGCCCACGCCGCAGTACGCGCCGAGCTTCGACCGGCGTGGGACGAAGGACAAGCCCGCGTTCGCCATGCGCAGCCAGCACTTCACCGCGCTCGGCGACTCGCTCGTCCTGTGCCGCTTCACCTCGGAGCGCGGCTTCGGCCTCTTCGTCGGCGAGCCGTACGCGCGGATGGTGCGCGCGGTGACGGGCTGGGACGTGACGGCCGAGGAGCTGGAGCGAGTGGGCGAGCGCATCGTCAACCTCGAGCGGCTCTTCAACGTGCGCGAGGGCGTGCGCCGCGCGGACGACACGCTGCCGTGGCGCGTGATGCACGAGCCGATTCCCGAGGGGCCGTCGGCCGGCATGCACTGTCCACCCGCCGAGCTGAGCGAGATGCTCGACACCTACTACGATCTTCGCGGCTGGGACGCCGACGGCGTGCCCGGCCCCGCGCGCCTCGCCTCTCTCGGGGTGGGGGGCCCCGATATGGCCCCCCACACCCCCCAACGCTCGGAAGCGTCGCGGGAAACCCGCGACGCTCCTCGATCCGGCCCCGACACTCTCGACTAGCTCGGGACGCGCTCGTCCAGTACTGCGCGGACCTTGCGCACCAGCTCTCCGGGCGAGAACGGCTTTGACAGTAGCGGGTGGTCGCCGATCGCGCCCTCGGAGCCGCCCAGCTCGGGATAGCCCGAGATGTAGAGCACGCGCGGGCGCCGGCCGCTGGCGGCGAGCGCCTGCGCGACCTCGTGGCCGCGCAGCCCCGGCATCACGACGTCGGTCAGCAGCAGGTCGATGGCGCCGGCGTACTCGCGCGCGGTCTGCAGCGCGGCGGCGCCGTCGCCGGCCTCCAGCACCGCGTAGCCGTGCATCTCGAGGATCTCGCGCGTGAGCCGGCGCACCTCGGGCTCGTCCTCCACGAGCAGCACCGTCTCGTGCCCGCGCGGCGGCGCGGTGGCGACGCGCGCGGCCGCCCCCGCGACCCGCTCCGGCGCCCACGGCAGGTAGACCGTGAACGTCGTGCCCTGCCCCGGCTCGCTCTCGAGCGCGATGCGCCCGCCGCTCTGCTCGACGATGCCGTAGACGATCGACAGGCCGAGGCCCGTGCCCTTGCCCGGCTCCTTCGTCGTGAAGAACGGCTCGAAGACCAGCGGCTGGCTCGCGGGATCGATGCCGTGGCCGGTGTCGGCCACGGCGAGCGTCACCCAGTCACCCGCCGGCACCGGCTCGCTCGCGACACCCGTCGTCCTCAGCGTGCCGGTGGCGATCGTGAGCCGGCCGCCGTGCGGCATCGCGTCGCGCGCGTTGACGGCGAGGTTGACGAGCACCTGCTCGAACTGCGCACGATCGGCGTGCACGGGCGGCAGGTCGAGCGTCGGCCGCAGCGTGAGCTCGACGTCCTCGCCGATGAGCCGCCGCAAGAAGCCGGCGAGCGCGCCGACCACCGCGTTGAGGTCGAGCAGCGCCGGCTGCAGCACCTGCTTGCGGCTGAAGGCGAGCAGCTGCGTGGTCAGCGAGGCGGCGCGCTCGGCTGTCTGCTCGATCAGCTCGAGCTCGCGGCGGCGTGCGGTATCGGCGCCGATCTGCGCGAGCAGCAGCTGGGTGCGTCCGGTGATGACGGTGAGGAGATTGTTGAAGTCGTGGGCGACGCCGCCGGCGAGCCGGCCCACCGCCTCCATCTTCTGCGACTGCAGCAGCTGCGCCTCGCTCTGGCGGAGCGCGTCCTCCGCCGCGCGGCGATCGGTGATGTCCTGCACGATGCCGATCATCCGCGTGACCCGGCCCTGCTCGTCGCGCAGGATGTCGGCGCGCTCGTGGACCCAGCGCACGGTGCCGTCGGGCCGGACGATGCGGTGCTCGACGGTGTAGGGGCGGCCGTCGGCCATCGCCTCCTCGGAGGCGCGGCGCACCGCCTCGACGTCGTCGGGGTGCACGCGCGTGAAGAACTCCTGCGCGGTGCCGTCGAACTCGTCCTCGCGCACGCCGAAGATCCGGAAGACCTCGCGCGACCACGACAGGGCGCCCGTCGGCCCCGGCGCCGAGACCCACGAGCCGATCTGGGCCACCGCCTGGGCGCGGGCCAGGAACTCCTCGCTGTTGCGCAGGGCCTGGAACAGGCGCGCATTGCGCAGCGCGACCGCCGCGTGGTCGGCCAGCCCGCTCAGCACCCGCTCGTCGCGGTCGGTGAAGGGCCGGGCGGAGCGATTGTCGACGAAGATCAGGCCCTCGACGCGCTCGCCCGCGCGGATGGGCACGGCGAGCGCCGCCACCGTGCCCTCGGCGGCGACGAGGTCCGCGTGTGCGGCGCCGAAGCGCGAATCGGTACGGCGGTCGTCGGTGCGCACGGCGCGCCCGGTGTCCCACGTCAGCCCGCCGTGGCCCACGCCGCGCGCGATCCGCACCGCGGCGTAGTCGGTGAACCGCGTGCCGACGCCGTGGCGGAACTGCATCGTGTCGGTGTCGGCGTCCCAGAGGGCGATGCGCGCCATGTCGGCGGCGCACAGCTCGCGCGCCGCCTCGGCGATGCGCGCCAGCACGATGTCGGGCTCCAGCGTGGCGCCGACGGTGCCTGCCACCTCCGCCAGCACCTCGGCCTCGCGCCGGCGTCCCTCGGCGTCCGCGTAGAGCCGCGCGTTCTCCAGCGCGAGAGCGGCCTGGTCGGCGAAGGCCTCGGCGCGCGCAATCTCGTCCGCGGTGAACCGGCGCCCGGTCTGATCACCGACGATCAGCGCGCCGAGGGCCCGGCCCGTGACGAGCAGCGGAACCGCCAGCATCGCGCGGTGCGTGCGCGTCGCCAGCTCGGCGCGGGTCTCGGGCGTGTAGGTGAGCCGCGGGTCCGCGACCATGTCCGGCGTCGCGCAGGCCGCGCGGGTCGCCAGCGCCAACCCGGCGACGCCGGTACCGCGATCGAGCCGCGGCTGCCAGACGAACGGGCGATCGGTCTCGAAGACCGTGTCGACGACCAGCATGCCGGTGTCGTGCTCCGGCCGGTAGACGGCCGCCGAGCGCGCGTCGAGGAGCCGGCACACGTGCTCGGTGATCCGGCGGGCGACGATCACCGGATCGAGCGTCTGCGACAGCAGCCGGCCCACCTCGGCCAGCGCCTCGGCCGCCTCACGACGCGCGTTGCTGTCGGCGTAGAGCCGTGCGTTCACGATGGCCACCGCGGCCTGCGCCGCGAAGAGCTCGAGCATCTCGCGGTGCCGCACCGGGAAGCGTGTCTTGCCGACGAGGGCGAGGACGGCGATGAGCGTATCGCCATGGAGGAGCGGCAGGGCGATGAGGCTCTTGAAGCCGGCGGTCTTCCACCACTCGCGCCGCGTGATGCGCGGGTCCTTCAGCGCATCGGCCACCCAGGCGGCCTCGCGGCGCTCGGCCACCCAGCCGACGACGCTCTCGCCGTAGGGGATGACGCCGACGGGGTAGCTCGTGCGCGTCGGCCGGCGGCCGACCTCGTGCAGCGTCAGCGTGCGTGAGGCCTCGTCGGCGATCCAGAAGCCGACGTGCGTGGCGCCGACCAGATCGGCGGCCTCGCAGCCGACGGCTTCGAGCACGGCGTCGGTCCCGAGACTCGCGGTGACGAGCCGGCCGAGCCGGGCGAGCGTCCGAAGATCCGGCGCGGCCGCGCCGGCCCTACGGGCAACACCCATAGGTCGAAGATACCCGATAAGCCCGCGGGCCATCGACAGCGCTGATAGAGTGAAAGTACAGGGGCCTGGAGGAAACCATGCTCGTGGTCTGCATTCTCGCCAGCGCCCTGGGTGCCCTGGTCATGTGCCTGCTCGTGCTGCGCTACGGATTCAT
>Ga0137415_10003338_pt1 | contig 15954 bp, 13 predicted proteins | sample CZODoug3_1_1_16f_FD_183082 | JGI IMG/M metagenome (GOLD analysis project Ga0137415, IMG submission 183082) | Vadose zone soil fungal communities from Angelo Coast Range Reserve, California, USA - CZODoug3_1_1_16fungal (Hybrid Assembly) | ecosystem: Environmental > Terrestrial > Soil > Vadose...
TAGCTCAGCGCCGCCGGAAACCTTCTCGCTCATGTCACACTCTGGCTGCTGCGACGCTAAGCTAAAAACGCTCTGCAATAATTTGTGAGGACTAATCATTGATGTCACTGACACGGAATGCAGCGCAACCGACTGAATGTAATAGAGAAGTGAGTGACATTTATTTTTAGTCCGGAGGCCGTGCTCAGGTGCCAAATGCCACTTTGGCGCCCTCCAAAGTGGAAAGTGACAGTAATTGGTAGTCTGCTTATCCCTCGCCGAGGGTTCGATGGCGGAGTAGAGAGGTTCAAAGGACCATGATCCGTCCGGCCCGTGCGGACCGACGTTCATGCCTCGATCGCTAACAAGACCTCGCGGAAGAGGCCGGCGGCACGTAAAGCTATGGAGGCGACAATAGCGCCTACGATGTCGGGGGCGAGCGGCCGCGCCAAGGAGATGAAGGCGCCGCCAAAGTGCACCGAGCAATCAACGCTGCACGTCCTCGCAGACAGTCAGCATGGACTCCATTGTGACTGGTCGCTGGTATCGCCAAACGGATTCACCTGATCGGTGACCGGATAGCCACATGACAGTCCCCAGCGGCATTTCTTTTTCTGTCGCAGCGACAACGAATCCCGCGCGCAAAGAACGTCCAGTGATACCCGTCAGCCCGGCCTGCTGAGCGCGCCTCACGATGATTTTATAGAACCCTGGTGGCGAAAATCCCGTCGTAACCCGCCCATGTTGTATCCGCCGCCACATAGGTCCACTTCGGATTCCGGACGCCGTCAGCCACGCATCAATATAGCCCGCGACCCGAGCATCTAAAGTAATCGACCTGTCTTGTTTGGGACGGAATGGATCTCGCCAGACAATGCAACTCAACTGACCCTGACCGTTCGTGATCCGCTCGAGGGACTCGACCGTCGTTGCCGCGAGTTGCCCACGACCCCCGTGGCAAAAGCAGAATGCGATGAGTGCGCGATCTCGAATACCGAGCAAGCTGTCGTCACACGTATCAATCATTCTGCGAACATCCCCAACCGTGACGGCCGTCGTACGACGGGGGTGAATCCGTGCCGCCTGTTGTTGACGCCTCAGTGTGTGAAGTAACCGAACACCGGCAACGTCATCGAAGGGGGATTGAAACCCTCTCCAACGATGGGCTGCTGCGAGAGCCGCCAAGCGCATCTTCACTGTGCTGAGCGACCACGGACCCAGAGCGCTCTTCACGCGTGCTCGCACAAGCATATCGTCGAAATCTTTCGGCAGTGTACATCCCCACGGCCCGGCAGCACTTCGAGGTTTCAATGGGTGCGCGATGAAATCGAGAAGGAACTGTTGCACAACGGACGATGGGACAGGCAGCGTGAGTGCCCCGCCATAACGGATGCGGTGCCACAGGGTCCAAGACCGCAGCGCCTGCCGATACGCCCGCCTGGTATTGTCAGGGAGGTCTTCTATCAGGAGTCCTTCTGCAAGGGCGAATGACTCCGCACACACCTGTGCGAACCGCGGATTAGGGCCGAGCTTCGTTGCATCAGACATGCTTGCGTGAACGCTCGTCACAAGGCACTCTTCCAGTAGACTGCGCTTCAATAAAGAAAACTTCCACTGTTGGCAAGTTCGTTGTTGGATACGCACGAAGGTGCCTATGAGGAGGTGATCAGCTCTCAGATCACGACGGAATACTTGAGCTGAACATTGTAGGTTCGGGGAAAGGGTGCAACGGACCCGCACGGTGACGCGTGCGAGTCCGCGACGGTGACAAAGGCGTTCTTCAGCGCATCTGTGTCATCCGTAGTATCTGCGCCTTCCTTATCCGACGTCAATAATCGGGCAAGCCCCCGAAGGTTATGTATACCCGCGAGGCGCGCGCATTGAGCGACGCCCCGGACGGGTGGCGGTGAGGTGTTGCGTGCAGTGCACGCAACACCGAAGGAGATTCTATGGATTCAAACAGCGCGTCGGCTCCGACGCCTTCGGCTACCGAAGAGACCACAGCGGAAGCGGAGGGCGATTCTGAACCTCGGCTTGAAGTCGAGACAGGTGCGAAGCCGTTTACGAACCATCCGGCAGACCTCCAGTTTTCTCCCGGAACACGCTTCAAGCTGGGCGAGTTTACAGTCGAACTCGTGCATTGCCTCTCATTGGACCGAATTGTGGTCACTGAATTGCGCACGGGCGAAACACGCGTGGTCACGCGGGGTGATCTACGACCGGTCAACACAAATCTTGACGCTCAAGTTGAGCGTTCAGTCCAGCTTGAGAGCCTCAGTGAGGATCAGCTTGCGGACCTGACCGCGCGCGAGGAACTCCTGAAGCCCTATATCAGCGGCCGCGTGATGAGTAGCCTTGAGGCACAGCTTCTCGCGAAAAAGATCGGTGTATCCGCGCGCACGGTGCGCCGTTGGCTGAGACGTTACCAGCGTCGCGGCGATGTGACAGGCCTCTTGCCCGCGCCACGGGGCGTACGATTGGGACAGCGCTCGCTCGATCCGTCCGTAGAAGCCATCATCCGCTTTGCGGTAACACGCAAGCTCGAGGGAAGTGGCAACTGCTCTGTGCGATCCGTCTACGAGAGAATCCGAGGTGACTGCGATGCGATTGGGAAACCCGTCCCTGCGCGCAAGACGATTCTCGAGCGGATCAAGGACCTGAAAGCCGATCCGGAAGTTTTACCACCGGAAGTTGGGCGTCACGTCCGCGATCGAACCCGGCTCGTGCGCGGTTCGGCCGAGGCGGCACGAGCGCTCGCGCGTGTGGAGATCGACCATACCCTCGTGGATACTCACATTGTGGACGCGAAGGATCGCGGCCCTCTGGGCCGACCTTGGCTCACGATTGCAATCGACGTCGCCACCCGGGTCATACTCGGTTTCGTTCTCACACTCGAACATCCCAGCAGATTGAGCGTCGCATTGTGTCTGCGACACGCGATCTTTCCCAAGGAGGATTGGCTCAGGAGCGTTCGCGCGGCAGGGTGTTGGCCGATGTTCGGCCGGCCGGAATACATATATACAGACAACGGTGCGGAATTCCGGTCGCCTTCCTTTATCATCGGTTGCAAGCGACAACACATCCAAAATGGCTGGCGGCCCCGAAGAACCCCTCGGTATGGAGGAACCGTTGAGCGTCACATTGGCACCTTCATGAGGCGCATGCGCCTGATCCCCGGAAACACCTTCAACGAGATCCTGGACAAGCGAAGTCCATACCCGGCGCAGGACGCCGTCCTCACGCTCGATGATCTGCAATTGTGGCTGACCAACGAAATCATCGCTTACCACAACGAGCCACACCGGACGCTTGACATGGCGCCGATTGCAGCGTGGGAGGCGGCGTGGAAAACCCCGCGGGGTGTTGTGGTCCCGCCGCACCCCACCGACCCTCACACGCTATTCACGGATATGCTTCCGCACGATTCTCGAGTGATTTCCCCAAAAGGAATTGAGTTGAACTCCTTGCGTTATCGCTGCGATGAACTCACCCCTTACGTGAACCCTGATGTGAAACGCATTGTTCGCATTGACCCTCGAGATATCTCCGCCGTGTGGCTGGAATTACCAACAGGAGGATATCTGCAGGTTCCTTGGATCAACCAAGGTTGGCCTCGTATGTCCCTATGGGAGTGGAATGAGATTCGGAGCCGAAACCGAAAGAGAGGCAAGGGCGCGGATCCGGAAGTGGTCCGACGTTGCTTAGCTGCAAACGACGAGTTGATCGAGCAGCGTGCTGCACAGGGCCAGCTTCGGGCCCGCCGTCGTCGAGCGCGGGGCGAGCGTTGGCGGTTAGAGAACGCAACCGAGCCTCGCGAGGCCGTGAACGAACCAACGGACACCGTCGCCACGCAGCGGCGGAAACCGCGACGCCGTCAGACAGCTCGCAAGCCCGCTGAAGGACTCCCACCCCTGCCGCGAACTCAGCTTGAGGTGACGACTACATCCATCGAGAGCCCCGTCTCCTTTGAAGTGCTGGAGTAATGCCCATGAATAAGAAAGCTGCCAGATCCAACACTGCGACTGTTGGACAGGAAATGAATGGACCGGCGGGCGTAATCGTTGCCGGAAACGGCAACGAACCGCGGATAGAATCCGGCAGGAGTGAGGCAGGTGACGCGACGGTCGTTAGTCGACCCGCCAACGGCGAGTGGTCGCATCTGGATCCGGTTATCCGTCCAATCGCGGCACAGGACGACCTCGCACGCGCCCACCATATTTTGAAGGACCTCTATGTAAGTCACCCACCCGCCCAGTACGTCGAGCGGCAGATCGAACAATTGATTCGCCTGCCACGGCGAATCCGCATGCCGGGTCTGTTTCTGTGCGGCGATTCCGGCATGGGGAAGACCCATTTGCTCCGTCGCATCGAAAGGCGCCATCCCGAGCGCGAAGACGCTGCAACGAAGCGACACATTCGCCCCGTGCTGTATGTGCAGGTTCCGGCTGCTCCCACGGTCCGTACGATCCGGCGTACATTGATCGACGAAGCCAACATACCGTTTCTCGACCATCCGTCCAGGCCGTTGCCCGAATCCGTGCTGCGTCGCGGCCTGGCCGCGGCCGGTACTCAACTGATCGTTCTGGATGAAATCCATAACATCGAGCACATGAAATGGGATCATCGAGTGCTGATGCGAGACTGGGTGCGTTGTCTATCAAACTCAACCCAGCGCCCGATCGTCCTCTCTGGCACGGAAGAATTCGAATCTGCGATTCTTGGAGATCGTCAGATGGCAAGCCGGTATCCCATTGTGCGGCTGCCGCGCTGGTCAGCCGGGCAGGACCTTGCGGCCTTTCTACAAGGGTACGAGAGAGCGTGTCCGTTACGACTCGCCTCCCACCTCAGCGATCCGCAGCTCATGCGGGCGCTTCTGGACGAGACGGATGGCATTACCGACTCCATCGTCCGCAGTCTTCAGGCGGCGGCCTTGGTGGCAATTCGCGAGGGCACCGAACGCATCGTCCCTGAGTACTTGAGTTGGTGGCGCGATCCGCCGCTGCTGACGCACTACGGCACGAGCGACGATGAACTGGATGGCGCCGAGCTCGCCATGGCGTGGCTGCGAGATCACCGCCGAGATATGCAGCCGGTCGTGAAAGCCCCAGCACTCAAGTTTCGGAATCGCGCCAAGATCTCGACGGAGCCAAAGCCATGCGACGGGCCTTTGTAGCCGGCGCACCCACCGCGACGCGTGCACGGCTGAATTTGGCTCCGCGCCTGCGAGTTGACGAAACGCTCTCGTCCTGGTTGGAGCGCTTCGCGGGGGCCTATGGGCTGAAACTGGGAGAGTTTATGCATTGGCTGGGCTATCGAAACCCCTTTTCCTATGGTCAAGCCTTGATCGATCTGGATGTCGCTCCGCCGAGCGATCTTGCTGGGATCATGCAACAGCACACCGCAATTGCGGCCCACGTGATCGAAGATCACCGCTTGGTTGGGACCGCGACTCTGCCGGTCCGGCTGCGTCGTGCATTCTGTTCAAGGTGTTGGATGGAGGAGGGACCGTATCGGCGGCGTGAGTGGGCCAGCGGCTGGTCACTGATTTGTACGCGTCATCGCAGCCTTCTTCGTGAGAAGGCATCACTGAGGCCGCCGCTCCCCCGTGACGCAGAAGATTCCTGGCTCGAGTATTACGAAACCCCTCGCCTGTGGCGCGAGGTTTCTCCATCTTGGGAAAGTGAGCGATGGGTGGCCATTTGCGATGCACTCGGGGTGAATCCACGGACCGAATTTGCGCGCGCCTATTTCTGGTTGCGCGATATTCAGCACCTCGCGCAACCGGTCATGGTCCCCGCCGAGGCCGCCCACGAGCAGGGCAGCGCTACGAGGAGGAGGGCAGCGCACCGGGCCCAGTCCTGTGGTAACCCAGATGGGACCGCGATGGGCAGAGATCGACTACGTGTGAGGCGGGATCTCGTGCTCTACGGTCTACTGAAATTCCATTCCCCATCACTCCTGGAAACCTTAGACCCCAACATCCCGGCGTCGCGGCTCATTCAGAGCGGATACAACGCGGAGATCTGTGGCATCGGGGTTCCAGAAGCTGATTATGACATCAGACTCTTTGCCGCCATGGTCGCGCAGCACCTCTGGGAGAGGCTGATCCAGGGGCGCTGGCGCTGCCGGCATCACATAAAAATCGAGGCGGTGTTAGGAAACCAGGAGCGCTGGAACGACGAGGACTGGTGGCTCGAGCGGCGGCTGCATTCTTGGCCCGCAGGGTTGCAAAAAGCTGGCCGGAAACTGTTTCGAAAGCAAGACCGCTGGGCCCAAATGCCACCGTGGTCGCCTTGCCGCGAGCACTGCACCCGTCACCTACCTCGCGGCGATCGGCGGGGTGGCCTCGTCGTTCGACTCTCGGAGAATTGGCGATGCCGGTGGAGTGGTCCGGACGACACTCGGGAGTGGATCGCAGGCCGACAACGCGGGTGGTTGGCGGCGCAGCCTCGCTGAACGGCTCAAGTTGAGCCACAACCTTTCTGCCTCTTACGCGACAGAGCGCATTGCTGCGGATGAAGACCCGCATAGACGTTGAGAGGAACGGAAGGGGTTACCGGAATTGGCAACAACGTCCGCAGTGTTCGCAGTGTCTCTGACCGGCCAATAGCAGCCATTCGTACGGCTAGGGTTAGTTGATCGCGTCGGTTATCATGGTGGCATGCTCGCAGAACCGCTGGTCTTTCAATCGCATCGTCGAACCGAGACTGCTCTCGGTGCAGCCGTCGCAGTTTGCGTGGGGCTTGTGTTGACTGGTGGCTGTTCCACGCTGGAGATTCAAGATGCCTACCGTCTGCCAAACGGAGGTTCGGAGTTTGAAATAGCCGTACCGGACGGCGACGTCATGGTGGGATTTCAACCTGCGACGCGCCTCTATTCGCTTGGGGTGGTAGGCGCACCTGTCATTCCCACAGTCGTTAAACGACACAGTCCAGCAGAGATGAACCTCTCCGTTCGATTAACTCTGCATACCGATCACGATTTTGCTTTCCCACCATCGGTTTGCATTCGATCCGACACGGCCGCGGAACTCTGCTCGGACACAGCGTTCATTCATGCATATGCAATGTTCCAAGACGACGGGTCGGCTTACAGGGACAAGCAAAGACGCTGGCAGCATATTGCTCCGTTCTTCGATTCTAAGAGAGCTTGGTACGAGGCGATTACGCCCTCAGAGAACGATGTACCGTTTGATAGAGCCACCGTCTACCGACACTACGGATATGTTGGGTCACCGAAATGGGATCTGCTGTCGGTGGAGATGGTCTACCATGTTCCGTGTCCCAGTCCCGATCCATGTCCAAGCCGCGCGGCTCTGGATTCACGTGATCTTATGCGCGTCGGCAGCGCACCGCCTGCATCACAGGAAATTGCTTTCCACCATGTGCGAGTCCGCGACTACCGCCCGGTCACCGATCCCGGACCCTAGTCATGAACCGCGAGGAATCCGGAACGTGGATGCCCGCTTTGGGTCGAAAGGAGATGCTCATAGCACTATGTGGCGTAATCCCCCTACCCGTCGTCATCTCCCTGGACATGACAAGTTAGTTAGCGTTTTCCCAACAGGTTGGCGGCCTGTGTGTTCTGAACCACCCCCGTCTGGAAATACCGCATGAAGGTGACCATGCTGCGATGTCCGGTCAGTCCCATGGCTTCCCGGATCGGCACGTTCTGCCGACCCGCCTCCGTCACATAACCGGACCGCAGGGAGTGCGCCCCAAAATCCCCCTCCAGCCCGGCAAGCTGCGCCCGCCGCTTCACGATATGCCACACCGCCTGTGGCAACAGCGGTTCGACGGCTTTTGACTTGCGAACCCGTCGGAAAATCGCTCCGGATGTCACGTCCGAGGCTTCCAACCATGCGGTGAGGGCATCGGCGGCTGGCCCCACGAGGGGCTTGTCCGCGTCCGCGTTGTGCTCGGTGCCGGCCTGGTCGGTCTTGGAATGCGTCAGGCGATACACGTAGGTGTGCTCGTCGACCTTCACCAGATTCTCCATAACAGCGGCCGCCACTTCCGAGCGCCGGCGACCGCCGCTGGAGAACGCAAAGGTGAGGAGGGCGCGATCACGAATTCCGATCAGACCGTCGGTGCAGGTGGCGAGCATGGCTTCGAGCGGATCTTTCGTGAGTGCGGTCTTGCTGGCGGGCCGTACGCCGCGTACGGCATAGGCACGGCGGATACGCCGCACCAACTCCTGGACCGCTGGATCGCGGGCTGGATTCGGGAGCTCTCGCATCTGATGGGCTTTGGAGAGCACCGAGAGTCGGTGCAGCACGGTGTTCAGAGCCGGCGCCCCGAGCCCGCCCTTGAAGCCGCCGTCGACGAGCGTGTGGTCAATGGCCGCGGGCAAATCATGCACCAGCGAGCCGTCGCCTGCCGTCCGTTCCACATGGTCGACGAGAAATTGCAGCACCGCGGGTGTCGGGACGGGTAGAGCGAGGGCGGCTCGATAACGGAGGCGAAACCACGCCGCCCAGTACCGCAGGGCGCTCGCATACGAGCGGAGGGTATTCGCGGATTCGCCTTCCTTCAGCAGCGCCCGGACGGAGCGTTCGGCCTGGGTATGCAGGATTTCCGGGTCGAGCGCGAGCACGGTGGCGTGCAGGACGAGGGCGTTTGGGTCCTTGGAAGCAGCTGCTCGGCTGAGTCGTTTGGTCATATTTACGATAGAATATGATATAGATATCGCAAATCTTATAGTGTACTCACGATAATTATACTTTATCGTGAGTAGGAATACCAAAGGGTAGGGCGGGAAATGAGCACACTTGACGGTGATCTACTACTGGCCGATGAGGACGCGACGGGAAGCTCGCTCGAGCCCTCTATCCCGCGTCGCGCGCCGCGGATTTCGCAAGCGGATGTTTTTCGAGCGGCCGATGAGCTTCTGGTCCAAGGAGACCGGCCGACGATCGACCGCGTGCGGATGCGCCTGGGCAGGGGTTCCCCCAACACCATCAATGACCATCTGGATGCCTGGTGGACGAAGCTTGGGGCTCGTCTGCGGGATCTGCCGGGTCAGGAGTTCCCGCAGCTTCCCGAACGCGTCGCCCAGAATCTGCAGCGGCTCTGGAACGAAGCGCTCGAGAGTGCGCATGAGGTGCTGCAAGGCACCCTGCTCGAGCGTGAACAGGCCATCGCGCAGCGCGAGCAGGCACTGCAGTCCCAGAGTCAGCAGCTCACCGAGCGCGAACACGCCGGGGCGGTCCGCGCCGCGGCGTTGGAGGAGGGGCTGGCGCTCGCCCGCGAGCAGCTCTCCGCTGCCAATCGCCGCGCCGAGAGGCTGGAAGCTACTGTGCAGGCGCGCGATGCCGAAGGCGACCGGCTGCGGGTGCGGATCGATGCGGTGGAGGCGTCTTCGGCGGAGCTGCAACGGAAGCTGGATGCCGCAACGGCGGAGTATCAGGCCGAGCGAACCCGGCTGCAGGAGCATTCCGCCGCGACGGAGCGGCGATGGCTGACCGAAGTCGATCGGGCTCGCCAGGGAGCCAAGGAAGCGGTGCACGCACGCGAGCACGCGGTCAAAGAACTGCGCGATCAGATCGGTCGGTTGCAGACAGAGCGCGAGCAGCTTCGCGCCGAACTCGTGCAAGCGCGTGCAGAACTGAAAGCCGTCGCGGGCATTCGCGAACCGATCGAAGCCTACCTGCGCGAACACGCACGAGTCTCAGCCACGCAAGTCAGGCCCGCTCAACCGAAAGGCAGCACCCGCACGCGCAAACACGCGAGTCGGCGTGGTGCGCGGCTCAGGTCGAAACGCTTGTCGGATTCTTAGTCAACGCGCACCGCGTTGACAAGCGAGAAGGTGCGCGCGAATACCCGCCGGATTGAAGCGCGTTTCGGTCGCGCGTTGCAGTCCCACCGCCTAGGTCTGACGTTGGGAAAGGTAGACATCTATCTCTGCGGGTCAGATAGTGCGCGATGGTGCGGTACACGTCCGGTAGTGCCACGTTAGGAAACTGCTCCATAATTTCCTCGAGCATCGTGCCCGGCTTGGAAAGCGACAATGAATCACGTCCAGCAGCACGCTCGGTCGCGACTGTGGCAAGCCCGAGGGGGCACCGTTTCAGCGCGGCAGGTATACGTAAATTCGCGGCTGTAGGCCATCTAAACGAGATCGCCGTGTAGAATTCAGCATGCGGCAAGGCTTGTCCGAATTCGCGCCACCGATACTGGAAGCGAAACTGTGGAGAGCCGAAACCCTACACCTCTGCGCCGAAAGGCATCGACTGATGAGTGGCCGTCTCGCTCAAGTGCAAATTTGAAGTATCAAGTATTTATGGCCTACGAGATCGACTTAGTTAGTTCAGCAAAGCGACACTTCGCCGACGGCGATTCGCTGCTGAAAGCGAAAAGTCCGCAACATGCGGGATATCACTACGGCTTTGCAGCGGAGTGTGCCCTGAAGTCGGTGCTGTTTCAGCATGGAGTGCCGAGACCATCTGAAAGGCGGCTCAACCCGTTCTGGGCTCATTTTCCGGAGCTTCGAACTCTTCTTGTCACATCTGCTAAAGGACGCTTTCCCAGAAAGCTCTATGATGCCGTGGCTCACGGCGCGTTCATGCAACATTGGGATACTGACATTCGATATGCCGCCAATCAGTCCGTCAATGCCGACCGCGCGACTGAATGGCGCAAACAGGCAGACGAAGTCTTTGGCATCATTTTCTTTTAATCGAACTACGATGGGTACTGCAATGATTACGTTTGACGGCAGCCTACCTGAGCTTGTCAAGACTCTGACAAGTCAGGGAATAGATATCTCCGAGGCCGGCGGGACATTTGTTCGCGATATGCGCGGTCGGCTGGTCTTTGTTGCGCGGCACGAGCTAGGATCCGACCTTATTCAGAAAGTCGAGGCAACAATTTCGCCGGAGCTAAAGCCATATATCTCGCCGATCGGCGCTCTGGCCGATCACACCACTCCGGGTGCCTCGCGCGCGCTCAAATCTAGCGAGGGACTGGCAATCCAAGTCCACCCACGGGGGCATGATGTACCCATAACCGTCATGCTTCTGGACCGCCGCGCCACGGGCGCAGACTGGATACATGTCCCAGAGGATTTGGCCGTTGCCACACCGCGACTTGTTTTTTCCAGTTTAAAAGGAGGCGTTGGTCGCTCTACGGCGCTCAGCGTCCTTGCCGCGGAATTGGCGGACAGAGGTCGCTCGGTCCTTGTCCTGGATCTCGACCTCGAAGCCCCGGGCCTCGGATCGATGCTCATCGAAGAATCTGCGACCCCGAAATTCGGTTCGATCGACTTCTACGTCGAGGATGGGGTGCAAGAATTGGACGACGCATTCTTTCATGATTCCATTGGCTCCTCTTGGCTCGGCGCTGGGCGAGGTAGGATCGATGTAGTTCCATCATTTGGCGCAATGTCACTCACAAATGCACGTGAAGTCTTGGCAAAGCTCGCGCGTGCGTATCTCGAAAACGAAGACAAGGAGGGAGAGCCGCGCTCGTTTCTGAAGCGAACGCAATCTCTTGTCGCAAAGCTGGCAAGTCTACGGCGCTACGACGCCATTCTCGTCGATGCGAGATCTGGCCTACATGAAACAACGGCAGCATCCATTCTCGGACTAGGAGCCGACGTTTTGTTGTTTGGAGTTCATCAACCTCAAACTTTTCTCGGATATCGAATTCTTCTTTCAAATTTGGCCCAGCTTCCGGTGCACAACCCCGAGCACGATTGGCGGTATCGCCTCCGCATGGTGCACGCTAAGGCAGAGAGCAGTGAAATGATGGCTAGCTACCAGAGCCAGATGTTTGACCTCTTTGATAGCGTCTTCTATTCGAAAACCACTGATCCGCAACCCGACATTCTCGAGCAGGGATTTCGATTTAGCGTGGACGACAAAGACGCTCCGCACTGTTCAATCCCGATTCTAGAGGACGAGCGCTATCGTCTATTTGATCCCGTTCAAAACAGAAATCAATTGGCGAGGGAATTGTACGACGCTAGTTTTGCTCCTTTCGTTCAATTCTGTATCGAGCGCCTTCAGCTCGACGAGGACGCCACGCCGTGACGACTGACGACATCGAAGATCTTCGCAAGGGAATAGTAGCGATCGATCCCGCTGTTTCTCATCGGGCGATCGAGCCTCCAGCTCCTTCGGAAATCTACGCGCCCAGCCACCACATTGCCGCGCTCGATCCCGACAACTCACTAGTAGTCGGCATACGTGGCGTGGGTAAGAGCTTTTGGGCCGGGACATTGGGCGATTCGGCAGCTCGCTCCGTAGCCGTGGCAGCGTACCCTAAACTCCAACTGGATAAGTTTGACGTAGCATTTGGGTTTACCGGCTTTGAAGGCGGAGAGGCGCCGTCGCCAGAAACCGTCCAACAGTACGCAACGGACGGCGACACAGCGAAAATGTTTTGGCGAATGGTAGTCCTCCGGGCGTTTGGACGCCAAGCAAAAGTTGTTATGCCGAGCTCGTACAAGGAGATGGTCACATCGTTCGCGGACTCGGAGATCCGTGAAGACATCATGCGCAAAGCGGAAGCTCATTTTCAGAAGATTCAGAAACGCTTCCTCCTCGTATTTGATGCGTTGGATACGTTGTCCACTGACTGGAAGAGACTCCGACTTTTGACAAAAGCGCTGTTAGAGGTCACCTATGCAATGCGAAGCTATCGCTCCCTTCGGTTGAAACTGTTTTTGCGACCCGAGCAGTTGGACGATCCCGCGGTGGGTTTTACTGATTTGTCCAAACTGAAAGCCGGGAAGATCGATCTCTCTTGGGATAGTACGGATTTGTACGGGCTCTTCTTCACGCGCCTCGCAAATGAGCCAGTGTCAAAGGCTCCATTCATTCGCATCGCAAGACAGCAGGAAATCGTACTGAAGAGCGGCGTCAACGTTTCCTTGCCGACCCAATTGACCCGAAATCCGGGCACACAAGAAAAGATCTTCAATCAACTCGCAGGACGGTACATGGGGGCGGATCCTCGGAAAGGAAAAACATTCACTTGGTTACCTGCCCATCTTGCCGATGGGTTCGGTTTTGTTACCCCGCGCAGTTTCCTCAAAGCCCTTCGGGAGGCCGCCGCTAAAAGTGAAGAGGCGGAAGAACGCGTATTGACCATCGAAGGAATCAAGGACGGCTTACGCGCCGCCTCGAGAATGCGCGTTGATCAGATTAAGGAAGAATATCAGTGGATTGAAACAGCTCTTGCGCCTCTCTCCGGATTGCGCGTGCCCTGCAGCGAGGGAGAGATCGTCGATCGGTGGAGATCTTGGAAAGCTACGGGTGAAATAGAGCGAGAAGCCAAAGAACAAGGATACTTGGCCCCGAGCGAAATGCCTCTAAGCCACGTATCCGCCGAACATCGGAGTTTAAGGGAGAAGGGTCTGCTCGATACGCTATTGAAAATCGGCGTACTCCAACGTCGGCTCGATGGGCGAATCAATATGCCGGATATCTTCCGTATTGGAGCGGACATCATTGGTCGAGGACGCGTGGCGCCCGAAGCATGAGCACCAGCAGGCGGTCTGTCGCAACTCCACGCTCGCACATCGAGCGTCCAGTTCACAGGATCCGTCAACGGCTTCTTACAGTGGGACAGTTTCTCTTCAACGGATGACAGAGGCGGTGCCTGATCGGCACACGCTTACGGTTGGAGTTTTACTGCAAAACGGTTGGAGTTTTATGTCCTAGAACTCGCTCGTTCCGTAACCGACAACCCGAAGTTTTATTTTTCCCAAAAGGATGTGCAGAGGCACTTCCCGCATCTCCATCCGACGATACATCAGACGATTTACAAGCTTAGAGACCACCGTGGAGATACAGCGAGCCATGGGCGCAAGGCACCGAGTGTCAGTGAGATTCGATACTTGTTGTTTCAGATCTGCAATGTCGCGTTGCTGCTTCTCGACGATGAATCGCAGCACGGTACGGCGCGTACAATCCGACATCAGCAGGGCTAACGGATGATTTCTGAAATCGCCGTCATGAGGCGCATCCAGTGAAACGATCAGCCAAGACCTGGGATGTCTTTGTCTCGCACGCCAGTGAAGACAAGAATTTGTTTGTTCGGCCGCTCGCGGAGGCACTCACCAATCTGGGCACCTCCGTTTGGTACGACGAGTTCTCCCTCAGAATCGGGGATAATCTGTCCCGCTCGATAGACAAGGGCTTGGCGGGCTCGCGTTTTGGGCTCGTCGTCGTGAGTCGAGCCTTCCTGACGAAGCCTTGGCCAGAGTACGAGCTTCGCGGGTTGGTGGCCAGAGAGGTGGTGGCCGAGGATCGAGTGATCCTCCCCATATGGCACGGTGTGACCAAACAACAAGTCTTGGAGTTCAGTCCGCCTCTCGCCGATAAGGTCGCGCTCGACACGCGCGAATTCACGGCACAGGATGTGGCAATCCGGTTGCTGCGAGAGGTGAGACCGGACCTCTATGCTGAGCATCCACGCGCCGAACTCGAACGTCGAGCATCTGGCGCGGCGCTTCGCGAGTTGCAAAGAGAAATGGAACGAACACGCGAGGAACTCAAAATCGTGCGGGGAGAGTTGGCCGAATACCGGTGCCCATTTTGCAGCGCTAGCTTGGACTCGCGAACAGAGGCGCCTGAGGACCGGGAAGAGAAGCACTGGGATGTCCGCGAGACGTTTGCATGTGGACACCAACAGTTCGGTGGTTTCATGGAACGTCCATGCCCAAAGGATCCTCGCTTCCCACGGTTTGATGACTACGAGCTGCAGTTCCGAGAGATACCATCGGAGAAGCATTCAAGATGGCAATGTTATGCAATGGCGAAAACGGAGATGGCTCGCCGTCTGAGCCTCCAACCTGGCTATGGACGTACACGAGAAGAGGCTGAAAAGGCGCTCCAGGACGCCTACAGTCGATACAGAGGCTAAGGAAAGGCTAAGGACTCTGAACAACAGCCCCCTGAAACGCAAGATGACATCCCTGCTGAAATCGAATCAATGAGCGCCATCGTCACGCCGCCGCGGATGCGAATCAGCGTCGATCGCTACCAAAAAATGGTTGCGTCCGGCGTGTTGACCTCAAGTGACCGTGTAGAGTTGATTGAAGGGGACATCCTCAACAGGGCGCTGGTTACTCCGATGCACGCGAGCGTAACCGCTCGTCTGTTAAAGCGGCTGATTCTTACCGTAGGTGAACGCGGCTCGGTCGGCCCCTCGAACCCGGTGGATTTGGGCGAGTTTTCCGAGCCAGAACCTGATGTGGTGGTCTTGAAGCCGCGGCCCGATGACTACGCCCGAGCGCATCCCAAAGCCGACGATGTACTGTTGCTCGTCGAGGTTGCCGACATCTCCCTGGCGTTCGATGTGGGGCCGAAGCGCGATCTGTATGCCCGTTTTGGCGTACGCGAATACTGGGTCGTCAATGTGATCGACGCGCGAATCGTTGCGCACCGGCACCCGGTCTGCGGCATGTTCCAACAGATTGACGAGTTCAACGTCACCGACACGCTCTCACCTCAGGCGCTTCCACAGATCCAAATGGCAGTGCGGGAGCTATTTGGCAGGTGAACCAACCCGACGTGAGCGCGGAGTGAGTTCAGACGCAGCAGCCGGGGGGCGATTCAGCGGCGCTCAATATGGCCGCACGTGCACGGGGGACGACTGCTCAATCTGCACCGACCACCGTCCGAGATTGTAGCCACCCAGACTGATCATTCGTGTCACCGGGGCCAAAGCTGTCAATCATTCGTGTCACCAGACTACTGATTGCTGTCACTCTCGCCGGAAAACAGCGGCCGCTCAGTGACACCCGGCGACGACGGCGGCCACGAGCGCCAACCCGAGACGATGTCACCGGCTCGTAAGTCATTGGTTTAACAAGCGATCTGAGTGACACAATGATTCACCGAGTGACATCAAAGAAGAGTCCTCACAGTTTCTCTTCAGCGGATGCTCGCGGGGCCATTGGGCCTTACGCTATCCGTGTGCGTTATATTACATAATATGCATTATGCGCAATTCGCGGCCGGGCCCG
>Ga0137415_10003339_pt1 | contig 15952 bp, 13 predicted proteins | sample CZODoug3_1_1_16f_FD_183082 | JGI IMG/M metagenome (GOLD analysis project Ga0137415, IMG submission 183082) | Vadose zone soil fungal communities from Angelo Coast Range Reserve, California, USA - CZODoug3_1_1_16fungal (Hybrid Assembly) | ecosystem: Environmental > Terrestrial > Soil > Vadose...
GCGGTGAGCAGCGGTTGCAATGCCGCGCTGGTGCGGCGCTCGGTCACCGCGAAGCTCTGCGAGGCCAGGGTGGCCAGGATCGCCAGGGTCGCGTGCAGACACCGGTCCGCCCGAACCGACCGTTTCCATGCGGTGAACACCGGATTCGGTACGTCGTTCTGGCCGATTGCCGCGGCAGGCAACACCGACGGGGCGGCGGCGGCTCTTGCCTCCTCTGCCCACGCCGAACTGGGCATGTAGAGCGTGCCCACACCGAGGTTGTCCTGACCTGGCAGGGCTCCGCGGTCGCCGTAGATGCCCTGGACGAGCGCGTGCGCGAGTTGGCACAGATCCGCGGCGGCTCGGGTCCATCCGTCGATGGCCACGATCGCGTGCTGATTGTGGAAGCTGCCGTTGGACAACACGGCCGCCGGCTGACCTGGCGAGGGCGGCACGAAGATGGGGTTGTCGTTGACGCTCGACAGCGAGGTCTCCGCGACGAGCGATGCGCCCGCCCGGGCGCGATAGGCGGCGGCGAGAACCTTGGGGATCACGCGCACGCTCACCAACGCCTGCTTGGCCCGTCGTCGCGGGTCCGCGCCGCGCAGGAGAGAACGCACCCTGGTCAAGGCGGCGATCTCATCAACGTCGTCCCACATGGCCTCGAGTTCGGCGGCAAAATGTTCGTGCGGAGCCTGCAACGCGTCGGCGGCAAGCGCGAGGACCCGCTCGGCGAGATGGATGGCGCCCACGCAGCGAAGCGCGGTATCGGCCACCAGCGCGGACGCGCACGGAGATCCGTTGATGAGCGCCATTGGCTCCTTCACCCGCAGCGGCAACCGGGTGGGCACGGACGCGAAGAGATGGCCCAATGCCTGAATCTCGCCGCTACCCCCGTTGCCCTCGGACGGAACTGGAGGTAACGAGCGGCCCAACATGCCGGCGATGTGCTGGACGAGCCGGGAAGTGACCGCCGCGTGGCCGCCGAGGAAGCTGGCCATTCGGGCCAGCACGATCCCCCGGGTGACTCGCTCCGGCAGCGGCACCCCGAAAGAGGTGGCACTGGTGAGACCGGTGAGGTATTCGGCTTGCTGCTCAGCGTTGAGACGGGTGCCGGCCGCGTCGCCAGCGCCGATATTCACCCCGTAAACCTGCATCTCTGGATTGCGTCGCAGAAAGTCGAGAAAATGCTCGCGGTTGGCGTCGATTGACCGCAGGGTGTCCTCAGGAACAACGATCTCCTCACCGTTCCAAGCAATTCTCCGGAATGCCTCGATGGTGATGTCATGTCGGCTCCGCAGCTCTACTGTCACTAGATGCGATCCTTTCCCCTGGCTCACTCGCGCAAGCGGTGAACCGACAGTAGACGCCAATTCTTCGCCGGTCTCCCGACCGGCGTCGAATTCTGGTCGGGGGCTTTCCTTCCCCAGTCGGAATCAGATCCTGGGGAGTGCGCGCTCGCGGAGCATGAGGTCGTGCAGCCGCAGCGCGAGGTGCAGGCCCAGCCTCTCCGAACCGGTCTGCCAATCGGCGCCGAGCAACTCCCCGGCCCGGTCCAACCGGTAGTAGAGGGTGGTGCGGTGGATGGCCAGGGCCGCTGTGACGGTACGGGTGTCACCGCCCAGCTCGAGATAGGTCAGCACGGTGTCCCGGATCGTCGTGCACTCCGGGGCGAGCAGCCGGCTTGCGCCCGGATGCAGCAGCGCGACCGTGTCGTTGGTCCACGGCAGGTGACAGAACGCGGTCAATGCACCCAATTCGGACCACCGGGCGAAGCCCGCGTAGGCGGGGTCCACGGCCGCGATACGTGCGGTGAACGCGGCTCGCTCGTACGCGACGACCAGCCCGTCGTCGAGACCGCTGGTCGGGCCGATCCCGGCTCCCTTGAAATACGCCTTGTGTCGCCCGGCGGTGCTTGATATCAACCGCTGCACCGATCGGGTGAGCAGGTCGGCCGGTGCGACGAGGACGATTCCGCCGGGCCTCATGCCCATGAGTAGCCGTCCCGGCGGTAGGCCGCGGCGGAGATCGGCGGCAACCGAGTGCATTGCCTCGACGGTGGAGTCCAGGCGGGCGACCAGAACAGCGAGCCGGGCATCGGGGAGCCGGTCTTGCCGGATCACCGCGTCCCTGGCCCCGGCGCGGTCGGCCGGATCGGCGCCGACCAGCTGGGCCACAATACGGGTGTCGTCAACCAGTTGCGCCTCGAGGGACTGGTCGTTCGCGCGCAGCGCCTCGCTGATCTCGGCCGCGGTTTCGACAGCGGCGGCCACGTCGGCGTCGGTCAACGGAGGTTCGGCGTCGATCAGCCACAGGTACCCGTACAGCTGCCCCGCCGAGCGGACCGGCACACACAATCGCGGCAGGGTGCCGAGCTTCTCGTCGGCGGGCATGCGTACCGGCCCGGTGGCGCGGCGAATACCGAAGGACTCGGCATGCGCGACCATCTCGGGACCGGAGTGCCGCCGCAGGATGGCCTCGATCCGGACTTGGTCGATCGCCCCGATCTGGGCAGTGATCCCGAGCGGTCGCAACGCGCGGTCATCGACCTCCACCGACCGGCCGAGGCGCTCCGCCAGATCCTCCGCCAATCGCTGAACGAGTTCAGACATCGCAGGTCAACCATCCGTGCGAGGGGCAACGCCTGAAATCTACACTTGCCCAACGGCACTGGACGTACGTACAGTCAGTCGCCACGGGAACGAAGGAGTTCACCATGAGAGCTTCCGTCAAATGGGTGGTCCTCGCAGGCGCGTTCGTGGCCTACATGTTCGACGCGCTGGAGATCTTGCTGCTGTCATTCGCCTTACCCGACATCCGCGCGGAGTTCGGGCTCACGGCGGCGCAGGGCGGCCTGCTCGCCACGGCGACGCTGCTCGGCATCGGGGTGAGCAGCGTGACCGTCGGCTGGCTCGCCGACAACTACGGCCGCAAGCGGGCGTTGCTGCTCTCGCTCGCCGTATTCGGAGTCTTCACCGCGGCAATCGCTGTGGTGCCGAACTTCACGGTGTTCCTGGCGTTGCGCTTTGTGGCGGGGCTGGGCCTCGGCGGGGTCTGGGGTGCGGTTTCGACGTACGTGGTCGAGACCTGGCCCTCGGCCAAGCGGGGCCGTGCGGCCGCCTTCGTGCTGAGTTCGTTCCCGGTGGGCGGGGCGGTCGCCGCGTTGCTGGCCGGTGCGCTGCTGCCGAACTGGCGCCTGCTGTTCTTCCTGGCCGGGGTGGGCGTGGTGGTGCCGTTACTGATCGTTGGCCTGTTCTTCGGCGAGTCGGCCGAATGGGCCGAGCAGAAGAGCACCCCGGTGAAGGTGGCGGAGATCTTCGCCCCGGCACTGCGCCGGAGGACCCTGCTCGGCGCCGCCGTGGCCGGGCTGGCGCTGTTCGGCTGGTGGGGCGGTTCAACCTGGTTGCCGACCTACCTGCACACCGAGCGCGGCATCCCGACAGCGACGGTCGCCCTGTTCATGACCGTGCTGAACCTGGGCATGTTCGTCGGTTACAACGTCTTCGGCCTGATCGCCGACCGGATCGGCCGCAAGTACGCACTGATCCTGTCGCTGGTCGGAGTGGGCGTGACCCTGCCGCTCTACGTGATCGCCGCCGACCGCGCGGCGCTGCTCTGGCTGGGCCCGCTGTTCGCCTTCTTCGCCGCCTTCACCGGAATCTTCGGTGCCTACCTCGGCGAACTGTTCCCGACCCGGGTGCGTGCCACCGGCGCCGGGTTCTGCTTCAACGTCGGGCGCGGCGTGTCGGCCCTCGCCCCGCTGGCGATGGGCGCGCTGGCCGGCGCCACCGGGCTCGGCACCGGCCTGATCGTTTCCGCCGGGTTCGCCCTCTGCGCGGCGTTCGTCATGATCTTCCTGCCCAACCTGCGCAGCGCGGCGCCGGTGCCCGCGCTGTCCTTGAGAGCGGCTGTCCACTTGAGAGCGAAGGAGCCTCATGCCCGCGTTTGTCGACATCTCCGTTCCACTGCGGTCCGGCATCGCCTCCGACCCGCCGGGCATGGGCCCGCAAATCGAGTACCTCAGCCATCTGGAGACCGTGGCCGACATGCTCGGCATGTTCCCCGGCGCCGGGCCGGAGGTCCTGGCGGACGGTGAGGGTTGGGCGATCGAGAAGATCTGGCTGACCACCCACTGTGGCACCCACATGGACGCGCCGTACCACTATGCGTCCACAATGGACAACGGGCAGCGGGCGATCACCATCGACGAGGTGCCGTTGGAGTGGTGTTTCCAGCCCGGTGTGAAGCTGGACTTCCGGGACCTGCCGGACGGCTACGTGGTGACGCCGGACGACATCGACGCCGAGCTCAAGCGGATCGGACACATCCTCAGCCCGCTGGAAATCGTCGTGATCAACACCGCTGCGGGCAGCCACTACGGCCAGGACGACTATCTGCTCCGTGGCTGCGGCATGGGCCGGGACGCCACCCTGCACCTACTCCGCCAAGGCGTCCGGGTCACCGGCACGGACGCGTGGAGCTGGGACGCGCCGTTCACGTACACCGCCCGCCGGTATACCGAAACTGGCGACGGCTCGATCATTTGGGAAGGCCACAAGGCCGGCCGGGAAATCGGCTACTGCCATATCGAAAAGCTGCACAACCTGGAAGCGCTGCCCAGCACCGGATTCCGGATCTCCTGCTTTCCACATAAGATCCACGCCGCCTCCGCGGGCTGGACCCGGGCGGTAGCGATCGTCGACGACCCCGAGGAGAACTCATGAAGATCGCCGCTCTGCTACTCGACGGCCAATACCGGCAGGCGCTCGTTCGCGACGATCGCCTGCACCCCCTTCCGGCCGGCACGGACCTGTTCGAGCTGCTGGCCGCCAAGCCCAGCGCGGAGGAAGTCCTCAGCCGGTGCGCGGCGCCTGTCGCGCTCGCCGGACAACGCCTCCTGCCACCCGTCCGTCCGGCGTCCATCCGGGACTTCATCACTTTCGAGCAGCACGTCGAAGGCTCCTTCAAGGGTTCCCGCGAGCCCGCGGTCGTCCCTGAGTGGTACGAGATCCCGACGTTCTACTTCACCAACCCGCACGCGCTGATCGGGCCACGTGACGACGTCCCGGTGCCACCCGGCAGCGCCGTCTTCGACTTCGAGCTGGAGGTCGCCGCCATCATCGGCGTCGACGGCAACAACCTGCGCGTCGAGGAAGCGGAAGGGCACATCGCCGGTTACAGCATCTTCAACGACTGGTCGGCGCGGGATCTGCAGGTACACGAGATGCGCGTCGGACTCGGCCCGGCGAAGGGCAAGGACACCGCCTCGACGCTCGGGCCCTACCTCGTGACACCGGACGAACTCGAGCCCTACCGCCAGGGCGACCGGTTCGACCTCACCATGGCGGTGTCGGTCAACGGGACGCTCATCGGGAAGGATTCACTGGCCAACTCGGCCTGGTCGTTCCCGGAGATGATCGCCTACGCCAGCCGGGGCACCGTGGTGCGAGCCGGGGACATCCTCGGCTCCGGCACCTGCGGCAGCGGCTGCCTGGTGGAACTCTGGGGCCGCAACGGCGGCGAACGGGTACCCCCGCCGCTCGCCATCGGCGACACGGTGACCATGCACGTGGACGGCCTGGGCACCATCGAGAACTCGGTGATCGCCGGCCAGCCCGTGCACCCGGTCCCCACCGCGCGCCGCCTTCGCTGAGCCACGACGGGGACACGCTCCAGTCCGGCTGGTCGAAGGAGCGGCGGGTGGCCGCCGGCTTGGCCCACTCGTGCGCCAGCAGCAAGCGAGGCGACGAGGCCGAGTTGTTTCCGGCAAGTATGGCTTTACGGCTTTGCTTGGCGATGATTATTTTCACTCCAGTGCTCTCAGCGTATGGTCACACAGCTGCGGTGTGGAATTTGACGAGAGCTGGAGACAAGCCCCTGACGTCCTGATGATCAAGGAAGTGGGCCGGGGAGTGGGAGCACGGGATGCGGCGGCGGGCCGCGCACCTGGCGTGCTCGACGATATCGACGACCACCAACTCGCCGCCGTCGCGGAATTCCTGACCATCCCGAGCCGGCGCCGAACCAGCCTGGGCGCCACCCGCGCGGCTCGGCGCGCTCCGGTTCGGCCCGCTGTGCGCACCGCTCCGGCGCGTGCGAAGGGTCACTTTCATCTTCACGCGTCAATTTCGAAACTTCCTTGACATGTTGAGTGTGCGTGTCGCACGCTGCCTACCAGCAGAGATCGGACGACGGGGCCCGAGACGTTGGTCCGAGCCCCTCCTTTACCCGCGCCGTCGGAGGAGTGCTCGGCCGACCGTCACCTCTGCCCTCCGGACGAAGGAGTCCGAACGTGGTCGACATGTCCGCAATGACCGTCCGCCGCTCGACGGCTGGCCTCGCGCTCGGCCTGATCATCCTGTTCGTCGACGGCTACGACATCTTCATCCTGGGTACCGTGGGGCCCTCCCTGCTCGCCTACCAACCATGGGGTGCCACGCCCGCCACCCTCGGGCTGCTCGGCAGTGCCACCGCGCTCGGCATGCCCATCGGCGCCATCACGGCGGGCTGGGCGGGCGACCTCTGGGGTCGACGGGCCCCGATGACGATCAGCCTCGCGTGGGTCTCGATCTGGATGCTGCTCAGCGCCGTTGCGCCCACCGTCGGGCTGTTCGCCGCGACCCGACTGGCGACCGGGATCGGGATCGGCGCGCTGGTACCGCTCGTCGTGGCGTTCGTGACCGACTGGGCACCGCAAGCGCGGCGGAGCCTCTTCGTCGGTATCGCCCTGACCGGCGTCGCCTTCGGCGGGCTCGCGGCCGCGCTCGTCGGTCGCGCGGTGCTCCCGGGACTGCACTTCCAGTGGCTGTTCCTCGCCGGCTCGGTGCCGTTGCTGCTGGTCCCCCTGGTCTGGCGGCTGATGCCGCGCGCCGTCCCCCGGACCGACCCCCAGGCGGCAACCGACCCGGCGATCGCCGCGAGCACCTCGGGCAACAACGACACCCACAACAACGACACGCACAACAAGGCCGCACAGCTGTTCGCCCCAGGTTTCCGCCGGGCCACGGTGCTGTTCTGGGCGGCGACGTTCCTGGGCCTGGTGCTGGTCTACGGCGCCAGCACCTGGCTGCCGACGCTCATGGTCAGGGCGGGTTACGACCTCAGCTCGTCGCTCGAGTTCGCGATCACCTTCAATCTCGGCGCCATCGTCGGAACCGTGGCGGTCACCCTGATCGCCGACCGCGGGTTCCTCAAGTCGACGACCGTGGTGTGCTTCCTGCTCGCCGCCGTCGCGATGTTCATGCTCAGCACCCCGCAACCGCGCTGGCTGTTGCTGGCCATGTCGGCACTCGCCGGGCTCGGAGCGCTCGGCACCCAGAACCTCGTCAACAGCTACGTCGCCCGCTACCATCCGCCTCGGATCCGAGGCACCGCGCTCGGCTTCAGTCTGGGGGTGGGCAGGCTCGGCGCGATCGTGGGGCCGAGTTATCTCGCCGCCGTCACCGTACTGGTGACCGTCCCCGGCGCCGGCTTCTACGCCTTCATCGTTCCCGCGGTCATCGGCGCCGCCACGATCGCCGCCATCCCGGCGCGCGCGAAGGCCCGGACCGGGACACGTATCCGGGAGGCCGCGGTATGACGTCCCCGAACCTGCGCGAGACGGACCTGCTCGAGACCGACGTCATCGTCGTTGGCGGTGGTCCGGTCGGGCTGACCCTGGCCCACGAACTCGGCGCGCGCGGAGTCGAGTGCGTCCTGACGGAGACGCGGGTGGCGCCGAGCAGCGGCTCACCGCGGTGCAAGCAGGTCAACCCACGCTCGATGGAGATCTTCCGCCGGCTCGGCGTTGCCGACGACATCCGTGCGGCCGCCGGGTTGCCCTTCGGCTGGTCGGACTCCGCGGTGTTCGCCACCAGCCTCACCGGGCACCGCATCGAGCGGTTCGACCAGGTCTTCGCACTCTCCGACGTCCCGTCCCGCGAGCTGGCCGAGGCCGCGCAGTGGTGCGCCCAGAACCGCCTGGAGGAGGCGCTGCGCCGCACGCTGCACCGCCGTGACGGCGTCACCGCCCTCTGGGACACCACGGTGACCGGTATCGAGCAGGACACCGACGGCGTCACCGCGATCGCCACCGGCCCCGACGGCGCCGAGCTTCGGATCCGCGGCCGCTACCTCGCCGGAGCGGACGGATCCCGCAGCACCGTGCGGCGCGGGCTCGGGATCGAGCTATCCGGGCGCAGCCACGAGATCCAGAACCTGCAGACGATCTTCCGGGCGCCCGGGCTCGGCGCGGCCCACCAGCACGGCAGGGCGGTGCAGTACTGGATCGTCAACGAGCGGGTCAACGGCCTGATGGGACCGCTGGACACCGCGGATACGTGGTGGGCGATCATCCTCGGTGCCCCCGCCTACCCGTCCCCGCGGTGGCTGCGGGATGCGCTGGCGACCATGATCGGCGCCGAGCGTCCGGTGGAAGTGCTGGCGCGCGACCCGTGGACCGCGCGCATGCTCGTCGCCGATGACTACCGGGCCGGGCGCTGCTTCCTGCTCGGCGACGCCGCGCACCTCAATCCGCCGTGGGGTGGCTTCGGCGCCAACACCGGTATTGGCGACGCCGCCGACCTCGGCTGGAAGCTCGCCGCCGCCGTCGCCGGGTGGGCCGGGCCGAACCTGCTGGACTCCTACCAGGCCGAGCGCCGCCCGATGGCGCTGCGCACCATCGCCGAGGCCGAGCGGAACATGCAGGTGCTCACCGGGGAGCTCGCCCGACCCGAGCTCGACAACGACGGCCCGGCCGGCGTGCGGGCGCGAGCCGAGGCGGCCGCGGCGATCCGGCGGGCGAAGACCTCGGAGCTCTACACGCTCGGCTTCGTTCTCGGAGCCAGCTACCACGGGTCGCCGCTCGTCGTCGACGACCACGGACCCTCGGCAGCGTCCACGACCTCGCACTACCGCCCCTCCGCGGCCCCCGGCTCCCGCCTCCCTCACCTGTGGCTCGGCCCTGGTCGATCGCTCTACGACGAGCTCGGCCCCGGCTTCACCCTGATCGAACTCGGGGCACCCGCCGGCCCGGAATGGGACGTCGCGGCAGGTGAACTAGGCGTGCCGTTGACCCGGCTGCACCTGCACCGCCCCGACCTGCGCGAGGTCGTCGGGGCCGAGCTCCTCCTGGTCCGGCCCGACCAGCACGTCGCCTGGCGCGGCCCGGAGCAGAGCGTCAACGCCCATGAGCTGCTCGACCGGGTCCGCGGCTGCCCCGCCACGGCGGAACCCCCGTCCGAGCGGCCGAACCATGTGCGCACCGACGCCGCCGTCGCGGCCACTCCCGCCCCATGACCCGGGGCCGCCACCCCGGACGGCAGGTCAGGATTCCGGTGGCTGCTCGCACTGACGGGCTCGAGTGTGCGACGTTTGGGAAGGAGCTATCAAGGCGGGGTCGCCGGTGTGTCCGCAACCGCCCTGCCGCCGACTGTGAATCGGATGCCACCTCCGCCTTGAGTCACGCTCGCCCGCAGTAGGTCGCGGCGCGGGCGCGCCGCGGCGTCGAACTCGGCCCATCCGGCCTCGATGGTGGCCCACAGCCGGCCCTCGTCTTGGGTGACGTTCCACCCGCCGGGGATGTGCTGGTGGTCGATGGATGCGCTGTGGTCGCGGGTGTAGACCAGCGAGGTACCGGTCCCGTGGGTGTAGCTGAGCGCAATACGCAGGTGGGGGTGGCAGATCGCCAGCCACAACCGGAAGTCGTTGTCGCGCAATACCTCGGGGTCGACCGCGGAGATCGTGCGGGTGGGTGGCTGGCTGCCGGTGCCGATCAGGTACTCGCTGCCGTCGGCCGGCCGGATGTTCGGGGTGTCGCGCATGGCCATGAACGACACCGGGGCCTCATCCACCCGACCCTCCAGCGTGTGCTCGCTGGTCTTGTCCAACACCAGCAGGGCGGCGCCCAGGGTGCAGGGTGCGACGAGCCGCCCACCGACCTGGAGTTGGGTGATCCACTGGTCGGGCACGGTTTCGATCGCGCAAGTCGCGATGATGCGATCGAACGGCCCGCCGAGCGAGGCCGCGGCGGCGTCGCCGACCAGCAACCTCGGTTGAAGGCCGGCGGCCTTGAGATTCTCCTGCGCCTGGATGGCCGTCGTCCAAGCGAACTGGCCGCCCCGGCTCATCGTCGCCGTCAGTTGCGGCCCGTATCCGGGCTTCCTTCGGGCAGCCGAAGACACCGTTTTCGCCGACTACCACACCTGCCCCGCGTACCACCTCGCCATACAGCGACCGCGGATCGATCACCTCTCGCCGCCGGACGAACTCCCAGCCGCGGAACCGACACCACCCAGGCCGGCGATCCATGCGACGGTCACCGAGATCGCTTCGTCCTCCCGGTCCCGGGAGTCGAAACCGTGATCTGAGCCCGCGACAGTGTGGAAGTCGCACCCGCGAGCCTGAGCCGCCGCCCGGGCGACGTCATAGGACACGTAACTGTCGCGATCCCCGTGGACGATCAATGCCGGGACGGTACTGCGCGCGAAGATCTCGCCCGGGTTGTATCGAGTGAACTCGTTCAACAGCGCGCGACCTAACTCGAAGGTGTCATCGACCACGAGACCGCCCTCATCCTTGGCTTGCGCCCACGCCTGGGCGTGGAAGTTCTGCCGTCCCCACTCCAGTTCTGGTTCGACGAATGTGTGTCGCAGATCGAGAATCGGATTCCACAGCACCAGAGCGTCGGGGTGCAGGTAGTCGGCGGTGTGCAGAGTGGCGACAGCACCGAAGCTCGACGCCACCACAGTCAACGGGACGCCCGCGATCGTGCGGGCGTAGGTCAGGGCTGCCTCGAGGTCCAACATCTCCCCGGCCACCGTGACGCCGCGCTGGGTACCGCCGCTCTCGCCGTGGCCGCGGAAGGAGAACCTCAGCACGGAGTAATCCGCCCCGACCAGTCTTTGAGCGAGGCGGATGTACATGCCGCCCTCATCCAGATCAGCGGTGATCCCATGGACCAGCACCACGACACCGCGCGCATCACCCGAGGCCCTGTGCAGACGGGTGTCCAACGCCAGCCCATCAACCGAGGGCAACGACAACGGCTCCTGGCCACTCACCGGCTTACCCCTCCTCAGCCACGCAGCCGCTCGCCCGTAGCCGAGGCGAGGCTAACGCCGCACCGCCAGATGGGCGTAACGGCTCCCGCCCACACCCCATGGCCCGGGGGTCATCGTGCCTGATCAGATCAATGACGTCGCGATAGTCGGCTTCATGCCGGTCGGGCAGAGCCGGGCGTGGGAGAGATCCAGTCCCCGGGGAGGCTGGACTACGGTTCGCCGCCGTGGTCTCCACGGTTGAACTCAGCTGCCCGGCCAAGGGATGTGACTACCGGAGAACGTTGGTGCTCGGAATGGGCCAAGATGATGACTCCGAGACCGTTGCTACCAAGCGCTGTGGTTGCGGTTGGAGCCCCCGAACCATCCGGGCATCCCGACCACAGCCGCCCCGAGCCAGTCGGCGAGTGTTAGCGGCCCGAGGGCGCCGGGAGATTCGTGGTACCGGGGCCTGCCGGTGGACTTGTGCGTGCTGGAGCGGCTGGCTCCCGACCGGCTCCCGCTGAAGCCACATCGCGGTGGCGAGACTGCTGGGCCTGTACGGCGCGGAGCGCGACGTGCCCGGCCAACGCGGTCAGCACGCCCGACGTGGCGACCATCCACACCGGCGCGCCGAGATGGAGTACGAGGATCACCACGAAGGCGTCGGCCAGGGCGATGAGGGTGAATCCGATGTGCGCGACATATCTCGCCGATGGCTCGGCGAGGCCACTCGCCCGGATGCGGCGGGCCTGGTCGGCGTGCCACACCAGATACGCACCGAGCATGGCCAACGCGCCGAACAGCACTCTGGTGGGTCCATGGATCACTGCCCATTTCGCGCCGATGGCCAGTACGAGGAGCAACTCCATCGTGACCAGGGACCATAGATAGGTCCGGAACAGACCACCGCCCGCGAGGGCGACGCAGCCGGTGACCAACGCGATTCCGCCCGCGCCGGCGTGCACGGCGATGAAGGCCGTATGCCACATGAGGCGCCTCCGAGCGAAGGGACATTCCACTGTGTTAGGTCAGCATGATTGACCTGACACAGTGGAACGTCAAGCCCCCGCGTTGCCGAGCGTCTCGGGCAACTGCTCGAACCAGTCCAGCACCGCGCTCTCGTAGCGCAAGCCGAACTCGAGTGTTGCCAACCGCGGCCGGTCCGCGCCGGTGGGTGCCTTGTTGTTGCCGTGGTCCAGTTCGTTGCGGATGCGTCGGTAGTCCGCAAGCCGCTCGGCATGCACCGCGCGGTGCGAGGCAATCATCTCCGTGAGGCGCCCCGGCGGAAGGTGTCCGGCGAACATGATGGTCAATAGCAACGGGAAGCGGATCTGCTCCAACGCGGGCTCGCGATCGATCCACGCCCGAAACGCCGCCCGACCTGCCTCGGTGATCTGGTAGGGCTTGCGATCCCTCGGCCCGGGCTGGCCGACCTCCACCAGTCCGGCGCGCGCCATCGCGGTCAGCTCGCGGTACACCTGGCTCTGGGTCAGCGTCCAGAAGTTTCCGATCCGCCGCTGGGCGACCGTGACCAGGTCCCATCCGGTCATCGGCTCCTCGTGGAGGAATCCCAGCAGCGACGCCGCGGTTGCGTTGAGCGGGCGGGCCGGCATCGACTCTCGCTTTTCGGGGTTGGCTCCCACAACATCCCATTGTGGACGGTGGCTCGCGCGTGAGGACGATGAGGGCTCTGAACCACGTTTCAGCTGGCGAAGCGCCCGACCGCCACAAAGACAGCCAGCGCCAACAGAACCAAGTTCACCGGCCATGACTTGAATTCGCGACGGCGGCCGTGCACGACCAGCGCTCCCACCTGCAGAACCGCGAGCCCCACGGCGGCGATGGGGGTCAGCACGGGCGCGATGCCGGTGAGCCACGGCACGATGAGGCCGACCGCACCGAGCACCTCAACGCCACCGATGGCCTTGATCGCGCCGTCGGAGAAGTCATTGACGTAGCCGAAGTTCGGGTTGTCGGCCAGCCGCTCCCTCTCCTTCGCCAGTTTGGTGCCGCCCGCGCCCAGGTAGGCGAGGGCGAGGAGGCCAGCCACAACCCATAGTGCGACATTCATCAGCTCTGTCCTTCAGCTTGACACCGCGCGAGCCTGATTGACTCGCGATTCGCTGGACTGCATCATTTTGTTGCTTGAATCCGGCCTATCCTCGATGGATACTGATTTATCGAGGTTCTGTCGTGTAGGAACATTCATTGCAGGTAATGATTCACGAGTCGGTCGAGCGTGCCAAGAAGACACATTGATGTGTGGTGCGCACAGTAATGTTCGTCGGGAGATTTTCGTATCTTTATGCCTGGCCGGCTCGTTTCAAGTCGACGAAGCCCGGTAGGGGGATCCCCTCCGCGACGACCTGTGTTTGAACCGCGCGATCAACGCAAGCTGGGAGCCTCGATGAGTAGAACCGCGCTCGCCTGCCCGGTCGAGACGGTCTCGGCCGCCGATCTGGTGATGTCGGAGATTCGCCGCGCGATCCTCGCCGGTCGGCTGCGGCCCGGGCAGGAGTTCGCGCTGCGCCCGATGGCGGCCCAGCTGGGCGTGAGCTTCATTCCGGTGCGAGAGGCGCTGCGAAGCTTGGAGGCGGAGGGACTGCTGATCACCCCCCGGGGCCGCAGTGCCACGGTTGCCCCGCTGGACTCCGAGGATCTGCACGGCATCTGCCAGTTGCGCCGCTGCATCGAGCCGGATCTGGCCGCCAGGGCGTGCACGCTGATCACGCCCGCCGACCTGGACGTGCTCGAGGCGCGGATCGCGCTCGCGCATGACCCGCACAACCACCCCGACGAGCGCTACGACGCGCACCGGCGTCTGCTGCTCGCCCTGCTGCGCCCGGCCGCCACCGAGTGGGACCTGCGCACGCTGCGGATGCTCTGGCGCGCGACCGAGCGCTACCTGCGGGTCGGGTTCGACCTGCTGGACGCTGTCGCGATCGACTTCGACACAGCCCAGCACGACCTGATAGCTGGATACCGGACCAAGCACCCGGAAGCGGCCCGAGATGCCATGCGGCGCCACCTGGGCTGGAACGAGAGCATCGCCGACCGGGGCCTCGCCGCCGCGAGCTGACCACCGAGCTGACCACCGAGCCGACCACCGAGCCGACCTCCACCGGCACCGTGTCCGTGACGCTCGAGATGGGGTCGGCTGGCCTGATAGGCGGTCAGCGTGAGGCGGTACTTCAGGTCCTGGTCGGTCATGTTCCTGTCCCTGGGCGGAAGGTGGCGCTGTGCGCCGGGACTTTGCCCGCTTCAGCGTGGGGAAGATCCGTGCCTCAGTCGCGGTACCACATGGTCCAGCGGTTTATCGGGATGTAGCCCATTCGTTCGTAGACGGGTCGGCCTGGGTCGCTGGCCAGCAGGCAGGCGGGCAGGGTTGGCTGGTCGCGAGTGGCGGCCCAGGTGACCGCGGTGCCGAGGCCGAGGCCGCGGTGCTCTGGCAGAGTGGCGACCGCTTCAACGTCGATCACTCCGTGAGCGACGTGCGACGCCGCCGCCGCGGCGGGTTGACCTTGCCAGCTCGCCAGCCAGAAGCGAGTCGGCCCACCCAGGAACGCCGCCGGTAGCGACAGCGGGCCGAGCGGGAATCCGTCGGCCAGGATCTTGCTCCATGACGCGAGCTGTGTGGGCTCGGTGACCTCGGTGACGGTCACCTCGGGTGGTGGGGATGCCGGCGGTGGACCGGCGGGGCGCAGCATGAACGGTGGGTGGCCCATCAGTTTCAGCCCGGTCTCGGCGAGATCGGTGCCGCCGTTGGGGCTGCTGATCACAAAGGGCCGACTAGGCGGGTAGAACTCCAAAGCCCGCCGCGCGTGTGCCGGTTGCAGAGGAGCTGTGCAGAGCGTTTGGTTGAGCAGGAGGCAGTCGGTTGCGGTATCGGTGAGGACAAGGTCACCGTCGCGCTCGCTGCGCCCGCCCATCGCCGTGGCCCACCATTCGGCCCGCTCGGCCATGGCGCGGGTACCGGCCAGCAGGACGCTGTCCGAAGACGGGGCGCTGGTTTCCCACCCATTGCGCAGCTGGGGTTGTGTGGCCGAGCTTGACAGGGTTGTCGGGTTGGTAGTCATCAGATTCATCCAAGCTAGTTGGGAGGGATGTCCAGCGAACCGGCTTCGAGGGGCTTACGGGCGCAGCTCGTAGACCAGGTTGAAGTCGGTCGAGGTGGCCAACCGGGCATCGGCAAAGCCGGCCTCCAGTACCAGCTCCCGGGTTCGGGTCGGGCCGGCCTGGTTACCCAGCCCCGCCGCCGGTGGCGCGGACATCCCACTTGGCAGGCAGACCAGCAACGACGCGCTGGCCAGCAGGCGACCCAGCGGGTTGAGTCCGTCCGCGACGGTGTCCCAGCTCATCGGCTCGACGAGCATCACGCTGCCGGTGCCGGCCAGGGCAGCCCGCGCGGCGCACAGTGCCCCCAGCGGGTCCGGCATGTCGTGCAGACAGTCGAAGAACGCAATGAAGTCGTAGCTTCCCGTCAGGTCGACCGCACCGGCCACCCGGAACTCCACCCGGTCGCTCACCCCCGCGTCGGTGGCCCGGCTCCTCGCCAGCTCGATGGAGTCCCGGTGGTAGTCCACTCCGACGAACGAGCTGGCCGGATAGGCCTGGGCCATGATGATCGTGGAAGCACCCAGCCCGCACCCGACATCCGCGACCCGGGCGCCGCTCTTCAGTTGGCCCTCCACCCCGGTCATTGCCGGTATCCACAGGCTGGTGAGGTTGGCCAGGTAGCCGGGGCGGAAGAACCGCTCGGTGCCCTCGAACATGTCCGAGTGGTGCTCGTGCCAGCCGATCCCTTCGCCGGTGTGGAATGCTTCGGTGAGCCGGTCCAGCATCCGGGTGGCCGCGGTCAGGTTCTGGAATGCGCCGACCAGGTACCCGGGGCTGTCCGGGTTGGTGAACGCCTCGGCCTGCTCCGGGGAGAGCCCGTAGCGGGCCGCACGCCTCGG
>Ga0137415_10003340_pt1 | contig 15952 bp, 12 predicted proteins | sample CZODoug3_1_1_16f_FD_183082 | JGI IMG/M metagenome (GOLD analysis project Ga0137415, IMG submission 183082) | Vadose zone soil fungal communities from Angelo Coast Range Reserve, California, USA - CZODoug3_1_1_16fungal (Hybrid Assembly) | ecosystem: Environmental > Terrestrial > Soil > Vadose...
TCCAACGACGAGATCGGTGCCGCCACCGAGGGCTTCAACCGCATGCTCGACGGCCTGCGTGAGCGCGAGGCGATCAAGGAGACGTTCGGCCGCTACGTCACGCGCGAGGTGCGCGACGAGATCCTGGCCGGCCGGGTCAGCGTCGAGGGCGAGCAGCGCGAGGTGACCGTGCTCTTCGCCGACCTCCGCGACTTCACGCCCTGGGTCGAGTCCACCGAGCCGCGTCAGGTCGTCCGCGACCTCAACGCCTACTTCGCCGAGATGGAGGCGGCCATTCGCGCCCACGGCGGCCTCGTGCTGCAGTTCATCGGCGACGAGATCGAGGCCGTCTTCGGCGCGCCGGTGCCGGCGCCCGATCACGCCGCGCGCGCGGTGCGCGCCGCCCTCGAGATGCGCGCGCGGCTCGCGACGTGGAATAGCGGCCGATCTCGGCCGCTGAGCCACGGTATCGGCGTGCACACGGGCTCGGTCCTCGCCGGCGCCATCGGCAGCCGCGAGCGGCTCTCGTACGCGCTCGTCGGCGACACCGTCAATCTCGCCTCGCGCATCGAGGGACTCACCAAGCAGGTCGGCGCCGACATCGTCGTCAGCGCCACCACCGCGCGGGCGCTCGACGGCGGCGTGACGCTCGACCCGCTGCCGGCCGTGCGCGTGAAGGGCAAGTCGGCCGAGGTGGAGGTCTTCCGCGTCGTGTGAGGGTGTAGGCTGAACCCGGAAAGCCGACGCATGCTTCCCTTCGACGAGATCGCCCGCGCCAATCCCGACTACGTCGACGCCCTCTATCGCGAATACCTCCGCGATCCCGCCTCCGTCGACGAGCGCTGGGCCCTCGTGTTCGCCGGCTTCGATCTCGCGCTGCGCGACGGCGCACGCCCCGGCGGCTCGGTGCCGGAGCTGGTGCACGCGTACCGCGAGCTCGGCCACCTCGTCGCCGATCTCGATCCGCTCGGCGGTAGCCCGCGCGAGCATCCGCTGCTGCGGCTGTCGGAGCTCGGCTTCGGCGAGCGCGACCTCGAGCGCGTCGTGGACTGGGCGCCGTTCAAGGGCGGCCCGCGCGGTCCGCTGCGCGAGCTGATCGCCGCGCTCCGTGAGACGTATTGCGGCACGCTCGGCGTCGAGTACCTGTCGGTGGCCGACAAGGCGCGGCGCGAATGGCTGCAGGAGCGCATGGAGCCGCGGCGCAACCATCCCGAGCTGGGCGCCGACGAGCGCCGCGCGATGCTCGAGCGGCTCGTCACCGCGGAGATGTTCGAGCAGTTCCTCCAGGCGCGCTACCCCGGGCAGAAGCGCTTCTCGCTGGAGGGCGGCGAGGCGCTGGTGCCGCTGCTCGACGCGCTGGTGGAGGAGACGGCGCGGCTGGAGGTGGCCGAGGTCGTGCTGGGCATGGCGCATCGCGGGCGGCTCAACGTGCTGGCGCACGTGCTCGAGAAGCCCTACGAGATGATCTTCGCGGAGTTCGAGGGCGCGCCCCTCCCCGACGACATCCTCGGCGACGGCGACGTGAAATACCACCTCGGCTACTCCCACGACCGGCCAACCCGGGCCGGCCCTGACGTGCATCTCTCCCTCGCGTCGAACCCGAGCCACCTCGAGTCGGTGAATCCCGTGGTGGAGGGGATCGTCCGGGCCAAGCAGGCGTATCGCGAGGACCGCGACCCCCGGCGCGTGGCGCCGGTGCTGCTGCACGGCGACGCGGCGTTCATGGGGCAGGGCATCGTCTACGAGACGCTCGCGCTGTCGCCGCTGCCCGGGTTCACCACGGGCGGCACCATCCACGTCATCGTCAACAACCAGATCGGCTTCACGACCTCGCCCGAGGAATACCTCTTCACGCGCTACCCCTCAGACCCGGCGCAGGTGCTGCGCGCGCCCGTCTTCCACGTCAACGGCGACGATCCCGAGGCGGCCGTGCAGGCCGCGCGGCTGGCCGCCGGCTATCGGCAGACGTTCCGGGCCGACGTCTTCATCGACTTCGTGTGCTACCGGCGCCACGGCCACAACGAGCTCGACGATCCGACGCCGACGCAGCCGGTGATGTACGAGCAGATCCGCAACCACCCGTCGGTGGTCGAGCTCTACACCAAGCGGCTCGTGCAGGCGGGCGTGGTCGACGAAAACCAGCTCGCGGAGATGCGCAAGGCGCGCCGCGCCGCCCTGGAGGGAGCACTCGCCACCGCACGCCAGACGATGCCGCGCCAGCAGGTGTTCGCCTTTGGCGGCGTCTGGCGCGGCCTCGGCTGGGCGGGCGACGACTGGAGCGCCGACACGCGCGCGCCCGCCGCCGAGCTGCGCGCGATCGGCGAGGCGCTGGCGCAGCGGCCCGAGGACTTCACGCCGAATCCGCGCGTGAAGAAGCTGCTCGAGGACCGCCGCGCGCGCGTGGCGCGCGGCGAGGCGCTCGACTGGGGTACCGCGGAGCTGCTCGCGTACGGCAGCCTGCTGCTGGAAGGCACGCCCGTGCGCGTGAGCGGCCAGGACACCGTACGCGGCACCTTCGGCCATCGCCACGCCGCCATCTTCGACGCGAAGGACGGGCGGCCGTGGGTGCCGCTCAACCACGTTCGGGAGGGCCAGGCGCTGCTGGAGGCCGTCAACAGCCCGCTCAGCGAGGCGGCCGTGCTCGGCTTCGAGTACGGCATGTCGAGCGGCGACCCGCGCCGGCTCATGATCTGGGAGGCGCAGTTCGGCGACTTCGTGAACAGCGCGCAGGTGATCATCGACCAGTTCATCGCGAGCGGCGAGTCCAAGTGGCAGCGTATGAGCGGGCTCGTGCTGCTGCTGCCGCACGGCTACGAGGGCCAGGGCTCCGAGCACTCGAGCGCACGCCTCGAGCGCTTCCTGCAGCTCTGCGCCGATCGCAACATGCAGGTGATCGTGCCGACGACGCCGGCGCAGATCTTCCACGCGCTGCGGCGGCAGATCCACCGGCGCTTCCGCAAGCCGCTCGTGGTGATGTCGCCCAAGAGCCTGCTGCGCCACCCGCAGGCCGTCTCGTCGCTCGCCGAGCTGACCGACGGCGGCTTCCGCACGACGCTCGACGACCCGCGCCCGCCCTCGGCGACGCGGCGGCTCGTGGTGTGCTCGGGCAAGATCTTCTACGCGCTCGACGCCGCCCGTCGCGAGAAGCAGCGTGACGACGTGGCGCTGGTGCGCGTGGAGCAGCTCTACCCGTTCCCCGTCGACGAGGTGCGCGCGCTGCTGGAGCGCCACGCCTCGGCGACCGAGGTCTGCTGGGTGCAGGAGGAGCCCGCCAATCAGGGCGCGTGGTGGTTCGTGCGGCCGCTGCTGTCGCCGCTGCTCCGACCCGACGTGCGCTTCTCCTACATCGGCCGTGTCGAGGACGCCAGCGTGGCGACCGGCTCGCACACCATCCACACCGCCGAGGAGCAGGCGATCCTCGAGCAGGCGCTGGAGCGCTGATGGCGGCCGAGATCCGCATCCCGCCGCTCGGCGAGTCCATCAACGAGGCGACGCTCGTGCGCTGGCTCAAGGAGGACGGCGCGCACGTCGAGGCGGACGAGGTCGTGCTGGAGCTGGAGACGGAGAAGGCGGCGATGGAGGTGCAGGCGGAGACCTCTGGCCGACTGAAGATCGTCGTGCCGGCGGGCTCGCAGGTCACGCCGGGGACCGTGGTGGGGCGCATCACCGAGGAGGCGGCGCCGGCGCGCAAGGACGCGGCGCCCGAGACGAAGCAAGCGCCTGCGGACAAGCCGCGCGTCGCCGAGCCGGTCGGCGCCGCGAGGGCGGCCGCGCCGAAAGAGCCGCCGCGGGCCGAGCCCGCCGCGCGCGCCGAACCGGCGCGTCGGGCGGAACCGCCGCGGGCGGAACCGCCGCGGCCGGCGGCTCCCGCGGCGCACGACGGCGACGGGCGGCGCCCCGCCGCGAGCGACGAGGACGCCGAGCGGGAGCCGATGAGCCAGCTCCGCCGCACGATCGCCGCACGCCTGGTCGAGGCGCAGCGCACCGCGGCCATCCTCACCACGTTCAACGAGATCGACCTCGGCGAGCTGCAGGCGCTGCGCGCGCGGCACCGCGAGCGTTTCAAGGCCCGGCACGGCGTCGACCTCGGTCTCATGTCGCTCTTCGCGCGCGCGGTGATTCACGCGCTCCGCGAGGTGGGCATCCTGAACGCGCGGATCGACGGCACCGACGTCGTGAAGCCGCGCCACGTCCATCTCGGCATCGCCGTCAGCACTCCGCGCGGGCTCGTGGTGCCGGTGGTGCGCGGCGCCGATGGTCTGAGTCTGGCCGCGCTGGAACAGGCCATCGGCGACGTCGCGCGGCGCGCGCGCGAGGGCAAGCTGGCGCCGGGCGACCTCGCGGGCGGGACCTTCACGATCACCAACGGCGGCGTGTTCGGCTCGCTGCTCTCGACGCCGATCCTCAACCCGCCGCAGTCGGGCATCCTCGGGATGCACAAGATCGAGGAGCGCCCCGTCGCGCGCCAGGGCCAGGTCGTGATCCGTCCGATGATGTACGTCGCGCTCTCGTACGACCATCGCCTCGTCGACGGCGAGCAGGCGGTGACCTTCCTCGTGCGCGTGAAGGAGGCGCTCGAGGACCCGGCACGCATGGTGCTGGAGGTGTGAGCCTGCTCGCCCACGCGCGTGTCGGCACCGGCTCGCGCGCCGTCTTCCTCCTGCACGGGTTTCTCGGCTCCGCCCGCAACCTGGCGACGCTCGCGCGCGGCTTGACGCAGCGCCTGCCGGATCGCAGCGCGATCTCGCTCGACCTCACCGGCCATGGCGAGTCGCCGCCGCTGCCCCCGCATCCCGACCTGGCCATCATCGCCCGCGACGTCGTCGAGACCGCGCGCGCACTCGAGGCGGCGGCACCGTGGACGCTGATCGGCCACTCGCTCGGCGGCCGCGTGACGCTGCGCGCCGCCCTGCTGGAGCCGGCGGCACTCGCTCACCTCACGCTGCTCGACGTCACGCCGTCGCCGCGCGCGCCCGGCGGCGAGGTGGCCACCATCGTGAGGGCGCTGGCCGACGCGCCGGACGCCGCGCCCGGGCGCGACGCCTTCCGCGCGTGGTTTCGGAAGGCCGGCCTGCCGCCGGCGGCGATCGACTGGCTGCTGTTGAACCTCGTCCATGATCGCGACGTCTATCGCTGGCGCATCGACCGCGCGACGCTGGCCGCGCTCTACGCCGAGATCGGCGCCGACGACCTGTGGCCCGCCGTCGAGCGACGCCGCGGCTACTCCATCCACGTCATCCGCGGTGGCAAATCCGACCACGTCTCCGACGCCGACGTCCGGCGGCTCACGGCCGCGGGCTGCCGCGTGGACACCCTCGAGGGCGCGAGCCACTTCCTCCACGTCGATCGGCCCGAGGAGCTGCGGGACCGGATCGTGCAGGGGCTCGGCTGAGGGGATGGCGGACGCCTTCTATGTCCCCGACGGCGACGACTTCGTCGCCACGGTGCACACGCGTGGCCCGTGGAGTCCCAAGCATCAGCACGGCGGGCCCCCGTCGGCGCTCCTGGCGCGCGCCATCGAGGCGCAGGCCGCCGGCTCCGTGGTGGCGCGCATCACCGTCGATTTCCTGCTGCCGGTGCCGATCGACCGGCTTGCCGTGCGCGTCGAGATCTTGCGCGCGGGGGCGAAGGTGCAGCGCCTCGTCGCGCGCCTGCTGCACGGCGAGCGCGCGGTCGCGCACGCGATCGCCGCGCTCGTGCGCCCGGCCGCGGTCGCCATCGCCTCGCCATCGAACGATGCGCCGCTGCCGCCGCCCGAGACCGGCCGGCCGTTCCAGTTTCCCTTCTTCAACGATCCCGTCAGCTACCACGCGGCGATGGAGACGCGGCTCGTGCGCGGCGCCTGGGGCAGCGGGCGCGCGGCTGCCTGGATGCGCCAGCGCATGCCGCTCGTCGCCGGCACCGAGACGTCACCGCTCGAGCGCGTGCTGGTCGCCGCCGACTCCGGCAGCGGCGTCAGCGCCGCCATCGAGCACGCGCGCGTCACCGCGATCAACGCCGATCTCTCCGTGAGCGTGCATCGGCCGCTGCAGGGCGAGTGGGTGGGCATGGACTGTCTGTCGCTCTACGAGGACAACGGTGTCGGCCTGGCCGACACGCGGCTGCACGACGCACGCGGCCCCATCGGGCGGGCGCTGCAGAGCCTGGTCGTGGAGAGGCGCGACTAGTTGTAACGGTGTTCCGTGCTGGTGGACGACGGGCACGGCGAGGATGACCTGCTGCACCTCGTCGTCGAGATCAAAGGCTACTGACCGAGATCTACCAGATCGACGCCGACTTCAAGGCGAAGGTCGAGCGCGACTTCGACGCGATGATCGTCCGGACCGGCGGCGTGTCGCCCGCACTTTCCGCTTGACAGCCTTCGGCGAGCGCAATCGGGACGTGTCAGCGCGGCCCGGCGAATTCCGGCCCAGAGACGCACAGCAGCCCACCATGCCGCGATGAGCAGGTTCCTCACGAAAAACGCGGGGTGCTCGGTGATCGCGCCTCCTGGCGGCTCGCAAGCGGGTCCGAAACTCCGGTGTAAAGTCGCCCCAGAACAAGGGGGACTGGTTATGGAAACGCGCTCCCTGGACCAACTGGGCGACGAAATCGCCGAGCTGTCGGCGCACCTCGACGCCGCGATCGCCCGCCTCCTCGACCTCATCCGCGAGTTCGACGCCCGCGATGGCTGGAACACAGGCTTCAGCTCGTGCGCCGCGTGGCTGAGCTGGCGGGTGGGACTCGCCCCCGGTGCGGCCCGCGAGCACGTGCGAGTGGCGCGCGCGCTGGGCACGCTGCCCCTGCTGGCCCAGGCCCTCGCCCGCGGCGAACTCTCCTACGCGAAGGTTCGGGCCCTGACGCGCGTGGCCACGCCCGAGACCGAGGAGCGGCTGCTCGCGGTGGGCCGCGCCGGCACCGCTGACCATGTCGAGCGGATCGTCCGCGGCTGGCGGCGGGTGGACCGTCAGGCGGAGGCCCGCGAGGCCGCCCGGCAGCATGCGAGCCGGGCCCTGCACGTGTATCCCGACTCAGACGGCACTGTCATTCTCCGCGGGCGACTGACACCAGAAGTCGGTGCGCTGCTCGTGCAGGCGCTGGCCGCCGCCCGCGAAACGCTGTATCAGCAGGGACGTGAGAAGGAGCCGGACGCCGACCCGCCGACAATGGTCCAGCAGCAGGCGGATGCGCTCGCGCTGCTCGCGGAGACCGCCATGCACCACGGCATCGATCCCGGCGCCCCGGCCGAGCGCTATCAGGTAGTGGTCCACATCGATGCCGAGGTCCTCGCAGATCCCGATCAGCCCGGCCAGTCGGTCCTCGAGAACGGCGCGCGCGTTCCCGCGGGAACGTCGCAGCGCCTGGCGTGCGACGCCAGCCGGGTGGTGATGCGGCACGGCCGGGACGGCCGAGTCGTGGAGGTCGATGCTCGCACCCGGACGATCCCCCCGGCGCTGCGCCGGGCGCTCCACCACCGCGACCGCCGCTGCCGCTTCCCAGGCTGCGGCGTGCGGTTCGGCCAGGGCCATCACATCCGTCACTGGGCGCACGGCGGCCCCACCACGCTCTCGAATCTCGCTTTGCTCTGCCGCCGCCACCATCGCGCCGTCCATGAGGAGGGCTACCAGGTCGATCGACAACCGGACGGCGAGCTTCGGTTCCGCTGCCCGGACGGCTGGCTCCTGCCCGAGGTCCCGCGTCCCCCGGAGGTGCGCGGTGATGCCGTCCAAATCCTGCGAGCGCGACACGAGGCGGAGGGGCTCGCCCTGCACGCGCGGACCGCGATGCCGGGGTGGCTGGGCGAGCGGCTGGACGTGGGCTATGCGATCGACGTGCTCCATCCCCTGGCGAGGTAGATGCCATGGCGCGAAAAACGAAACCGCCGGCCGGCACGAGCATCGATGCCTTCCGGCACCAGGAGGCGACGCGCCGCACCCGCGGGAGCCACGCCGAGTTGTCCGCGATCTCCTCCGCGGACACCGAATGCGCTCGTTGCAGGTGGGGGGCCTTGACATGGCTCGATCATGCGCCCAGCACTCGGCGCAACCATGAGCTGATGTCGGCGATCTCCTGCGCGCACACCGAATGCTCCATCGGGTACTCGTGCCACTCGACGCGGTAGCCCGCGCTCTCGAGCAGCTTGCGCGACATCTGCGCGCGCTCGATCGGGATCAGCGAATCGTGGAGGCCGTGGGCCATGAAGATCGGCACGTCGCGGTTGGCGGCGCTGGCCTCCGCGGCGAGCGTGTCGGCGACCGGCAGGTACGTGGAGAGCGCCATGATCCCGGCGAGGCGCTCGGGGTGACGCAGTCCCGTCTGCAGCGCGATGGCGCCGCCCTGCGAGAACCCCGCGAGCACGAGGCGTGAGGCCGGGATCCCGCGCTTCTTTTCGCGCGCGAGCAGCTCCTCGACGGCCGCCTGCGAGGCGCGCACGCCGGCGGCGTCCTCGCGTCGCACGCCCCCGAGCCCGTAGACGTCGTACCACGCACGCATCACAGCGCCGCCGTTGATGGTGACCGGCTGCATCGGCGCGTGCGGGAAGACGAAGCGCACGGGCAGCGAGTCGGGCAGGTCGAGCTCCGGCACGATCGGCTCGAAGTCGTGCCCGTCGGCGCCGAGGCCGTGCAGCCAGATCACGGACGCCGTCGGCGGCCGGCCCGTCTCGAGCTCGAGCGTCGCCAGCAACGAGGTCAGCGCTCGACGGCGTCGAGGAGGTGCTGCAGGAAGCCGGGGATGTGCGGCTTGTCGATCCAGCGCACGACGGCGACGAGGTCGTCGTCGGGATCGATCCAGATGAGGCTGCTGCCGGCGCCGCGCGCGGCGAAGGCGCCGGCGCGGCCGACGTCGAGCCACCAGAGCAGGCCGTACTCCGGATTGATCGGGCAGGGCCGCCGGCACTCGTCCACCCACGAGGCCGGCAGGATCGGCACCTCGCCCCAGCGGCCGCGCAGCAGGTGCAGCAGTCCGAAGCGCGCGTGATCGCGCGCGGACATCCACAGGCCCCCGCCCCAGTGCGAGCCGCCGGGCACCGACGGCATCGGCCGCCCGTCGATGTCCACCCACGCGTTGTCGTACGGCCGCCACTCCCACGTCGAGGACGCGCCGATCGGCGCCATGATCGCCTCCCGGAGGACGTCGGGAAGGGGGCGACGAAACAGCTGCAGCAGCGACAGGCTGAGCCGGTTCACGCGGACGTCGTTGTACTCCCAGAGCGTGCCCGGCGGCCGCATCGGGCGCGGCACGCCCTTGTCGGTCTGGCCGAAGTCGGCCTTGCCGAGGTCACGGTTGTGGTCGATCGAATCGGGCTTGCCGAACAGCGTGCCCGACCATTCGCTGGTCTGCTGCAGGAGGTGGCGCCACGTGATCGCGCGGTTCTGCTCGGAGTCGAAGTCGACGTCACGCGCCGCCTCGCTCACGCGCTGGTCGAGGCTCTTGATGAGGCCGCGCCCGACGGCAACGCCGGCCAGCGCCGCCAGATAGCTCTTGGCGATGCTGAAGGACATCTCCACGCGCTCGGTGTCGCCCCACTCCGCGACGAGACGGCCCCCGCGCACGACGAGGCCACTCGGCCCGCCGCGCGGCCGCACCGGCCCCAGCACGGCGCTGTCCGGCTCGTCGGCCACGCCGATGTAGCGGCCGTCGGCCAGGCGGAAATCGCGGCGCCACTTCGTCTCGTGGGCGAGGTGATACGCGATCGCGTCGTCGAGCCGCTGCGGATCGAGCCCCGCGTCGGCGGGCTTCGCCGTGGGCCAGTCGCCCGGCGGCGGGAGACTCATGGGCGCCCTCGGCGCGGTGCTCACGCGCGGGAGGCGGCGATCCCCGTCGCGCAGGCGACGCCGGTGCCGCCGTGGCCGCAGTAACCCCAGGGATTCTTGCTGAGGTACTGCTGGTGATAGCCCTCCGCGTAGTAGAACTCCGGCGCGTCGAGGATCTCCGTGGTGATGTGCCCATGGCCGGCCGCGCTCAGCGCGCGCTGGTAGGCGTCGCGCGAGGCCTCGGCGGCCTTGCGCTGCTCGGGCGAGTCCACGTAGATGCCGGAGCGGTACTGCGTGCCGACGTCGTTGCCCTGGCGCATGCCCTGCGTGGGATCGTGGCCCTCCCAGAACACCTTCAGCAGCGTCTCGTACGACACAGCCTTCGGATCGAAGACGACCAGCACGACCTCGTTGTGGCCCGTGCGGCCCGTGCACACCTCCTCGTACGTCGGATTCGGCGTGAGGCCGGCGGCGTAGCCGACGGCTGTCGTGACGACGCCGGGCGTGAGCCAGAACGCCTTCTCGGCACCCCAGAAGCAGCCGAGCCCGAACATCGCGGTCTCGGTGCCGGCGGGGAACGGCGGCGTCAGCGGCCGCCCGCTCACGTGATGCGTCGCGGGCACGGGCATGCGCTCCGCGCGTCCGGGCAGCGCGGTCTCCTTCGTCGGCATCGTGATCTTGGACGAGCCCCACATGGTCGTGACCTCCGGCCTCATTGTCACGGCGAAGCGTGCGACGGTCAACAGCGCGCGCTTGCGTTCGGCGCGGGAAACTGCTCTGCTATCGGCCGCTCGAACCCACGGAGGTGGCCAATGAAGGCCCAGCGACGCGTGTTCATCCTCGCAGCGATCGTCGTGCTCGCCGCGGCGCCCGCCGCGCAGGCGCAGCTCGCGGTCACGTCCAACGACAACAAGGTCATGCTCGACAACGGCACCGTGAAGATCGTCCAGAACCCCGCGCCGGACACGGTGACGATCCTCGACCTCAAGGCGTCGCCGCCACGCGTGGTCGCCGAGATCGCCGTGCCGGGCAGCGTGGTGGGGCCACCGCTCAGTGTCGCGCTCACGCCGGACGAGAGCCTGGCCCTCGTGGGATCGTCGAGCAAGGTGGACCCGGGCGATCCGACGAAGACGGTGCCGGACACCCGTGTCTCCGTCATCGATCTGAAAGCGTCGCCGCCGGCGGTGATCGCGACGCTGGAGGCGGGCAAGAGCGCGGCCGGCATCTCGATCAACCGCCGGGGCACGCTCGCGCTCGTCGCCAACCGCAGCGAGGGCACCGTGTCGGTGTTCTCGATCTCCGGCAAGACGGTGACGCCGGTGGGCAAGGTGACGATCGCCGACGAGAAGTCCGGCACCAGCCACGCCGTCTTCACGCCGGACGGTACGATGGCGCTGGTGACGCGCGACGGCGATCACAAGATCTCCGTGCTCTCGGTCGACGGGACCAAGGTGGAATACACCAAGCGCGACATCAACGCCGGGCTCCGGCCCTACGGCATCGACGTGTCGTCGAAGGGCGACTTCGCGGCCGTCGCCAACATCGGCATCGGCCAGGGCGACACCGACACGGTCAGCCTCATCGACATCCGCGCGAAGCCGCCGCGCGTGGTCGAGACGGTCAGCGTCGGTCAGACGCCGGAGGGCATCAAGGTCTCGCCCGACGGCAGGCACGTCGCGGTCGTGGTGATGAACGGCAGCAACAAGGCGAAGGAGTCGCCGTTCTACGGCGACAGCGGCCGGCTCGTGGTGCTGCGCGCGAAGGGCATGAAGCTGACGAAGGTCGCCGAGGCGCCGATCGGCCACTGGTCGCAGGGCGCGGCCTTCTCGCCCGACGGCAAGACGATCCTCGTGGGCAACATGGTCGAGAAAGACGTGCAGGTCTTCTCGTTCGACGGCCGCTCGCTGAAGGAGGTCGGCCGCATCAAGGTCAACGGCGGCCCGGCGGCCGTGCGCACCGCGGAGAAATGACGCGGACGTCCGACTCGGCTCGCGCACCGTCTATTACGGCTGGGTGATCGTCGCCGCGCTGTCGGTGACGGAGACGGTCACCTGGGGAATCATCTACTACGGATTCCCCGTCTTCTTGAGGCCGATGGAGCAGGACCTCGGCGCCTCCCGCGTGGCGGTGACCGCGGCCTTCTCCATCGGCCTCGGCGTGTCGGCGCTGGCCAGCATCTCCGTCGGCCGCTGGCTCGATGCGCGGGGCCCGCGCGCGCTGATGACGGCGGGCTCGGTGTTGGCCACCGCGCTCACGTTCGCGTGGGCGCGCGTGGAGAGCCTGCCCGCGCTCTACGCGGTCTGGTTCCTGATGGGCTTCGCGATGGCCGCCACGCTCTACGAGCCCGCGTTCGCCGTCGTGGTCTCCTGGTTCGCGCGCGGCCGCGACCGCGCGCTGCTCACGGTGACGCTCGTGGCCGGCCTCGCCAGCACGATCTTCATGCCGATCGAGGCCGCGCTGCTCGAGCGCCTGGGCTGGCGCAGCGCCCTGACCGTGCTCGCCGTCGTGCTCGGCCTGATCACGATCCCGATCCACGCGCTGCTCCTGCGTCAGGGCACGGCCCACGCGTCCGCCGCCGCCGCCGACGCGACGGCGGCGAGCCTGTCGCTGGGCCAGGCCGCGCGAACCGCGGTCTTCTGGGTGCTCTCGATCGCGTTCCTCGTGTCCAACTTCGCGACGGCCGCCGTCACCACGCACCTGATCCCGTTCCTCGTCGACCGCGGCTACGCGCCGGCGACGGCGGCGGCGGTGATCGGCTGGACGGGCGCGATGCAGCTGGCCGGGCGCGTGCTGTTCGTGCCGATCTCCGCGCGGCTGGGCGCGCGGGTGATGGTGGCCGCCGTGTTCGTTGCCCAGGCGCTCGGCATCGCGCAATTGCCGCTGCTCGCGCGCGTCGGCACGCTGGTGCCGTTCATCGTCCTGCAGGGCGCGGCCAACGGCATGGCCACCCTGGCCCGCGCCACCTCCCTGGCCGAGATCTTTGGCGCGCGCAACTACGGCGCGATCTCCGGCGCCGTGGCGCTGGGCGCCAACGGCGCGCGTGCCGTCGGCCCCGTGGGGGCCTCGCTGCTGCTGCTCGGCCTCGGCTCGTACCCGGCCGTCTTCTGGGCGCTCGCCGCGTCGCTGGTCGCCGCCGCCTGCGCCGTGCTGTTCGCGGACAGGAGCACGCGCGCCGACAACTGACTACGCTGGGCGAATCCTGGCCAGTGGTCCGAGAATGGCCGCCCGGCCCGGCGATGGCGTACGAGGCGCGGCCGTCCACGGCGCCGGCGACACCACGAGTTGGGGTCCGAGCCCGCGCCCGCCCTGGCACGTTCGTCGCACCGATGGGGGCGGGATGCACTGGCCCAAACACCCGATCTTCACGCGCTTCTCGCTCTTCTGTCTGATCGGGATCGTGACCCTCGCCCTCGGCATGGGCGCAGCGCTCTCGGCGCTGTTGACGCGGGCCGTCTCGGAGTGGGAGTGGCAAAACACGGCGGCCCTGGTCCGGCGCGAGGTCGAGCGGGAGGGGCTGCAGGGCGTCTTCACCGAGCCGGGCGGCCCCGGGACGCGCCAGCGCTGGGGACGCGTGCTCTCGGCGACGATGACGAGCCTGCCCGAAGTCGTACGCGTGAAGGTGTGGAACCGCGAGCACGAGATCCTCTGGTCGGATCAGACGAGCCTCATCGGTCAGCGCTTTCCCCGCAACGACGAGCTGCAGCGTGCGCTCGCGGGCGCCGTCGAGGTCGAGATCAAGCGGCTCGGCAAGTCGGAGCAGCGCTACGAGCGGCCCCGCTTCGGGACGCTCGCCGAGGTCTACGTGCCGATCTTCGCGGCCGACGGCCGGGTCCTCGGCGTCGTGGAGGTCTACAAGACGCCGGATCGCCTGCTCAACACGATTCGCTGGAGCCGCATGATGATCTGGGCGATCTCGCTCGCGGGCGGCGCGATGCTCTATCTCGTGTTGCTGCCGCTGCTGATGCAGGTGTACCGGCGCCAGGTCGAGGAGGAGATGCTGCGGCAGCACGCGGCCCGACTCGAGCAGCAGGTCGAGCAGCGCACGCAGCAGTTCATGCAGGCGCAGAAGATGCAGGCCCTGGGACTGCTGGCGGGCGGCATCGCGCACGACTTCAACAACATGCTCACGGTCATCTTCGGGCGCGCCCAGATTCTCCTGGCCCGGCTCCCCAACAGCGCGCGGGCGCGCGAGGACGCCGACGCCATCGGAGAAGCGGCCGAGCGCGCCTCCGCGCTCACGCGGCAGCTGCTCGCCTTCAGCCGCAAGCAGCGCCTCGAGCGGCGCACCATGGACCTCAACATCGCGATCGCCGACATGGCGAAGATGCTCCATCGGCTGATCGGCGCGAACATCAGCGTGATCACGGCGCCCAGCCGCAGCGCGGGCTGGGTCAACGTCGACCGCGCCCAGCTCGAGCAGGTGATCCTCAATCTGGCCGTGAACGCGCGCGACGCCATGCCCAACGGCGGCCAGCTCACGCTCGCCACCGCCACCGTCGACGGCGACGGGTCCGGCGAGGGAACGGGGCGGGCGACGCTGCCGGCCGGCCGCTTCGTGCAGCTGATCGTGAGCGATACCGGCGTCGGCATGGATCCGGCCACCCAGGCGCGCATCTTCGAGCCGTTCTTCACGACCAAGCCGGTCGGCGAGGGCACCGGGCTCGGGCTCTCGACCGTGTACGGCATCGTCGAGCAGCACGACGGCCACGTCGTCGTCGAGAGCGCGCCGGCCAAGGGCACGACCTTCAGGGTCTATCTGCCGCGCGTCGAGGAGCCGGCGCCGGAGGCGCAGGTGATGCCGAGCCGGCCGCGCACGGGCTGGGAGACGATCCTCATCGCGGAAGACGACCCGGCCGTCCGCGCGCTCGCGAGCGACATGCTGCGCGAGCACGGCTACACGGTCCTGACGGCGGCCGACGGCGACGAAGCGCTGCAGGTCGCCGAGCGGCACGGCGCGCGGATCCACCTCCTGCTGACCGATGTGATGATGCCCGGGATGAGCGGGTTGCAGCTCGCGGGGTCGTTCACGGCCGTCCGGCCGGAAGCGCGGGTGCTGTACATGACGGGCTACGCGGAGATGCCGCCCGTGTCCGACGGCGCGATCGTGCAGAAGCCGTTCACCATGTTCGCCCTGATGGAGGCCGTGCGCCGGACACTCGAGCGCTCCGAGCGGAACGGCTACGTCGTCTCGCCCGCCTGACGGCACCGCGGCCCCGCGAGGTTGACAGTCTGCGGGTCGCGCCGCATAGTGACCACGATTCCCTCATGACCCAACCACGGACGGTCGGAGAGCTTCGCGCCGGTGGCTACGCGTCGAAGTCGGTCAAGCAGGAGATGCGCGACAACCTCGTCGCCCGGCTGCGCCGGGGCGAGTCGTTCCTGCCCGGCATCGTCGGCTACGACGAGACGGTGATCCCCCAGATCGAGAACGCCGTGCTGAGCGGCCAGGACGTCGTGCTGCTCGGCGAGCGCGGCCAGGCCAAGACGCGGATCGCGCGGCTGCTCACCGGCCTGCTCGACGAGACGGTGCCCGTGCTCGCGGGCTGCGAGATCAACGACGATCCGCTGGCGCCGATCTGCTCGGCGTGCCGGCAGCGCGTGGCCGAGCGCGGCGACGCCGTCGAGGTGGCCTGGCTCCCGCGCGACCGGCGCTACGGCGAGAAGCTGGCCACGCCCGACATCACCATCGCCGACCTCATCGGCGAGGTCGACCCGATCAAGGTGGCCGAGGGCCGCTACCTCGCCGACGAGCTGACCATCCACTACGGGCTGCTGCCGCGCACGCATCGCGGGATCTTCGCGCTCAACGAGCTGCCGGACCTCGCCGAGCGCATCCAGGTCGGGCTGCTCAACATCATGGAGGAGCGCGACGTCCAGATCCGCGGCTACAAGGTGCGGCTGCCCATCGACGTCTACGTCGTCGCGAGCGCCAATCCGGAGGACTACACGAACCGCGGCCGCATCATCACGCCGCTCAAGGACCGCTTCGGCTCGCAGATCCGCACGCACTACCCGCGCCGCGTGGCCGACGAGATCGCGATCATGGAAGCCGAGCGCACGGCCTTCGCCGCCGACGGCGTGCGTACGACGACGCCCGAGTACATGAAGCAGATCGTCGCCGAGCTGACGCACCTGGCGCGCAAGGCGACCGAGATCAGCCAGCGCTCCGGCGTCTCCGTGCGCGTGAGCATCTGCAACTACGAGAACCTCGTGTCCAGCGCGCTCAAGCGGGCCATCCG